>MDTG01199460.1_pt1 | contig 45348 bp, 39 predicted proteins | sample 811421 | NCBI WGS metagenome assembly MDTG01 (sample SAMN05326645, study PRJNA326480) | marine metagenome | isolation source: seawater | place: Pacific Ocean: South East | collected 2011 | reverse complement strand
GCACACCATCGCCGGCAAGGCCGTGGCCTTCGGCGAAGCGCTGCGCCCTGAATTCCGCCTCTACGCGCAAGCCGTGGCTGAGAACGCCAAGGCGTTGGCCGAGGGCCTGCTGCGCGAAGGCGTGGGCGTGGTGTCGGGTGGAACCGACAACCACCTCGTCCTTGTCGACCTGACCCGGAACGGCGTCACCGGCAAGTCGGCCGAGGCCGCGCTGGGCCGCGCGCACATCACCTGCAACAAGAACGGCATCCCCTTCGATCCGGCACCGCCCCTCGTTACCAGCGGCGTGCGGCTCGGCACGCCGGCAGGAACGACGCGCGGGTTCGGGCAGCCGGAATTCGCCAGCATCGCCGAGATGATCGCCCGCGTCGTATCGGCCGCTGTCGAAGACGAGGGGACCAATACCCGCGTCGAGCAGGAGATCGCAGCGCGCGTTGCACGCATGTGCGCCGACTTCCCGCTCTATCCGGGTAGATAAGCTACTGCCGAGCGCGCGCGTATTTGTATTGACCGGGGCCGATCCCCCGTGGCAATTGCGCCGCGACCCTGCGGGTGTAGCTCAATGGTAGAGCAGCAGCTTCCCAAGCTGACGACGAGGGTTCGATTCCCTTCACCCGCTCCATTCACCCGGTATTATGGCGCAAATGCACCAAGATTTAAGTGCCAGTCGGCATTAGATTTCCCGCTATGGGAAAGTCTAATCTGAAACATGGTCTCGAAAGGAAGATCGCTTTCGCCAAAGGAGCAGCGAAAGCTGCCGAGAAAGAGATCGCCGAAATTCAAGAAGGTCTGCGCCGCTTAATTCCGCTTCGTGCCGATTTGCAGACCCATAAGGCCATCATCGAAGCCGCCGAAACTATCTTGCGATACGATCATCCCGGATGGTCTGGCGACCACATCAAGCCGATGCGCGCAGGAGTGTGGGCAAGTCCATTTCGCTCCGGGGAGCAGGGACGACTGGCTCTGACCAAATTGCGCGAGGCGGATGATTGGCTGCGGCCGCGTGAAGTGGTCAAGCAGATGCTGGACGACATTGATCACGATCCCGAAGATCAGGTGACGCTTGAAAAGGTCACAAACTCGGTCGGAAACTACTTCAAGAAATACGAAGGCGAATTGGTCGAATCGCGGGGCGATTTTGCCAAGGAGTGGCGTGTAATTCCTCCAAAAAAGTGACTCGTTTAACGAAAAGTGATGTTAGAAAAAAAGAAAGTTGAATCTCACTTACCTCGAAAAATGGCCGAGTGTTGTTAGAAAAAAAGAATCGTGTTGATTCAACATGAAAATCTGCATTCTTCTTCTGCTGCGATTTTGCAAAGGAGGAAGCGTCGCAGCACTTTTTACTCTCGCCAAAGGCAAGGACGCTTAGCTTTAAGCGTATTCATCGCCTTTCAGACGAAGAGGCATATGCCGAATTCGTCGCCCTCCGTTTTGCGGAGAATAATGGCGAGCCGTTTTGCCCGAAATGCGGCGGTACTCATCTCTACAAAATCTCTACTCGGAAACGCTGGAAGTGCGCAGACAAGGCTTGCCATGCCACCTTCTCGGCCACATCAGGCACGATCTTTCAGGATCGCAAGCTACCGTATCGCGACCTCTTGTTGTTGACGGCCTACTTCGTGAATGAGCCGAAAGGTATTTCGGCGGTGCGCGTCAGCCATCTCCTCGAAATTTCATACAAAACCGCATTAGTGCTCGCGCACAAGCTGCGCGAGGTGGTCACCGCATATCAATCTAGCTTCCGAATGGGCGGCGAATCGGAAATCGATGCGATGCACTGCGGAGGCTACGTGAAGCCTGGAAAGGACAACCCGTCGAAACGAAACCGTAGGCGACTGAACCGGAATAAGGACAAGCAAAAGGTCATCATGGTCATTCGTGAACGTTATGGAAGGTCGCGCTGCGTACTCGTCGATCACGAGAGCAAGATGCCCGATATTTTGCCTGAAGTTCTCGAAGATGACGCGATGGTGATCTCCGACAGCTTTTCTGGATCGGCAAAGATTGCAGCCCGATATAAGGCGTTCCGGATCAATCATTCAAAACAGTATGCGGATGGCTGGATCAGCACCAATCATGCTGAGTCCTTCTTTTCGCGGTTGCGCCGTGTCGAACTTGGAACCCATCACAAGATCGCGGGCCCATACACCCTACAATATGCGAACGACGCCTGTTGGCGGGAAGACCACCGCCATGTGCCTAATGGCGAGAAATATACTCAGGTTCTATCTTTGGCATGCCAGCATCCAGTCTCGCGCCTTTGGAAGGGATACTGGCAGCGCCGGAAGGAGGCCGCTTGATGACTCCGTTTCAGATTCACTTGCAAGGGCAAAAGGATCCCATATTGGTCGAACTCGACTGTCTGGACGTCGAACAACTTTCAGAACTGGCCAGTCAGGCACGTTTTGTGATCGGTCATCTGATAGCGACTGACGAATATGGTTGCCAGCCGAGGATCATGATCGCCGCATCGCGAATTTCGTGTGCGATCGAACATAATTAGGCTCAGGCTGCGCTAGACGACGTTTACGCTCATTTTGCTTTCAAACTCCACTAGCAACACCTTCGTTGGATGGGCGGATACGGCTGACCGGAGTTTATCATCGATCTTCGAACCGACGATGACTCCCATAACCGCATCTCCGCCCGCAAGATTGGCTTTGACCCACCCCATGTATCGCGAAAGCTGCCCGTAAACCTTATCGGCAGAGCGGCCCTTCTTAAGCTCGATTACCACATATTGGCCGGTCTTTTTGTCGCGCGCCAAGAGGTCAATTGGGCCAACGGTGGTCGAATATTGCCGTCCGACTAGATCAAGCTTAAGCTCGATGCGCTTGCCGAAATCATCGAAATTTTTCTCAATATTGTCTTCGAGTGTCTTCTCATCGATCAACATGCGTTTGAAGCTCCGAACCTCGGCTGGACTCGCTCCTAAGCTTCTCTTAATTGTCGCAGCTGCCTCGATGTCATTCCTGCTGACATAAATGTCTAGAGCAGTTTGCCTGTCTGGAACTCCCTCTGGATCACCCATCCAAGCCAGAAACTCTTTCTCGTCAGCAAACGTAATGTAGGTTCCATGCACACCATAGTTATCGAGGTAGTTCCGATTTTCTCCGCGAATAGGATTTAGGCGGATCTTACCATCGTCGCCTATGTTAAGGAGATCGGAAAGGGTCCACATTCGAAGCGCGTAGGATTCATTCAGTTTGATCGTGTTGAGAATTGATCCGCGCCGGATACCCGCGATTTTATAGCTGTCGCACTGGGCCACCAAAGCAGTTTGCTGGGCTGACGAGAGTAGCCGAAACTCATCAATTTGCTCGGCAACTTGATCGATTTCCTGAAGGCTCTGCGCTTTAGAAACAAACAGGCGATATTCGTCTCGACTTATCGTGCCATCCAAAGCTTGGAGTAGCCTCACGAGAAAGGGAACAGGGTGAAGGCGTACTTTCGACAAGTCCTTTGAATCGATAGCGGGATTTGAGAATTGGTAGCGCAACGCTTGCCGGGCCAAGACCGAGGGATCGCCCGTGTCGAGAAACCGATCTCCTGCGGCCGTAATTTCGACTTGATCATCTGGATCGATCCAAGCGAGACCTAAGACAGTCATGACTTGTTTTAGCATGCGCGCGAGAGGAGCGCCGCCATCATCCCATTCGTCCTTGGCCTCTGAAATACCTTCTTCGCGAAGCCGCTTTACATACTCACCTTGAAGATCACGCCACGCGCCCTTGTTTTCGAATTCTTTAAGCACCCGCAGGCGAGTTTCGACGGCTTCCGGGGTGATCGAAAGGCCCTTTGGCTGATACCAGTATGCTAAGTTTTGCCCATAATCTCGGACGAAGCGTCTCCACTTCGGAGGGAGCGCTGGCGGCTTCGATTTCTTGGACACTAAACGAGTTTTGGTTGATCTTTATCGCCCGTTCGCGGCGAGGCGGTCCTACCATAAGTTTTGCGCTTGTGCTTGCTCACTGCCTCAGCCCCCGTTGTGCCAGTTTCGAATTCCATCCGAATAAGCTCATCTTTTGTCGGATATTTTCCACGACCAACGATGAACAGTGGCTCTTCTGGAGGTGTATTGTCAATTCGATTTCTTGCGTACTCAAGATAGCTCTCGTTGACATCAATACCGATCCACCTCCGTCCCATACTCTTTGCGACGGAGCAGGTAGTGCCAGTACCTACAAACGGGTCGACCACAATCTCCCCTTCGAAACCTTCAGTCTTGCCGAAGGTGTAGAGCTTCATGAGACGGGCGGGTAGCTTCTGTGGGAAGGGAGCGGGGTGCCCTTCTTCGCGCTTCACATCTTCAGGGTACATGAACCACACTTGCTGCGCGAGATCGATCCACTCGAAGCGCGATAGTTTGTTCGCCTCTTTCACGCTTTCGTCGAATTTCGGAGGCTTACCCGGCTTTACGAAGACGTTTATGAATTCGATCGTGTTGTTTTCAAGGATGTTGCCCGGATAGGGGTAACTCCCGAACATCATCTTCGATGTCTGCTTTTGCCAGATGAACAGGCTGTACCTCTCCAAATCGGTCTCAGCGAGAATGCGCGCTTCATTGTCGGCCGCAATATTCTTAATGTGTCGGGTGTGCTGATCAATCACGTCCTTTGGTATCGGCATGATAGGTGCATTAATGCACAATTTCCCGTTAGGCCTGAGCACTCGTGCGCATTCGGACCAGACGCGCATCATATCGTCTAAGTATTCCTCGTAGGTTTCCCATGTTCCTACACCGCCGTCATACTCGACAGCCGACCAATATGGCGGAGAGGTAATTACCAAGTCCACTGAGCCTGCTGGCCATTCGCTCATGACCTCTGCGGCCTCGCCGGCGATGAACTTCCCGACGTGGTCATTGATATTGCGTTCTGCGATTGGCTTGGTGGCTGCGCTAGCTGACATTACTCGACTTGATTCCTTCCGCAAAGACCATGCGACCATATCAACGTTTTGGCCCGTTGCCCACGCGCGTTACCATTCTATGGTCGGTTAAATCTATGGTCGGTTAAAAGCATTATGTAGTGGCAGGCAACGGCGCTGAGTGAGCGCAGAAATTCCGTGGCCAGAGGAACCGGTTGCCTTTGGCGGTCAGCGTCTTTCACGACCTTGGTGCAATTGCGCCATAATACCGCATTCACCCGCTTCGCAGCATCGTCATTCTTGTCCTGACTTCCGGGGCGGCGAGCAATTCGTCCAGATCCGCGTCCAGTCGCCTGCGCCAGTTGGGGTGTTCGCAAGTCGTGCCGGGAATGTTGGGCTGTTCGGCAAGACCCAGCAGGTCTTCCAGCGGCACGAGGGCAAGCATGCTCGGCGTTCGCGCGATATGGGCAATGGCGGCGTCCACGGCGGCTTTCGGCTCGTCCGGCGCGGGGCGCGGGGTGTGGCCTTCCATGGTCGACCACAACAGGCCGCGGTCCCAGTCGCGGACCTGCTCGGCGTTCACGCGGTCCACGCCTTCGGGCAGCCGTCCCAAAGTCTCGGCCCAGTCCAGGTCCCTGCCGCTCCACCAGCCAGCCACCGTTGGCGTGTCGTGCGTTCCGGTCATGGCGACTGCCAGTTCGCCGTAATCGTGCGCGCCGATGAAGCCGTCGTCCGAGGCCCGTTCGAACCACAGCACTCGCATGCCCAGCATCTTGCGCCGCGCGATGGCTTCCGAAAAGCCGTGCGGGGCCGTGCCGAGGTCTTCGGCAATGATGAAGGCGTCCGCCAGGTACGCTTCCAGCGTCAGCAGTCGCAGCAGGTCTTCGAAAGGGTAGGTGAGGTAGGCGCCGTCCCCCGGTCCGCCGCCTTCGGGTATCACCCACAGCCGCGCGAGGCCGAAGGCGTGATCGATCCGCAAGCCGCCACCGCTCGCGAGGGCCGCGCGGATCATGGCGATCCACGGCGCGAAGCCGGTGCGCCGCAATCCCTCTGGCGAGAAACCGGTGATGTTCCAGTTCTGCCCGTGCGGACCCAGCGGATCGGGCGGCGCGCCGATGGTGAGACCGCGCAGCATCACATTGCCCAGCGTCCAGCAATCGCTGCCACCCGGATCGACGCCCACGGCAAGGTCGCCCACAAGGCCGATGGACATTCCCGCCGCCTTCGCCCGGTCCTGCACCTTGGCCAGCCCGGCGCGAGCAAGAGCCTGGGCGGCAAGGTGGAACTCCACCTCATCGGCATATTTGGCCGCGAACGTGCTGACGGCCTTGCTGGCGGGATTGCGATACTGGCGAGGCCAGTCGCGCCAGCCTTTCGCGCCCTTGGGGCGGTAATGGCAGTCTAACGTGTCGAAGACGGCGTGAAGGACCTCGTCCTTTTCAGGTTGCCCGACAAGATCGGCGCGCTGCTGTGGTGACAGGCTGTCGAACAAGGCGCGCATCTGCGACAGCCTTGAGGGCAGGGCGCTTTCCCAGTCGATCAGCGAGCCGCTTTCGTCCTCGGGAAGGGCGGGCAGCCCAAGCAGGACGGGGTCGGCCATGGCTGCGTTAAGGAAACGGCGGCTGGACGGCGAATAGGGGCTGAAATGCTCGCCATTGCCCGGAAACAGGGCGTGGACCGGGTTGATCGCCACAGCATCCGCGCCTGCCTGCGCAAGCGTTTCGACGGCATCGGCAAGATCGCCCAAAGTGCCGAATGCGCCGCCCCCTGCAGGTCGCAGCGACGGAATTTGCAGCGATGCTCCCCACGACCTGTGCCCTTGGTGCGGCGGCACGGGGCAATGCGGCGGAGCGACTGCGAGCCGGGTCTCCTCGCCGTCGAATCGGCAGTCGAAATAGCCCGGCTCTGGCGGCGCGATCGGCCTGCCGTCCCGGATTTCCAGCGGCTGCCATGTGTCACCGTCCGCAAATTCGGCCCGCGAACAACGGGAGGGTAGTTCCACCGGCTGTCCTGCGTCCGCGATCACCAGGGCAGGGAGCGCGCCGTGCTCGGCCTCCAGAGTCTTTAGCGCAGCACCGATTTGCCGGGGCGTATCCACCTTGTGCCCCAGCGCCCGCAGCACGCCGCGCAGGGTTGCGTCCGGCACGACGTGGTCGCGGCCTTCGACATCGCGCCAGCGGCGTTGCAGGCCGGCGGCATCGGCCAGCGCATGCAGCGGTTCGAGGGCATCACTCACGGCCGGTTCCTTCTCGCAGGGGCCACCCGGTCATCGGCCCGGCGGACCCAATTTGCAACCGGATTGCTGCGCCGCAGCAACGAATAGGAATGCGCGAGCGGATGCGCGATTGCGCGGTGCAGCAAAACCTGTCTAATAGCAGCAAGGAGAGGCGTTTTCGACGTCGCGAGGAGCGACCACCACTGGAGCTTTCGTACCGTGACCACCAGCCCGCAGCCCTCCAATGCCGAAATCGACGCGCTGATCGTCGACGCGCTCAACCACCGCGTCGGCAAGGACGAGCGCGCCGCCAAGCCGCACGACTGGTATACCGCCACCGTTTACGCGCTGCGCGACAAGGTGATCGACCGCTGGATGGAATCGACGCGCCGCACCTATGCCGAGGGCGGGAAGCGGGTCTATTACCTCAGCCTCGAATTCCTGATCGGCCGCCTGCTGCGCGATGCGGTGAGCAATCTCGATCTCAACGGCGCGCTGGAGCGGGCGCTGCGCTCCCACGGGTTCGAGCTTTCGCAGCTTGAGGAACTGGAGCCCGATGCGGCGCTGGGCAACGGCGGGCTCGGGCGGCTGGCGGCCTGCTTCATGGAAAGCCTCGCCAGCCTCGATATCCCGGCCTACGGATACGGCATCCGCTACGTGAATGGCATGTTCCGCCAGCGTATCGACGATGGCTGGCAGGTGGAACTGCCCGAGACATGGCTGAGCCACGGCAACCCGTGGGAATTCGATCGCCGCGAAAGCGCCTACCGGGTCGGCTTCGGCGGCGAAGTGGTGAGCGATGGTGATGCCGTGCGGTGGGAGCCTGCAGAGATGGTGGAAGCCTCCGCCGTCGATACCCCGGTGGTCGGCTGGCGCGGCAAGCGGGTGAATACCTTGCGGCTGTGGACGGCGCACGCGCTCGACCCGATCAAGCTCGATGCCTTCAACGCGGGCGATCACGTCGGCGCGCTGGAAGGGGAGGCGCGCGCCGCCAGCCTCGTGCGCGTGCTCTATCCGGCGGATTCGCACCAGGCGGGGCAGGAATTGCGGCTGCGGCAGGAGTACTTCTTCTCCGCCGCCAGCATCCAGGACATCCTGCGCCGCCACATGCAGCACCACGGCAACATTCGCACCCTGCCGGACAAGGCCGCGATCCAGCTCAACGATACGCACCCGGCGGTGGCCGTGGCCGAGCTGATGCGGCTGCTGGTCGACCACCATGGCCTCGAGTTCGACGAGGCGCTGGACATTACCCGGCGGACCGTCGCCTACACCAACCACACGCTACTGCCCGAAGCGCTGGAAAGCTGGCCGCTGCCCCTTTTCGAGCGGCTGCTGCCGCGTCACATGCAGATCATCTACGCCATCAACAGCCGCGTGCTTCGCGAGGCGCGCAAGCAGGGCATGGACGATGCCGCCATCGCCGCGATCAGCCTGATCGACGAAGGCGGGGACAGACGCGTGCGGATGGCGAACCTCGCCTTTTCAGGAGCGCACAGCGTCAACGGCGTGGCCGCGCTGCACACGGACCTGATGAAACAGACCGTGTTCCACGACCTGCACCGGCTCTATCCGAAGAAGATCAACAACAAGACCAACGGCGTAACCCCGCGCCGCTGGCTGATGCAGTGCAACCCCGGCCTCACCAGCGTGATCCGCGACGCCATCGGCGATGCCTTCCTCGACGATACCGAGGAACTCAGCGCCCTGAACGCGCTTGCAGGCGATGCCGAGCTGGGTGAGCGGATTGCCGAAGTTAAGCGCAGCAACAAGGTGGCGCTGGCAGCCCACATCAAGGATCTGACGGGCGTGCGGGTCAGCCCCGATGCGCTGTTCGACGTGCAGATCAAGCGCATTCACGAATACAAGCGCCAGCTCTTGAACCTGATCGAGACCGTGGCCCTCTACGACCAGATCCGCAGCCATCCCGAGCGGGACTGGGTGCCGCGGGTGAAGATCTTCGCCGGCAAGGCCGCGCCCAGCTATCACAATGCGAAGCTGATCATAAAGCTGGCGAACGACATTGCCCGCCGGGTCAATTCCGATCCCAGCGTGGCGGGGCTGCTGAAAGTGGTGTTCGTGCCCAACTACAACGTCACGCTGGCCGAACGTATCATTCCCGCTGCCGACCTGTCGGAACAGATCAGCACGGCGGGGATGGAAGCGTCCGGCACAGGCAACATGAAGTTTGCCCTGAATGGCGCGCTCACCATCGGCACGCTCGACGGGGCGAATATCGAGATCAAGGACCGGGTCGGCGACGATAACATCGTGATCTTCGGCATGACGGCGGACGAAGTCGCCGAGAAGCGCGTCAACGGCTATGCCCCGCGCGAGGTTATCGAGGGCTCGCCTGAATTGCACCAGGCCGTGGAAGCCATTGCCAGCGGCGTCTTCTCTCCCGATGACAAGGACCGTTACAAGGACCTGATGGGCGGGCTCTACGACAGTGACTGGTTCATGGAGGCCGCCGATTTCGAGGCCTATGCCTCGGCCCAGCGGGAAGTGGACGCGCGCTGGCAGAACACCGCCGGGTGGCGCAAGTCGGCAATCCACAACATCGCCAATGTCGGCTGGTTCTCTTCCGACCGAACGATCGCAGAGTATGCGCGCGATATCTGGAAGGTGCTTTAGGGGCATCACTGCCATCTGCGCATACGTTTTCCTGTTTCGCGAAGGTCCACGGTCGGGCACAGTGCCACGCACGGGGTCTGAACGGCCCGAGCGACTGGGGGACAGGTGAAGCCACCGGCAGAAGCAATCGAAGCCCTGTTTGCAGGCCGCCAGGCCGATCCCTTCTCTTTGCTCGGCCCGCACGAGGGACCCGAAGGCACCTTCGCCCGCGCCATGTTGCCCGGTGCCAAGGCCGCCGAGGGCTATTCGCTTCAGGGCGCGAAGCTGGGCAAGCTGAAACGCGTGGACGATCGCGGCCTGTTCGAGGGCAAGCTGCGCGGCAAGCCGAAACCGGTAAAGTATCGCTGCACGGCGGGCGAGCACGAATGGTGGGTGACGGATCCCTACAGCTTCGGCCCCGTGCTCGGCCCGGTGGACGACCTGCTGATCGCGCAGGGCACGCATTTCCGCCTGTTCGACAAGCTGGGCGCTCACCTGATCGAGCACGAGGGCGCGCACGGTGTCCACTTCGCGGTCTGGGCGCCCAATGCATGCAATGTGAGCGTTGTCGGCGATTTCAACGACTGGGACGGCGCGCGCCACCCGATGCGCAACCGCGTGGATATCGGTGTGTGGGAGATATTCATTCCCGACATCGCCGACTGGCGCGCCTACAAGTATCGCATCGTCGGCCCGGACGGGGTGGAGCAGCCGCTGAAAGCCGATCCCTTCGCTTTCGCCAGCGAACTGCGGCCCAAGACCGCCTCCCTCACTGCGCGCCCCGCCAAGCCCGACTGGGGGGACAAGGCGCACCGCCAGCACTGGCGCAATGTCGATCCGCGGCGAGAAGCGATTTCGATCTACGAGGTCCACCCCGGTTCATGGCAGCGCGACGACAGCGACTGGTTCCTGACCTGGGACGAGATGGCCAGTCGCCTGATACCCTACGTCGCTGACATGGGCTTTACCCACATCGAGTTCCTTCCGGTGTCGGAGCATCCCTATGATCCCAGTTGGGGCTATCAGACCACCGGCCTCTATACCCCATCTGCGCGTTTCGGCGCGCCCGACGGGTTCGCCCGCTTCGTGGACGGCGCGCACCAGGCAGGCATCGGCGTGCTGCTGGACTGGGTGCCCGCGCACTTCCCCACGGACGAGCACGGGTTGGCGAAGTTCGACGGCACCGCGCTCTACGAACACGCCGATCCCAAACTGGGCTTCCACCCCGACTGGAACACGGCGATCTACAATTTCGGACGGCGCGAGGTGCAAAGTTTCCTCGTCAACAACGCGCTGTTCTGGGCCGAGCGTTACCACGTTGACGGGTTACGCGTGGATGCCGTCGCCTCGATGCTCTACCGCGATTACAGCCGCGAAGAGGGCGAGTGGATTCCCAACGAGCTGGGCGGGAACGAGAACTGGGAAGCGGTGGAATTCCTGCGCGCGATGAACCGCGCCATGCACCGAGAACATCCCGGCATCCTGACGATTGCCGAGGAATCGACAAGCTGGCCCGGCGTCTCCCAGCCCGCCTACGACGACGGCCCGCGCGAGAACCTGGGCTTCGGATTCAAGTGGAACATGGGCTTCATGCACGACACGCTGAAGTACATGGCGCGCGATCCGGTGCACCGGAAGCATCATCACGACGAGATCACCTTCGGCCTGATGTATGCCTTTTCGGAGAACTTCGTCCTGCCTCTCAGCCATGACGAGGTGGTGCACGGCAAGGGCAGCCTGCTGAACAAGATGAGCGGCGACGACTGGCAGAAGTTCGCCAACCTGCGCGCCTATTATGGCCTGATGTGGGGCTATCCCGGCAAGAAGCTGCTGTTCATGGGGCAGGAGTTCGCCCAGCGCCGCGAATGGAGCGAGGCCCGCGCGCTCGACTGGCACCTGCTCGATGCGCCCGCACACGAAGGTATTCGCAGGCTCGTGCGGGACCTCAACCATGTCTACAAGGCCAAGCCCGCCCTTCACGCCCGCGATTGCGAGGGCGAGGGGTTCGAATGGCTCGTCGCAAATGATGCCGATGCCAGCGTGTTCGCCTGGCTGCGCAAATGCCCCGGCCAGCCGCCGGTCGCAGTATTCTGCAACATGACGCCGATGACGCACGGCTGCTACGGCCTGCATCTGCCGCACGACGGGACATGGGCAGAAGTGTTCAATTCCGACGCGCAGGAATACGGCGGCAGCGGGCAGGGGAACATGGGCAAGATCGAAGTGCAGGGCGGCTGGGGCTGTGTCACCCTGCCGCCGCTCAGCACCATCATGCTGGAATACAAGGGATAGCAAGACCGGGAGAATGGCGATGAAAGAGACATATTCGCAGCCGCTGGCGCGTGACGCGATGGCCTATGTGCTGGCGGGCGGACGCGGCAGTCGCCTGCTGGAGCTGACCGACCGTCGCGCCAAGCCCGCGGTCTATTTCGGCGGCGTCTCCCGCATCATCGACTTTGCCCTCTCCAACGCGATCAATTCGGGCATCCGCCGCATCGGCGTTGCCACCCAGTACAAGGCGCACAGCCTGATCCGCCACATGCAGCGCGCGTGGAACTTCATGCGGCCCGAGCGTAACGAGAGCTTCGACATCCTGCCCGCCAGCCAGCGCGTATCCGAAAGCCAGTGGTACGAAGGCACGGCAGACGCGGTGTTCCAGAACATCGACATCATCCAGGCGCACGCGCCCAAGTACATGATCATCCTGGCCGGCGATCACGTCTACAAGATGGATTACGAACTGATGCTGCGCCAGCACGTGGAAAGCGGCGCGGACGTGACCGTGGGCTGCCTTGTCGTGCCGCGTAGGGAGGCGACGGGCTTTGGCGTCATGCACGTGGACAAGTCGGACCGCATCACCGCTTTCGTCGAGAAGCCCAAGGACCCGCCCGGCATTCCGGGGCAGGAAGACATGGCGCTCGCCAGCATGGGCATCTACGTCTTCGAGACGGAATTCCTGTTCGACCAGCTTCGCCGCGATGCCGACGATCCGGACAGCAAGCGCGATTTCGGCGGCGATATCATCCCCTGGATCGTCGAGAACGGCAAGGCGCAGGCCCACCGCTTCACCGACAGCTGCATCCGCGCTGCGGACGAGATCGAGGAATACTGGCGCGATGTCGGCACGCTGGACGCCTATTTCGAAGCCAATCTCGACCTCACCGACACGGTGCCCAAGCTCAACCTGTATGACCGTGACTGGCCGATCTGGACCGACCAGATCGTGGCTGCTCCTGCCAAGTTCGTGCACGACGAGGACGGGCGGCGGGGACATGCGATATCCTCGCTAATCAGCCAGGACTGCATCGTTTCGGGCGCGCTGGCAAAGAAGAGCCTACTGTTCACCGGGGTGAAGATGGGCAGCTTTTCCCGCGTCGAGCGCGGCGTGATACTGCCCTACTGCAACATCGGCCGCGGAGCGCGGCTTACGAACGTCATTCTCGACAGCGGCGTGCGCATTCCTGAAGGACTGGTGGTGGGGGAGGATCCCGAACTCGACGCGCGGCGTTTCCGCCGCAGCGAGAAGGGCGTTTGCCTCATCACCAAGCCGATGATCGAGAAGCTCGACCTCTAATGGCCCTGTCCGTCCTTTCGGCCGCCTCGGAAGCCGTGCCGCTGGTGAAGACCGGCGGCCTGGCAGACGTGGCTGGTGCGCTCCCCGCGGCGGTGGCGGCGCACGGCGTTGAAATGACGACACTTCTTCCCGGCTATCCCGCTGTGATCAAGGCGATGGGCAGGAAGCGGGCAATCCACGAATGGGATGCGCTGCTCGGTCAGAAGGCGCGGCTCCTCTCCGGCAGGATCGGGACACACAAGCTGCTGGTGCTCGATTGCCCCGCATTCTTCGCGCGCGATGGCGGCCCGTATTCGGACGGCAAGGGACAGGACTGGGCCGACAACTGGCACCGCTTCGCCGCCTTCGGCCGCGCCGCCGCCGATATCGCCTCGGGCAAGGTGAAGGGCTGCCGGTTCGACCTTGTCCACGCCCATGACTGGCAGGCGGCGATGGCGATTGCCTACCTGAAGCTGGCCAGCGACGCGCCGGAAATTCCGTCGGTCATGACGATCCACAACATGGCCTTCCAGGGTTACTACGATGCCGCGATTTTCCCGCGCCTGGGCCTGCCGCAATCGGCGTGGTCGGTGGACGGGGTGGAGAGCTACGGCGGGGTCGGCTTCCTCAAGGCCGGGATGCAGCTGGCCGACATTATCACCACCGTCAGCCCCAGCTACGCCGCCGAGATCAGGCAACCCGAATTCGGCATGGGGCTGGAAGGGCTGGTCGCTTTGCGCGGTGACAGGGTGCGCGGCATCCTGAACGGGATCGACCGTGCCGTATGGAACCCCGAGACGGACGCCGCGATCGCGGCCACCTATTCCCATCGATCGCTCGCCAAGCGCAAGGCCAACAAGCGCGCCATCGAGAAGGAATTCGGGCTGGAGAAGGGCGAAGAACCGCTCTTCACTGTCGTCAGCCGCCTGACCTGGCAGAAGGGGATGGACGTACTGGTCGAAGTGCTCGACCACCTTGCCGGCATCGGCGGACGGCTGGCGCTGCTGGGCTCCGGCGACAAGGCGATCGAGGCCGCGCTGCACGAGGCCGCCGCGCGCCATCCGGGGCGCATCGCCATCCGTATCGGCTATGACGAGGCGCTGTCCCACCAGTTGCAGGCAGGCGCCGATGCGATCCTTGTGCCCAGCCGGTTCGAACCGTGCGGCCTCACCCAGCTCTATGGCCTTGCCTACGGCTGCGTGCCCGTGGTGGCGCGCACTGGCGGGCTGGCGGACACGGTGATCGATGCGAACCCCGCCGCGCTGGCGCAGGGTGTCGCCACCGGCGTGCAGTTCGACGGCGTGCATTACCACGCGCTGCGCTCCGCCATAGACAGGACGATGGCGCTCTACGCGCAGCCGGAGACATGGCGCAAAATTCAGCGCAACGGCATGAAATCCGACTTTTCGTGGAACGCCAGCGGGCGTGCATACGCTGACCTCTACCGGGAACTGACAGGAAAAGCCGCATGATCCGAACGCACGAAACCACGCCTTTCGACGGACAGAAGCCGGGCACCTCCGGCCTGCGCAAGAAGGTGAAGGTCTTCCAGCAGCGCAGCTACGCCGAGAATTTCATCCAGTCGGTGTTCGACGTAGCCGAGCGCCAGCCCGGCTCCACGCTGGTGCTGGGCGGCGACGGGCGGTATCACAACCGCAGCGTCATCCAGCAGGCGATCCGTATGGCGGCGGCAAACGGTTATGGTCGCGTGCTGGTGGGGCAAGGCGGCATTCTCTCGACGCCCGCCGCCAGCCACGTGATCCGCAAGTATGGCGCGAGCGGCGGGCTGATCCTGTCGGCCAGTCACAATCCCGGCGGGCCGGACGAGGACTTCGGCATCAAGTACAACACCGCCAACGGCGGACCGGCACCCGAAAGCGTGACCGCCGCGATCTACGCCCGCACGCAGGAGATCGACCGCTGGCAGGATGTCGATGCGCCCGATGTCGATCTCGACACGCGCGGGGTGACGCACGTGGGCGAGATGGCGGTGCAGGTGATCGACCCGGTTGCCGACTATGCCGCGTTAATGGAGGAGCTTTTCGACTTCGACGCCATCCGCGCCGCCGTGAAAGACGGCCTCGGCATGGCCTTCGATGCGATGCACGCCGTCACCGGTCCCTACGCGCACGAAATCCTCGAGAACCGTCTTGGCTTTGCGAAAGGCACCGTGCGCAACGGCACCCCTCTGGAGGATTTCGGCGGACACCATCCCGATCCCAATCTCGTCCACGCGAAGGTGCTTCACGACCTGATGATGTCCGACGATGCCCCCGCTTTTGGCGCGGCGTCGGATGGCGACGGGGACCGCAACCTCATCATCGGCAAGCACCGCTTCATAACCCCCTCGGATTCGCTCGCGATGTTGGCCGCCAACGCCCATGTCGCGCCCGGTTACGCAGGCGGCCTCAAAGGCATTGCCCGCTCCATGCCCACCAGCGCCGCGGCGGACCGGGTGGCAGAGGCGCTGGGCATACCCGCGTACGAAACGCCGACCGGCTGGAAGTTCTTCGGCAACCTGCTCGACGCCGGAATGGCGACGATCTGCGGCGAGGAAAGCGCCGGGACGGGCAGCGATCACGTGCGCGAGAAGGACGGGCTGTGGGCCGTGCTGCTGTGGCTCAACATTCTTGCCGCGACTGGCAAGAGCGTGGACCAGATCGCCCGCGAACACTGGGCGCGCTTCGGGCGCAACTACTACGCGCGGCACGATTACGAAGGCGTCGAGAGCGACAGGGCCGATACGCTGATGGCGGAATTGACGGGCAGCCTCGCCAGCCTGCCAGGCACCAGCTTCGGCCCGCTGACCGTGGCCGGGGCGGACAGCTTTTCCTACACCGATCCGGTGGATGGTTCCCTCAGCGAGAACCAGGGTATCCGGGTGCTGTTCGAAGGCGGCAGCCGCGTGGTGTTCCGCCTGTCGGGCACCGGCACGCAAGGGGCGACGATCCGCGTCTACCTCGAACGTTACGAACCTGCAGACGGCAACCTCGATGCCGAGACACCCGCCATGCTGGCCGAGATCATCGCGGCTGCCGGGCAGATTGCCGGGATCGAACGGCACACCGGGCGAACCGCGCCCGACGTGGTGACGTGAGCGGCTACGGCGGTGAGGTCCACGCGGACCGCACTTCATTTCGCGTCCGCTCCCCGCTCGCCGAGGCGCTGCACCTCTGCCTGTTCGAGGGCGAGGACGAGCAGCGCGTGGTGATGGAGCGCGACGGCGAAGACTGGGTGGCCGAGGTGGCGCGCGACCTTTCCGGCACGGCCTACGGCTACCGCGCCGAAGGGGAATGGTCGCCGGACGAGGGCAAGTGGTTCGATCCGGCGAAGCTGCTGGTCGATCCCGACGCGCTGGAACTCGACAGGCGCTTCGTCCAGAGCCCGGAGCTGGCTGTCTACGGCGTCGATACCGCCGCCATCGTCCCGCGCGCCATCGTGCCCGGACCTCTGCCAGAAGTGGCTTCAGAGCCGCCCCGTTTCACCTCCGGCGGTCTGGTCTACGAACTCGCCGTGGCAGGCTTCACCGCGCTCCACCCCGACGTGCCGGAGGAGCAGCGCGGCACCGTAGCCGCGCTCGCCCATCCCGCCGTCGTCGCCCACCTGAAAAAGCTGCGCGTCAGCGCGGTGGAGCTGATGCCGATTATCGCCTGGATTGACGAGCGCCACCTGCCGCCGCTCGGGCTGGCGAACCATTGGGGCTACAACCCGGTCGCGCCGATGGCGCTCGATCCCGGCCTGTGTCCCGGCGGCGTGGCGGAACTGCGCGAGACGGTTTCGGCCCTGCACGATGCGGGCATCGGCGTGATCCTCGATCTCGTGCTCAACCACACGGGAGAGAGCGACATATTCGGCGGCGTCTTGTCCTTACGCGGTCTTGACGATGCGGCTTACGCCCATGCGCCGGATGGCACCCTGATCAACGATACCGGCTGCGGCAACACGCTGGATTTCGCCAACCCGCACGTCCGCGCGCTGGCGCTGGAAACGCTGCGCCATTTCGTGCGCCATTGCGGCGTGGACGGGTTCCGCTTCGACCTCGCCCCGGTGCTGGCGCGCGGTCCGGGCTTTGCCGCCGATGCGCCGATCTTTGCCGAGATTGCTGCCGACCCGTTGCTGGCCGACAGGGTGATGATCGCAGAGCCGTGGGATATCGGCCCCGGTGGCTACCAGCTCGGCAATTTCCCCGCGAACTGGCTGGAATGGAATGATCGCTACCGCGACGACGTGCGCCGGTTCTGGCGTGGCGACGGGGCGGCGAACGTGCTGGCGACGCGCATGGCGGGTTCGTCAGACCTGTTCGGACGGCACATCCGCAGCATCAATTTCCTCGCCGCGCACGACGGGTTCACGCTGGCCGATACCGTCGCCTTCGAACACCGCCACAACGCAGCGAACGGCGAGGGCAACCGCGACGGGCATGGCGAGAACTTCAGCTGGAACAACGGGGTGGAAGGGGCGAGCGAAGACCCTGTCGTAAAGGCGCGCCGCGATGCGGACCTGCGCGCCATGCTCGGCACCCTCTTTGCCTCTGCGGGCACGATCATGCTCACAGCGGGCGACGAATTCGGGCGCAGCCAGCAGGGCAACAACAACGCCTATTGCCAGTTCATGCCGGTCGACTGGCAGGCGCGGGACGTGGCGCTGGAAGGCTACGTCGCCGCGCTGGCGGAAGACCGGGCGCAGAGGGCAGCGGCCATGGCTGAATTTCCCGAGGGCGGCACGTGGCGCAGTCTTTCGGGGAAGGACATGCATGCAGGACTTTGGGAAGACCCGCATTGTGCCGGCTTCACCTTCGTTCGGCCCACAGGCAGCCAGTGGCCTCGTTTCACCGTGGACCGCACGTCGCGGGCAGCAACGCTGGACTAGGCGGCCCGGCGTGGCTCGCCCGTCAACGAAGCGGCGATATCGGCCAGGTCGTCCCGCGTCATTTCCACGGCAGTGCGGTTGAAATGCTTCTGCGCATTGGTGACGCGCGCCAGCAGGGAGCGGTAGAAGACGTCGAGCGATTTCGATACCGGCTGCGCCATGTCGAGGCCGGAGAGCAGCGTGATCAGGCCCATCTGCGCGCGCTCCAGCGCCTTCCTGCGCACATCGGTGCGGCCATTGGTGTCCGCCCACAACGCGCGGTCCAGCGCCGCGCCCGCGTCGGCAAAGCACATGCGGACAAGGCCGTCCGTATCGCTGCCCGAGACGAGAGCTTCGAAGTCGACGCGCTTGTAGGCAGCGGCGGGATCGGTGCGTTTCAGCATGTCAGTTCCGGTTGTTCGTCCACATGGCGACCTGCGCCTTCAGGAATTCCAGCGTCGATTGCGAGGCGGAGACGCGCGCGTCGGCGGCGGCGAAGTTCTTCACCATCCGCTCGCGCAGGGCTTCCTGCTGGTCGGCGATCTTCTCGCGCCGTTCCTGCAACCGCTCGAGCTGGTCCGAATAGCGGGTGATCGAACCGCCCAGCGTGCCGGGGTCGGATCGGCTGCCCATGTCGCGGGCAAGGTTGTCGATGGTGGCGAACAGGCCGAAGGGGCCGGTGGTAAACATGGCGCTGGCGGCGGCGAGGTTGCCTTCAAGCGTGGTCTTGAGCCGTGCATTGTCGAGCGTGAAACTGCCGTCGCGCCCGCGCTTCAGGCCGAGATCGGCAAGCGTCGAAGGCTCACCCTCCGCCGCGCCGGGCATGACGACAAGGCCGGTCAGCCCCGCCAGTTCGCGCTTCAGCGCCCGCGCGCCGGGATCGTTGCCCAGTTCCCCGCCAAGCGGCGCGGCGAGTTCATTCAAAGAGGCGGCGATATCGTTCAGCGCGCCGACGAAATCGCCCATCATCGCGGTGATCGCCTTGCTCTTGTCGGCAAAGGAAATGGTGGTGGGATCGCCCTGGTTGGTATCGGTCAGCGTCAGCACGAGGCCGCTCGGCAGGCCGCTAACCTTGTTGGTGGTGCTGGTTATGGCAACGCCGTCGAAAGCGAATTCGGCATCGGCGGCGCTGGCTTTCAGTCGCCCTGCATCGCTGGAGGGGTTCCAGGCGAGGTAATCGATATTGCCCGCAGCAGGCGCGCCGCCGCCGGCGCTGGTGCCGCTTGCCTCGATGGTGAAAGCGCTGGCTGCGCCTTCGGTGCCTTTCACCACGAGACGCGCGCCCTCGGCGGTGTTGGCGACATAGGCGTTGAGGCCGCGCCCGGACCCGCGGATCTTCGCCGCAACATCGGCGAGGGTATCGGTGGCGGCAACGTCGATCACCAGCGGATCGCGCCCGCCATCGGTGAACGCGCCTGCATCGATGGAGCCAAAGCGCAGCGTGAGCTGTCCTTCCCCGACAAGATCGGTTCCGGCGGAATAGGCATTGCTGGCCAGCGTCTGCGCGCTCGCCAGACGCGACACTTCGAGCGAGTAGGAACCCTTGGCACTGCTGCCCGCCAACACGGAGACGCTCGCCACGCCGGTATCACCGATGTTGGCACTGGGCGCGAGGTCGCCGTTGCGGATACGGTCGCCCAGCGCGCTCGCCAGCTGGCTGAGCAGGTTTTTCAGGCCCGACGCGCCCGAGATGCGCGCTTCCAGCGCCTCGCTGCGGCTGTCGATCTGGGCGATCTGCGGCGTGAAGCGGGCTGCCGCCAGGTCCTGCGCCAGCTTGACCATGTCGACCCCGCTGCCGCCGCCGAGAGCGGAAACGATGGAGGATGTGCTGCTTTCCATGGGCTGTAGAACGGGCGGCACCCGCCTCCTTTAAGTGGCTGACGGTCGCCCGTCGGCGTCGAATTGCAGTTCCAGCGGCACGCCAACCTGCGGGCGCTGCGGATGCTCGCCGCGCTTCAGGCTCATCACGAAGGCAAGCACGCTGGCGATTGCGGAATAGAGTTCCGCGCGGATCATCTGCTGTTCGCGCGTGGTGAAGTATACCGCGCGGGCGAGGGTGGGATATTCCAGCGTCGGCACACTCATTTCGGCGGCGAGTTCGCGCATGGCCAGCGCCTTCTCCCCGCGCCCCTTGGCGATCACGTATGGCGCAGATGCGACGGCGGGATCGTAGGCCATGGCGACGGAAAAGTGCGTCGGGTTCGTCAGCACGAACTGCGCGTCCTTCATCGCAGGACGCAAGCCGCCCTTGGCAGGTGCCTGCGCTGCTGCTGTCCATCGCCGCTGCCGCCATCGTGACCCGCGTCACCGATGCCAGCGACCTTGTCGGCCAGATCGGGCGGCAGTTCTCCAATCCTTCAAGCTGGCTGCCGGTGGCGCTGGTGCTGGGTGCGATCGGGATGATCCCCGCGATGCCGCAGGTGGTGTTCCTGCCCGCCGCCGCGCTGGCCTTCTGGCTCTACCGCACGCTGAAACGAAAGCTGGATGCGCCGGTGGCCGAGCCTGTGGAGGACGTGCCCGACGAGCCGCAGCGGATCGAAATTGCCGACGTCAGCGACCATACTCTTGTGACGCTGGAGATGGGCTATGGCCTCGTCCACCTCGTCGATGAAGGGAAGGGCGCGCCGCTCGTCACCCGCGTTACCGGGGTGCGCAAGCAGCTTTCGCAGGCCTTCGGCTTCGTCGTGCCGCAGTTCCGCATCCGGGACTCGCTCGATCTGCCCGCCAACGAATATCGCGTGGTGCTGGGCGGCGTGGAACTGGCGCGGGCCAAGGCGCGGCCCGATGCCATTCTCGCCATCGATACAGGCGAGGTGAGCAAGAACCACGGTCTCACCGGCCAGCCCACCACCGATCCCAGCTTCGGCTGCCCGGCGCTGTGGATCGCCCTTGCCGAGCGCGATCATGCCGTGGCCGAGGGATTCCTCACCGTCGCCGCCGATACCGTGATCGCCACGCATTTGAATCAACTATTGCAGGAACGCGGCGCGCAGCTGCTGGGACCGGAGGAAGTGCGCAGCCTGCTGGATGCGGTGAAAGAGCGCTCGCCGGGGTTGGTGGAGGCCATCCACCCGGACCCGCTCTCGCTCGCCGCGATCACCCGGATGCTGCGCGCGCTACTGGCCGATGGCATCAGCCTTGCCCACCCGGTGCCGATCCTCTCCAGTCTTGCGCTGGCGCTGCAAGTCACCAAGGATTTCGACGCGCTGGTGGACCATATCCGCGCCGACCTTGGCGGCTGGCTGGTGGGGCAGGTGTGTCCGCCGACGCAGGCGCTCGGCGTGCTGACGCTGGATGCCGAGCTGGAAAGCGCCATCCTTGGCGGGATGCGTGATCCGGCGACGGGCCAGCCGGTGATAGAACCCGATTGCGCGCGGATGATCGGCGATGCCGTGACCGCGCACATGGCCGAGCATTCCGCTCGCGGCCTTGCCCTGATCGTGCAACCGCCCGCCCGCCGCGCACTGGCCGCGCTGCTGCGCCAGCGCGCGCCCGGCTGCCTTGTCCTCTCGATATCCGAACTCCCGCCCAGCCAGCCGGTGGAAGTGATCGCCGTGATCGGCGGCCGCGCTTCTCCGCCTGCTCCCCCGCAACTGCCTGATGCATCACAAGAGGTGCTTGCCGCATGAAACACGATCCATCCGCCTTCGCTGCCGCCGCCTACCAGGGGGCCGACGCGGTGAGCGACCGCGTGCGCCGCTTCGTGCCGATGGTGCGCAAGGCCGCCTGGCACATCAACGGCGCGGGCCGCGAGGGGCTCGAGATTGAAGACCTGATGCAGGCCGGCTTCATCGCTCTGACCGAAGCCGCCCGCAATCACGAGGGGCCGGGCGAGGACGGCTTTGCCGCCTATGCCAAGCTGCGCGTGCGCGGGGCCATGTTCGATCTCGTGCGCAAGACCATGCCCGGCAGCCGGGGCGCGGCGAAGCGACGGCGCGAGATCGAGGAGGCGCGGCGCGAATTCGCGCAGCTTTCGGGCCGCGAGCCGGGGCATGACGAACTGGCCGCACTGGTGGACATGACGCCTGCCGAACTCTCGCAGCACATGGGCGACGAAGTGCACCTCGTCTCGATGGACTCAGCTTATGACGATGCCAGCGACGTGTTCGCCAGCGACCTGCCCGATCCCTTCGCGCTGGTCAGCGAGATGCAGGACAACGCCCGGCTGGGCGAGGCGATGGTGCAGCTGCCCGACCGTCTGAAGCTGGTGCTGCAACTCTATTTCGTGGAGGAACTAAACCTCACCGAGATTGCCCAGGTGCTGGAAGTCAGCGTGCCGCGCGTCCATCAGTTGAAGGCGCAGGCGCTGGTGAAGATACGGCAATTGATGGCGGACGAGGAGTAGCTGGCGCGCGGGTGGGCCGCTGCTATAGCTTCGGCGATGCCCGCCTTCTTCCTCACGTTCATCGCCGTTGTCGCCGCCATGGTGGCAGGGCGCGATGCCATGCGGGTGGCGCGCCTTCGTTCGACACTCGGGTGGACCGGGCCGCTGATCGTCACCGTCTTGCTGGCGGCCCTGGCGGGGGCGGGCCTGGCGGCATGGATCGCGAGCGGGCTTGCCCCGCTGATCCCCGGCGATTTCAAGCCTGTTGTCGTGGCCGTGGCGTTGCTGCTGGCGGGGCTGGAAGTGCTGTTTCGCACACCGCCGGAGAAACCGCGCGAACCGACCCGCTCCATGGGCGCGATCACGCTGGTGCTGCTGCTGGGCATGGTGACGGACGCCAGCGGCTTCATCATCCTCTCGCTGGCGATCGCGACCGGCGAGATTCTGCTGGCGGCGGCAGGAGGCGCGATGGGCGCGCTGGTGGTGCTGGTGGGCGCGATCATGGCGGCGGAGGACTGGCAGGCGTTGCCACTCGAAACGATGCGCCGGGTGGTCGGCGCGGGCCTCATACTCGCTGCAGGAGTAATCGCCTTATTTTCCTGAAAGTTACCTGTTCATCGGCTCAGCCGATTACCGTAACCGGTCAAAATCCTGAAACCGAGAGCGGTCAAGCCCGTTGGTTAGGCAAACAGACAATAGAAAGGACGAGAGTTACATGGCATCCGCTGGAGACAATTCGAAAACCGCGCTGATCGAGGGCCTCAATGGCCTGCTCGCCGATCACATGGCGCTGTATTTCAAGACCAAGAACTTTCACTGGCATGTGAAGGGTCCGCGTTTCCGCGACCTGCACCTGCTGTTCGACGAACAGGCCGTCGAAATCCGCGACCAGATCGACGACATTGGCGAACGCGTGCGCAAGAACGGCGAACTCACGCTGACTTCCATCGGCTCTGTCGCGAAGCATACCCGGATCAAGGATCAGGACGACACCACGCTCGCTGCCGAGGACATGGTGCGCGAACTGCGGGACGATAACCAGAAGATGGTCGATCGCCTGAAGGAACTGAAGAAGTACGCCGAACAGGCAGGCGACAACGCCACCGACGGCTTGCTGGACGACTGGACCGACATGGCCGAGGAACGGGTCTGGTTCCTCAGTTCCACGCTCGGGTAAGTTAATCCGATCGAACACCACCACAACCGCCGCGCAGCACTCGCTACGCGGCGGTTTTGCGTTTAGGAGGCTGCTCATGGCCGATATCGATATCATCGAAAGCGCAGGCGACGACACCATCGCCACTTTCATCGAAGCGATCCTGCGCAGCAAGCTGACCGAGAGCGACGCGCCCGTTGCCATCAGCGTGCCGGGCGGCTCCACGCCGTTCCCGATCATGCGTGAACTGGTGAAGGCCGATCTCGAGTGGAGCCGCGTAACCGTGTGGCCGGGCGATGACCGGGTGGTTCCGGAGGATCACGAGGCCAGCAACACCGGCAAGATCCGCGCGCTGTTCGAGCCTGTCGGTGCGCACGTCGCCACGCTTACGGTGATGGAGCAGGTGCCGCATTTCGCGCTGGTGTGGCTGGGCATGGGTGCGGACGGACACATCGCCAGCCTTTTCCCCAACACCGACCCGCAGGTGGACGACGACGCCCCGATCCGTCGCCTGACGCCGGACCCGCTGCCGCCCGAGGCCCCGTTCGACCGGGTAACGCTGACCATCCCCTCGCTGCTCGATAGCGACGCGCTGATGTTCGTGATCCGCGGCGATGACAAGCGCTCCGTCTTCGATGGCGCAGCCGAGGGCGACAGCGACCTGCCGGTGGCGCGCCTGCTGGGCGCGGCACGCCAGCAGGTGACATGCTTCACCTGATCCCCGCGCCGCTGCACCGCGCGGTCCTGCCGCTCGGCCATGCGCTGCGCAAGACCTATCTCCGCCTGTTCAAGCCCCGCATCGCCGGGGTCGCTGTGTTCATTCGCGACGAGCACGAGCGCGTACTGCTGATCCGCCAGTCCTACGGCTCCGGCCACTGGACCACGCCTGCGGGCGGTGCGCGTCTCACCGAAGACCCCGAAATGGCGATCCGCCGCGAAGTGCGCGAGGAGCTTTCCTGCGAACTGGTCGAACTGGTGCTGCTGCACTAGGGGGAGGACACCATGCACGGCGCGCCGCACCGGCACTGGATATTCCACGCCCGCGCCCATGGCGAACCCCGGCCCGACCGGCGCGAAGTGATCGAGGCGCGCTGGTTCGCGCTGGATGACCTGCCGCAACCGTTGACCCGCTCGACCAGGGACCGGCTGGACGTCTTAAAGCAGCGATAGCTGCGCGTCGTCGCGCGGTTTCTGCTCTGGGCCGTCCCGGTCCAGATTGCTGAGCGTCAGCCCCATCAGCCGGATCGGCATGGGCAGGGGCAACTCGTCTTCCAGAATGGCGCGCGCGGTGGCGGCGAACTGCGCCTTCTCTGCCACCGGCTGGGCCTGGCTGCGGGAGCGGGTGGCGATCTGGAAATCGTTGAACTTCAGCTTCAGCGTGACAGTGCGGCCCTTCGCCTGCTTGGCAGCGATCCGGTCCCATACGATGTCAATGATCCGCTCAAGCGTCTCGCGCAGGTCGTCCTCGGCGGAGATATCCTCGCTGAAGGTGCGCTCCCCGCCGATGGACTTGCGGATGCGGTTGGCGCGCACGGGCCTGAGGTCGATCCCCCGCGCCGCGCGGTAGAGGTAATCGCCGAAGCTGCCGAAGTTCGCCGCCAGCCACTCGCGGTCCTTCTGTGCAAGGTCCGCCCCCGTCTCGATGCCGAGCCGCGCCATTTTCTCCGCGCCCTTGGGGCCGACCCCGTGGAAGCGGCGGATGGGCAGGCTCTGCACGAAAGCCGCGCCTTCCCCGGGGCGAATCACGCACAGGCCATCGGGCTTGTTCTGGTCGCTCGCCAGCTTGGCGAGGAACTTGTTGTAGGAAACCCCCGCGCTCGCCGTCAGCTGCGTGACTTCGCGAATCTGCCGCCGGATAGCCTGCGCAATGGCGGTGGCGGAGCCCAGGCCGTGGCGGTCCTCGGTCACGTCAAGGTAAGCCTCGTCGAGGCTCAGCGGCTCCACGTGCGGCGTGTAGTGATGGAAGATCGCACGGATCTGCTCGGAGACTTCGCGATAGACGTGGAAGCGGCTCTTGCAGAAGATCAGGTCCGGGCACTTTCGCTTCGCCGTGACGGAGGGCATTGCGCTCCTCACGCCGTACTTGCGCGCTTCATAACTGGCGGCGGCCACCACGCCGCGCCCGCTCGATCCGCCAACGGCCACCGGCTTGCCGCGCAATTCGGGATTGTCGCGCTGTTCCACGCTGGCGAAGAAGGCGTCCATGTCGACGTGGATGATCTTGCGCAGGCCATCGGCTTCGGGCGGCGCGTCTTCGCCGTCGTATTCCTGGATGTCGTCGGGATTCGCCATCAGGTGGGGTTATAGCCTTTTGCCACGATGTTGACTTTATCCTTTTCTCATCTTCGAAACTTGGCCAAAGGGTTCGGGTGACGAGCCTTACAATCACCGCTGCAGACGGATCCGGCCGCAAGGTCGGGCAACGCGAGTTCATCGTGCTGATGGCCACGCTGATGAGCCTTAACGCGCTCGCGATCGACGCCATGCTGCCTGCGCTGGACGAGATCGCCAGCACTTTCGCCATCGACGATCCCAACCGTCGACAGCTGGTGGTGGGCGTCTATTTGCTGGCTACCGGCTTCGGCAGCCTGGTGCCCGGCCTCTTCGCCGACAGGTTCGGCAGGCGGCCGGTGCTGTTCGTCAGCCTCGCCATCTATCTCGCTGCATCGCTCCTGTGCATGTTCGCGCCCAGTTTCGAGATACTGCTGGCGCTTCGCGCGGCGCAGGGTTTCGGCACGGCAGGACTGATGGTGCTGCCCGCCGCGATCATCCGCGACCGGTTCGACGGGGATGCCATGGCGCGGCTGATCTCGATGATCTTCATCGTTTTCATGGCCGTACCCGTGCTGGCCCCAACGCTCGGGCAGATCGTGCTGACTTTCGCCAGCTGGGAATGGATATTCTTCGCCCTCGCGCTGTTTGGCATCGGCGCGGCGGCCTGGGCGGCAAAGCGCCTGCCCGAAACGCTGGACCCGCGTCACCGGCAGAAAATCGACCCGCGCACCATCGTCCACAACCTGCCGCTCACCTTCCGCACGCGCGAGGCGGTGGGATATGTGCTGGCAGCCGGCCTCACCTTCGGCGCGGTGTTCGGCTACATCAATTCCGCGCAGCAATTGATCGGCGAGCATTTCGGGGCGGAGGAGCAGTTCCCGCTGATTTTCGGCGCATCGGCGGCGACGCTGGCGTTCTCCAGCTTCGCCAACTCGCGCATCGTAGAACGGTTCGGCGCGCGGCGCGTCTCGCACACGGCGCTCATCGCCTTCATCCTCGTCAGCGTGGTGCAGGTCTATGCGGCAGAGGTGCACGCGGATTCGCTGGCGTGGTTCTTCCCGCTCATCAGCATCAACCTGTGCCTGCTGGGCTTCCTCGGCGCGAATTTCGGCTCCATCGCCATGCAGCCTTTCTTCGACAGTGCGGGCGCGGCAAGCTCCGTGCAGTCGGCCATCCGCATGCTGCTGGGCGCTGTCATGGGCATTGCCATCGGGCAGGCTTACGACGGCACGGCGCTGCCGCTGGCGATCGCGCTGTTGGGGAGCAGCCTGATCGCGCTGGCCCTTGTGCTGTTCAGCGAACGTGGCAAGCTGTTCACCCGCCCGCGCAAGCCGCGCTACATCACGGAGAGCCCGCACTGATGCCAGACACGCCCGCCACCCGGCCGTTCGACCTGATCGTGATCGGCGGCGGTGTGAACGGTGCGGGCGTGGCGCGCGATGCGGCGGGCAGGGGCGCAAATGTGCTGCTGCTGGAAAAGGGCGACCTTGCCAGCGGCACTTCTTCCAAGAGCACGAAGCTGGTGCACGGCGGGCTGCGCTACCTCGAATACTACGAATTCGCCCTGGTGCGCGAAGCTCTGGGAGAGCGCGAAACGCTGTGGTCCATCGCGCCGCACATCATCTGGCCGATGCGCTTCGTGCTGCCGGTGACGCGCAGCATGCGCCCGAAATGGATGCTGCGCGCGGGGCTGTTCCTCTACGATCACATCGGTGGGAAAGGTTCGCTGAAGAAGACGCGCAGCGTCGATCTGCGCAAGCATCCCGCCGGCGCTCCGCTGGAGGGGCAATACACCCACGCCTTCGAATACTCGGACGGATGGGTGGACGATGCCCGGCTGGTGGTGATGAACGCGCTGGATGCCGCCGAATGCGGCGCGCAGATCCGCACCCGCACGCCCGTCACCGCCGCGCGGCGGGAGGGCGACCTGTGGCACGTGGAAGCGGGCGGCGAGACATTCCACGCCCGCGCGCTGGTGAACGCCGCCGGGCCGGGCGCAGATGATGTCGCGCGGCTGGTGGGGGAGAACCCCGCCTACGGCATCCGCCGCGTGCGAGGATCGCATATCGTGGTGCCGAGGTTGTTCGAACACGACTGCGCCTACATCCTGCAACAGCCCGACACGCGCATCTGCTTCGCGATTCCCTGGGAGGATGACTACACGCTGGTGGGCACGACCGATGCCGACCATCCCGGCTCGCTGGACGACATAGAGGCAAGCGCGGACGAGATCCGCTACCTGTGCGACGCGGTGAACCGCTATTTCGAGCGCGACGTGACGCCGGATGACGTGGTGTACACCTATGCCGGAGTGCGCGCACTGGTGGACGATGGCTCGGGCCGCCCCGAAGCGGCGTCGCGCGGATACGAGCTTGCGCTGAGCGATGCCGGACGCGGCGCGCCGGTACTGGGCATATACGGCGGCAAGATCACCTCATACCGCCACGTGGCCGAGGATGCGCTCGACAAGCTGGCCGAGCGGCTCCCGGTGCTGAAAGGCAAGCACTGGACGGGCAAGACGCCGCTTCCCGGCGGCGACATCGACAAGCACGCGCAGCCCTACCTGTTCGAGGTGCTGGGCGAGGATTTCCCCTTCCTGTCCGAGCGCGACGTTGTGCGCATCGGCCGCGCCTACGGCACCCGTGCCTGGGACTGGCTGGGCGAGGCGAAATCGTGGGAAGACCTCGGCCGCGCGTTCGGCGGCGGGCTCTCGGAGGCCGAAGTCACCTACCTACGCGACAAGGAATGGGCGCAGACGGCGGAAGATATCCTCTGGCGGCGTACCAAGCTGGGCATGCACACGAGCGCGGCGGAGCAGGCGGCTCTGGCGGAATACCTGGAGGGTTAGCCCTCCGCCGCTTCCACCACGGCCAGCACGGCCTCCACCTGCACCTGCGCGCCTTTGCTGGCGGAAAGCTGCGTCACCGTGCCGTCGAACGGCGCGGTGAGCGAGTGCTCCATCTTCATCGCTTCCAGCACCATCAGCCGCTGTCCGGCGGTAACGCTGTCGCCCTCGGCCACGTCGAGCGTGATGACCTTGCCCGGCATGGGCGCGAGGATCGCACCGTCGGCGGCTGCGGCGGCGCCGGAGCCGCGGGCGTCGCGGGCAAACTCGAAGCTCTGCCCGTGGGCGAAGACCACTGTGCGCGCTTCCTCGACAAAGCCGGTTGCGTGGGCCGCGTCCTGCTTGCCGCTGGCAATGACGGTGCGCGTCTCGCCCCTGAAGCCCAGCGTCGCGGCGATGCGCGGCGGGGCGTTGAGGCGGAAGCCGAGGGCGCTTGGCACTTCATCGTCAATCGCCGCCATCAGGGTGAAATCGGCGGCGGCTTGCCAGATCGTATCGTCCGGCTCCCCGTCGGCGACGAGGGTGTCCAGCTTGCGCTCGATGAAACCCGTATCGAGGTTCGCTTCGCCGAAATCGTCGTCCAGCAATGCGTTGGCAAGGAAGGCGGCGTTGGTCTTCACCGGCCAGATTTCAACGCTCTCGCTTATCGCGGCGAGGTCGTCGATCGCCTCGTCGCGCGATTCACCCCAGGCAACCAGTTTGGCCACCATCGGGTCGTAGTGCGGGGAGATGACGTCCCCCTCTTCCACGCCCGTCTCGATCCGGCCCGCCGTGCCAAGGTCGAAATGGTCGAGCGGGCCAGTGCTGGGAAGGAACCCACTGGATGGATCCTCCGCATAGAGCCGCGCCTCGATGGCGTGGCCGTTTATCGACAGCTCTTCCTGCCTGAGCGGAATCGCCTCGCCCGCCGCCACGCGCAACTGCCACTCCACCAGGTCCACCCCGGTGATTTCCTCGGTGACGGGATGCTCCACCTGCAGGCGAGTGTTCATTTCCATGAAGAAGATGCGGTCCGCGCGCAGGCCCTCGCTGGCATCGGCGATGAATTCGATTGTGCCCGCGCCTTCGTAGTCCACCGCCCTGGCCGCACGGACGGCGGCGGCGCAGATTTCCTCGCGGGTCGCCTCGTCCATGCCCGGCGCGGGGGCTTCCTCGATCACCTTCTGGTGACGGCGTTGGAGCGAGCAATCGCGTTCGAACAAATGGACGACGTTGCCGTGGCTGTCGCCAAACACCTGCACCTCGATATGGCGGGGCGAGGTGATCCACTTCTCCAGCAGCACCTCGTCGTTGGAGAAGCTGGCCTTGGCCTCGCGGCGGCAGCTTTGCAGCATGGCCTCGAAGTCCTCGGCGCTATCGACCTTGCGCATCCCCTTGCCGCCGCCGCCAGCCACGGCCTTGATCAGCACGGGATAGCCGATGGCGTCGGCCTCCTTCTTCAGCCGCTCGACCGACTGGTCCTTGCCCAGATAGCCCGGCGTCACCGGCACGCCTGCCTCCTGCATCAGCGTTTTCGCGGCATCCTTCAGCCCCATCGCCTCGATGCTGGAGGGCTTCGGGCCGACCCAGATCAGCCCTGCGTCGATCACGGCCTGTGCGAAACCGGCGTTTTCCGACAGGAAGCCGTAGCCGGGATGGATCGCCTCCGCGCCAGTTTCCTTCGCCGCCGCAATGATATTCTCGCCGACAAGGTAGCTTTCGGCAGCGGGGGAGGGGCCGATGTGCACCGCCTCGTCCGCCGAACGCACATGCAGCGCCTTGGCATCGGCATCGGAATAGACCGCCACGGTGGCGATACCCATGTCGCGGGCGGTGCGGATGATGCGGCAGGCAATCTCGCCGCGGTTGGCTATGAGCAGCTTTGAAATCATGCGGCCTGCATCCCCGGATATCGTTACAATTGCAACCTGAAGCCCGGTCAATCGTCCTTGCGCCTTATGCCCTCGTCGCGCAGCGGGGTATCGGGCACGCCCGCCACCGGGCCTGCCATGCGCGCGGCCACCAGCAGTTGGCCGCGCGTCCACTTCGGCTCGAACTGCGGCGGGTAGGAGCCGCGCACGGTCTCCTTCAGCGCCCTGGCGACATGGCCCAGCTTTGCCGGGAAACTGACGCGCACGCGGTGGTCCCAGGCAGCATCGCCGCGCGCCACCACCTTCTCGCCGATCGCGCCATATATGTTGGCAGCCGACAGCACGGCCCAGCGCTGGCGGAATTTCAGCCGACCCGCGCCGATGCGCGCCTGCGCATCGTGCACCCGCGCGATGCCCACCAGCCGCCCGGCCAGTTGCACCAGTTCCTCGCGGTAGGCAGGCTTCATCAGCTGCCCCGGCGGGATGTCCATCTCCACCAGCCATTCCTCGGGAATGTAGCAGCGCCCGGCAGCGTCATCGTCCCAGATATCGCGCGCGATGTTGTTGAGCTGGAAGGCAAGGCCGAGGTCGCAGGCGCGATCGAGCGTTTCGGTCGCATCGCTGGGAACGCCCATCACCTTTGCCATCATCACGCCGACAGCGCCCGCCACGTGGTAGCAATAGCGCATCAGGTCACCCTCCGTGCGCGGTCGCCAGCCGTCGGCGTCGAGCGCGAAACCGTCGATCACGTCGTCGCACATTTCGCGGGTGATGCCGGTTTCGGCAGCGACGAGGCCCAGCGCGTCGAAAGCGAGGTCCGCCGTGGGCTGACCATCGAGGGCGCGGTGGGTGAGGACGCGGATCGCCTCGACCCGGTCCTTCGCGCTCGCCTGTTCCAGCTTCAGGTCGCGCGCGCCATCTCGGAAGCCGTATTCCTGCCCGTCGGCGATATCGTCACACCGGCGGCACCAGGCGTAGAGCAGGTGGGCGCGTTCGCGCGTTGCCTTGTCGAACAGCCAGCTCGCCACGGTGAAGCTCTTGGAGCCTTCCGCGATGCTTTCGCTGGCCCGCGCCACCAGTGCCGCGCGCGAACGGCCGCCGCCCGCCTGGCGCGGCGTGGCCTTCACCAGCTGGCTGGCGACCAGCGGGCGCGGCCTTATGCGCCTGGTGCTCAAAGGTCCTCCGCGCGCATCTGCACGATGGTCTTGATGGGCTCGTAACTCGCCATTTTCCCGAGCAGTTCCTCCAGCGTTTCGCCCACGATCAGGATGTCGCGGTGCATTTCCCTGACAAAGCCGACATCGGCCATTTCACGGTTAAACGCTATTAGCCCGTCATAGTATCCGAATGCGTTAAGAAGACCGACCGGGCTCTGGTGATAGCCCAGCTGCGCCCAGCTTACCGCTTCCCACAATTCGTCCAGCGTGCCTACGCCGCCCGGCAGGGTGACGAAGCCGTCGGAAAGATCCGTGAAAGCCTGCTTGCGCTGGTGCATGGTGTCGACCACGTGCAGCTCGGTGCAGTCTGTATTGGCCACTTCCATGTCGACCAGCGCCTGCGGGATCACGCCGATCACTTCGCCGCCCGCTTCCAGCGCGGCATAGGCGACGGCGCCCATCAGCCCGGCCTTGCCGCCGCCGTAGACGACGCCAATGCCCTGCTCGGCCAGCGTGGTGCCGACATGACGGGCGAGTTCGATATAGCGCGGATCGGCAGGCGTGGCGGAGCCGCAATAGACGGCAAGGCGTTTGAAGTTCTGAGACATGGTTTCAGCCCGTAGCCGCAGCGGTCAGGATGACAAGTCCTCGATCATCAACCCCGCCGTTGCCTTGGCACTGCCGACCACGCCAGGAATGCCCGCACCGGGGTGCGTGCCTGCGCCCACGAGGTAGAAATTCTCGATCACGTCGTCCCGGTTGTGGCCGCGGAAGAAGGCGCTTTGCCACAGCACCGGCTCCAGGCTGAAGGCGCTGCCCTGGTGTGCGTTCAGGTCCACCGCGAAATCGAGCGGGGAGTAGCTGAACTTGGTCACGATCCGGTCGTGGATATCGGGGATCAGGCGGCGGCCCACTTCATCCAGGATGCGCTTTTCCAGTTCCGGCCCGACCTTGTCCCAGTCGATCGGCATCTTGCCGAGGTGCGCGACCGGCACCAGCGCGTAGAACGTGCTCATGCCTTCGGGCGCCATGCTGGGATCGGTAACGGTGGGGTGGTGCAGGTAGATCGAGAAATCGGCCGGCAGAACGCCCTTGGAATAGATGTCGTCCAGTAGCCCGTGATAGCGCGGGCCGAACAGGATCATGTGGTGCGGAATACCCGGCCAGGTGCCCTCGATGCCGAAATGCACGACGAACAGGGAAGGCGAGAAGCTTTTCTTCTTCAGAGCCTTGGCATTGGCCTTGCCGCGCTGGCTGTCGCCCAGCAGGTCCTTGTAGGAATGCATGATGTCGGCGTTGCTGGCGACGGCATCGAACTGCTGGCTCCACCCGCTGGCGGTGTGGACCGCCTTGGCGCGGGTGCCGAGAGTCTCCACGCGGGTGACGGCATCGCCCACGCGCATGGTGCCGCCCAGACGCTCGAAATGGCGGACCATCCCGGCGATCAGGCGGTTGGTGCCGCCTCTGGTCCACCACACGCCGCCGTCCTTCTCCAGCTTGTGAATGAGGGCGTAGATGCTGCTGGTCTTCATCGGGCTGCCGCCCACCAGCAGGGTATGGAACGACAGCGCCTCGCGCAGTTTCTCGTTCTTGATGTATTTCGCCACCATCGCATAGACGCTGCGCCACGCCTGCTTCTTCATCAGCGCGGGTGCGGCCTTGATCATGGACTTGAAATTCAGGAACGGCACGGTGCCGAGCTTGACGTAGCCTTCCTCGTAGACCCCCGCGGCATAGTCCAGGAAGCGGTCGTAACCCTGCACGTCGGCAGGCTCCAGCTTCATGATCTCCTTGCGCAGATCCTCTTCATCGTTGGAATAGTCGAAGTTGGTGCCGTCGGGCCAGTTGAGCCGGTAGAAGGGCATGACCTTCATCAGCTCCAGGTCCTCGTCCATGTCGTGGCCGGTGATCTCCCACAACTCGCGCAGGCAATCGGGATCGGTCACGACGGTGGGGCCGGCGTCGAAAGTGAAGCCGTCCTTTTCCCAATAGTACGCGCGCCCACCGGGCTTGTCGCGGCCTTCCACCACGGTGGTGGCGATACCGGCGCTCTGCAGCCGGATGGCGAGCGCCATGCCGCCGAAACCGGCGCCGATCACGCATGCAGTCTTGCCTTCTGGGGTCGTCATCAGGTGTCCTTCCGGGAGGGGTCAGTCAGGGGCGGGGCCTTCGACATGAGGGCACCGATGGCACGGGTAATGGGAATGGGCGGCTTTCCCGCCAGTACGCGCAGCTTGTCGAGCAGGGTGGAACGGCCTGCATAGAACCGCTCGATCAAGGGTTCGCGCAGGCGATAGAAGCGTTCGAACACGCGGTAGCGTTCCCGCGGGTGCGCGCCGCAGAACAGCATGGCGCCCAGCATCCGGTAATAGCCGGTGGCAGACCAGTGCCGCCGCGCGCGCGCTTCCAGCTTGGCGGCCATCTGCTCGCCGGGCAAGTCCGCATCCGCCGCCACGGCCAGCGCCACGTCCACGGCGATGGGCAGGGTGTAGCTGGTGAGCGGGTGGACGAAGCCGCCGCGCGCACCTGCCTGTGCCACGCCTTCGACGCGGTGCTGGCGCTGGAATGCGGCAAAGTCTCCGCCGGTGATGACGGGCAGCACGCCTGTTTCGAAGCCGACAGCCTCCCCGGTCCAGCCCATCTGGCGCTGGTATTCGTCGATCCGCGCAGACAGGGCCGAGCGGTCGAGCTGCGGCTTGTCGGCGTAATAGGTGTCCTCGATAAACAGGTCGTGCGAACCCAGCGGCAGGACATAGACGAAGCGGTAGGCCCCGCCGTTGCCGTGCGGCGCGCGCTGATCGACGTGCGCGTCCATGATCGTCGGACGGGCCACGCCGTGCGGTTCGGGCGTGCGCAAATGGCGTCCCATGAACACCTGCCAGCCGCCTTCCAGCGTATCCGTAGGCGCGAAGCCGCGGCAGTCGATAACGCTGCGCGCGCTGATGCGCGTACCGCCCGCCAGGTCCACGCCGCTTTCATCGACGGCGGAAACCTGCGTGCCGGTCATCACCGTGCCCGCGGGCAGTTCGCGCTCCAGCCGGGTTGCGAAATCGGAACTGGCGAGCGAGCGGTAGGACGATTTCAGGTGGCGGAGGTATTCAGGGAAGCGGACATGGTAGCCATCGTCCCACTCGGCCATGTGGAAACCGTCCATCAGCGCCGCGCCTTCGGGCGAAAGGTCGGTCGCAAACCAGCTCCAGCGGTGGTTGCCGCCCAGCGTTTCGCCCGCTTCGACCAGCCGGACAGTCACGTCGGGCCGGTGCACGGCCAGCGCCAGCGCAATCAGCCCGCCGGACAGGCCGCCACCTACAATGGCAATATCGCAATCGCGCCCGCTCATTTCGCCAACTGCCTTAGCGGAATGGCGAAGCCGTGCAATCACAGCCCTTGGTCCCGCGTCGATTTGGGAAAAGACAGGCAAGGAACCGCAAGGGGAACAGCCCGTTCATGTTGCAAACAAGACGGGAATTTTCATGAAGACACGCACTTTTTCGCCTGCCGCCATCGCCTGCGGCGCCATTGTTAACGCCCTCTTCGCCAGCCCGGCGCTGGCGCAGGACGATGTGGAGGTGCAGGGGCCGCCCGACATAGACATGCAGGAAACCGTGTTCGCGGGCGACTACCTCTCCGTCGGCGCGGGCGTGGCGCTGAACCCCTCCTATTCCGGTTCCGACGATTACGTGTTTACCGTGCTGCCCATCGTACAAGGCTCGCTGGGCGGAGTGGATATCAACCCGCGCGCAGGCGGCGTAACGCTGGACTTCGTGCAGGATCCGGATGAAGGCGTGGGACTGGACCTTGGCCTGGCCGCGCGGCTGCGCTCCAATCGCGCCAGCCAGATCGAGGACGAGGTCGTCATCGACTACGGTGAACTCGACCGCGCGATCGAAGTCGGCCCCAGCGTGGGTGTGAATTTCCCCGCCGTGCTCAATCCCTATGACAGCATCCGCGTGGGCGTGGATGCCATGTGGGATATAAATGGCGCGCACAGCGGCATGACCGTGTCCCCCTCGGTCAGCTATTCGACGCCGCTCAGCCGCTCGATCTTCGCCAACCTCTCGGTCTCGACCGAGTGGGCGGACGCGGATTTCCAGGATTACTATTTCCGCGTGGACGATGCCGCCTTCATCGGGGACGGCGTTGCCCCGCTGCCGGAATTCGAGCCGCGCGGCGGCGGCTTCACCAGCGCCGGGATCAACCTTCTGCTGGGCATTGACCTTGACGGCAATGTCGCCAACGGCGGTCTCGGCCTGGTGATTGTCACCGGCTATTCCCGTGTGCTGGGCGATGCCGCCGATACCCCGTTCACCGATATTCGCGGCACCAGGAACCAGTTCCTCGGTGCCCTGGGCATCGGCTACACCTTCTAAGGCTGCTTCCTCGTTCCTATTGGGCTGCCACGGCCTGCTCGGCTGCGGCGGCGAGTTCGTGAAGCGCGCGCATGTGGCGGGCAAAGGCCTTGCGACCCTTCGGCGTCAGTTGCGCCCAGGTGCGCTGCCGCCCGTCGCGCGCGGCCTTGCTGATCTTCACATAGCCCGCATCCGACAGGGCCGAGAGGTGCTTCGACAGCACGGAATCGCTCACCTCCACCAGTTCGCGGATCGTGGCGAATTCGGCTTCTTCCACCTTGCCCAGCATGGCCGCGATTTGCAGTCGTGCCGGAGCATGCAGCGCGGGGTCGATCTCGTCGCCCGCGCTCATGCCACGCCGCCTTCGCGCAGTTCCTGGCGGTAAAGCTTCTGCCACCACAGGCTGCCCAGCGTGCAGGCTGTGAAGGTCACGAGCGCCGCGAGCAGGGCCGTGGGGGAGGGCACCGGTTCTCCGCGTGCAGTAAACGAAAGCACGGCCATTGCGCCTGCCACGGCAACAAGGCCGAAAAGGACGATCTTGGGCCGTGTGCCCTGCCACCCCGATACGAACATGCCATAGCGTTTCTTGTCGTCATGGATGATCCACACCATCGTGGCCGCGGCGATCATCACGCACACGATCATGCCCGCGAAGGGAAGGGAAACGCCGAAAATGAAGGTGGCTTCGAGGAGGCCGAAAAGCGCGTGCCGCCACAATGGCCATTGCGAGCGCTGCGCCAGCTTGCCGCGCGTTTGCCGCACGGCATCCAGCGAGGCGAGAGCTTCATTCCTGTCCATGATCGTAAACTCCTTAACTTTCCAATATGGAAAGCGATAGGCGTGACTTTCCGATTCGGCAAGTGAAAACTTTCCAAGATGGAAAATCGCTATGCAAAAAGGGGGGAGCGGCCCTGCGGCTGCTCCCCCCTTCTTTATCCGGTTATCGGGAAGGTCAGTCTTCCTCGATCATCAGGTCCGGGCGGCTGGGCGGAAGTTCCGCGTCGCGATCGCCGGTTTCCAGGTAGGTGTCGAACCACTCCATCATGCGCAGGTTGTAGTCGTAGCGCGACGCGGCACGGGCGTTGCCGTGGCCTTCGCCGGGATAGAACACCAGGCGCAGCGGCGTGTCGGGACGGCGCAGGCTGATGTAGCGATAGAGCTCCAGGCTCTGGCCGGGGTTCACGCGGGTGTCGGAATCGCCGTGCATGATCAGCAGCGGCGTGTCCGCGCGGTCGGTGTAGTAGATCGGGCTGACTTCGAGGTAGTTCTGCCAGTCTTCCCACGGCCACTTGCGCGCGTGGACAAGGTACATCTCGTTCGGGATGTCCCCGGTGCCGACCTTGCTGATCTGGTTGGAAATGCCCACGAACATCACGCCCGCAGCAAACTCTTCGGAGTTGTAGGTGGATGACCATGCCGTGGCATAGCCGCCGTAGGAACCGCCGGTGATGCCGGTGCGGTCCGCATCGGCGATGCCTTCTGCAACCAGCGCGGCCTTGGCATCCACCAGGTCACGGAATTCGGGATCGGTGTAGTTGCCCGAGTGCGCCTTGGAGAAAGCCGTGCCGTAGGCGGTGGAGCCGCGGTAGTTCGGCAGGAACACGGCATAGCCCTGCCCGGCGGCGACCTGCCCCGGATTGGAATAGCTCGTCACCCAGCCGTTGCTCTCGTGCGCTTCCGGCCCGCCGTGCACATCGAGGATCAGAGGAGCGCCGCCGGCCGGAACGCCGTCCACCGGCAGCACCAGCACGCCTTCGATCTGCGTGCCATCAGTGGCGGTGTAGGTGTAGGCGCGCTGTTCGCCGAAATCGATTTCCGACAGCCACGGGTTGTGGTTCGTCCAGCGGGTGAACTCGCCGCCATTGAAGGCGAACAGTTCATTGGGATGCGTGGGCGAGCTGGCTTCCACCATCAGGCGGTTGCCGCCCTGCTGCAGGCTGGTGAGGATCAGTTCGCCCGGATCGTATTCGCGCTGTTGCTCGCCATCGGCGGAATAGAAGCGCAGGACGCTCTGCACGCCCACATGGACCAGCGCGGCGAGGCGGCCGTCGGCCATCCACTCGGTATCCATCACGGCTTCCGCCGCGCCTTCGTTCACGGCGGTGTAGCTGCCGGTCATCACGTCTACCATGTGCAGCGTGGTGGCGGCGGGATCGTTTTCGTCCACGCCTGCGACCAGCGACAGGTTCATGGAATCGGGCGAGAATTCGACGTCGCCGATCTTGCCCGGCGTTTCCACCACGGTCACCGCGCCGCTGGCGAGGTTGACGAGGTTCACGCGCTGCGAGGTGAGCGAATCGTCCACCAGCGGGGTCGGCGCGGTAAGGATCATCGCGGTCTCGCCATTGGGCGAAATGTCGAAGCCGCTGACGTAGCCGGGCACTTCGATCTGCGTCGGCTCCGCGCCCGTCTCCGTGCCGTTTACATCGGCCATGAACATGCGGTTGAAGCGGAATTCCTCTTCGTAAACGACGGCGTTGAAGCCATCGTCGGATTCGCTTTCGCGATCTTCATCGGGGGCAGCGGAAACCAGCATGTAGACGCGGCTGCCATCCGGCGAAAAGGCGTAGTCGCCCACGCGGGCGTCCGCGACACCGGCGATCTTGCGATAGGCGCCGCCGTTGACCGGGACGCCCCAGACGGAACGGTCATCATCGCCGTCGGCCCACAGGAAGGTGATCATGCTGCCATCGGGCGTGAAGTCGATCGAGGACACGCTCATGTCCTCGGGCAGGTAGGCGCGCACATCGTTGGCGCCGTCGGCCATGAACAGCTGCTGTTTCGCCGTTCCGTCGTCCTCGCCCTGGGTCACGTCGGGCCAGTAGACGCGGGTATAGGCGACGTGATTGCCATCCTGCGAGACGGCTACGGTGCCGGTGTACTCGATGCGCGCCACGTCCTGCGGCGTCATGTCGCGGGCAAGGGCGGGGGCGGCGGGAAGTGTCAGTGCTGTGGCCAGCAAGGCCGAACGAAGCAGGGTCATGGGCAGGATTGTCCTCTGGTGGTCTGTTTCAGCTGAAACCGCTCATAGCGTTTATGCGGCCAAGCGCAAATGGCGGCTCATAGGCAGGCAAAAACCTGCTATGGCAATGCGGACGAAGGGAGAGGGAGGAAACATGGCAGAAGGACAGGATATTCCCGCATGGATCGCGCTGTTCATGGGGCTCTACGCCCTGGGCGCGGCGATCGGCGAACTGCGCAGCCCGGGCAGCTGGGCCGCGATGCTGGACGGGTTCGAGAACAACGAGGCGCTGCGCTTCCTCACCGGCATCGTGGTGCTGGCGCTGGGCGCGGCAATCTACCTCGTCAATCCCTATGACCCGGCGGACTGGCTCTCCATCGCGGTCACGGTGATGGGCGCAGGGATGGTGCTGGAAGGCGTGGTAATCCTCGGCTTCGGAAGGCCCTTCCTGCATTTCGCCAGCGCCATGATCGGCACGGTCAACCGGGCGTGGGCGCTGCTGTCCGCCGGGCTGGGCATCGTGCTGATCTGCGTGGCAATGCTGCGCTTCTAACGCTCCACCGTCTGCATCAGGGACGAGGAATAGGGCTGGAGCAGGGCGCTCGCCGTGTCCCAACCGGCGCGCAGCCAAGTGTCGTGCGCCTGCGGGTCCCGTGGCAGGATCACCGGCATCGCCTCGCGGCCCGCGCGCCTGAGTTCGGCATTGGGTGCGCAGGTGAGCAGGGCGAAGCCGGGCACCTCGCTGTCCTTCCACACGCCCGCCATGGCGAACACCTGTTGGTCCGCGCAGGCAAACCAGTGCTGGCGGCGCTTGCCGTCCGTGCCGATACGGCCCCATTCCATGAAAGCGGTGGCAGGGACGATGCAGCGGAACTCCGGATTGCGCAGGTTGCCGATCCAGAACGGGCTGTCTGCGTTGCGCACGCTCAGCACCGGGCGCGCGGGGTCGTGTGCGTTGGGCGGCGGAGGGACACCCCACAGGCGCGGCACCATGCGGCGCGGCTGGTTCGGCTCTCCCGGCCCGGCAATGAACTCTCGCCCGGTGGTGATGACCGGCGCGAACCCGCCCGGCGCAACATGGCCACCCGGCCAGGGATCGTCGCCCGTGCGCAAGCCGAAGGCGTTTCCCACGGCTGCGGCATCCGCATCGAGGCGGTAGAGCATGGTCACGCAGGCACCACCCCTACGGTGCGTAGTAGGTCGGTGAACCCGGCCCCACCGGCAGGCCGAACACAAAGGTCCAAAGGTAGAAGAACACACTCCACGCGGTGATGAAGAAGATGGTGTAGGGCAGCATCATCGCGATCAGCGTGCCCACGCCCAGGTCCTTCTGGTAGCGCGTGGCCCAGGCGAGGATCAGCCCGAAATAGCTCATCATCGGCGTGATGATGTTGGTGGTGGAATCGCCGATGCGATAGGCCGCCTGGATCGCTTCGGGCGCATAGCCGATCAGCATCAGCATGGGCACGAAGATGGGCGCGGTAACGGCCCACTGTGCCGATGCCGAACCCAGCGACAGGTTGATGATGGCGCAGATCAGGATGAAGGCGAAGAACACCACAGGCCCCGTCATCCCGCTTTCGACAAGGAAGTTCGCACCCGTCACCGCGGTGATCGCGCCGAGGTTGGTCCAGCCGAAGAATGCCACGAATTGCGCGGCGAAGAACACCAGCACGATGTAGAGGCCGAGCGCGGAAAGCGCTTCGGACATGGCATCGATCACGTCGCGGTCGGTCTTCATCGAACCCGTCACGCGGCCGTAGGTGTAACCGATGGTGATGAAGAAGATGAGGATCCACACCACGAACCCGTCGAAGAAGGGCGAATCCATCCGGTCGCCCGTCTCCGCGTTGCGCAGCACGCCCCATTCGGGAACCAGTGTCAGCGCCATGAACGCGAGCACACCCAGCAGCGCCACGCCCGACCAGCGCAGGCCCTTGCGCTCCGTGTCGCTCAGCGGCTGCATCATGCCTTCGTCCAGCACGTCCGGATCGGCCTTGGCAGCGTCGTACGGCCCCAGCTTGGGCTCCACGATATAGATCGACACCAGCGAGCCGATGATGGTGACAAGGAAGGTGCTGGCGAACATGAAGTACCAGTTGGCCGTGGCAAGCACGGTGTAATCGGGATCGATCAGCTGGGCTGCTTCCTGCGTGATGCCTGCCAGCAGCGGATCGATCGTGCCGATCAGCAGGTTGGCGCTGTAGCCGCCCGACACCCCGGCAAAGGCCGCCGCCATGCCCGCCAGCGGGTGCCGTCCCAGCGCATAGTAGATCGCGCCGCCCAGCGGGATCAGCACCACGTAGCCCACTTCGCTGGCGGTGTTGGAAATGATGCCCGCGAACACGATGGCCACCGTCACCAGCTTGGGCGGCGCGCCCAGCACCATGCTGCGCACGGCGGCAGAGAGCAGCCCGGATTTCTCCGCCACGCCCACGCCCAGCATGGCGACAAGCACCACGCCCAGCGGGGCGAAGCTGGTGAAATTGTCGACAAGGCCGGTGAAGATGCGCCGCACGCCGTCGGCGTTCATCAGGCTGACCGCGCGGATCATGCCGTCTTCTGCCACGTTGGGCGCGCCGGCGGGCCGGGGGTCTTCCACCGCCACGCCCATCCACCCGAACAGGCCGGAGACGAGCACGATGCCCACCGCCAGCAGGGCGAACAGCGTAACCGGGTGGGGCAGCAGGTTGCCCAGCCACTCCACCCCGTCGAGGAAGCGGGTGAAGGCGTTGCGCTTGCCTTGCTTGTAATCTGCGGGCGGCGTGGGGAATTCTGTCATCGGGTGGCCTCTGGCGGGGTCAAGGGATGGCGGGAGCGCTAATGCCTAGCGGCATCGGCGCCATACTCAATACGGACAGATTGACCTCACCTGACCGGGTTGTGGATTTGCATGAGTTGCCTGGTAACCAATCGCAGCTATGGCAACCGGTGCCTTTCGGGTGCAGACCCAGCGGCGCACGTGGGGGAATCGACTTGGAAATGGGAAAGCTGGTCCCGAACCGCCGGACGGTGATTGTCTCGCTCGCTATCGCGATAGTCGCCGTCGCCGTGCTGCTCGCAATGGGGCGCCCGCCAATCTGCGAGTGCGGATACGTGAAGCTGTGGCACGGCCAGATCAACGATGCGGGCAACAGCCAGCACATCGCCGACTGGTACACGCCCAGCCACATAATTCACGGGATGATCTTCTACGCGCTGGGCTGGTGGCTGTTCGTGCGCAGAGGCTGGGCAGGGGCCAACGGCGCCCGCTGGGGATTGCCGCTTGCCGTCTTCCTCGAGGCAGCGTGGGAAGTGCTGGAAAATACCGAGATCGTCATCAATCGCTTCCGCTCTGTCACCGCCAATTTCGGCTATTCGGGCGACAGCGTGCTGAATTCCGCCGCCGATATCGGCTGGATGGCCTTCGGCTTCTGGCTCGCCCTGCGCCTGCCGGTGAGGGTGACAGTCGCGCTGGCGATCTTGGGGGAGATCGTGGCGGGCCTGGTCGTGCGAGATGGCCTTGTCCTCAACGTCATCATGCTGCTGTTCCCGATAGAGGCGATTGCCGAATGGCAGGCGGCGGGCGGGGTGGCCTAGACCCGGCCTAGACTCAGGCGTCTGCGACGCGTAACACGGGGTCATCCCCGGGGAGCCAGTGCTGGCTGAGAGGGGCGTGTCACGCCGCCCGACCCGTTGAACCTGAACCCGTTAGCACGGGCGGAGGGAAGGGCCGGCACTTTCGCCCGAAGTCCCTTTCCCCGCTTATGAGGAGAGACTTCGCATGGCCGACATCAATTCCCCCGTAGAAATCGGCGTCACCACCGGCCCCATCCGCGGCAGCCGCAAGGTCTATATCGGAGACCGCCGCGTCGCCATGCGCGAGATCGATCTCGAACCCTCCAGCGGGGAGCCGCCGGTGCGCGTCTACGACACCTCCGGCCCCTACACCGACCCGCAGGCGAAGATCGACATCGCCACCGGCCTGCCGCTGCTGCGCCGCCAGTGGCAGCTCGATCGCGGCGATATCGAGGAATATGCCGCCCGCGAAGTGAAGCCCGAAGACAACGGCCAGCTGGGACCGGACCGCAGCGGCGGCGTGCCTGCTTTCCCCAACGTGGCGAAGACGGTCTACCGCGCGAAGCCCGGCAAGAACCTTTCCCAGATGCACTACGCGAAGCAGGGCATCATCACGCCCGAAATGGAATACGTGGCGGAGCGCGAGAACCTTGGCCGCGCCGCGCTGAAAGAGGTGGACCGCGACGGCGGCCAGTCATGGGGCGCGGAAATCCCCGACTACGTGACGCCCGAATTCGTGCGCGACGAAGTGGCGCGGGGGCGGGCGATCATCCCCTCCAACGTCAACCACCCCGAGGCAGAGCCGATGGCCATCGGGCGCAACTTCCTCGTCAAGATCAACGCCAACATCGGCAACTCCGCCGTGGCATCCGACGTCGCATCAGAGGTGGACAAGATGGTCTGGTCCATCCGCTGGGGCGCGGACACCGTGATGGACCTCTCCACCGGGCGCAACATCCACGACACCCGCGAATGGATCATCCGCAACAGCCCTGTGCCCATCGGCACCGTGCCCATCTACCAGGCGCTGGAGAAAGTCGGCGGCATTGCCGAGGACCTGACCTGGGAAGTGTTCCGCGACACGCTGATCGAACAGGCCGAGCAGGGCGTCGACTACTTCACCATCCACGCGGGCGTGCGCCTGCCCTACGTGCCGCTGGCGGCGAAACGCGTGACCGGCATCGTGTCGCGCGGCGGATCGATCATGGCGAAATGGTGCCTCGCGCACCACAAGGAGAGCTTCCTCTACGAGAAGTTCGACGAGATCACCGAGATCATGAAGGTCTACGACGTCGCCTATTCGCTGGGTGACGGCCTGCGCCCCGGCTCCATCGCCGACGCCAACGACGAGGCGCAGTTCGCCGAGCTATACACCCTGGGCGAGCTGACCAAGCGCGCCTGGGAGCAGGACGTGCAGGTGATGATCGAGGGGCCGGGCCACGTACCCATGCACAAGATCAAGGAGAACATGGACAAGCAGCTGGAAGCCTGCGGCGAAGCCCCGTTCTACACCCTCGGCCCGCTCGTCACCGACATTGCGCCGGGATACGACCACATCACCAGCGGCATCGGGGCTGCACAGATCGGCTGGTACGGCACGGCCATGCTCTGCTACGTCACGCCCAAGGAACACCTGGGCCTGCCCGACCGTGACGACGTGAAGGTCGGCGTTGTCACATACAAGCTGGCCGCCCACGCGGCGGACCTTGCGAAGGGCCACCCCGCCGCCAAGGTGCGCGACGATGCGCTGTCAAAAGCCCGCTTCGAATTCCGCTGGCGCGACCAGTTCAACCTCTCGCTGGACCCGGACACGGCAGAAGCCTTCCACGACCAGACCCTGCCCGCAGAAGGCGCGAAAACCGCCCACTTCTGCTCCATGTGCGGCCCGAAGTTCTGCTCGATGAAGATCAGCCAGGAAGTGCGCGAATTCGCCGCCAAGCAGAACTCCGACAGCTACCTCGCGACCGAGAATGTGGCCGCCGAAACCCCGGACGAGGCAAAAGCCAACGCCGAGGAAGGCATGGAGGAAATGAGCCGCCGGTACAAGGAAGGCGGGGACTTGTATGTGCTGAAGGACACGGGCAACGGGCCTTCCACTTAAAGAGTTGAACTTTTAAGTAAACGAGCCTAGCGTTCTATCAATGTTCTTGTGAGGATTTGATGGAACCACAGGCTTTCGGTGATAAACATACGCTGAAAAAGCTTGAGGCAGTCGAGGAATACCTCGGAATGTTCACGACTGCCTTGAGAGATAAATTCGAGCTTCTTTACATCGACGCCTGCGCAGGATCAGGTTCCTCGATGCCTCGGTCAGCGAAAGAGAAGGAACAGGTCGAGAATGGGCAAATTCCATTGCTGGAACCTGCCGCAGAGTTGGCCGACACGGATGAGATAATTGTTGGCTCTGCCCTTCGCGCGTTAGGCGTAAAGTATCCGTTTGATCGATACCTCTTTAACGACAAAAAGAGGAAAAACGTCGAAGCCCTGCGTCGCGAAGTGAAAACAAAATTTGGCCACTTGGAAGATCGAGTAACGATAACGCAATTCGACGCCAATGAAATGCTTCTTCGTATTTGCGATACGGTCAATTGGCGGAATTCGCGTGCCGTGGTGTTTCTTGACCCGTTTGGATTGCAGATCAAATTCGATACGTTGCAAGCACTAGCAAGAACGCAGGCGGTAGATGTCTGGTATTTAGGGTCCGGACCCATAAACGGGATTCACAGCAACACCGAGATGTGATTCATCTGTCTTCAGCGAGGAGGCGGGTGGAAT
>MDTG01259986.1_pt1 | contig 45373 bp, 46 predicted proteins | sample 811421 | NCBI WGS metagenome assembly MDTG01 (sample SAMN05326645, study PRJNA326480) | marine metagenome | isolation source: seawater | place: Pacific Ocean: South East | collected 2011 | reverse complement strand
TATAATATGTATAAAAAAAACACTAAAAATATCTAAAAAAAAGTACATATATGAAAAAAACACGTATATAATTGGCAATCTCGGATATTTAATTGTATTATTATCTGAAACAAAGCCTTATAAGAGGAGTTAAATTATGGCTAAATTTATTAAATCAAAGTTTAAAGTATTGTGGGGAACTATATTCGCGTTTTTTTATGGTTTCTTTGCAAATGATATCGTCGCACAGGAAAACGATGCTGGATCTGATGAAGCTGAAGAGCAATCAGCAGATAGCAAGCAGTTAAGTCCTGGTGCTATTGCTGCTGCTGTTGCTGCAGCTGCTGCGCTGATAGGTTCAGATGGAGATGGTGGTTCAGCTCCTGCACCTGTTCCTACACCTGCACCAACACCTGCACCAACGCCTGCACCAACACCTGCACCAACGCCTGCACCAACACCTGCGCCTACACCTGCGCCGACTCCTGCACCGACTCCTGCTACGGATACAAGTTCTTCTACTAGCACGAGTACAACTACAGGTACAAGCACAAGTACTAGTACTACTCCTTCAACAAGTACAAGTACAAGCACAAGCACAAGCACAAGTACAAGTACTAATACAAGTACTAGTTCTACGTAAGCTTTTAAATAACTATAAAAAAACGGGCGATATAGCCCGTTTTTTTTATAGTTTAAATAGTTTATTTAAGAAATCCGCCCCATTGACTATTGATCTCACGATAGGAGGAGTTATAAATTAATCCTTTTAAGTCATTATTATGTCTAAGTTTTGCACCACCATCTCTAGTTAAAGGAGATAATTCAAAATTATTATATGATCCATCATAATCTCCAGAAATTAAATCAAATGGAATCTGAAAATAAAAACCTTTATCAAAACTACCCTCACCAAATAATTCAGCTGAAATATTAGTTCTTGTAAAGTAAATCCCTGCTCTGAAACCTGATTTGGTTCTTCTCGAAAGATCAAAAGTATATCCATCATCCTTTGCAAGATATCTTCCATAACTTATATTTGCCTCAATTCCTAAAGGCATCATCAAACCAAAATTTAAATGTCCGGTTGTTGTTTCGTAATCCTTAAATTCAAGTTTTTGATTGAAAGCTCTTTGTCGAACTTTAAAAAGTTCTGCGCCTAAAGTGAAATTCCTATCGAATGGCTTATACAAAATTTCTCCACCAATACCACCGAACATTGTCTCAAATATTCCACCACTTATTTTTGCATATAAACTTTGCTTTGGAGACCATACATAGTCTAGTTGAATTCTGGTAATAAAAAAATCATCTTCTTTTAAATAATCAACCAGGTCTGTTCGAACATGCTCTAGTTGAGAGCCTGGACCAGAGATAGTGTCTTTAATATTCGTATAAAGAGAATAATTTAATTCTGAATTTAAGATTAAATTTCTATTAAATTGTGTTTCGTTATTGTATTGCATAACCAAATTTCCAGCATAGAATTTTTCAGGCACGCCTATATGAGAAATTATTGTAGGTGAAAAAGATTGAAACACTACTGGAAAATCTACCAATGGCTTAAATTCGTTTTTTTCGTAGCCTTTTGGATCTCCTGGATCAAAACTTGTATAGTATTTTTTAACTTCTATAGGGTCAGAATTATCTTCATCAAGATGCTTAGCAACATAAGTAATATTATTTAATTCGATTCCTACATTAATATGAGAAATATTAATTTGATTAATTCTAATTTCATTTAAATCTGCAACTTTTTTAGCAATATTAGATGCATATGAAGATGATCTAATTGCATTCCTGTGTTGAGAGGTTGATATTGATATATCCAACTTTTCATTATCTAATGTAGCTGTTTGTAGCAAAAGGTTGTTATTATTAAGATTAAATAAAAGATCATCATAAAAAACTTTTTTATTTTTTTTATTTTGATTATCTTTTACAATTCTTGGTTCAAAATTAGGTTTAGAAAATAACTCTTCTCGAAGTTTTAAAGAAAAACTCAAACCTAAATTAATTTGATTGCCTTTTATTTGTGAAATACCTAATGAAAAATATTTATTAATAGGGTAATTAAATCCAAAGTTATATTTCTTGTCTTTTCTTCTAACAACAGGATTAATATCGGGCCGATTATTTGCACTAAAATCACTGTAATCAAAAGGATCATATTCAAGAATGAATTTTAAACCTTTTATTTTCGGAAATTTATATTCTATTCCACCAAAAATTGAGCTTTCTCCTTTAAACCATAAGTCATATGAAAGATTTCCACCTTTGTCAAAATTATCTGAATTAGAAGGACGATTTTTAAACTTATCAGAAATTTTATTTAAAGGATTCGATGCAGTATTTTCTCCAGTGAATTTACCCCACCCCATACCGGCAGTAAATTTAATATTTTTTAACTGTGTTGTTGATACAATATACTCCTTAGTAAGAAGTCCAGTTCCAGCAAAATCATCTAATCCTATGGCTAATTTGGTATTTTTAAATCTTTTTGATCTATGAACAAACTTTACATTAAAACCCTTATCTAAGTAATGGCCTGCAACTAAATCTCCTTCCCATACAAGATCAGATGGTCTGTAATAAAAATAACTGGCTTCTAGCCAATCGAATGGAGATACAGTTAAAGTTCCAAATTTCCATATATCATTTCGATTCAAAATCAGAGAAACTGTCCCCTCTCTTTGTGATTCAGCCGATGGAGATTGAATTAAGCCTGTTTGACCAAATGAATTGTAAGATAAATTTCTATCATTATAAAAATAGCTTAAATCATATGAATATGAATATATTGAGAAAATTATTAAAAAAAAAATCTCATTTTAATTATTAGACAAAGATGCTACAGAAGCAACGCTTAAAGCTAAGCTACTAATAATTGGTGCCCACAAAGAAGCAACCTGAAGTTGATTAGAGGCATCGGCATAGCCAGGAACATAGATAATTGAACCAGGATATACAGGAATCTCATTATTTAAATTAAAGAATTTAGTCCTTCCTTTATTTACTCTTAAACTTATATTTTGAGTTTCTCCATTTGGATGAACAACAAAGATTGAATCAGAGTCTCCACCAGGCAAAACTCCACCAGAGCTATCAACATAATATGAAATACTTTCATTTTGAGAGTATCTTATTGCTCCAGTATTACTGACTTGACCGTAAACATAAACTTGTTGAGTAATTGATGGAATAATGATTTCATCCCCATCTTCTAGGATGGTATCTAGATGAGGATTTGCCTTAATGACATCAACATCAAATTCAGCTATTACTCTACCGGTATCTTCTGATTTTCTTAGTTCTTCAAGAACATACGGCAAACTAGTAGCTGCTATTGGGCTTGCAGAGGTCCCAGAAATAACTTTCGTTAGAATAGAGTCATAAATTCGTTCTTTAGCATCCTTATTAATTTCTAGGCTTCTTAGGTTATTTAAGTACCCGCCAAAAGGATATGCATAACTTTCATAACCACCAGCTCTTTCTATAACATTCATTAATGTTTGACCTTCTTTGATAAGATAATCTCCAGGATATCTTATGGCACCTTTTAAAGACACGCTGCCATATTTATATTCTGGTATTATTAATGCATCATTATTATTAACTTCTATTTCATTTAATTCATTTGAAGAAACATTCAGCGTTTTAATTTTATCTTTGACGACTCTTTCTATTCTAATGTCATCTAGATTAGCCTTAGAGCTGAACCCATTAGCAAAATTTATAAGATCTCTAAAAGTTTCACCATCTTTAAGCTCATAGTAACTTACTCTCTTAACACCAGATATAACATTAACGATATTTTTTGTTGGAGATACTACAATGCTGTCTCCAGATTTTAATCTTAATGTGGTATTTGATTTACCAAAAATAAATAAATCATATAAATCAAGTTCATAAACAACCTCATTATTTCTAATAAGTCTTATTTCTCTATAACTTCCACCTTCATCAATTCCACCTGCCATACTTAGAGCATGAAGGATATTTGAACTACCATTTAATGTATATATTCCAGGATTGAATGCATTACCTGTTATTAGTACGTTGACATCTCTAATATTTTCAAGTGATAAGAAGGCTTCAGTTCCAATATATGCATTCTTTACTCTCCCTTTCAATAAAGATGATGCATCTTTTAATGTTAATCCAGACATTATGATTCTTCCAATTTCTGGTATGTTTATTGATCCATCTCTTTTTATGGCATAAGACTCAATTGAATTTTGTTGTCCTATAATCTGAATTTCTAAAACATCACCAAAATCAAGCACATATGAATCATCAAGATTTGGTTCATTAATTGGCATGAATGTGGATTGAAGAGTATCAAAGAACTTTTCACCAAAAACTCCAGTTTTTTTAAGATCATTCAGCTCTTTGTCTAGTCTTGATGATGCACTCCTATAAACAGGCTGTTCTGATTCTTTTTGCTCTTCAATTCTTTCTTCAAGATCTTCTCTAACGTCTTCAGGAAGACTTTTAAGGTAGTTCTCATCAAGCTCTAATTCTTGCGAAATAATCTGGAATGAAATTAATATAAATATTATTGAGAAAAATTTTTTCATTAGTTCAGAGTTTTCTTAAGTACATTTGACGACTTAAAATTAATTTTATTTGTTGGTCTTATTATATATGATTCTTTCGTCTTTGGGTTTCTTCCATATCTCTTAGGAGTATTATGCCAATAAAAAGTTCCAAATTTACTAATTTTTACTTTTTTATTTTTTTTAAAATTTTCTTTCAAAATAATTAAGAATTTATCGAGAATTTTATTGCTAATTTTTTTAGTAAAATTTAGATCTTTTGAAATTTGATTAGCGATATCATTTTTTTTAATGTTCATTTTATTTTTTGAAGCCAGGAACGCTTACACTATTGATTTTTAGTGAATTATCAATGATATCATTCATAATATCATCGACTTCCTTATCGGTAAGAGTTTTTGTGTTTGACTGAAATGTTAATCTAAATCCAATTTTTAATATGTTACTTTTATTGTTGTGATAAAAATCAAATATAAAAATTTCTTTTAAGATCTTATTTTTATAGCCTAAAACTAGTTCCTGAAGATTGTCTGATTGAGATAAATCAGAAATAGCAAATGAAATATCTCTAATTGACATTGGATAATCTGAAATGGGACTATATTTTATAAAATCATTTTTAATATCAGTTGAAAAATCGAAATCTTTTACTCTATTTACAAGATTCTTAAGACTTGACTCTATATAAAATATATTACTTTTAATTTTTGAATCAAGTTTATCTCTGGATATTTCTTGAATCTCATCTTCATTGATTAAGGGCATTAAACTATCAACTAAAGATTTTTTTTCGATTTGCTTCGAAAATTCTTTATAATTTTTTCCCAGTCGACCGCTTGCAATAATTCCAATTTTTTTGTCAGGATTGTACTCATTATTTTTTGTGTATATGTCAGATATTTCAAATAACTTTATAGAATCTTTTTGTCTTCTCTCATTATATAAAAGATTGTTTAATAGTGATTCTTTAAGTCTTAGTCTGAGAGAAGCTTTATTAGAGTCCAAAGGATTATCTATTAAAAGAGAATTAGATTCTTGATCAGAAACAAATGGAAAATTTATAACTTCATTAAAAGAATTTCTTACTAAAAATAATTTTACTTTTAACTCTAGGTCATCTTCTATAAATTTTTTGTTTTGTATTGGGACTTTTCTTGAGGGTATTATGTCGTAGCCTATAACTCTGGCAAGTTCCTCTGCTAAATCATTTTGATGATCGATGTCATGTCTGTAAGATGGGGTAATAACTGAATTATCCTCTACTTTAAAACCTAATTTATTAAATGTGCTGCTAAATAAATTTTTATCTACATCGATGCCTAATATTTTAGATAATTTTGACAGATCAAACTTAACAGATTTTTGCTGAGGTTCTATATAATTCTTAGAGCATATCTTTACAGACTTTATTTTGGAATGTTCATTAACAATAAATAAGAATCTTCTTAATATGTCTTCATGACAATCAGGATCAACTCCTCTTTCAAATTTGTGAGCTGCTTCTGAATTAATGTCGTATTTTATTGATTTTCCTATAATAGACTCTGGATTAAAGTAAGCGCATTCTACAATTACTGACCTTGTCTCTTTTGAGCAGCAAGTAGCTTCATTTCCGACAACACCAGCTAGATTGATAATATCATCATCTAATTTAAAGACTGAATTTCTTCCAATTAAATCTATCGTATTCCCTAGCAAAGTTTTGAATTTATATTTTCTGTCTAACTCAATATCTTGGAAGATTAATCTTGAATTTATTTTAGATGAGTCATAACAATGTGTTGGTTGTCCTGTCTCGTAAGAAATATAGTTAGAAATATCAGTAAAGAAATTATTCTTATTCAAATTAAGATCATTAAAGTAATCCTTAAGAGAATCTTTATATTCAGAAATTTCTTCTTCAATATCAATTTTTAAAAATGTTATTCTTTGACAAGAATCTTTAGACATATTCTTAAAATCAAAATTAAATTCTTCCATATCGTTTTCATACCTATTTGATTCAAAATTTATGTCATAAAAGACTTTTAAATCTCTCAAGATACCATTTAAAGATAAACAATCTCCTCTATTTGGTGTAAATTCAAAGTCAACAATATCATTCTCAATTTCATGTTCATGTCCTAACTGAAATAGCTTTTCTGATAATTCTTCAATACTTATATTTGGGCCGATAAGTTTTAAAATATGTTTTAGAGATATTTTCATTAGAATTGCTTTAAGAAATCTAGATTTGATTTATAAAATTCTCTTATATCGTTTACACCGTATTTCAGCATAGCAATTCTTTCAATACCCAAACCAAATGCAAAACCACTGAACTCCTCTGAATCAATGTTACAGTTTTCTAGCACCACTGGATTTATTACTCCGCAACCTAGAACTTCCAGCCATTTATTATCATGAGATAATATATCAACTTCTGCAGATGGTTCTGTAAATGGAAAATATGATGGTCTAAATCTTATGGTTACATCATTTCCAAAAAGATCATGGATAATTTTATAAATTAAATCTTTTAAATGTGAAAAACTAATATCTCTATCAATTAAGATTCCTTCCACTTGATGAAACATTGGTAAATGAGTTGCATCATCATCCTTTCTATATACTTTTCCACCTGATATAAAAGCAATCGGAGGCTTTTTCTTCAACATTCCTCTTATTTGAACTGGCGAAGTATGAGTCCTTAGTAAATTTTTTTTATTATTTACATAAAAAGTGTCATGCATTTGTCTTGCTGGATGAGATTTCTTAATATTTAACATATCAAAATTAAACTCTTCTGATTCAATTTCTGGCCCGTCAACTATTTCAAATCCAAAAGATATTAACATTTGCATTAAATAATCTTTCATATAATTTATTGGATGGAGTGAGCCTACTTCTAGTGAGATTTTGGGCGGCTTAATGTCGTTATCTTTTGACATTTAAGTAGATCGAGTATTATTTAACAGCTGTTTCAATAACCTTTTTAAAAGCTTGATTATCAGAAACTGCTAAATCAGAAAGAATTTTCCTGTTTAATAAGATATTTTTAGATTCTAAAGAACTTATAAGATTAGAGTAGGACACCCCCATTTCTCGAGACCCTGCATTTATTCTAGAAATCCATAAAGATCTAAATGATCTTTTTTTATTTTTACGATCTCTAAAAGCATACTGTAAAGATTTAATATTAGATTGCTTAGCAGTTTTATATAGCCTGCTTCTTGCCCCATAATGGCCCTTTGTACTCTTTAATACTTTTTTGTGTTTTGAGTGTGCTGTTAATGATTTTTTTACTCTTGGCATAATAATTTTTACTTAATCAATCTGGAGGCCATTTTTAATACGGTTCCAGATAATTTGTTTAATCCTCTGTTATGTCTTTTTCTTTTTGTTGATTGCTTAGTAAGAATATGATTTCTATTAGCACTTTTACTTTTGACAGATGAACCTGTCTTTTTAAAACGCTTAGATGCACCCGAATGTTTCTTTAATTTATAACTCATATCAATTTTATTAAGTACTACTTATCTATTTTTCTTTAGAGGAGACATTATCATTAGTAATTGTCGTCCTTCAAGAGATGGCTCCTGGTCAACTTGAGCAATGTCTACTAGATCATTTTTAAGTCTCTCAAGCATTTCAAGACCGATATTACTATTAAGTATTTCCCTACCTCTAAATCGGACAGTTATTTTAGTCTTATCTCCGTCATTAATAAAGTTTTTAATCTTATTTAATTTTATATTGTAATCACCTGTATCTGTTGATGGCCTAAATTTTATTTCTTTAGTGGTATTTTTTTTTGTCTTAGATTTGGAGTTTGAAATATTTTTTTCTTTTCAAATACGAATTTACCATAATCTAATATCTTACAAACTACAGGTGTGGCATCATGAGGAGAAACTTGCACAAGGTCCATTGAAACTTTTTGAGCCTCTTCAAGAGCTTCCTCTATTGAAATTAAGCCTTTTTTTTCTCCTGTTGAGCTTATTAATATAATCTCCTTTGCTTTTATGGCATTATTTATTTTTGATGATTTTTTATTTATCAGATGCTCCTTATTGTATGTAAATAGATAACATTAATTAACTTAAGAATATAAGCATGTTTAATTAAAAGTAATGATATTAGTCATTGAAAGATGGATTTTAAACTAATTAATATTTTTGGCAAATATTTATGGAGCTAAAAAATATTTGTGCCATTTGTCATCATTATATTCAAATAGTTCTCTTTTATTAATTCTGTTTTTATGACCTTGCCAGAATTCAATTTGATATGGTTTCATTGAGTAACCTCCCCAATAATTTGGACGTTTTTGGTCAACGGGAGACGTTTTTAAAGCTTTGTTGTATTTATCAATTATATTTTCATAATTAGAGATTTTGCATGATTGTTCAGAAATAATTGATAATGTATTTTTTTCAAAAGTTCTCTTTTCAAAATGCATATTGGAAAATTCTTCACTTGTTTTAAAGATTTTAGCTTTTAGCCTAATTTGTGCATTTATTTTTTCCCAATATATAGCACAAGATATTTGAGAATTTTGTTTAAAAGCCTGAGCTTTTGGGCTTTTATAATTTGTAAAAAAAATCCATTCTTCATCATTAATATATTTCAAATTAACAAACCTAGAATCTACTTCATTTTTATCCGTATTATATGAACTGATGCAAACAGCTTGAATTTCTGGCTGATTTTTCTTCACAGCTTCTTGATATAGCCTATATAGCTTTTGGTATGGTTCAGTTAAATTTTCTACTATTTCTATCAATGTATATTTAATATTTTGTCTATTTCTGTTGATTCTATCTGAAAATCACCAAAAAGTTTTTTTATAATATTCTTTTTACCAAAAATTATTAACAGAAGCTTAATTAAAATGGCTGGAAAATAAAAAAATTTTACATTTTTATTATTAATTTTTGCAATTAAATTAATTATCTCTTTTGTCGAGTAATCATTTTTATCACCAACATTGAAAATACCATTAGAAATTCTTTTTTCAGTAATGCTTTTGACAATTATTTTAACTAATACATTAATATCTATAAGACTTCTTTTATTAATTGATCGAAGGAATGGCAAAGGAAGCTGAAGATTTATTAACCTCTTTAAATCATGAAGATTACCTCTTGGGTTTTTTCCATAAATTAGTGGTGAACGCAAAATAACAAAATCCATGAAGCGATTTTTACAAGATGATATGAGATAGTTCTCTGCATCTAATTTTGACCTAGCGTAAAAGGTATTTGGATGTTTGTTGTCTGATATATTAAATGGTTTAAAAGATTGATCTCCATACACTCTGACACTGCTAAGAAAAATAAAACGTCTAACTTTACATTTTATAGCTTGATCAATTAAGGTTTTAGTGGCCTGAAAATTTACTTTGAACGATTCACTCTCTTCATAGTTGACATGGTTTTCATTCTTATGAACATATGAAGCTAAATGTATTATTGTATCGATTTGTTCCAATGAATTTTTACGTAAACTTTCTTTGGTTATTTCAGTCATAACTAAATCTGAATCAACTTCTTTTTTTGAAATATCTCTAATGACTCTCTGAATCTCTATTAATGAATTTTCTTTAAGAATATTACATAAATTTGTTCCTACGAATCCAGTACTTCCAGTAATAAGAACTTTCATAATTAAAAAAGTTTCAGAATAGACATTATAAATAAACCAAAGCTGTGTGACATCTTTCTCCTAGATTTAAGCGGATTAGAAATGATGCTCAGTCCTAGATAACTATTTTTAATAATGGGTAGATTTTTTTCATAACCTAAAGTTTGAGAAAGGAACTCTATTTGTTTTCTATAATCTTTGTTAATTATTAAATCAAATCTTTTTTTTAATGCGTTAATGCCCTTATTAATTCCCATAACATTATTAGAATGCTGTCGATATAAAATATTTGATTGGTTATCTATAAACCAACTGAAATTCATTTTTCTGAAATATGCATATATAAACCAATCATGAAACCATATTTTAGATTTAACTTTGCTATCAAGCTTTGAAATAAAAGTTCTTAATTCAAAAAAAGATTTTCTTTTTAAGACAAAAGTACAACCAGGACCAGGACTTTGAAACATATAATCATAATTTGTATGTTTTTGATCATAGTATATTTTTTTCTTAGTATCTGAGTCTTCCCACCATGAGGTTATATTTGAACTAAACCCATCTGACTTACTATTATCAAGAATGCTAATTGCTCTTTTAAGTTTTTTAGGAAGCCAAATATCATCTTGGTCAGCAAAAGCAAAGTAGTCATAGTCTTGATCATAATTATTCAAGATCAAATTGAAAAAATTTAAAGTTGCTGATTTAAAGATCAATGTTGTATTAATAAGATTTATATTAGGGGTTTTTCTAGACATGCTATTTAGGATATTTAATGTAGCATCGGTAGATCCATCATCACTGACAAAAATTTCTACATTTACATTTTCTTGATTAAGTATTGAATTTATTTGATCTTTAATGAATTTCTCGCCATTGTGTGAGGCTAGCAAGACTGCAACCTTCTTTGTTGTTAACTTATTATCCATTCAAGATTAATAAAATTTATTGATTTAGTTTTTTAGCTACTACAAACATACCCTTCGCTTTCCCTTTTAAGAAACCAGGAATAATAAAAGAAAACTTTGGATTTGCCGTGAAAGGTCTTGCATTAGCTAAAAAATATCTAAATTTATTACTGTAAGCAAACTTGGATTTGCATCTTAGATTTGGGCAGTCAAAAATATCTTTAAATCCATTATCAGCAAGCAAATAACTTAATGTGTTTGGACTGTATGGTTTAACATGAGTATAGTCGTCATAAAAGTGTTTTGAGGAATACCACCAATTAGGAGTGCTTATAACTATTGAGCCCCCAGGCTTAAGGCACCTCATTGCTTCGGTCAACATATTTTTTGGGTACTCTAAGTGCTCAATTAATGCAAAAGAAATCAATAGATCAATGCTCTCATCATCGTGTGGTAATTTATCTGTTTCGATGTCTAAGTCGTTAATATCATAACCGTAATAGTTCATTTTTTTTGCAATAAAAGCTGGTTCAAGAAATTTATCACCACATCCAATATCAATAACTGTACTTCCTTCAAAAATATAATTTCCACCAGATATTTCTTCCAAAATCTTAAGTGTTTTAATTTCTCTTTTAGCTAAATTCGATCTAGAAGAATCAAGTGCTAATGCTTTATTTCTATTTTCAAAATAGTTTTTAGTATCTTTCATATTATTATTATTTTAAAGATTTTTAATCTTCTTTAAAGCCTGAGATATACCCTTTTTCCAATTCGAGGACATAATATCATAACTCATAAATAACTTATTTGAGTCTAAGCTTGAATTTACTGGACGAATGGCATGAGTTTTAAATTCTTCCGTGGATATTGGTTTTACCGAAGTATTTAGCAATGACTGTTTAAAAATTTCAGATGCAAAATCAGACCAACTGCAAGTTGAATTACCACCATAGTGAAAAATTCCATGGACTTCATGATTTATACTTATCTTATAAATAATTTTTTTGATTGCTTTCGCAAGATCTTGTGCGTATGTAGGGGTACCATACTGGTCAGACACTACTGTGATTTCTTTGTTTTTTTTGGCAAGATTTAACATAGTCTTAAAAAAATTATTATTATATTCGCTAAACAACCATGAGGTTCTAATGATCACATGTTTGCATTTGGAACGAATGATTGATTTTTCACCATTAAGCTTGGTCATTCCATATACTGTTTTAGGATTAGTTCTAGCACTTTCTTTATAAGGATTAGAGCTTTCTCCATCAAATACATAGTCAGTTGAAACATGTATTAAAGTCGAATTAATTTTTTTTGCAATCTTAGCAAGATTATCAACTCTTAAATGATTGATTAAATTAGCTTGATCAAAATTTTTTTCAGCCAAATCAACTGCAGTATATGCAGCTGCGTTAACAATGATATCAGGCTGAAGTTTTAGTAACTCTTTTTTTGTATTTGCAAAATCTTCGATATTAATTTCTGATTTTTCTTTATAAAAAATATCATCGCTTTTTTTATCTAGCTGATCTTTCAGGCACATTCCAAGCTGCCCAGATGAACCCAAAACTAAAATTATCATAAATTAGTATCTTTAATAAACTTACCATTTAAGTCTTTATCAGAAATAATTAATTCTTTTAAAGGCCAATCTATTCCAATTTTTGGATCATCCCACCTAATCGTAATCTCATCATCGGGTTGATAATAGTCAGTGCATTTGTATTCAAAATCAGCATAATCAGATAAAACAAGAAATCCATGAGCAAATCCTGGAGGTACCCAAAATTGTTTTTTATTTTCTGCTGAAAGATTTACAGAATGCCATTTTAAATAGGAAGGTGAGTCTTTTCTTAAATCCACTGCAACATCAAAAACCTCTCCATTAACAACCCTTACCAGCTTTCCCTGCGGTTTTGAAATTTGCATATGCAGACCTCTCAAAACTCCTTTAGATGACCTTGAATGGTTGTCTTGAACAAAATTATATTTTATACCTATGTCCTCGTATCTTCTATGACTAAAACTTTCAAGAAAAAAACCTCTTTCATCTCCGAAAACTTCTGGTTCTATTATTAAACAATCAATGAGCTCTGTATTGGAAACCTTCATAATTTTAAACTATTTTTTTGAGGTATTGACCATAGCTAACTTTTTTATATTTTTCAGCCTGATTTAAAATATCTTCTTTTGAAATCCATTTTTGGTTATATGCTATCTCCTCTAAACACCCTATTTTAATATTTTTAGTCTTTTCGATTTTTTGTATGATGCTTCCAGCTTCTATTAATGAATCGTGAGTTCCGGTGTCGAGCCAATTAAATTCTTTACCTAAGATTTCAACATTGAGTTTATTTTTAGCAAGATAAGTATTATTGATATCTGTTATTTCTAATTCTCCTCTTTGAGACGGCTGAAGTGATTTTGAAATTTTTACAACATCATTATCATAAAAGTATAATCCAGTGACTGCGAATTTTGATCTCGGTTTTATAGGCTTCTCTTCAATTGAATTTATCTTATTATTTTCATCAAATCCAATAACTCCAAAACTTGAAGGATTTTCCACTTCAAATCCAAAAACTGTGGCGCCATCAAATCTATTGGAAGCTGAAAATAATTTTTTTTCAAAATTTTCACCAAAAAATACATTGTCTCCAAGAATTAAGGAAACATTATCATCGCCAATGAAATTTTCACCTATTATAAAGGCTTGAGCAATGCCCTCAGGATTTTGCTGTATTTGATAAGAAAGATCTATTCCGAACTGAGATCCGTCTCCAAGTAATTTCTGATAATTAGAAATATCTCCCGGAGTTGATATCAAAAGAACTTCATTTATTCCTGATTGCATTAAGACTGATAAAGGATAATAAATCATTGGTTTATCATATATAGGAAGAAGTTGCTTAGATACACTCAAAGTAATCGGATGAAGTCTTGTGCCAGAACCACCTGCTAAAATTATACCTTTATATTTTCTTTTCATTTGTCTAACCCCAATCTTTCTAGTCTATAGTCTCCTGTAAGGACTTTTCTCCACCAATCCTCGTTATTTATATACCATATGACTGTTTTTCTTAATCCAGTTTCAAAGGTTTCTATTGGATTCCAATTCAAGTCTTTTGCAATCTTAGTTGCATCTATGGCATATCTTCTATCATGTCCAGGCCTGTCTTCAATGAATTCAATCAAGTCCTTGAATTTTCTTATATTTTTAGGCTTTTTAATTTTTAAATCTTCTAAAATATCACAAATCGTTTCGACGACTTCTAAATTTGTTTTTTCATTATTTCCACCAATATTATATGATTGTCCGGGTTGTGCTTCTTCAATTACTTTTATTAAAGCTCTAGCGTGATCTTCAACATATAGCCAATCTCTTATTTGTTTGCCATCTCCATAAATAGGAAGTTTCTTTCCCTCAATCGCATTTAAAATAATATGTGGAATTAATTTTTCTGGGAAATGGTATGGACCATAATTATTAGAGCAATTTGTAATAACAGCTGGTAAGTCAAATGTTCTATGCCAGGCTCGTACAAGATGATCGGATGAAGCTTTTGAAGCTGAATATGGAGAAGATGGGTCATAGCTTGAATCCTCGGTAAAAAACGATTCAATATTTTCTAAATCACCAAATACTTCGTCAGTAGATATATGATGAAATTTAAAACATGATTTTTCGATACCTTCTAATTCTCTATAATAATTAAGTGAAACATCTAAAAGATTATATGTTCCTAGGACATTTGTTTTTATAAATTGTTCTGGATTTTCAATTGATCTATCAACATGACTTTCTGCAGCTAAATGCATTACCGAATCTGGCTTATGTTTTTTAAAGACATCAACTAATTTAGACTTATCACAAATATCTATATGTTCAAATAAACCATTTGATAAGCCATATTTATCTGGAAGCGAAGAAATATTACCTGCATATGTTAAATTGTCCAAGACAATAGCTTCATGATTGTCTTTCATACAAACTTCTCTAACAACACAGCTTCCAATGAAGCCAGCTCCACCAGTGATGAGTATTTTCATGAATACATTATATAAGAGCTTAATTGCTCTTCATATACTTAAAAATAGTAAGTAATAATGACTTAATTAACTTTAATCTAAATAAAATTCTAGTAATAATCTTGAATCGAGATTTTCCTTGAGTATTTGTAAGAACATGCTGATGTCTTCTATATTTGATATATGGTTGATGATTGTAAAAAACTTTCCCCTTTGAAAGCCCAATCAAACCTATCCACCAATCATGCATTGGGATATTTACAGGAAATGGCAAAGACTCATCCAAAATTTTTCTATTAAAAGCCATGCAGCAGCCAATAAATTTATTTTTACAAATTGTTGAAAATATATTTAAATATTTAAGATCTTTTTTGAAAAGTAATTCGTCAATGATATCAAGATTTTCATCAACAACAATTGCATTGGTCAGTACCAAATCATATTTTTTAAGAGAATTAACACAGTCATAGACTTTATCCTTAAGCCAAATATCATCTTGGTCAGAAAGAAAAATTATTTCTCCTGAAGAATTTTTAAGCGCATTTTCAAAGTTTTTTATTACTCCTTCTCTTGGGCCTTTTATATATTTAATCTTGTTATCATTTATTTTTCTACAAACTTCATAAACCCTCTTTGTTAAACTATCATCAGAAATAATAATTTCATCGTCGCTATTCAATTGATCTAAAATTGATACAATTTGATCTTCTAAATAAACATCATCTTCATAAGCAGCCAAACAGACAGAAATCATATTTTTTCTCTACTATTTAAATCATAAAATATAGCAGCAAATAAAACTGGTGCAACATGAGAGCTCCAAAAACCATCAAATAGAAAATTTACTGATATCAAAACAAATAAAGTATATTTTGAAATATGCTTTGTGGTAAAAAATAGCACCAAAGAAAATAAAATTCCGAATTCTAAGATTATTCTTACAACACCTGAATCCATTGCACCTGAACCACAACCATAGCCACAACCAAACATTAATACGAAAATATTGTTGAGCATATATAGTAAAGCATCAATAAATTTTGCTCCTCTCATTAATAAAGTTGTGGGTCCATCGAGCTCTCTTGGATTAATGCTCTCACCTTTTGTTAAAGATTTACTTTCGAAACCTGGATCAAGTAAAAAATTTTTTATTGTTTCAAAATCAATGAAATATAGAACTAAAAACAACAAGAATATATATGGGGCGACTATCATTAATATTTTTGGGATAAGGCTTATCATCCTTCTAAATACGCTAATAAACATCAAGAAAGTTCCAAATAAAACTCCACTTAGAGACGGAGGTATTACAAATATCATATGTCGAAAGAAAGTTAAGCCCATAAAAATAGAGACAAGTGATATAAGAAAATATGTGAATTCAGCTGGAGTACCAAATGTACCACTAAATTCTGAACTATAAATAACCCCTCTTCCAGGATCATAATTAGGTAATACTAAGAGGTATTGAAGAATACAAACAGTAAATTGAATTATTAGAAAAAATTTAATAAAAGTTATTTTATATTTACCTGTCATTAACAAATAAAAGCCGAAGCCTAAAACTATGTACTGAAATAGCCTAAAAACATATAAAAAACTAATTATGTCATTATAAAAACATCCAATTATAAGTTGGAGTAAAAAAAATAATGAGAAAAATACAAAAATATTTTTTGGAATTTTCAATTTTGTAAATGTGATAATTGTAATGAATATACTTATTACATCTAAGAATCTTACATCAAAGTTTCCAATGTTAATGAAAGATATTTTAGGAAAACAAAAATATATTAAGAACAGAAATAATAAAGATTTATTAAAAGTAAATTTGAGTTCATGAGAATTTAGCGGAATTGTACTATTTATATTCACTTATATTGATAGTTTTCTTTTAAGTTTCTTCTGGAAGATTTGGACAATTAAATTAAATTTTTCTAAATTTGATATTGGAGTAAATCCATTAATCAATGCTGACTTAGATATTTTTTTGCTTAATCCAAGCATATGATCTGAATATTCTTTCTTTTCAAAATGGGATGCACTTCCCCAAATACCATTCAATAAACTATCAATCGGAAAATTTACTGAGATCTCTTTTTTAAAACTTTTTGTGACGCTAGATGAAATAGATTTTATTCTTTCTAAATTTGTGTCCTTGTTGTAGTTATTTCTAATTTCTTCTATTAATTCTAATTTACACCCAGCGGTCAATGCATAGTATAGATGAGAGCCAAATACATCTGAGAAAACATTTTTTGTAGATTGCAATAATTTAGATAATTCCGTTAGAGAATTAGGATTTGTGATATTTGATCCACACAAAATATTTATAGAACCGAAGTTATATTGAAGCTCCTTTGCCTTTAAATAATCATTACTGCTTAATAATAAGTTATTACAATTATATTTTTTGCATAGAGTCAAATAGTAATCGAATTTATTTTCTTGTGTATTTAAAATATTGTGTTCAGGTATAAATAAGTTGTCTATTTCTCTTTCATTTTTTGATGGTATAGATTGAAGAGTGTATATAAATGGCATTCCTATAGCAGTGCTGTTGATGTTCTTTTTCTTTAAATAAGACACTGTTTCACTATTATTGACATAATGTTCGGGAAGATCGACTTCATCTTGATGGATAAAACTATTAATATGATGTATTCCTGTAAAACTATAGCCCATTCCATGCATCCAAGAGGCTCTGTATATCAATGGTTTGTTATTTTTTTTAAATATAAGATTTGCAGCGCCATAAAAGTCTGCTTCTTGCCAAAGGACTTTTTTATTTTTTAATAATAAATTATCCATTTGCCTATACTTCAAACTCTAAGTATTTAATAAATTCTTTTTTGTTATAAATTTTTTCAATTTTTCCCTGATTAAATTTAATCACAAAATCACAACCAGAAAGAGTAGAAAGCCTATGAGCAATAAGTATTAACGTAATATTTGAACCTTTTGAGTTTATTGACTCCATAACTTTTCTTTCAGTGAGAGAGTCAAGTGCGCTTGTTCCTTCATCAATTATTAGAATTTCCTTATCTTGATATAGCGCTCTTGCTGTGCCAATTCTTTGAATCTGGCCGCCTGATAAAGAAATTCCGCCTTCTCCAACTCTTGATTGATATCCATGCTCCATTGAAATAATATGGTCATGTATTCTTGCTTTCTTTGCCACACTTATAACTTTATTAGTGTCAATTTCTTCTATATCTTCACCAAATGCAATATTCTCAATAATAGATATATCAGATAAGAAAATATCTTGAGGCACTAATGCAATTTTTGATTGCCATTTTTTAATGTTATTAGAATTTAACTTTATTCCATCTATATAAATATTCCCAGAAGAAGGATTTAATAATCCCATAAGAACATTTACAAATGTTGTTTTTCCGCTCCCAGTTGAACCCATTAAACCAACAGAAGAACCTTTTAAAATATCAAGGTTTATTTTGTTTAAAACAGGATATTGATTTTTAGAATATGTAAAATCGCAATTCTCAAATGTTATCTGTGATTTAAATGGTAGCTCAGTCCCTGAATATTGATCTGTCTCAATAAGGCTTTTGATTTCTAATAAATCTAATATGTCACCTAAAGAGGCTTCAGTTGCCTTAATATTTGCCCATGATGAAAAGATTTGTTGCATAGCTGGTATAACTCTTTGGGCACCTAAAGCAAGTATACCTAGCAAAGGAATATAACTTGCTACGTCCTGAGTATTTCTGCTTATTACATAAGTAAAAATTGCAATCAAGATTATTCCAAATGCTTCTAATATATACCTTGGGCTAAGAGATAAAAAAATATTGTTACCTTGAGCAAGTCTTAATTTTCTTTCTGATTTAGAAAATAATTCAATAAAATATTTTCTTGAATTATATAAAATTAATTCTCTAATAGATCCAAACCCCTCTTGAAGAGATTTATTAACATTCGTAACTTCGCCAGCAATTATTTCACTATTTCTATTTAACTGAAGACGAGAAAGAGTGCCTATTATTAAGTATGTAACTCCAAATAATATGAATGAAATTAAGGCTACTTTATAGTTAATAATCAGAAGAGTACTTATAATTGCCAAAGTATTAACCATAGATCCTAAAAGCGTTAAAGATGGAAATAAAATAAAACCTGTTAAATGATCAATTTTTCTCGTCACAGCACTAATAAACTCACTACTATTATGATTAATATGATTTTCATAACTCTGAGATAGCGTCTTTTCAAACACTTTCGAACTAATATCTACACCAGTTGAAAAAGCCAGCCTTGAGTTGATCTTAATGATAATCAATCGAAGCACATTTGAAAAAACAGTTAATAAAATAAACGCTAGCGTTATATGAAATGCCAAATTAGATAAGCTAGTTATTCCAAAAAAGTTCAAAACATTCATAAAAAATAAGTTATTTTCAAACTCTTGAGGAGATAAAATGATTGTTATAAAGGGATATAAGCTCCCAAGACTAAGAATTTCTGCTAAGCCACCTATAATCGAAAGAAAGATTGCAAAAATGTATAACTTTTTTTTTCGTGACTTGAGGTGTGACCAAAGCTTTTTAAGTTTAAAAAATAAAGTTCTTTGATGATTCATTAGTTGCTATACTTTTTGAAGCAACGTAATCAAGTGATGTCCACTCCATCCTTGTTTTATAAGTCTAAATGAACCCTTAAAACCATAATTTGCAGCAAATAAATTTGGGCTACAAAAATAATATTCAAAGGTATCATGAGTTATAAAATTTACATGCGTTGGGTCTTGAAATACTGCTGGAGATGGAAATGCTGGAGTGTGCGAAAGAAAGATACCATCTTTTTTTAAGCATCTATGTATTTCATCCATTAAAAATACAAAAGGGTTAACGATTTCAGAATCTTTATAAGTTACCCTTGGAATATGCTCAATTAAATCAAAGGCGGTTATACAATCAAATTTCATATCGTTAAAAGGCAGTTCTTCAATTCCAAGCGTGCATTTATAAACATTATCTAAATCAATATCCATAATATCAGCTCCAAACAATTCTCTGGCATTGAAAGGATTTGAAATAGCGCTTCCACAGCCTAGATCTAGCGAGCTTTTAGCATTGAAGTCCATCTTATTGATATATTTATCTAAATCGCCAAATTTTGAGTAAGATCTAAAGAAAGCCACCAAAAACAAAAAAAATGGTTGGGGAATAATTTTATTTTTAAGAAAATTTATAATTTTATTCATCTTTTGTGTTTTGCTTGAAAACATTTTAGCAGTTTTTTAACCTGCCTGTATTAATTTAGCTATTAACTCAGCCCTTTCCCAATCCTCAATTGTATCTATATCTTGAACCCTCCATGACGGAAGAAGAACAATATCATGATGCTTGCCAAATGGAATTGGATCTTTCATCCAAGTATCACAAGATGCCCATGAAAACTGACCTGCATCATGCATTACTTCAAATAAGTCCTGAGATCTTGAGTTGTATTTTTCCGGAAATAGCATTTCTATCTCATTAGAGTTATTTATAAAAAAGGATCTTTGAACAGGATATGAATAATTTGTAGCTCCGATAACAACTTTCTTGCTACCCGCACTTATTTTTTTGTAACCCGAGATAAGATCATCTGTATTAATAAATGGAGCTGTAGCATAAATACAACATGCATATTTATATTTATATCCTATACTCAGCAGCTGGCTAATACTATCTGAAATTACCTCATGAATACCTGAGAAATCATCAGCTAAAGACTTACTTCGAAGAAAGGGAACCTCTGCTCCATATTCTAAAGCCACCTTAGCGATTTCATCTGAATCTGTTGAAACAATTATCTTGTCAAAGATATTAGAATTTATAGCTGTTTCTATTGCGTAGGATAAAATTGGCTTTCCATTAAAAAGCTTAATATTTTTGTTTGGTATCCTTTTGCTACCTGCCCTTGCGGGTATTATTGCTAAATTCATAATATTAATTACGACTTAAGTTTACTTATCTTAACCTTTATAACACTCAAAGTATTCAGCAACTTTTGTAAAAAAAAGAAATAGCTGATGTATATTAAGGTAGATTTACAAAAGGTAAAAAATATTCTCAATTGAGATGGAGGTTTGAATTCATTTTCTTTTAGAAAAGCTTGAAGGTGTCTTGATATTATTATGTTGAAAGGGCCATTTGAAAAATTCGGTCTAAAAATATTAAATGATACATCTATATATGTTACTTCCAAATTTCTTATTTGATTTATCATTATTTGAAGAGGGTGATGGTGGTCTGATCTATTTAAACAAATTAGCTCCGATTTTTCTTTCATAAAAATAGCATTATGAGCTGAGGTTGCTGATAATGCAGCAACTTTTTTTGCAGATAGCATCGTAGATAAGAAATCTTTAATTGACATAACTTCTGGAGATATTATTTCGAAATCGTTATCATTAAATATCTTTTCAATATTTTCTTCGCCAATAGATTTCCCATTTAATTGATTTGCTTTCTTTGAAAGAAAAATATTTTTTTGACTTGTTAATGGAATATCTTTCATTATAGCTTCTATGGTTTGACCATATAGTTCGTGGCAGTAATCATGCAACCTGATAGATGGTTCAGGAACTGTTATAGATTTAAATTGAGTTGGGCTATCAACTCTTAAGATATCTGCATCTCTCAGACCAAATATGGTGAAAAATTCTTTAAAAGGATTTTCTTTTTTTTCAGAGATATATACTACTTTATAATTTTCATATTGCTTATCTAAAAGTGGCCACAATCTAGAAAGACCCTCAGTTATGAAATGACCATAATGACCAGGTATTGGTCCAATAAACAAAACATCTTCATCAAGATAGTAATATTCATGAGATTCTAGTAACTTATTGGAAGGATCTAAATACCAATCTTTATATATTAAATTAGAATTATTAGGTGCTATTCTGAAAGTCTTTGAAGTTTCACAGAATGTCATATCTTCTTTTAACAAACCACCTGAAAGCATATCTTTATTTTTTAATGTTTTTATTTTTTTTATCGGAAACAATATAGGATTGTAGTGTTTGAGAATTTCCAACGGCCTTTGCAGAAAAAAATTATTAGAGTTTTCTTCGTTAAGAAGCCTATCCATTATGATTTTTTGATATGAGGTCATAGCTTATTGTTGTTTATCAAAATCGTAAACTAACTTATTTCGGATAAAAAAACCACTCTATCTTCTTTATGTGAAATTCTTACAGCCTCCATGAATTTAGCTTGCTGCATTATATCCATCTCATAATTAAAACTCTCTGAGTCGCCTTCATTTATTACTTGATAAAAATTGTCAAACATTAATCCAAATTGGTCAATCTCATCAATTAAAATCTCAGATAACTCATCATCGATATCCATAACTATTTTAGTTTTAAAAGTAGGAGGTACTGCATAAGCTCTATGCAATTCTAGTTTCATTTGATCTGTCCAAATATGATATCTAGATTGATAGTAGTGATCAAAGCCTCCAGAAAGATATGCTATTCTTCCTTTTGAAAAATGAGCCATTACATCCACCTTTATATCAACTTGGGAATCTTCATCAATGATCATTTTGCTAAAAACACTTAAAGGATTAGACTCAAATAAAATTCTTGAAGCGCATATTGGATAACATGCAACATCATTTAATACTCCACCTCCCAGGTCTTTATTCCAACGTATGTCATTTTTAGGAAAAGATGGCATGCCATAATTGCCATAAAAATTAAATATTTTATTAGAATTTTCTAATGCGAGCTCTTTAAACTTGAAATGTTGTGGATGAAAGCGAAATGAAAAAGCCTCCATTATCCTAATATTATTTTTGCTGCATGCATCTATTATTTTTTTTGTTGATTCGTATGAGGTTGTTAAAGATTTTTCACAAATTATATTTATGCCTTTTTCTGCAGCTTTTATAGACCATTCCTTATGCAATCCTATAGGTAAAGAGATATACACAACATCAATTCCACTATCTAAAACATGGTCATAAGTACCAAATTTTTTTGCACCATATTTAGCAGCCCATTCTGATGCGGTATCAATAGATCTACTACCAATCGCCCAAAGCTCATAATGATTATTATTGCTTAAATAAGAAAATAAGTTTTTCTTTGCAACATTTGAACAACCAATTAAACCAAGCTTTAAGGACATATATTATTTATATATTACTTTTTATAAAAAGGTGAGTTAGGGTCGCCATGATCGCCATCTCCCATTCCTAAATTCTCTTGAACTATTGGAACATCGCAATCATTCCATTTTTTTGTAAGTAAAACAACCAAAGTACAATCTGTGATTGCTCTAAACACATGGCTTGTGCCAATCTTTGTCCTTGTACATGCTCCTCTCGAAAGATATAGGAATTCTTCTTTATTGTTGTTTGATTTATCGTTAAATATTAATACCCCTTCGCCATGAGTTAAAACATAATACTCATCAAACTCAGGGTGATAATGATTTCCTCTTATATTGCCAGCCTTAACAATATTAAAATTAATTTCAACTATTGGATCTTCTGGATAAAAGGTAAATATTCCACCTCTTCCATCTCTAACAGTATCAAGATTGCATTCAGGCTTTAATAATTCAACATCTTTCATAAACATTATTTTACATTATCTTTAGAAATTATTGTTAAGGAAGGAAATGCTAGGATAAATTTACCTCCATTTTCAATATAATCTTTTTCTCTTTCAACGAAGAAATCAGTTAAGTGCCATGGAAGAACAATATAGTAATCAGGATTGTCTGATCTTCCCTCCTCTTCTGAGATAACTAATAGATTAGTTCCAACGGTATATTTACCAAACTTTCGAAAATCTCTATCCACAACTTTTTCTATAAGATTATCGTTTATATTAAAATATTGTAATATTGTATTCCCTTTTGTTGAGGCTCCATAACAATAAAAAACTTTACCTTTAGACTGCTCTTCATCAATAAATGAAAGTAACTCTTCTCTGAGGTTTTCCACTCTCGTGGCATAGTCAAGATAGGTCTGTACTTCAGAAAATTTATCTTTAATTTCTTGATTTCTTAAATCTAGAACCGAATTTTCTATTGCGAACTTGCTCGAGTTCTTATGTTTAATGTAAGTTCTTATACTTCCCCCATACAGATCATTTAGTTCAAGATCAAAGACTTCTAAATTATGTCTTGATAAAAGATGTTCTAACGAGTACAAAGAATAATATTCGAGATGCTCATGAACAATATTATCAAAACCATTCTTGTCAATATCAGTCTTTAAATATGCCATTTGAATCGTCCAAATACCATCCTCGTCTAAACATTTAGCAATATCACCAACAAATTTATTTGGATCTTCTAAGTCGTAAAACATAGCAATTGATGTTATTGATTTACATTTGGTGTTTGGGAAAGCTTCAGAAAATGCCTCATATGAAAAGAAATCATTTATTATCTTTTCTGTTCCTTCTTTAGCATCACCAGCTATATTAGTTGCCGGTTCAAATCCAACTTTTTTACCAGAGGAAAATGACCTTAATAAAGTACCATCATTGCATCCAATATCTAAAATATAATCATTTTCTTCAATATTAATTTTTTTTTGAACTTCTCTAGAAATATCAAACAGGCCCTCTATAAGACTTTCATTAACACTTGATCTAAACCAATAATTTTCAGTGAAAAGCGCAGATCTAGATACTGTATGCTTTGTTTGAAGTAGTCTACATTTTTCGTTACCACAAATAACTAAATCTAAAGGTGTTTTTTCGTTGCCCTTGAATTGATCTTTTTCATCAAGAAAGTCTGAAAAATACTGATCGCCAAGAGAGATTACCGTCAATAAGTCCTTTGAACCACAAACTCTACATTTTTTAATTTCGTCATATAAAACTTTCATAATAAGTGGTCCTTTTTTTTAAAATTAAATAATTTCTTAGTAGCCATGTTCATTCAATAGTGCTTCTTTTTTTGCGGATACTAGATCTTCATTTATCATTTCTTCGATAAGTGATTCTATTGATATCTTAGGTTTCCAGCCAAGATCTTTTTGAGCTAATGAAGAATCTCCAAGAAGAGTTTCCACCTCAGTTGGTCTAAAATATCTTTTGTCTATTCTGATAATAGGCTTATCACCCCAATAACCAACTTCATTTTCATCCTTACCTTTCCAAGAAATTTTCATTCCTAGATGATTTGAAGCAATATTAATAAAATCTCTTACGCTAATTTGTTGTCCAGTCGCAATCACATAGTCTTTAGGAGTCTCTTGTTGAAGCATAAGCCACTGCATTTCAACATAATCCTTTGCATGGCCCCAATCTCTTTTTGCATCTATATTTCCTAAATAAAGGCATTCTTGCAGATTATGAAAAATTCTAGAAAGTCCAATTGTAATTTTTCGAGATACAAAAGTTTCACCTCTTCTGAGTGATTCATGATTAAAAAGAATGCCATTGCATGCGTACATCCCATAAGCCTCTCTGTAGTTAACAGTTATCCAGTAAGCATATAGTTTTGCAACTGCATAAGGACTTCTTGGATAAAATGGTGTTGTCTCTTTTTGAGGAGTTTCTTGAACTAAGCCATAAAGCTCACTACTACTTGCTTGATAAAATTTTACATCTTTGATTATCTTTAGATTTCTTACAGCCTCAAGGATTCTTAAGGCACCAAGAGCATCGCAATTAGAAGTATATTCGGGCTGCTCAAAACTCACAGAAACATGGCTTTGAGCTGCCAAATTGTATATTTCATCAGGCTGCACTTCAGCAATTACTCTAGTTAAGCTTTCAGACTCAGTGAGATCACCATGATGCAGAATCATTTTTACATCTTTGTCATGAATATCTTTATACAAATGATCGATTCTTCCAGTATTGAACATTGAGGCTCTGCGTCGTATTCCATGAACTTCATAGCCCTTTTCAATAAGAAACTCTGTAAGATAAGAGCCGTCTTGACCTGTAATCCCTGTTAAAAGTGCTTTTTTCAACTCTATCTCCTAGATTTGTTAGACTCTACCATACCTATCTTCAAACCTTATTATATCATCCTCACCAAAGTAAGACCCAGTCTGCACTTCAATTAAATGTAAAGGTTTTGTTCCAGGATTTTTCAAAGCATGTATAGTTCCTACAGGTATATAAGTGGATTCATTTTCCTCAAGAATGAAAGTTTTATCACCATTGAGCACTTCAGCTTGTCCTTGAACAACTACCCAATGCTCAGACCTTTTTAGATGTTTTTGCACGCTCAGTTTTGCATCAGGATTAACTATTATTCTTTTAACTTGAAAGGAAGGGCCGCTATCTATAGATTCATAGCTACCCCAAGGTCTACAAACTTTTGTATGTAGATCAACTTGAGGTAAATTTTTAGATTTGAGATCTTCAACCACATTTTTAATCTTATCTGCATGATTTTTATTTACTAATAATAATGCATCCTTTGTATCACAAATTATGGTATCTTCTTGACCAATCGAAACTATAAGCTTCTCACTTCCATAAATAAGATTCCTTTTTGAATCTACAATATGAACATTTCCAGTAATAGAATTTTCATGATCATCTTTATCATGATCGATTTCATATATCTGATCCCAATTACCAAGATCTTTCCAGTGTGTATTTAATGGAATTAAAATACCATTTTTTGTCTTTTCCATTACTGCAATATCTATAGAAATATTTTTACAACTATTGAATTCTTCGGCTTCAATATGGATGAAATTGTTATCTAGCCTTGATGATGCTATTGATTTTTTAGTATTTATAAAAATATCTGGTTCATGTATTTCAAGCTCTTTTAGAAGAGCATCGGACTGAAACATGAAAATACCAATACTCCAGAAGTAATCATTGCTATTAAGATATTTTCTTGCTGTTTCTAGGTCTGGCTTTTCTTTGTAAGAGTTAATAATTAGGCCTCTTTTCTTTGGTTCACCTACATTTATATAGCCATAACCAACATTTGGACTAGATGGCTTTACTCCAAGTGTAATTAAAGTATTTGTACCCAAGCTTTCTGAAGCTTTTTTTATTGATAATAAAAACTCTTTGTTATCTTCTATATAGGCATCGGCTGACATAACTAAAATTGTTTTATCATTTCCTATAAAATGTGTAGCTAAAGCTATAGCTGGAGCTGTATTTTTCCCTTCTGGCTCCAATATAATTTGGACATTCATCCGAATTTCTTTTGCCTGACTCTCAACAAGAAACCTATGCTCAGCATTGCAGACAATAATAGGATCATTGAATTCCTTACTTTTAACGCGTAATAATGTTTCTTGAATCAATGTATAATCTGAATGAATTTTTGTGAACTGTTTTGGATAACCAGAGCGTGAGATTGGCCAAAGTCTTGTACCACTTCCGCCGGCTATTATTACTGGATTAATCTTCATATTTAATTATTTAATGCTGAAGCTATTGATTCTACTACGTAGCTTTGCATTTTCTTTGTTAGTTTATTATGGATAGGTATGGATATTGCAGATTTACCATATAACTCTGCTTCAGGATAATCTCCCACCTTAAAGCCGATGCTCCTATAGTATGGATGTAAGTGAACGGGGGTATAGTGCAAATTAACTCCAATACCTTTATCTCTAAGATATTTAAAAATTTTAGCATGTCTTTTTATATCCTCTATTTCTTTGAGTCTAATTACATATAGATGAAAGGAACTAATAAGGTTATTTTTGGAGGACAATAATGGCAAATCTAATGATAAGTTTTTTAACATCGAGTTATATGTTATAGCTAAGTCATTTCTTTTCTTAATGAAAGTATCAATCCTCTTTAACTGACTTCTTCCAAGAGCTGCATGAATGTCAGTCATTCTATAATTGTATCCTAATAAGTGCTGCTCATAGTGCCACAAACCACTTGCTTTTGACTTAAAATTCTTACTATCCTTGGTAATGCCGTGCGTTCTAAATAAAGATAAGCGTTCGTACAATTTTTTATTATTTGTAGTCAGCATTCCTCCCTCACCAGAGGTTATTATTTTTACTGGATGGAAGCTAAAAACTGTAATGTCAGACCATTTACATGAGCCTATTGGTGACTTTTTGTACTCTGCTCCAATGGCATGAGATGCATCTTCTATAATTTTAAAATTATATTTTTTTGAAAGTTTGCTAATTTCATCTAATTCACATGGCCTTCCAGTTAAGTGAACAATAACAAGAATTTTAGGGAGAGTTCCATTTTTTTTAGATTCTATAAGTTTTTCATGAAGTTTTTCAATACAAATATTAAAAGTCTTAGGGTTTATATCAACAAAATCTATGTTTGCTTTACAATATAAAGCGCAATTCGCAGAAGCCACAAAAGTATTTGGTGACGTCCAAAGAGTATCACCTTCAGAAAGATTCAATGCCATACATGCCATGTGAAGTGCACTTGTTGCTGAATTACATGCCAAGGAGTACTTAGCGTTAACTTTTGCAGATATTGCTTCTTCAAATTTCTTAATTTCAGGACCTTGTGTTAAAAAATCAGACTTTAAAACATCATTAACAGCCTTGATGTCTTCATTATTAATATCTTGGGTTCCATAGGGGATATATTTTGGAATATTCATGTTACAAGGATTTTACAAAGATTCAGGATTTGATTCTAGCCATTTTTTTAGATCATCTGCTTTCATCCATTCTTTGTTATTATCCGATGTATATGAAAAATCACTCTCAACTTTCATGCCATCCTTGATTCTTGAAGGGTCCAATGAAGCATCATAAATATTAGGGAGAATCTTGTAATGGTCTTTATACTCATACGTATATGAAGCATCTTCAACTCCAATCATTTGTTCATGCAATTTTTCTCCAGGCCTGATGCCAATAATTTCAGTTTTGATTCCAGGAGCAACTGCTTCAGCAATGTCCATAATATTCATTGAAGGAATTTTCTTTACATAAATTTCCCCTCCTTCCATATCTTCAAGAGCATGCCAAACTAGATCAACGCCTTGTTCAAGAGAAATCATAAATCTAGTCATTTCTTTATCTGTAATTGTTATAACGCCACTCTTTTTTATTGAATTAAAAAATGGTATCACTGACCCTCTTGATCCCATTACATTGCCATATCTAACAACTGAAAATTTAGTCTTCCTTTTTCCAGAATATGCATTCGCTGCAACAAAAACTTTATCAGATGCTAATTTTGTAGCTCCATAGAGGTTTATTGGACTACTAGCCTTATCTGTTGAAAGAGCAACAACCTTTGAAACTCCTTGATCGATAGATGCATCAATAAGATTCATTGCTCCTAATATATTGGTTTTAATGCATTCAAAAGGATTGTACTCAGCAGTGGGAACTATTTTTGTAGCTGCGGCATGGACAACTATATCCACATCATCAAGAGCTCTATTTAATCTATCCTTATCTCTTACATCTCCTATAAAGAATCTTACCCGAGAATCATTATCGTAAAGCTTAGCCATCTCCCATTGCTTCATTTCATCTCTTGAATATATTATTAATTTGTTCAAATCGGCATTTTTTAGGGTCATGGGTACAAATTTATTGCCAAAGGAGCCTGTGCCACCAGTAATGAGAATGTTTTTACCTTTCATATTCATTAATAAAGAACTCCTAATTTTTATGACTTCTTGCATTTTTAAATAGATCAATGCAAACAAGTATTATTGTAGATACTATAAATGAAGCAATTAAAGATATTAACAGGATTAAACTTCTTTTTGGCCTACTTTTATTCTCAGGAACTCTTGGAGAATCAATATATGTAAAAACGTATTCATTTGATTTTTCAGAAATAATCGATTTCTGAATATTTGATCTAATTAGAGATGATATTATTATTCTAATATCTGGATTCTGAGTTTTATTAAGAGTATCCTCAAGAAATGTAATCTGATCTGATGCTTTTTTGACCTCTTTGTCTCTAATGTAGTTATTTAGACTTGAAATAACTATTTTCATAATCTTATATGCTTTTTCTGAAGAATTGCTAAAAAAGCCAACTCTATATGTTGAAGATTCAGTATTTGAATTTACATTAAGCTTGCTTAAAAAATATGCATGTTTTTGTTCAAATGTGAGATCATTCTTATTAAGTAAATTTGCAAAAATGTTGTTTGAAATTAAAACTTCAAAAAAATCTTTAGATTCAATTGTTTCGAGTGCAACTATAGTGAGATCATCTTCCATGGAGTTACCTTGAATAAAGCTCAAGGCGCTGAGCCCAGAAGAAAAATTTGAAAAACTATTTTGATTAACTGAATCTTTGTTTGATGAAATCAAAACTGCATATGATTCGTATTCATCTTCCATTAAAAAGATATAAAATAATGTTAATGTCAAAGTTATCGCTACAGAAAAAAATATTTTTTTCTTTAAAGTAAAGGCTATTTGAACGAAATCTAAAATTGAAAATTCTTTTTCATTTGCTTCAAAGTTATTCATTATCTATATTGTTTATAACAATCAACAAACTTTTTTATGCCATCATTTATAGATGTTGAGGGTTTATAATTGAAATCATTTACCATTTCGTCTATATCAGCATATGTAATGGGAACATCTCCTGGTTGCATTGGTTTCATATTTTTTACAGCATCAATATTGCATGCACTTTCAATTGCTTTTATAAATTCTGAGAGTGATACAGGATTGTTATTACCAATATTATATATTTTATGAGGTGCTGTAGATAATGAATTAGGGTTATTTGAATTTACAGGAGGATTTTTGGATACTTTTATAATGCCATCAACAATATCATCAATATAAGTAAAATCTCTTTTCATCTCACCGCAATTATATATGTCAATAGGTTTTTTAGAAAGAATAGCCTCAGTAAATTTATAATATGCCATATCTGGCCTACCCCAGGGACCGTATACTGTAAAGAATCTAAGTCCTGTCATTGGTATATTAAATAAATGACTATATGAGTATGCCAATACTTCGTTTGATTTCTTTGTGGCTGCATATAGACTTATAGGACAATCTGTATTGTCTGCTGTGCTAAATGGTATTTTTGTATTCATACCATAAACAGAGCTAGACGAAGCGTATATAAAATGTGGTGTGCTGTAAGTTCTTACTAATTCTAGCAAATTAGAAAAGCCTATAATATTAGAGTCGATATAAGCTTTAGGATTATCTATTGAGTATCTTACGCCAGCCTGAGCAGCTAAATTAATTACACAATCAAAGTTAAGTTTTTTAAAAATTTCAGTTAAATTAGATTTTTTTTCTATATCAGCTTTGTAGAATTCAAACTTTCCTTGAAGATTACTATTTGTGAGTTTATCCAGTCTTTTAATTTTCAAATTAACGTCATAATACTCATTCATATTATCGATTCCGATGACGTTGATACCATTTTCTAAGAGCTTTCTGGTTAAATGAAACCCAATAAAGCCAGCAGAACCTGTAATCAAAAAATGCTTCATTTAATTATCTCCAAAAAGATCACGAGTATATAGCTTATTATGTACATCGCTTAATTCAGATGAATTGCGATTAGTTATCACTATGTCAGATCTTTCTTTAAAAGCTTTTATATCTTCAACAACTTCAAGATTATTAAATTGTTTAGATTTTAATAACGGTTCATATATTATTACCTCAATACCAGCTTTGACAAGATTATCAACTACATCATGAATTGCCGCTGATCTAAAATTATCTGATCCTTCTTTCATAATTAGTCTGAAGATTCCAACTGATTTTGGGTTATTTAATAAAATGTCATTAGCTATGAATTTTTTTCTAATTTTATTTGAGGTAACAATTCCACTAATTATGGCTTGAGGAATGGATTCATAATTCGATAAAAGTTGTTTTGTATCTTTTGGTAGGCAATAACCTCCATAACCAAAAGAAGGATTATTGTAGTGGGTACCTATTCTCTCATCAAGAGACATCCCTTGAATAATTTCTTTAGTGTTTAAATTTTTACTTAAAGCAAAATTGTCCACTTCATTAAAAAAAGCCACTCTTAGTGCAAGATAGGTATTTGAAAATAACTTTATAGACTCAGCTTCATTTGAGCCTACATACAAAATATCTATATCTTTTTTTAAAGAGCAATCAGCAAGTAGATCTGAAAAGATTTTTGCTTCTCTTGAAGATCCGCCAACAATGATTCGAGATGGGTAAAGATTGTCATATAGCGCCTTGCCCTCTCTTAAAAATTCAGGAGAAAAGATTATATTTTCATTATTAAATTTAGTCCTTAACTTTTCAGTATGCCCAATAGGTATAGTAGATTTTATAACGATTTGGATTTCGGGATTAATTTTAGAAATTTCTTTTACACAGCTATCTACAGAAGAAGTGTCAAAATAATTATTTTGTTCATCAAAATCAGTTGGAGTTGCTATAACAGCATATTCAGCATCTTTTAATGCATCAATCATGACATTTGTAGCAGTGATATTAAGATTTTTAGTTTTTAAATACTTCTGGACACCCTTATCATTAATCGGAGATTTGCTATTGTTTAGCAAGTTAATTTTTTTCTTATCAAGATCATAAATAACAACTTTATTTTTTTGAGACAATAAAACGCCAATTGATGTGCCAACGTAGCCCATACCCAAGACAGCAATCTTATATTTTGAAGGCATATATATATTATATATCTTGATAGGATAAGAACATATATCTAATTTGGTACCCAGAGCCGGACTTGAACCGGCATGCAGTTGCCTGCGAGGGATTTTAAGTCCCTTGTGTCTACCAATTCCACCACCTGGGCAAGTATAGTCACTTTATGTAATTATATGTTAATGATTTTTTAACAGCCATAACTGATAAAGAAATTTTTGAAATAATTTCTTTTGATTTTGATGTGTCATCAATCTCAGATATAGAGAATATTAATCTTAAAAAATTTAATGGTTTTTGATTTTTATTTACTATGAGTGGCATCATAGCAACTTCTTCATTATCCCACTCAAATTTAACTCTTTTATCATCGCTATTAAAAATAATTTCTCCAGAGTTTGATGGTACGCAAGTTTTTGAGGAGACTAACGAAGATACTGCAAGCGAATGATCAAAATCATTCTTTAAGGAAAACTTTTCTAATTTTTTTCCTCCTGTAAGTGTCTCATAATGATAATTTTTAGCATGTTGGTCTGTAAAAATAAAATTTCCTAATCTTATAACTGCATCGCCCTTAATAGTATCTAAAAATTTATACTCAATTTTAATTTTTTCTTGGTTATCCATAATAATTAATGTTTTTTCTAGTTGAATATAGCCAATATTGATCTTTGCTGAAATATACAGAGTATTTTTTGAAAATCTTATTTTTGGATTGCAGTCATAATAGTCAGTATATCTTCTTCGATCTTTAGGGACCTCTACAAGAAGCCCTCCTGAAAAGAAATCAGCTCCATATTCAATGTTTTCATAGTAAGTTGCTGGTAATGATCCGATAATTTCTTTAAAGTTATGTTTTTTATAGGCCAATGATGAAATTGCCAACCCCTTTTTTAAGTTTAGTTCAATTTTTAAAAAATTTGTTTTAATTTCTATTGTATTGCTGTCATTTTTTTTATTTATTTTCCCTGCGAAAAGGTTTTTATTTCTTTTGCTATTTAACTTTTTGTTATCTTTATAATTCAATTCATGAGAGATTTTTATTTCTTTGCACATATTAATAATTTTTTTTTGTGCCTTTTGCCATCTTTTAGAAGTGATATGTGTTCTTAAATCACTTGACCACAGTTCACAGAGCTTTCTCCAATAATCTTCTCTATTAGAATAATCTTTATTTAATTTATTAAAAATTCTGTAACAAATTGTATTTATCCAAACATCATTTCTACCTGATAACGCCCATCTCGAAAGATTATATTTAGGTTGTTTTTTTACTGGAGCTGGATATGAGGAACTGTTCAGCTTTTTTATATATCTATTCTTTTTGCTACTAATTAATTTAGATGGTTTGTCAAATACCAGTCCAAAGCTTGCTAGCTTTTTTAAGAGTAACTCTATTCTTTTCCATTCATCTATATCTTTTGAAAGCGATTCATCTTTGAAACGACCTGGTCTAAAATTAAATACTTCTGCATCATTAGTGTATATTGGTAAATTTTCATAGAATTTATTTTTATATGAATTTAAATCTTTTAAGTAATCATTTAAAGAAATTTCACCATGCGCATATCTTTGAAATCTTTGAAATAAAATTGAATCAGACCATAATACTTTTATTTTATTTCTATTAGTTCCTTTAGCATAATTTATTTTTTCTATCTCAAGTAAATTTTTATTATTAGCAAGTGCAATGTTATTTCTTTCCATTATCAACCCTTCGTAACCAGCATCAACATAAAAATCAACTACTCCGGATGAATAACTCATCTCATTGACAAGAGCGACTTTTGGAACAATATTCAGAATAGTCTTGTATTCTTGAAGTCCAAGAATTTGATTCTTTAAGTTTAGTTCATATGGAGCAAGGGGCCCAATAATCTGACAATATCCACTTCCAACAAGCTCAACTAGATCCAATTTTATTAATTTTTTAAACTCACCTGTCCAACTAGGATCCAGTTTATGTATTTTCAAAAGGGACTTACCTGTTATTTCTATTGCCGTTTTAATCTTAAGCTTTTTTATCATTTTTAAGAGAGGCCAATAACAGTTTTTAAGTAAATCAATTATTTGACTTTCCTCTATCGAAGAAAAAGAAGTATTAATGTGAAAAAGTAAGTAACCTTTATTCTTATTTAGATTTAGTTTTAAACTCATGCTTTACTCTCTATATGTTAATTTGTTTTATAAATTCATTCCATCCAGATCCCCACTCTTTAGTGGACTCTATAGAATTATCAATATTGTCATGACTTTGTAATATTTCTTTGATTTCATCAAGATTTGGTTTCTTATATGATCCCAGAGAGTGCCACCTATTTTTGTTACTCGACTTAAGCCTAATCATATCGAAATCATCTTGATCGGTATCATAATTAAAAAGTATTGCTCCAAACTTATCTAAAAATTCTACTTCTTGAACTGTTGTTCCTAAGGATGTAAATATTATTTCAGAGTTTCTAATATAAGAAATAGTTTCTTTTACAGGCCCAACAACGCTGAGCCCATCATATTTTTTTATAAAATAATTTTTCTTTTTCTGAAATCCTGGACCCACTATTAATCTTGTTTCTTCTAGAATACCTAATAAGTTCAATTGTTCTAAAATTATTGATGATAAGTCGTTTGGATCGGATCCCCCGAAGGTTACCAAGATCTTTTTAAATTTATGTTCTTTTTTAGAAATCCGAGGTGGTATGCAAAATTTTTCACCATACAGTATTTCAGAAGTTATTTTTTGTTGATCGATATAACTCATATCAAAATAAAACGAAGGGAAAATAAGGTAATCAAATTCAGATATCCATTCTTTTAATGAGTCTATGGCAATTTTTTTAGAGGCCCTATCGATGATATTTGAGATGTGCTTAATATGATCCTCTTTGGTATCAACTACCAATAAATCAATGTGTTTATCGATATTTAAAAATTCTTTATATGAGGTATGCTTTAAGAAATTGTTTTCATAAAAAGATTTTTGAGTTTTGTTTGAGTAAATAAATATTACATTCAAATCTTTGAAATAGGATTGGTATATTTTTAATAATCTATAAAGATGGCCATATCCTTTTTCTTTTGAGCCATCAGCATAAAAAACTATCATAAGAGATATTTAATTATGGTTTATAGTCCTTACGAATTGAAATAAAAGGTCTCAACCCATCAACAGGATCTGCTCTCCATTCTCTTTCTGTGATTTCTGATTTAGCAGGTTGCTTCATGCCCACGCCATTAAATTTTACAGATTCTCTGCATATTTTTATCACTTCAGAAGCATCAGATGGAAGCCAACAATGGCCTGGTCCATATTCTTCACCACTTCCATCTAAATCTAAATGCATTTCTACTGTAGATGCCCCCCATTTTAGAACAGATGAAACTACTACGTTAGGATTCCTGGAATGGTCCGACCATCCGATCGGCCAATCAAAAACATCTTGCATATGACTTATTGCACCTAAATTTACCTCTTCGTCGGTCACAGGATATGAAGATACACAATGAAGGATAGTTAAATTATTACAATTGTGCTTTTCAATTAATTCTACTGAAGCTTTGACTTCATCGATATTGGCCATTCCTGTGGATATAATCATGGGTTTATTGGAAGCACAACATTCAATTAATAATTCTTTCCATAAAAGTTCATAGGATGCTATTTTAAAAAAATCAACATAATCATTGCAATCATTTACAGCTTGTAAATAAAAAGGAGTTATTCCAAGGGAAATACCAACCTCATCGCATTTTTGCTTTATTTCAGGTAAGAACTCAATAGGAAACGTCCAATCCTTTCTTGCCATATGCTCTTCAGACTGGTTAAGTATTTCTGGAGCATACAACTCCTCTATTTTGAATGCTTGAAATTTAATTGCATCGAAACCAGATTCTTTAGCAGCTTCAACCAATTTAAGGCACCTATGAATATCCTGAGAGTGATTTGAAGATATTTCAGCAATAAAAAACATTTATTTAAGCTCCTGTTTAATGATTAAATTTTTTTTCATCTCTAAAATAGCATTCTTTGCATTATTTTGTGCATCAACCCTATTTTCTCCTACTGCAATTATAACCCCACTTCTACCAGGATGACTTTTAGGAGAATCTATCTTATCACCTATATCGACCCTTAATTTTGCAAGTTTAATGCCAGGCATAAGTTCAATTTTTTTCATATTTGGAATCTTTGTAACGATGCCTTCTTTTGCAAATAAATATCTTTGGCAAACACAATTTTTTTCGGTTGGCTCTAATTCGTTAAGATTTATATTTTCCCCTAATGCGATCTTAATAGCGTTTCCTACGAAATCAACACCTGTATTTAATGGAATCTCATGAGTACAAAAATAACCTCCACTTAGTCGAGTTGCAACTTCAATGATTATAGGAGTAGATGAGTCTTTATTAAAAACAATGTCACCTTTAATGACACCATTATTAATTTTTAAAATTTTGGCTATCTTTTCTATTATTTTTTCAATGTTAGATACTTGTTCTTTATCTAATGATGCCGGTAAGTCTCCCCCATCTTCAATTATATTTGGAGCATATTTTTCAAGTAACTCATAATTTCGATCAGATAAACCGATAGTATATGATTTACCCTTAAATATGAGACTTTCTGAACTTATTTGAGGACCGCTTATAAATTCTTCAATCATAACTCTTTTTGATGGAGAATAATTTAATGCCTCTTCATAGGATAACTTAAGATTCGAATTACTATCAATTTTTTGAACACCTCTCGATCCTCTGCTGTCGACAGGTTTTATTACATATTGTTTATTATTTTTGCTGATTATTTTGAGTAAATCTTCATATGAAAAAATTTCTTTATACCAAGGTATTTCAATATTATTTTTCTTAAAAATATCTTTCATTAGCATTTTATCAGATGAAATTAATGCAGCTTTAATTGGAATGCCTGGAATATTTAAAGATTTTGCGACAGATGCAACACTATTTGGTACATCAGACGCAACACTTATTACACCAGATATTTTATATGTTTCATCATTAAATTGCTGTGATAATTTTATACAACCATTAACATCATAAGTGCTACAAATGATATTAAAGTCAGAATATTTAAAACAAATACAAGATGGATCTAAATCAATTACAGCAGTTTTAAAACCAATCGATTTTGCAAGTTTAACTGCAGGTAGTGCCTCATCTCCTCCACCAATAAATAATATTAACTTCATTAAAAATATAATCCGCCATTCAAATTAATTGTTTGTGCGGTAATATATTTACTTTTAGAGCTTGCTAAAAATATAACAGAATCAGCTACCTCATTATAAGTACCAAATCTATTTAGTATTATATTCTCACATGCTTTTTGAACTGCTGGGTCTGACAAAGCACTCTCAGCCATCTCAGACTGAATAATCCCGGCTGAAAGGGTATTGCATCTAATATTATATTCAGCGCCAAATCTTGCAATAACTTGGCCTAAGGATATAAGGCCAGCTTTACTAGCTGCATAATGAGCTGTTCTTGGTCCTCCATATTGCCCACTAACAGAACCAATATTTATTATGGATCCTCCCTTTTCTTTCATAAGTTTTATTGCTTCTTGCGAACATATAAAAGGACCTTTTAAATTAACGTTAAGGATATCATCCCAATCATCATCATTTATTTTATCAAAATCAGTGGGTTTATTTATTCCAGCATTATTAACTAATATATCTATTCTTTGAAAATCTTTTTCAATTTTTTTTATTAGCTCATTAATTTGTTCTCTATGTCGAACATCAGCCTTAAAACAAGATACCGATTCTTTATCAGTATTAAGATTTTCAACAAGTTGATTTGCTGCATTATCATCTTGAGAATATGTGAATATTACTCTAGCATCTAACGATGCAAATTTTTTAACAATAGCTTCACCTATACCCTTGCTTCCTCCAGTAATAAGAACTACCGAATCTTTAAATTCACTTTCTAACACAAATTATTTCCCAAGTATTTTTAAAACTTTCTTAACAACATACTTTTCACTGATATGATATTTATCAGCAAGCTCATCTGGCTCTCCAGACTCGCCAAATGTGTCTTGAACACACAAATCATGAATGATTGAATTAGCTGATGTAGATAAGGCCTCACATGTAGCACTATATAAACCACCGTGAATATTATGATCCTCTGTAACAAGAATATTAGGTGATATTTTCAAACAATCTTCAAGAAGACTTTTGTCTATTGGTTTTATAGTTGGCATATTAACAACTCTTGCATTTACATTAACCTTAATAAGTTCTTCAGCTGCTTTTAGCGCTCTGTAAGTTTGAATTCCACAAGATACAATTGTTATATCTGTTCCATCTTTTAATATTTGACCTTTGCCAATCTCGAATTTATGATTTTCATCTAGAAATCTTGGAGTTTCACTTCTTCCTGTTCTCATATAAACAGGTCCATTGAATTCTATTATTGCTTTAACAGCTAATTCCATTTCATATGGATCAGCGGGTGAAATAACTGTCATTCCTGGAATTGCTCTAAAAACAGCAAGATCTTCTAATGACTGTGCTGAGGCTCCGTCTGGCCCAACATCAAGCCCAGGATGGCTTGCCACAATTTTTACATTTCTATTGGGGTATGCAATTGACAATCTTGCTTGTTCAGCAGCTCTAAAACAAAAGACTGCAAAAGTAGTTACGAATGGAATTAAGCCTGCATCAGACATACCAGCTCCAACTGACATCATATTTTGTTCAGCAATTCCCATTTGAAAAAATCTATCAGGAAAGGCTGTTCTGAAGTGATGAACTCCTGTACCACCTGCAATATCAGCATCTAAGACGACAATTTTTTCGTTAGACTTTGCCTCATTCGTAAGAGCTTTTCCAAAGGCCTCTCTTAGTGTATCTCCTGAAGTACCTATTAAAGATGGACTCAATTCTTTTTTTTCATTCATTATTAATTCACACCATATTTCTCAAGAAAAGCTTCATATTCTTTATCTTTGTATCCTATATCTATCAAAGAAAGTTCTAATTCTTTTTCACTCATAGTTACGCTTCCATGCCATTTAGGAATGTTCTCCATAAATCCCACTCCTTTGCCTTTGACAGTATTTGCTATTATCACAGATGGAGATGTTGAATTCGATATTGATATATCGATTGATTCAATAATTTCACCAATATTATGTCCATCTATTTCAATTACATTCCAACCAAAGCTAGACCATTTGTCAGCTAAAGGTTCAAGGCCGCTAATATTTTCATTTAAATCGTCACTTTGCATTTTGTTGTAGTCAATAATTGCACATAAATTATTTAAATTATGATGGGCAGCAACCATGGCCCCCTCCCATACTTGGCCTTCTTGTAATTCTCCATCACCAAGAATTGTAAAAACATTCTTTTTGATATTTAAATTTTTTGCTGCCATCGCATGACCTATGCCAACTGAAAAACCCTGACCTAAAGAACCTGTGCTAGACCCAAGCCATGAGAATTGCTTAAGATCTGGATGACCTTGCAATCTAGAGTTGATTTTTCTAAATGTTGTAATTTCCTCTTTAGGAATTAAATCGTTCATCGATGCCACAGCATATAATGCTGGACAAGCATGTCCTTTTGATAGTATTAAAGAATTTTTACTGAAGTCATCTTGAAAATTAATACTCCATTCCAGATATTCATTTGCAAGAACAGATAGGATATCGATAACTGACAAAGATCCTCCTGGATGTCCAGACCGGGCAGTGTAAATCATAAGAATTGTAAGAGCTCTTGCTTCTTTTAAATATGATGGATAATCATTTATTTTCATATATTTTTGTTAAGTTAATTAAAAATTATGCAATTAATTTATCAAAAGATAAAATTTCTACATCCAAATTTAACTCATTAATTTCAGAAATTATTTCTTTTGCATATGCCCTTGATGCAATAATAATAACTTCAGGAGCAAGATTTTTTATCTCTGATGTAAATAATACTCTTTTTCCATGCATCTCTTCGATAAAATTTGGTAAATTTTTATCTACTAATCCATGCAAAAGAGAGGTATCAAAGCCTCCATTAACAACAATACTATCAAAAATTCTACCTGCTCCCCAAAAAACAACTTTTCTATCTTTACATATACTAGAAATATTAATAGCAACTTTTTTAAGTTTTTCTATGTTAGATTTAAGTTTTTCAGCATATTTTATATGAAGATTATGAATTTTCTGAGCCTCATCTTGTCTATTAAACTTATTATTTTTAATTTTCTTGGATGGCTTGCAGACAACTCTAAGATTGTCATTATCAGTAAAAACTCCATTCTCAAAAATATCAAATCCACTTGATTCAATTAGGTCAATAAAAGATGTTAAAGAATAATGATATAAATGCTTATCAATAAAAAATTCTTCGATCAAATTATCTTGATTAATTGATAATAAATTAGGTACCTCGAAATAGCATACTGCATTATCTTTTACCCACTTTCTAATATTACCTAATATTTTTTTTGGTGATTTAAGGTGCTCAATAGTATGTGCGCTATATACCACATCAAAAGATTTGTCGTTAAAATTAATATTCTCCACCCTATCGAAGATACACTCTAAGTTTGGGTTATTTTCATAATCATTTATAACTCTTTTATCAGGCTCAACTGCTGTAATATTAAGATTAGGGTATTTCTGATACAAAGCATTAATCAGCGAACCTCTATTTGATCCTATATCAATAAAATGAAGGTTACGTTTTAAATCTATAAACTTTTCTAAAATATCAATGGATTTATTTGTAATGAAAGCTTTTCCATATCTGATGTTTCCCCAGGCAGCCCCAGAAGAAACCCTTTTTGGCCTATCAGCAACATGATCTATTCTTGGTAAACTCTGTGATAAGGAGCAATGTTTGCATACATAAACATTGAGATTTCTTAACGAATTTGGAACATTATATGCAATAGACAAATCGCCTGAGCCACAATTGTCACATCTAAAGTCTGCAATATTAATAGATGACTTCATAATCTTCCTTTTGAAAATAGTTATATTTATTCATTGTATCCTTTGAAATATTCCAGAAAGATTCTTTCTGAGTTTCATCTAATATAAATGATTTTGGAATATTTACATTGTGAGGCGTTTTTAATGTTTCAAAATAATTTTGGTCAGATGATAATCCAATAAATTGAATTAGTTTTTCATATAATTTTTGATTTGAAACTAAATCTTCTAATCTAATCTGCATGGATTGACTTTTAGGCAGATCTTTAAGTTGCACTTCTATAAAGTTATTAATTTCATTCCAATGAACGCATATTTGTTCATACTGTGATAATTTCATGAAGTTTGATTCTTTGCCTTTAATTTTAAATATCGGCCACCAATATTTTTTTTCAGGTGGAGGGAAATTATTTATATCATTAAATGCGTCATATAATATTTTTACACATTCTGGACTGTAACACTCATTATTAAGTTTATTAAAGTACGAGCTCGTAACTCTCCTACCATCTCTAATTAGATGGATAAACTTGGCATCTGGAAAAACTTCTATTAAGGGTTCAATTAGCCATGAAATTTTATTAGATGAATCTATCCAAAAATCTTTTTTTGTTAACCCTATGGAATTCGCATATGTTTGATTTATTTTTTCTTTTACTTTTTTTTTGTCTGCGAGGCCCATTACATATCTTGTTGCAAGAGGTTGAATGATATTACATAAGTATTCGTGATGAATTTCAACATTATTAAAATTTTTAATAAGTTTTTCCATCATTTGGCTACCGGATCTGCCACTTGAAACAATAAAAATTGGTTTTGTCATTTTAAAAAAATTTAATTATTTTAGTTCCCCATCTTCTCTCATTTTCTTTCTTATTTTTGTTGCACTAATGCTATGAACTTCATCTGAAAAAACTTCTTCTTCAAATTTATATCCAACTCCTCTTCCATAGGTAATGTTTGCTATATTTGGCACTAACATTATTTCATAATGAATTCCCCTTGAAAATCCATCTTCATTTAGACCTTTTTCAATATTTTCACATACTGTTTCCCAGTTAAATGGATTATCATTCTGATTATCTCCACCAGAAGCGCCCTCGACATCTCTTACTTGAATAATTACTTGATTGGTTTTAGCAAAACATCTTTTAAATAACTCTTGATGTCCTTTATGCCATGGCTGCCATCTTCCAAGCATCTGAACAGTTGGTTTTTTCCAATCAAACATTATATTTCTCCTTGATGTCATGAGCTATATTTATATGATTCTTGTCATTCCATTCTGTAATATGGTACGTAATATTCTTTGGCTTCTGGAATAGTTTATTTGTGTCCTCGAATCTACCTTCTTTAATAGTATCCATCCAGATTATAATATCAGCATCAAAATTTAATCTTGTCTCTTTTGTTGGACAAACAAAATCACAAATAACATATCTACCATTATTTTTTTCAAAATCTGCAAATGTTCTCATTCTATTCGATTGTCTTGTCCTACCCTCATCAGAAAAATCCCAATCGTTAGCCATATCCCTTACTTTATCAGCATTGTACCAAGCAGATTTAAGCAAAGGCACTAGCCTTTCAGTTAAATAAGTTTTTCCAGAACCTGGAAGTCCCATTACCAAAATTTTCATTAAATTATCCTCTCAATAAATGAGCGTATTATATATACTTTTATGAAAATAAGTGATTTAAAGTAGCAACATTGTTGGAGGCTGAATCCGGAATCGAACCGGAGTAAACGGCTTTGCAGGCCGCTGCATAACCACTCTGCCATCCAGCCTTAGAACTTGTGAGTTTATTCCATAAAATTTATAAATAAAAGCATAAATTATTTATTTTGTTCATTGTAATAACATAATCTTTTTATATTGTCTTCGATAACAGAGCTCCCGTATTGAATTTCAATTATGCGACAAGAGTCATTATTATTAATTATTTGATGCAATTCACCATGATCCACAAAAAAGTGATCAAATCCGTCGCTGACTTCTGAAATTTTTATTCTTTAAAAACATTTGCTGTATATTGATATCCTGTAAATAATGTTATTAATGTAGCAATTACTAAAATTATATCGCTTACAACGATCATAAGATTGAAATTCATAGTTAAAGCAAGCAAATAAGAACCTATTGAAAATAATTGAATTGAAGTTTTAGTTTTTGCTAAAAAGGTTACTTTTGTTCTGTTGGACATGTTATTTCTTGAGGAATAATCTCTCAGAGCGGCAATGCCAATTTCTCTTGAAATAATAAATGAGCTCATTACAGCCATTAATAGACTGTTTAGAATTACTGACAATCCAATTAGTGTAAATACAATTAGAATTTTATCAGCTATGGGATCAAGAATTTCTCCAAGTTGTGATTCAGCATTATATTTTCTAGCCAAATATCCATCTAAATAGTCTGTCAGTCCTGCAAAAAAAAATAATAATATACAAATCAGATAATTTCCAAATATCAAAAAAGCTAAGATAATTGGAGCCAACATTATCCTTGAGATAGTTATTAAATTAATTAAATTAGTCATTTTTATACTTTTTTTATAATTTCATTAGCTATCTTCTCATTTATGCCATCAACAGTCATTAAATCTTCTATACTAGCTGATCTTATTTTGGCTATACTTTTGTATTTTTTAAGAAGACGGCGTTTCAATATATTACCTATACCTTTGATATTATCTAATTTAGATTTAGTAGTTTTACTTCTTTTTTTCTTTCTTTGAGCATTAAGAGCAAATCTGTGCGATTCATCGCGTATTTCTTGCAATAATAAAAAGGCTTTTGAATATCTATCTAATTCTAGAATTCCATTCTCTCCAATAATAGTTTCAGTTGCTCTTACTCTATTTGCACCTTTAACAATAGAAATAACTGACAGATCATTGTGTTTTGATTTATTTATAATATTAGTTACGAACTTCAATTGCGACCTACCTCCATCAATAAGAACTAAATCGGGTTTTATTTTCACATCATCATAATATTTCAATCTCCTTTCAATAACATGCTCTAATGATCCAACATCATTACCTGAGAGATTTTGAGGAATGTTAAATAGTCTGTAATTATTTTTTACAGGCCCTGTTTTTGAAAAAACAACACATGATGCGACTGCATTATCACCAGAAATATGACTGACATCGTATCCTTCAATTTTCTTGATATCTTTTATTCCTAAATAATTACTTAATTCATTCAATGCAAATGTATATTTATCCTCTTTACTAATATGATTTTTTATAACCTGCATGGCATTAAGCTTGCATAAATTAAATATTGGTCTAATAGACTTGCTTGATGAATGTATTATTTTTACTCTTTTTTTATGTTTAGCCATGAACATATCTTCTAGAATTTTTTTGTCTTCTAAGACATATGCACAAAGGATTTTTTTTGGGATATCTAACTGATTGTCGTAGATGTTAAATATAGCGCTTTGGTAAACATTATCAAGAGAGTTATAAAGAGCTTGTTTGATTAAATGTGTTTTAGTGCCCCTAATTTTTCCATTCCTGACTACAATTATTGAAATGCCAAGATAACTCATTTCAGAGCTGACTGAGAAAATATCAACATCATTTGCTAAGGTAACAACTGATTGCTCTTCCTTTAAAAGATTTAGTCTTTTAAGACGATCTCTGATTTCAGCTGCTTTCTCAAAATCCAGTTTTGAAACTGCTTTTTCAATATCAACTGTTAATCTTTGTACAGTTTT
>MDTG01040828.1_pt1 | contig 45409 bp, 41 predicted proteins | sample 811421 | NCBI WGS metagenome assembly MDTG01 (sample SAMN05326645, study PRJNA326480) | marine metagenome | isolation source: seawater | place: Pacific Ocean: South East | collected 2011 | reverse complement strand
CAAAGTTCAAGAGGAAGCTTGGCCTGACGAAGCTGAAAGAGAAGCTAAAGTTAAACGCTATTTTGAATATTTGAGTGGAAATTTTCATGAAGAGATGGGCATATACTATAATTGGGTAAATCTTCAGAAATAGTCAATTCTTTAACAATTAATTATTAATAAAAAAGCCCTTTAAAAGGGTTTTTTTATTAATAATTTTATATTACGTGTAAAAATAATAAGCATAAATAGTTCTTGCAACTATACTATATTTGAGTAATAAATTTACTCATATAATATATAATTTCATGTTAAATACATTAATCACATCAAAAACTAGAATAAATCTGTTATTAAAATTCTTCTTAAATCCTGGAACAAAGGCATATCTACGTGAGCTTTCAGCGGAATTTGGCGAATCTACAAATGCCGTTCGTGTTGAATTAAATAGATTAACTGAAGCAAAAATTCTTAAATCTTCAAGTTTAGGTAGAAAAATAATTTATAGAGCTAATAGTAAACATAGTTTATTTCGTGATATTCAAAATGTGGTTAGAAAATTTGTTGGACTTGATCAATTAGTGGAAGATTTAATCAAGAAATTAGGGTCTGTTGAGAAAGCATATGTTATAGGTGATTATGCAAAGGGAATTGATTCAGGTTTGATTGATGTAGTTTTAGTTGGTGATGTAGACACAGATACTTTAGAAAAATTTGTAATTAAAACTGGTAATCTTATTAATAGAAAAATAAGACCTCTTGTTTTAGATAAAGTTGAATTTGAAAAATTAAAGGTGAGGCTTGACATTGATCATGCTTTACCTATTTGGAATAAAACAGAAGAAAAAGCAAAACATCGTCTGATATATTAATTAGCTATAATTAATAAAAGCTTTATCTGATAAAAAATTGCCCATCAGTATTTTTATGTAACTGAAAGGGCGGAGCTATGTTTAACATTATAAATAAGTATGTGTTATGGAAAATAATTATATGTTATCATTTTATATATTTAAATAGATATATTGTTAATAACATGTATAATATGTTTAGTATTATAAAAATATTAAATTTTATATATTCAATTAAAATTGTAAACTATTCATTAACTATACACAAATTGTATATTTTTAGGTAATTCTTATGAAAAAAGTTATTTTAATTTATTTGCTAAATACTTTTGTTCTAAATGCGCAAGGTGCAGATCAAATCAAAAAGCAAATAAATGAAGCTGGCCTTACTATTGATCAAGCCAAGCAGATTGCAAATGATAGAGGTTATTCTAGAGATCAAATTGAATTAGAAGCAAAAGTACAAGATGTTGGTCTTTCTAATCCCGATCGAATAAATTCATTTGATTCTAATAATATTGATGATTTAGATGATGTCTATGAAGATGTATCGGATATAAACATAGCATCTGTTGATTCACTTGAATCTGATGTATTAGACTATTTTGGTTATCAAATATTTCTAGGCGACCCTAAAGCTTTTCAAGCTTCTGAATTTGGCGCTGTTGATCCTAATTATAATATAGGTCCTGGTGATCAAATAATATTAATGTTGTGGGGAGAGTTACAATTTAGGCAGGAATATACAATTGATCGTGAAGGTTACGTATTTCTTCCAGAAGTAGGCCAGGTTTTTGTTAATGGTTTAAACTTAGAGGCATTAGAGAAAAAAATCTTTCAAATTCTATCTAAAGTTTATTCTACATTAAACCCTCAAAAAGGAGAACCAACTACTTTTATGGATGTAAGTATTGGTGATCTTCGACCTTTACGCATTATAGTACTCGGCGAAGTCTCACAGCCAGGTATGTACCTTGTAAGCCCGTCTGCTTCATTATCATCTTCACTATATTATTTTAATGGTCCAACAACTTTGGGGTCTCTTAGGAATATTGAATTAATAAGAGAAGGAAAATCAGTGGGAAACATAGATTTTTATGATTATTTACTTTCAGGAAATATTCCAAATGATATTCGCCTTCAAATGGATGATGTAATATTTATTAAACCCCGTGGTAAAACAGTAACAATTAAAGGTGAGATTAATCGCCAAGGTATTTATGAGTTAAATGAAAATGAAAACTTAAAGGATCTATTAGAAATTGCAGGGAAATTAACAGCTTCTGCATATACAAATAGAACGCAGATTGAAAGAATTATTCCAAGTCATAAAAGAAAAGAAATGGGCATGGATAAAATGCTTATTGATGTTGATCTTCAAGATATATTATCAAGTAACAAACCTGTAGAATTACAAGATGGAGATATAATCGATATTTTTCCCATAAACCAGTATTATAGTAATTATGTATTAATAAATAGCAATTCTATTACAAGACCGGGAAGATATCAATTATCACCAGGAATGAGAGTACTGGATTTAATTAGTGCTGCAGATGGGTTGTTAAATGATGCATATATTGATAGAGCTCATATTAGGAGAATAAAAGATGATCTAAGCATTCAATTAATTACATTGAATTTAAAAAAAGTTTTAGAAAATGATTTAAATCAAAATATTGAATTACAATTTATGGATCAGCTAATTATTTATAATAAAAATGAGATAAATAATATTTTTACAAACGTTACAATATCTGGACCAATTAAAAATGCTGGTCAATATGTTTTTGAAAAAGATATATCATTAGGAGATTTAATTATTTTTTCTGGTGGTTTCATAGAAGGAATTAAAAAAGTAAAAATTTCAGTAGCGCGTTTAAACAAAAATAAATTTTCACCAACAATTTATAATTTTCCTTATAAAAACAATTTTATTAATACAAATGATTTAATTGATGATGATCATGAAATAAATACTTTTTATCTGGAACCATTTGATATCATAAGTGTTTATTCTGATCCAAGAGACAATATTGCTGAAACAGTAAATATCTCAGGTGCTATTTATTTTCCTGGAGATTATCCAATCATTTCTGAAAATGAAAAAGTAAGTGATATTATTTTACGTGCTGGTGGACTTTTACCAAAAGCATATCCAAAGGCATCATCTTTTAGTAGAGATGATAAAATTATAAAATTATCTTTTGAAGAAATAATTAAGAATAATAAGTCAAAAGATAATTTCAATGTAATGCCGGGTGATATAATTAATATATCAACAAAAAGTAATATTATTACTATTGATGGTGAAGTAAATCAACCTGGTTTATATAAATATTATAAAGGTTATAATATAAATAATTATATAAATATTGCTGGTGGGTTAACCGCTAATGCTGAAAAAAAAGAAATTTGGGTAACTTATGCTGATGGTACTAGCAAAAGAAATAAACAATTTCTTCCTTCTCCTATTATTTACGATAGTTCTATAATTACAGTTGGCTCTAAACCTGAGACTGATCCAATTGATAAAACAGAATTTGCGAAAGAGCTTGCTTCTATTTTATCTGATTTTCTTCAGATAGCTTTAACAATTACTATTCTTTCAAATAATTTAGGTAGTTAATTTATTTCTGATAATTATATCCTTTGAATTTTTCTGATTTACAAAAGTTGTTAAAAGATAAGCTTGAAATAGAGCATTTAGCAGATATTGCAAGAGAGCTTGGTGTCTCCCCTCAAGCAGTAAGTAATTGGAAAGCAAGAGATAAGGTTCCTTATAAATATATTGTTAAGACTCGAAATTTACTTAAAGAAATGAATCTTAATAATAAGGGTGATATAAAAAATGATGAAACTATTTCGCACAATAAAATTAAACAAAATAAGCAACCAGATTATATGTATGATGAAAATATTTCTTTATCCGATTTATTCCTAATCATTGCTAGGCAGTTTCGAACCATTATTATAACACCTACAATATTTTGTATTATTACATTAATATATTTGTTCTTTATTGCTGAGCCAATATATGAATCTTCTGCAAAAATTATGTCTTCATCAGGTGGTGATAATGTATCTCAAGCAGCAGGGTTAGCTGCTCAATTTGGTATCGCATTACCTACTGGCCAGTCAGCGCCTGAGTGGGTATATCCAGAAATTATAAAAAGTAGAACATTAGCTAAAGCGATGCTCAAGCGTAAGTTTGATACTGAAAAATATGGTACTCAAAAAACTCTTTTACAAATTCTGACTTATGGAAATAATAAAATGGAACAAAATCAATATACTCTTTTAAGGACAGGTGTAAATAATGTAATCAATATGATTGATATCCAGCGTAATGGTAATTTCTATGATCTTACCATAAGCGCTTTTGAACCTAACTTTGCTAAAGATTTTACGGTTGCACTTATAGAAGAGTTAGACTCTCATCAGAGAAGACACAATAAACAAAAAACTAGCGAGACTCGTAAATTTATAGAAGAAAGAATTGAAGATACTCGTTTAGAGTTAGTTGTTGCTGAGGAAAATCTTAAAGATTTTAATGATCGTAACCGTCGCATTGAAAACTCTCCTAGTTTACAATTAGAACGTCAAAGATTGTATCGTGAAGTATCAGTATTAACAGGTGTGTTTACAACCCTTAAACAACAACTTGAAACAAGCAAGATTGAAGAAGTGAAAGAATTAGACTATGTTGTTCTTCTTGATCCACCTGAAGTGCCATTAAATCGCTCTAAACCAAATAGAAAATTAATGATGGTTCTTTCAGGGTTATTAGGTATTGGATTAGGTGTTTTTTTAGCGTTTATCAAAGAATACGTTGAAAATACAAAATCAGATGATCAGAAAAAAATATATCAAGCAAAATCATTAATTATCAATAATATATTTGGTATTCTTCCTCAACGATTTAAAAAGAATTAAACTTAATAATCGAACAAACCAATATAAATTAATCTTATTTCTTCTATAGCAATCTAATTCATGGCTAATCAAAAAATTTTAGTAACCGGATGTGCCGGGTTCATAGGGTATCATCTTGGTAAATCTCTTCTTAAAGATAATTTTGAAGTTCTTGGCGTTGATAACATGAATAGTTATTATGATAAAAAATTAAAAGTGGCGAGACTCAAAAAATTAAACAAATATAATAATTTTCATTTTGAAAAAATTGATATTTCAGATCGTAAATTAATTACTCAACTTTTTGAAAAATTTTGCCCGAATATAGTTGTTAATCTTGCCGCTCAGGCAGGCGTAAGGCATAGCATTACTAATCCCTATGATTATATTGATGCAAATTTAGTTGGTTTTATAAATATTATTGAACTGTGTCGTAATAATAAAGTAGAAGGTTTGATTTATGCTTCAAGTTCATCGGTATATGGTAATAATGAAAAAATCCCATTTGGCATTGATGATAAAGTTGATAATCCAACTTCACTATATGCTGCAACGAAACGTAGCAATGAACTTATTGCTCGCTCGTATTCAAATTTATATGGATTGAACACTACTGGATTACGTTATTTTACAGTTTATGGACCATGGGGTCGTCCTGATATGGCATATTTTATCTTTACAGAAAAAATTTTAAATAATGAATCAATTCCTGTTTTTAATGATGGAGATATGAAAAGAGACTTTACTTATATAGATGATATTATTTTTGGTACTCGTTCTGCTATAGATCATAATTATCAAAATGAGATTTTTAATTTAGGTAATAATAAAAGTGAAAATCTAATGGACATGATCCACATTATTGAAAAAGAACTAAATATTAAAGCAAAATTGGATTTTCATCCTTTGCAAGCAGGAGATATAAAGGAGAGTTTTGCTGATATAGGCTATTCAAATAAACATCTCAATTTTAATCCAAAAACGAATCTAAATGTTGGATTGCCTGAGTTTATTAAGTGGTATAAAAAATATTATAATAATTTAAATGCATAGCTTTTCTGAATTAATAAATAAAGCATTATTCATTCTTGGGGATGATAAAAAGAAGTTTTATTTATTTATTCCTTCTTTTTTGATTCTATCTTTTCTTGATCTTATTGGATTAAGTTTAATTGCCCCAATAGTATTTATGTTAACTGATAATCCAGAAGTACTTGTTAACAAAATTAATGAATTAATATTTTCTAGGATTGGGGTCTTGGTTGATTTTAAAGGAATCTTAATTTTTTTGTCTTTATTCATTATCTTTATATTTAGTCTAAAGGCATCATTTGCAATATTAATTAATAAAAAGATATTAGAATTCAGTTGGTTCCAAAGGACTAAGTTGAGATCCTATCTAATGATGTGTTATCAGAACCTCCCTTATAAAGATTATGTTAAAAGAAATACATCGGAATTTATTCAAATGATGGATACACCTGTTGGTGATTACTGTTCAGGTGTTTTAACAAATATTTTACGAGTACTTGGTGAATGTATTATCTGTTTGTTTATATTTATATTTTTAGGAGTTAAAAACTTTAATGCATTATTTATGTTACTATTATTATATGGAATATTATTTTTTATTTATAATAAATATTTTATTCAAAAAGTTGTTAAATATGGTAAAAATGCAATCAAGGGATCCGTTAATCTTCATAGATATGTAAATGAGGGTGTGGGTGGATTAAAAGAGATTCGCATTTTAGGAAAAGAAAATTATTTTCATACGAATGTTGTTGAATCTGCCAAGTATCAAGCTAGAAATGTTGTAAAATCGCAAATTATAACTTTAGCGCCAAAATACTTTGTTGAATTATTATTGATTGTTTTTATTTTATTGTTATCATCAATAATGGCAATAAATGGAGAAAGTTTAAGTGTCTTATTATCAAATATTGCCATTTTTGGTTTTGCAGCAGTTCGGCTGACGCCATCAGTAAATATTATATCAACTGGTATAACAGGTATTAAATATGGTTCAGGTGCTACAGAAAAAATTTTTAATGAAATTCAAGATTACCAAAAATTAAATATTGAAATAGATGAGCCCGGTTCATTTAAATCAGTGGAAATAAATAAATCTAAATTTAAAAAATTGACTTTAAATGATGTTTCATTTAAATATGATTCGAAAGGTAGTGCGATATTAGAGAATATTAACATTTCAATAAAAAAAGGTGAATCAATTGGAATAATAGGCGAGTCCGGTTCAGGTAAAACAACTTTAATTGATTTATTGCTTGGTCTTCTTCCAATAAATGAAGGTAAAATATTATTCAATGATATTCCATTAAAAGATAATATTGAACTATGGCGTGATAAAGTTGCTTACATACCCCAAGAAATCTTTTTAATTGATGATACAATTGCTAATAATATTTCATTAGGATCAGATAGTGATTCCAATAATAGAATAATTAAAGCATTAAAGGCTGCTAAGCTAGATAGTTTTGTAAATAGTCTCCCTAATGGTATCAAATCTAATATTGGTCAAAATGGAATTATGTTATCTGGAGGACAAAGACAAAGAATTTCATTGGCAAGAGCTTTTTACCATGATCGTGATGTATTAATTCTAGATGAGGCAACTAGCGCACTTGATAATGAAATAGAGCAACAAATAATTAAAGAAGTACAATCATTAAAAAACAAAAAAACATTAATTATAATAACCCATAGAACAAGTTCATTAATTGAGTGTGATAAAATATATAAAATAAAGGGTGGAAAAATAATTAAATCAGGTAATAATAAAATAGTTGAGAAAATAAAATAAATGTTAATTTTATATCGAATAATTTAAATAAATAGAAAGAATAATTATGAAAGTTTTAATAATTGGGATGGGTTCAATAGGAAAGCGACATATGAAAAACTTATTGTCAGCCGGTGTTTTACATTCTGATATAATTGCTGTAGATACAAGAGAAGATAGAAGAAATGAAGTTATATCATTTGGAGTAAATGATGTATATGAAACCATTGAATCAGCTCTTGCTAATTGTGAAATAGATGCCTCAATTATATGCTCACCAACACATTTACATATGGATCATGCTATTACTTTAGCAAAAAAAGGAATTCATATTATGATTGAGAAACCTCTTTCCTGTAATTTAGATGGAATTACTATTCTTAAAGATGAAATGAAAAAAAACAATATTATAGTAATGATGGCTTATATTTTTAGGTTTTCCCCATTAACAAAAAAAGTAAAAGAATTACTAGATACAAATATGATTGGCAAGATATTATACTGTAGAGGTGAATTTTCAGAATATTTACCAGACTGGCATAAATATGAAGATTATAGGAGTTTCTACATGGCTGAAAAATCCCAAGGTGGAGGATCTATTTTGGATCAAAGTCATATTTTTGATTTAATTCATTTCTTACTAGGAAGTTTTGAGAGCGTTATTGCATTTAATTCTAAGATTTCAAGTCTTGAAATCAATGCTGATGATATAGCTGAACTAATTGTAAAATTAAAAAGTGGAGTTATTGCTTCAATTCATACAGATATTTTTGGTAGGGATCATAAAAAATACTTAGAAATAAAAGGAGAAAATGGAAATATTTTATGGGATTTTTATTCAAATAAAGTAATTCTATATCAAGCAAATGATGAATTGGAGACAGTGTTCGATGATTTTGAAGAAGATTTTAATCTTGTATATATGGATGAGATTCAGCATTTTATTAATCTTTGCAATAATAATGATGAGGTTTCTATTTCTCCATTAGATGATGGTATAGAAACTATGGAGCTTATTCTTTCTGCTGAAAAATCACATAATTTGAGTAAGGCTCAAAAAATAAATCAAACTAACTGATATGGCTTGTTATTTATCTACAAGTTGTTTTGGAAATACAAAAGTAAATGAGGCAATAGATTTATGTCAAGAAATCAACCCGCAATATGTTGAAATTTCTGCTCCGCACCTTTACCAGCCAATAAATGAATTAGAAGTTATTTTAAAATCATATAGAAATGATGGTGTCAATTTTACTCTTCATAATTATTTCCCCCCTCCACAAAAATCTTTTGTTTTAAATATTGCTTCAAATAATAAAGAAATTAAATCGTTATCAAAAAAATTAATTGATGGAGCTTTATTACTTTCTGAAGCTTCAGGTTCACCTCTTTATGGAATACATCCAGGCTATCTTTATGGTGCGAAAGCTAACAGTGACGGTATGTTTGTTTGGGATAATAAAAGTAAATCTTCTTATAAAAATGCTCTTTTACATAGTACAAGATTAATTGAGAGTTATTATAAACGTTTTGAAGAAAAAAATAAAAAACTATTAATTGAGAATCTCTTTCCTAGTTTAAAAAAACAATCTTCTTTATTTTGCACGTTAGATGAAATAAAAGAATATTTATCCTATGTTCCAAAAGGTATTGGTTTATTATTAGATTTAGGACATTTGAATATATCTAGTAATATTCTAAAATTTAATTTGGATGAATTTCTTGATGAATTTCTTGATGAATTTGGCAACAGATTATATGAAATTCACATATCTGAAAATAATGGTTTTCAAGATCAGCATTTAGCGATAGGTAAAGACAGTTGGCAGTTAGATGTTTTAAAAAGAATATCATCTATTGAATTAAAAGATAATGCTAATAGAGTATATTGTTTAGAAGCAAGAAAATCTAAGAAAAAAGATTTAATATCCAGTTTAGATCTCATAAATAAAGCAATTTATTGAAATGAAAGAATTTATTCCAGTAGCATCCCCAATTATTGATGAAAATGAGGCTAGAGCAGTTTATGACGTAGTGAAGTCTGGATGGATTAGTATGGGTAAAAAAGTAATTGAATTTGAAAAGTTAGCTTGCGATTATATTGGGGTAAAACATGCAATTGCAATGAACAATGGAACTTCAACATTACATTCACTGCTTTTGGCGTTAGATATTGGTCCAGGGGATGAAGTTATAGTTCCAACCTTAACTTATATTTCATCAGTAAATGTTATTCTCTACGTAGGAGCTACTCCGGTTTTCTGCGATAATAACCCAAATACATTTAATGTTGATCTTGAACATATAAAAGAAAAGATTTCAAAAAACACTAAAGCTTTTATGACTGTTGATATGAAAGGTCAACCAGTTGATTATGATAAATTTTGCAGTTTAAGCCAAGAAACAGGGATACCCTTTATATCTGACAGCGCGGAGTCGTATGGAGCAGTATATAAAGGAAATAAGATTGGAGATCAAGCTTTAGCTCATTCATTTAGTTTTTTTGCCAATAAAAATATAACAACTGGTGAAGGGGGTATGGTTACAACAAATGATTCCAAGTTGGCAACAAAATTAAGAATAATCCGAAATCAAGGTCAGGAAGGTAGATATAATCATACTTTGTTGGGCCAGAATTATAGGATGACTGATGTTTTAGCTTCAATTGGAATTGAGCAATTCAAAAGAATTGATAATATTTTAGATAGAAAAGTGTTAATTGCTAAAAATTATGATAGTGCTTTTGATCAAATCGATCAAATTACTGTACCCTTTGTTCCAAATTATATACATAGGCCTAGTTGGTATTTGTATTCAATAAGCATGGATAACGATATTAGATACAAATTAATTGAAAATTTTAAGAAAAAAAATATTGATTATAGAATATCATTTCCGCCTGTTCATATTCAGCCTTATTATGTTAATCTATATAATTATAATGAAAATGATTTTCCTAATGCATTCTTTTCCTATAGCACATTTCTTGATATACCAATTTGGGCAGAAATGAATCAAAAAAAAGTAGATTACATTATAAATGCAGTCTTAGAAATCACCAGTAATTAAATATTTTATAAATGTCTACTATTAAAATTGGAAAATATAATATTGGAAGTGGATTTCCATGTTTTATAATTGCAGAAGCAGGGGTCAATCATAATGGTGATATTAATATTGCTAAAAAATTAATTAAAGAAGCAAAAGAATCAGGAGCTGATTGTGTAAAATTTCAAACATTTAAATCTGAAAGAGTTATAACAAAAAATGCTCCTAAAGCTAAATACCAATTAGAAACTACCGATCCTAGTGAATCTCAACTAGAAATGTTAAAAAAATTAGAATTACCTAATGAATACTATCCTGAATTGATTCATTATTGTAATGAGCATGATATAATGTTTTTATCAACTCCGTATAATAAAGAGGATGTTGATTTTTTAGATGATATTGGAGTGCAAGCATTTAAGCTAGCTTCGATACATGTTGCTGAACCAGCATTTGTAAAATATGCCGCAGAAAAAGGAAAGCCAATTATTTTATCTACTGGAATGGCTACATTGGGTGAAATTGATAAAGCTGTATATCATGCATTAAAAACAAAAAATAATAATCTTATTTTATTACAATGTACTACAAATTATCCGTCAAGATTAAAAGATGCAAATCTATTGGCCATGCAAACTATAAGTAAATCTTTTCATTTAAATGTTGGGTATTCAGATCACACAAAATCTGATATTGCATGCATTGCTTCTGTTGCGCTTGGAGCTAAAGTTATAGAGAAACATTTTACTATTGATAAATCTTTACCTGGGCCTGATCAATCTTCCTCATCTGATCCTTCAGAATTTAAACAGTTAGTAGAAAATATAAGAAATTGTGAAAGAGTTTTAGGTAGCCCAATTAAATCTCCGTCTGAAATTGAAAAAATAAATTTGAAAGGTATGCGAAGGAGTATTGTTATTAAGAATGATATTAAAAAAGGAACTCTTATTACTGAAGATATGTTAGAATTTAAGAGGCCATCATCAGGAATAAGTCCTTCAATGCTAGATCTAGTTGTTGGAAGAAAGGCTGTTAGAGATCTATTTGAAGATGATTTAATTGATTTTTCAGATATCAGCTAAAAACCTAACTATTTTTATTTACTAATAAAATTAATCTAAAAAACAATCAAAAAAATATCTAAAGAATGAAAAATAAATCGATTAAAAAATATTTAATAAGAAAATCATCCACAGTTAAGAATGCAATGAGAATTATTGAAGATGGTCAAGATAGAATTGGATTCCTTGTTGATAAAAATGAGAATTTAATGAAAGCTATTAGTGATGGAGATGTTAGGAGATTTTTATTAGATGGTAATAGCATTGATTCTGCAATTAATGAAATTCATGATAGAGAACCAATTATTTTGAAAGAGGGATACTCTAATAAAGATTTAAGAATTGCTTTTGAAAATTCAGTTAATGTTGTTCCTGTTATTAGTAAAGACAAGAAGATAGTAGATTTAATAAAAAGAGAGGAGCTGTCTAATCTTTATAATGTTAGATCTAAGCAGATAGGAATAGTTGGTTTAGGGTATGTAGGCCTTACTCTTGGTTTAGTATTGGCAGATAAAGGATTTAATGTAATTGGATATGATATAAGCTCAAAATTAATTAAAAAATTAAGAAAAAAAGAACCTCCGTTTTTTGAAAATGGTATTGATGTGTACTTGAAAAATCATATAGGAAAAAAATTACGAATTACCGATAAAGCAAATAGCTTAGATGCTGATATTTATATAGTTTCGGTTGGAACACCAATAGACAAGAAAACACTTTTGCCTGATAAAAGAGCTTTAATTTCTTCTATTGAATTATTGGCTAATAAATTAAAGATTAATGATTTAATCATAATGAGATCTACGCTTCCAATAAAATCAACAAGAAATTTGATAGTTCCTAAAATAGAAACTTTAAGTGGTCTTAATTGTGGGAAAGATTTTTTTATATCTGTATGTCCAGAAAGGACCATTGAAGGTAATGCTCTGAATGAACTTACTATGCTTCCTCAAATCGTAGGAGGTTTTAACTATAAAAGCAGTGAATTAAGTATTTCCTTTTTTAATGAAATATCACATACCGTTGTTGATGTAGGATCCTTAGAAGCTGCAGAAATTTCTAAATTAATTGATAATTCATATAGAGATTATCGGTTTGCATTCTCAAATAGCATGTCAATGTTAAGTGAAGAATTAAATCTTGATTATAATGATATAGTTCAAAAAGTCAATTTAGGATACGAAAGAAATGATATTCCTTTACCATCACCAGGAGTTGGTGGTCCATGTCTAAGTAAAGACCCATATATACTCTCAAATGCATTTACAGAAAATGGTTTAGATAGTAAATTTTTATTAAATGCTAGAACTATTAATGAAAGTGCGCCAAAAAACATTACAAATAGATTAATTAATTTTTTATTAGATAATAAAAAAGATATAATTAATTGTAAAATTTGTATTATTGGATTTGCATTTAAAGGAAATCCTGAAACATCAGATTTAAGAGATTCAACTACTTTATGGTTATTGGAAGAACTCAAAAAAAATGGATTTGTTAATATTTATGGATTCGATCCTGTAGTAAATAAAGAAGAATTAGAAGAAATTGGTGTCAAACCAACATCAATAGAAGATGGTTTTCAGAATGCGGATATAGTTTTAATTATGAATAATCATATTTCTTACAATAAACTGAATATTTTAAAACTCCTAAAAACTATGAATAAACCTGCCTTATTCTATGATTCTTGGTCAATGTTCTCTGGAATTCTTCATAATAATTTACCGAATAAAATTGTGTATGCAGGCGTTGGTAGATAAAACAATTCTTGAAATTAAATAATGCGTTCATTTGTAACAGGTGGAAGTGGATTTATTGGTAGTTCTCTTGTAAGAAGATTACTTTCGTTAGATCATGAAGTAATTGTTTTTGATGATTTTTCTAGAGGGTCAAAAGAAAGAATTAATGATATTATTGATAAAATTAAAATTATTAATGGTGATGTAAGAGATAAAAATCAAGTAATGAAGGCAATGAAGAATTGTGATAATATATTTCATCTTGCTTTTATTAATGGTACGCGATTTTTTTATGAAAAACCTGGCTTAGTTCTTGATGTAGGCATTAAAGGAGCTCTTTCAACAGTTGAGGCTTCAATAAAACATTTACCCGAAAAGTATATTTTAGCTTCTTCATCTGAGGTGTATCATCAACCGGAAAAGATACCCTCTGATGAATTTGAAAAGGCAATTATACCTGATATATTAAACCCTCGCTATTCTTATGCCGGAGGAAAACTTATTAGTGAATTATTAACCATAAATTATTTTAGAGATACTGAAATTAAAGATTTGATTTTTCGCCCTCATAATGTATTTGGCCCAAACATGGGTTTTGAGCATGTTATACCTGAAATCATGAAAAAACTATTTCACTCTACAAATGGATGGAATAAAAAAGAATGTGACTTAGTAATTCAAGGAAATGGTACCGATACTAGAGCATTTTGTTATATTGAAGATGCCGTAGATCAAATCATAAGTATTTTAAATAAAGGAAAAAAAGGTAATATCTATCATGTCGGAATGAATGAAGAACGTTCAATTATTGATTTAATATTCGATATTGGTAAAATACTTGAGCTATCTATAAGTATCATTCCTGGTGAAAAACGTATTGGAGGCACATCTAGAAGATGTCCCAATATCGATAAGGTCCTTTCATTAGGTTATAATAAATTTGATAATTATTTCGAAGGTCTAAAACAAACTGTTATTTGGTATAAAGAATACTTTAATAATTCTAATCTTTAATATTTCTACATGAATTTAGATTATTTACCACAACCTTTAAATTTAGAAAAATATATTAAATATAAATCTGAAATATATGATTCAACTGAAGTAGATGTTTTTATAAATGATAAGAGAGATTTTGCATTTCTATCACCAATGTTAGAGGTTGATTATAATAATTATATACCCAGAGTGAAAAAACTAGGATTAAGGAAATATTCTTTAGTCCATGATCATTTAAATAGAAGATATAATAAAATAAAAGATTTTTTTTATGATAAGAAAAATATGTTGGAGATTGGTGCTTCAGATGGATCTTTTTTAAAAATAATCAAAGAGAATCATAAAGATATAATTTGCTCAAGTTGTGAACCTGATCAATCAACTTTAATTCAAAGACAAAAATATTCAGATTATGATTTTGCAAATCTTGAACAAATAATTGATAAAAATATGCACTTCGAAATAATTGTGCTATCTCACGTATTCGAGCATATTCAAGCACCTATAAAATTCCTAAATGATATTAAAAAATTAATGAATGAAAATTCTTTAATCATTATTGAGGTACCCTCATTAAATGATCCCTTAATCTCTTTATACAATAATAAAAATTATGAATCTTTTTATTTTAATATACAGCATCCATTTATTTATTCGAATAATTCGCTTGATCGAGTATTAGTTCACAATCAATTTAAATCAGTAAGCATTATTTCGCACCAAAGGTATGGGCTTGAAAATCATCTTCAATGGTTATCAAATGGAAATCCTGGGGGAAACCCTGATTATCATGCTTTTACTAATAACTTGGAGCAAGGATATATTAAGAACCTAGAAAAAATAAATAAATCTGACTCTGTTATATGGGTTGGAAAGAAATGTTAGCTAATAAATCAATCTTAGCTGTAATACCTGCTAGAGGAGGCAGTAAAGGAATAAAACTAAAAAATATTCAAAAAATTAATGGAGTACCGTTAATAGCTTTTCTATATCCTCTTATTACAAAATTAAAATTTATAGATAGTACAATTGTTTCAACAGATAGTGAAAAAATAGCTAATGTTGCTCGCAATGCTGGATTGTCTGTGCCATTTATGAGGCCAAAGAAATTATCCGGTGATTCTGTAGCTGATTTATTTGTTTTACGTCATGCATTAAAAAAAATGGAAAAAATAGATAAAAGGACTTATGATATTATTTTAATGTTACAACCAACTAGTCCTCTTCGAAAAGCTAAGCATATTAAAGACACTGTTAATAAGCTAATAGAAGGAAAATATGACTCAGTAATGACCGTGACAGAAACTGATTCCAAAGAACATCCGCTTAAACAATTAATTATTAAAGGTGATGAATTAAATAATTACGACAAAACAGATCAAATTATTATTACTCGTCAACAATTAAGCAAAGTTTATCATAGAAATGGAGTTGCTTATTCATTTACAAGGGATTGTCTAATGAATCAAAATCCGATTACAAATTTAGGTGAAAAAGCTTCAGCTATTATAATTAGTGATCCAGTTGTTAATATCGATACGCATTTAGATCTACAATTAGCTGAATTTTACATTTCTAAAGGAATGTAAAATGAAAAAAATTGTAATTTTTGGATCTTCGGGGCATGCTAAAGTCATTGTTGATATAATTGAAAAAGAAAATAAATATAAAATCGTTGGCTATATTGATAAAAATTTAAAAAAAGGAAAGATTGTTTTCGGTTATCCTGTAATTGGGAATGATGGAGAAATAAATGATATAGTAAGAAACCACTCGATTAAAGGTGGGATTATAGCTGTTGCAGATAATTATTTGAGATATAGTATTAAAAATATGATAGTAAAAAGTTTACCTAAATTTAATTTTATAACTACTATTCATCCTTCTTCAGTTATCTCTAAAAATGTATCCATTGGTAAAGGTTCAGCTATTATGGCTGGATCAATAATTAATCCTGATTCAAAAATTGGAAATTTTTGCATAGTAAATACTAATGCATCTATTGATCATGATTCTATTATGGAAGACTTTTCAAGTGTTGGACCAAAGGTAGTGACAGGAGGTAATTGTAAAATAGGGAAATTATCATTTATTGGTATCGGGGCAGTTATTATTCATGATATAACAATTGGAGAGTATTCTGTTATAGGTGCTAATTCAACGGTATTAAAAAATGTAGGATCTTCGCTAGTAGTATATGGTAATCCATCAAAAGTAAAGCGCAAAAGAAAAGTTGAAGAAAAATATTTATAAGAGGTATTGATGAATAGAAGAATTATTCCAAGATTAGAAGTAAAAAGTAGAAAATTAATAAAAGGAATTCGAATGGAAGGATTAAGAGTCGTTGGCGATCCTTTGGAAAGTATAATCAAGTATTATGAGGGTGGAGCAGATGAGATAATTTACGATGATATAGTTGCTTCACTATATGATAGAAAATATGATGTAGAATTTATAAATGAACTATCAAATAATATTTTTATTCCATTTTGTGTAGGAGGTGGGGTCAAAAATATAGATGATATACATGAATTATTAAATGCTGGAGCTGATAAAGTTGCAATTAATACCCATGCAGTAAAAAATCCAAATTTAATCTATGAAGCTTCACGAATATTTGGTAGTCAATGTGTCGTTACAGAGATACAAGCAAAAAGGCAAAGAAAAAATTGCTGGGAGGCATATACTGAGAGTGGTAGGGAACGTCATAATCTAGATGCTATAGAATGGGCAAAGAAGGCTGAAGAGCTTGGAAGCGGAGAAATATTATTATTATCTGTTGATAATGATGGTTTAAAGTGCGGGCCAGATATTGAATTAATTAAATCAATCAAATCTACTGTATCTATACCAGTAATAGCTGGAGGAGGAATAGGACGGCTTGGACATATAAGTGATATAATTAATATTACTAAAGCGGACGCTATTTCAATTAGTAATTGCTTGCATTTTGAATCATTAAACATTAAAACAATTAAATCACATTTGAGTAAAGAGTCTATTGAAGTAAGGATTTAAAAATCATGTCTAATAAAATAAGTATTTTAAAATATGGAACTGGAAATCTTAATAGTATTATTAGGGCAATAAATCACTTTGGCTATGAGGTTGAATTAGTTCAAAATACTAATGAAATAGTTAATTGTAATAAATTAATACTTCCAGGTATTGGCGCTTCAAAGTATGTGATGGATTATTTGAATGCCAGTGAAAGAAATCATGCAATTATTGAATTAATAAATAAAGGTCGACCTGTGCTGGGTATATGTTTAGGTATGCAAATTCTTTTATCTGAAAATGAAGAATTTGGTATTCATAGAGCCCTAGACATTATTCCTGGAAAAGTTCTAAATATAAATAGTTTATCTAAGGATTTAGTTGTGCCTCATATGGGATGGACAAAAACAGAATATAATAAAGTTAATGATGATATAAAATTAATAGAGGATAATCAATATTTTTACTACGCACATTCATTTTATTGTAAAGTTAATGAAGAAAATATTTACGCTTATTGTAAATATCACGATTATAAAATTCCTGCAGTTATTTCAAATAAAGAGAATGTTTGGGGAACGCAATTTCATCCAGAATTAAGCTCTTCACAGGGATTACAGGTTATTAAGAAATTTATTAATATTTAACTCAAGGTATTTATTATGAAAAAAATTAATTATTCTGATTTAGAATCAAAATTTGGTTTACCAAATGTAGTTGTACATTGTAAAAAATGTCTTATGACTAACCAGAAACCATTTTCTATTAATGAAACAACCAATATGAAAGGTTCTAAAAAGTCAGGAATGCCCATTAATAAAGATGGTGTTTGTGCAGCATGTGAATATTCATTGAAAAAAAATCAAAATATTGATTGGTCAAAAAGGGAAGAAAAATTATTAAAAATGTTGGATAAAGTTAGAAGGAAAGATGGAAGATATGATTGTATTATTTCAGGTAGTGGAGGTAAAGATAGTGGTACACAAGCTCATTTATTAAAGTATAAATATGGAATGAATCCGCTAACAGTTACCTATTCTCCGCTTCTTTATACTGAAGTAGGATGGAGAAATGTAAGAAATTGGAGTTATGTTGGTGGTTTCGATCATTATTTATTCACACCAAATGGAAAAATTTCATCTATTTTATCTAAAGAAGCCTTAATTAATCTATATCATCCTATGCAACCATTTAAATTTGGAATAAAAGCTTTTGCCGCAAAAATGGCTTTAAAATTTGATATTCCTCTTGTCATCTATGGTGAGCCTTATGCTGAGTATGGCAGTCAAGATGGAGTGCAAACTGACTCTCCTTCATATGACCTTGAATGGTATATTAATGATAATAAAGATATATTTTTAGGCGGTATGCATGTTAATCAATTAAAAGAAAAATATAAGTTAAATGATGTTGATTTGCTTCCATATATGCCTTTAAGGTCCCATGATGTAAATAAATCTAATTTGAAAGTAGAATTTTTAGGTTGGTATGTTAAATGGGATCCGCAAGATATTTATTACTATGCTTCAGAAAATTGTGGTTTAGAGTCAGATATGCAAAGAACTGATAGTACTCATGGTAGGTATGCAGGCGTTGATGATAAGTTTGAATGGCCACATTATTATGCGCATTACATAAAATATGGAATAGGAAGATGTCGATTTGATACAAGTCAAGAAATTAGAAATGGACATATTACTAGAGAAGAAGCGTTATTATTAGCAAAAAAGTTTGAAGGAGAAATACCTTATACTTATTTAAATGATTGTTTAGATTTTTGGGGAATTGACGAAGAAAAATTTTGGGAAATTACAGATAAGTTTCGATCTCCACATCTTTGGCAGAAAGAAAATAATTCTTGGTATAGAATTCAAGAATTACCCGAACTAATTTAAATGAATAATAAAATACTTTTTTTAGTGGATCATAAACATAGGGATCTACCGGGGTTATCATTAATAGGGTTTTATTTAAAAAATATTGGATATAAAGTTTTTTACAGACGAGTATGGGATACAAAACATTTATATTTTGATCCTTCTATTATAATTATACCTAAAGCAAATAATGGTTCAAAAGAATTTATTAACAGATGTAATAAATGGAGGAAATCAGGTATAAAATTGATTGTTATTGAAACGGAAGGTAATGAGCCATGGACACCTGCAAAAAAACTAATGAATACCGTTCCGGACTTGTTCTTTTTTTGGAATAAAGTTGAGCAGAAAAAACATGAAAATTTTTTGAAAAAAAATAATGTTAAAAGTAAAGTAATTGGTTCTCCTAGGTTAGATTTTTTTCACCCATTTTTATTTAAAAATTTAAACAATAGAAAAAAAATAATTAATGAATTAGGGATAAATGATTCTCTTAAAACAATAACTTTTGCGACTAATAATTCGTATGAAGGTTTGTCAGATGAAAATATTAAGTTGAAAAGGAAAAGATATTCCGAGGTTTATGAAAAATGCGATTTTGATAAGTATCTTGATTTTATGAAGGATGTAAGAAATACAAATATTCATTATATAAAATATCTAGCTGAGAAATTTAATAATTATAATATCATTTTAAAACCACACCCAAATGAAAACATTGAATTTTGGGAAGACTTTATTAGAAAATATCCTAATATTAAATTAATGATTGGTAAAAATATAAATGACCTTCTTAGCGTATCTGATCTTCACATTGGTATGACAATTTGTTTAACAATTACTGAAGCTAAAATATTAAATATACCTACCATAGAACTTATTCCATTAGACTTTAAAACTGATGAGCTCTTTCAAAAGGATCATATTGGACTAGGCGATTATTTTGTTGATTCAGAGAAAAAATTTGACAAAGCTATTCTCAATGGATTAAATAGTGCGGAAAAACAATCCAGTATCAATGAATATATTTCCAAATATTATTTCAAATTTGATGGTAAGAGGTGTAAGGATTACGCAAAAAGTATTGATGATTATTTTAAAGGAAATGGTATAGGATATATCAATAGGAGTATATTTAACAAATCATTTCATTATCTATATTATAACCTAAAAAGAATTAAGAATTATAAAATGAATTTTGGCGAAAGAATTGATAAAAGAGGTAGGTATGATAATCGGATAAAACATGGAGATGAGAAAGAATGGTATCAGCTTTACCAAAGAATATTATAAGAAAATAAGAATAATTTATATCATAGATGTGTTTAAAAAATTAAGTAAAGCTGTAAACTTTCCCTTAAAAGGAAAGTTTAATCTTAAATTAGGAATTAAATTATTTAATGTTCCTCAATTTTTAAGTTATTTACTTTTTAACAAATTTTATCAAAAAAGGATTCAGAATATTGAAAATCAATCTGAGCAAATTAAAAAATTCCATAAAACTGGCTTATTAAAAGGCAGTAATATAGATAATGCTAGAATTAATTTATTAATAAATGAATTAAATAAACAAAAGACAAAGAATTCAAATAAAAAAATATTTTATTACTCGTTTACAAGTAAAATAAAATCAATTATAAAAGAAATTGTAAATAAAAATCTTATTAAAAATATTTTAGAATTAGAAAAGTATTATAATTCAAATATATATATTACAAATGTATCATTATTTAGAACTTATCACTACGAAGAATCAAATAATCAGCAATTTTATTCTGAAAAATATCATTGTGACCACTATTTGACTCAATATTTTAAGGTTCAGATAAGTTTGAATGATATTAATGAAAAGCATGGCCCTTTACATGTTTTCGATAAAATCAATACAAAACAAATCATGAAAAAAATTAAATGGAATAATAGATATAATCATGATAGGATTTTAAAAAAACCTTATAAAAATATTTCACAACAAGGAGAAACTTTATTTTTTAATCCAACAGAGTGTCTTCATAAAGCAGGTGTTCCTGATATAAATGAATCTAGATTGATGTTAACAATTATTTTCTGTGCCTTGTCTATTAAAAGAGGTAACAATTTATTTTACCTGGATACTTTTGAAAATAAATTTTCTATATGGGATGAAGAAGATAATATTAGTAGAAAATACCTTAAGCCAGAAAAAATATTAGATTTAGTTCAAACTTATAATTTATACAAAAATAATAAAATATATACTTAGTTAAAGGATGTAAAATACTATGAATACAAAAATAATAGCAGAAATTGGATGGAACCATATGGGAGATATGGATCTTGCGAAAAAAATGATAAATGCAGCTAAAGATGCTGGAGCTGATTATGCAAAATTCCAAACATGGTATACAAAAAATTTAAAATCTGGCCCCTGGGACACAGATGGTAGGCTTGAACTCTACAAGAAATCTCAACTTTCGAAAGATCAACACTATTTATTAAAAGATTATTGTGATGAAGTAGGAATAAATTTTCTTACTTCAATATTTAATGCCGAGGATGCAGGTTGGTTAGCTGATTTGAGCAAGGATGCTTTAAAGGTCCCAAGTATGGAAATACAAAACCATGATATATTAAAAGCTATTGATGAAAAATTTGATATTATCATAATCAGTACAGGAGCAGCAAATTGGGATGAAATATTAGAAGCTAAAAATATAATTAATGCTTCTGAATTACACCTTCTCCATTGCGTATCATCTTACCCAACACTTGCCCATAATATTAATTTACCAAGAATAAATAAGATATTGGAAGTACACCCCAATGTAGGGTATAGTGGTCATTTAAAAGGTATAGATGATGCTATTGCATCATTGTACTACAAGCCTTCATTTATTGAAAAACATTTTACTATAGATAATTCATTGCCTGGTAGAGATAATGAATTTTCTATAACTCCTGATGATTTGAAAAGATTAGTTGATTATAGAAATAATTTTGAATTAATGAATACAGATCTTGGTAGGGATATGCAAGAGGTTGAATTAGACGTTCATAATAATTATCGGGGAAGATGGTCCTAGATAATTCGCAAATAGATTTATGAATCAAAAAGTATCAATAATTATAAGAACATTTAACGAGGAGGATTGGATTGGGCACTGTTTGGAATCTGTCTTTGAACAAGACTATAATAATTATGAAGTTATAATTGTTGATAATAAAAGCTCAGATAATACAATTAGAATATCTAAAACTTTCCCTATTAAGAAAATTGTTTCTATTAAAAAGTATTTACCTGGAAAGTCTTTAAATGCTGGAATAAAATATGCAGATGGTAAGTATTTAGTTTTTCTTTCATCGCATTGTATTCCAAGGAACAATAATTGGCTTAAAAGTCTTATAAAAAATTTTAATAATAAAAAAATTGCTGGTGTTTATGGAAGACAGGTGCCTACTGCATTTAGCAAACCAAATGATGTTAGAGATCTATATATTACCTTTGGTCTAGATAAGAGAATTCAAAAGAAAGATTATTTTTTTCATAATGCTAATAGTGCAATCAGGATGGATTTATGGAAAAAATATCCTTTTGATGAAAAGTTGACAAATATTGAAGATAGAGCATGGGCTAAAGTGATAACATCAAATGGCTATCATTTAGTGTACGAGCCTAAGGCTGAAGTTTTTCACTCTCATGGCATACATCAGAATCAGAAAATTGATAGATCTCATAGTACAATTAAAGTATTAAAGAGTATAGAAAAATTTGATGATAATAATTTTTTACCTAGATCAATGAATCCAGATAACATAAATGTTACAGCTTTTATACCCTTTAATAAATCACTATATAACAAGGATAAGAATAGGTTGAACAACTTTTTATCTTATTTAAAAAACAAAAAGCATATCTCAAAAAAATATTTGTTAACAGATACAAATTTACCTCGTAGTATTGTTGAGCCAGAGTTTAGTATATTGAAAAAGCCTAATTCTCTTAATAGTAAAAATGCTTCTTTAGGCAAGCTTTTACATTGGGCATTAAATGAAATTAATAATAATTCTGAGTATCCTGATTATATCCTTTATATGAACCCTGACTACGTTGTTAGGCCAGATAATGCTGTACAGAGACTTGTAGAAGAAGCTTGTTTTAAAGGACTTGATTCTATTGTTTATGGCTATAAAGAGTACTCAAATTATTTTATTTATAATGATGAAAAATATGAGTATGATTCTTTTGCTGATAGCCTCCTTAGTAAAGATGAAAAAAAGCCGGTATATAAAGGTTTATATGGAATAGGCTGTTTGACAAAACCTAAAATAATTCGATCAGAAAAGCTGATGGCAAAATCAAATATTGGAATTATACCGATAAGTAATTTTCTACACACACTTAGATTATCTAAAAAAGGAATGGATAAAATTATTGCTAGTTTAAGTTTCGGAGAAAAATATTATTAAAAATAAAGTTATAAGTATTATTCTAGCACGTAAAGGTTCTAAAGAGTTAAAGAATAAAAATATAATTGAATTATCAGGAAAGCCTTTGATATCTTATACTATTGAAGCCTCTTTGACTTCTAAATATATATCAAGAACAATAGTATCTACCGATTCTAATGAAATTAAAAATATTGCTTTACAATATGGAGCTGAGGTTCCGTTTTTAAGACCAAGACATTTATCAAATGATTCTGCTAAATCAGAATCAGCTTTAAAACATACAATATCTTGGTTGAATGAAAATGAAAATTATGAGCCTGATATAGTAGTTTATTTACAGATTACGGATCCTTTTAGAAAAAAAAATATGATAGATAAATGTGTAGAAAAATTGATAAATAATCCAAATTTAGATAGTGTTTTTATGGCTCTTACAACACATAAGAATTATTGGAGAAAAAAGAATGGAAAGTTTATAAAATTAGCAAATGATATTGAGTCTGATGCCCCAAGACAAATAAAAGAACCGATATATAGAGAGGATACTGGAATTGCATTAGCTTCAAGGGTAGAGGTAATTAAAAGTGGAAAAAGAATTGGTGATAATGCTGAAATTATTCCTTATGAACAGAAGGCAGATTTTATTGATATTCATTCTGAGTTTGATCTTTGGTTATCAGAACAATTGATTAATGAAAAAAATATAATACCAAACGAGGATTAATTTATGCAGAGTGTACCATATGATGAATTTGAAAAATATCTTGGGAAACCAAGGCCATGCTTGATATGTGATACTGACCCAGATGGATCTGATAGAGAAGTATGGGCTAAGGATAATTATTTTAATGCAATAAAATGTCAAACATGTAATTTAATTACAATTGATCCAGGGTTAACGGAAGAAGGGTTGCAGATTTATTATCAGGATAATATGGGAAGAAGGCTAGATCAACAAAAGAAATTAGATGATAGAATGGAACAGTACAATATCGATAATCAAATATTGGAAAGATATATAAATAGCGGAAAAGTATTAGATGTTGGTTGTGGGGGTGGTTTCTTTCTTTCTGTTCTTAATAATAACTTTGATAAATATGGTATCGATATTGATTCAGAGTCAATTAATCATGGTAAAAAGAATTTTAACTTTACATTTAAATGTGAATTGATTGGAGATGATTCGTTTGATAAAGGATATTTTGATTTAATTATTTTTAGAGGTGTGATTGAACATATGTATAATCCAAAGAAAGCTTTGTCAAGAGCTTCAGAATTATTAAAAACAGGTGGCTTATTATATTTTTGTGCTACTCCAAATGTGGATTCTTTTTGTGCCGATTTGTACCGTGAGAAATGGAATCTGTGGCACCCAATTCAACATATAAATCATTTTAGTTCAGAGACATTGTATAGCCTATGTGGTAAAGATAATTATGAAATTTTTCATGAAAGCTATCCTTATTTGGGTACTCCATATGAATCTCAAAAAAATGACTATCTTAAATTAAAATCTGATATAAAATTAATTAATGAAGGCAGAAGAGAAGATGTGACTGTTAGCCCACCTTTTTGGGGGAATATGCTTTCATTGATATTAAAAAAAGTCTGATCTTTTTCCTCTTAATTATTTTTTAAGTAAATGTATAAATATAATCTTGTAATAGTAAACTCTTCATGGGGTGAATTAGATTGGATACTCCCATATATATTAGAAAAAAATAAAAAGTCTAAAGAAAAATATCTTTGTTATTTTAAGAGCCTAAATCTCTATCAAGATAAGAAATATTATAAAGATTTATTTTCTATATGCAGTGAAGCTTTTGAGGATATAGTTCATCCTGATAAAATATCAATAAAAAACTTTTTTAGTGTTTATAAATATCTATCTATAAAAGATATAATTAAAATTGTTTTAAGTCTATTCACTAGTAAATCATATTACTTTGATTACCACGATAGTTTGTTCATGGATTATTTATATGAAAATAATATTGAAATAGAAAAAGTATATCATGAATTAGGTTTCATGGATAGATACAAAATACTTGAGTATTTAGATAAAGACGTTATTTTGTTTCCACATGCTCAAACTATAAGAGGATTCTCTTTTCAAAAGGATTCACATAATAAAAAGAACATAATAAAAGATCCTTTTAATTTTGAAGTTTTTAAAAATTCTAGAATATTAATTTGTGATAAAGATGAAAGAAACTTCTGGAAAAGTGTTACTAAAATAGATAATTACGAGATAGTAGGATTCCCAAGGCTACAGGATGAATGGTTTAATTATAGATCTAAAAATAATATTGATAAAACTACGGATAAAAACTCTATTCTATTATTAATTGGGAAGTACAATTATATAGGTTTGGGAGAGCTGAAGATAATAGCTAAAAATATTTTTCAATTTGCAGTAAGTAAATCTATAAAAGTCATTGTAAAACCACATCCAAGAAATATTAATAATTTTAGTTTCTTTAAATACTTAGACTCTTTCGATGCATTATATGAAATTAGTAGTAATAGTGTCTTCTATGAGTCAAAAAGATCAATCTTGGCGATTTCTACATCTAAGAGTGGAGCTTGTCTGGATGCTGTCTATAATAATTGTCCTGTTCTTGAGTATTTCAGATATGGAAATAAAAAAAATAGATTTTTAGAATTTGAAGTAGATGGAAAATTAACAAGTATATATAATTATTATGGAATAGTTAAAAATGTTTATCATAATGATTATCTTGATTATTTAACTAAGATCTATGAAAATAAAACATTTAGGAATAAACTAGTTAAATCACAAAAAAGCAATTTAATGCGCTATTTGGATAATTAATATGGAGATATCATGGAGGTAAGTATAATAATCACGAATTATAACTATGGAGATTACATTGAAAGATGCATAAGAAGTTGTATTAGTCAAAAAATGATTTCTGGTAAAAGCTTTGAAGTTATTGTCGTTGATGATAATAGTTCAGACCATTCAAGAAAAATTTTAGAAAATTATTCAGATAATATTAAATGTATTCTTTTAGATGAAAATAAAGGTGTAGCTGTTGCGGCAAATGAAGGTATTCAACATGCAAAAGGACGGTTTATAGTTCGTGTTGATTCTGATGATTATATAAATGAAAATATGATAATGATTCAATCTCTTTTTTTAAATACAAGAAGTGAGTATTTAGGCGTTTCAGTAGATTATTTGGAAGTTGATAAAGATGGTGACGGAAAGCTGGGATATTTTTCTGCCTTAGATGAACCTATTTCTTGTGGTATTATGTATAGAAAAGACTTGCTTATAAAAGAAGGATTATACAATCCAGAGTATAGACATAGGGAAGAAAAAGAATTAAGATATAGATTGCAAGATAAGTATACAATTGGAAACATACCTATCCCTCTTTATAGATATAGAAAACATGGTGAAAATAAGACTGAGAACAAAATTGAGTTGGATCAGGTTGATAATTCTTTAGATACAAAATATAAAAGAAAGCAATGAATTGTTATCTGTAGATACTAAATATAAGATAGTAGATATAGAATTATGTCCTGTATGTAACATCAGAATTGATTATAGAGAGAACAAAGAGCTTCCAGCAGATAGTATAAACAATTTCTATGTTAAATCTTTAATCAATGATTTTAATATTGATTTAGATGAATTAAATAATAGAATAAAAATTATAAAATGTGGAAACTGTTATTCTACATATTATAATAAATGGTTTGATTTATCAACAGCAGATAAGATCTTTAATGTTGTCTACGGACAGCATCATTATGGTTGGAAAAATTATTATAATTTTGTTGAAAAATTAATGTTTCCTAATCATGGAAGTCTATTTAAACAATACTTTTCTTCAATGGATATAAAAACTTATGGTGAATATAATTGTCCATTTTCTGGACTTTTTTTTAATATTTTAGATTTAGAATATGATCTTACAACTACTTATACTAAAAATCTTCATCAAGCAGCATATCGTTACTTTAATTCACGACAGCTAGCAAAAACTCATGTATTAAAAAATAATCTAGATAATTCTATTGAGTATCTTTTTCATAATATTGACAAAATTAAAAAGGCTAATAAACGGGATCTTAGTAAAAATAATAAGATTCAAAAATATTTATTATATGATTCTTCTTCATTATGTTGGGGTTATAATTGTATAAGTGATTCAATAAATTGTAAATCTCTTGCGCAAGTAATTTTAGGTTATGATGCAATTAATTTACAATATGATTCCAATACAATACCTAGCTTTGATTGCTTTGGATTATTTATGGTGTTAGATCATCAAATAAATCCGATGAAACTGCTTAACCGCATATTGGATAATTCTCAGTATGTATTACTTCATTTGCATACTTCTCATGAATATCTTACAAAACAACATCTTTTTTCTTTTTCTAAAGATTTCACCTCTTATTTAACAACAAATAACATTTTTTCTAATGATATAACAAAATTTATTAATAAAGACGCTACCAGAAACAAGGGTAGTAATTATTTAAATAATCAATTATACATTATTTGCTCAAAATCTCTAGAAAATATTAAATCTATTGCTTAGTAATTAAAGTGGCTAAAAAAGATATAAAAGTTAACAGTTTGTTAGATTACGTTGTTGCAATAATTCCTGCTCGAATTGGATCAAAAAGGTTACCAAAAAAGAATATTTATCCAGTTTGGGGAAAGCCCATGATTGCATGGTCAATTTTAGCTGCTAAAAAATCTAATTATATAAATGATATATTTGTATCAACAGATGATTCTAGTATTGCAAAAATTTCGATAGATTATGAAAGTAGTGTGATTAATAGGCCAAAGAAATTAGCTGATGATAAAACATATAAAATGGATGTTATTCAACATGCTGTTAAAGAAATAGAAAAAAAGAAAAAACCAACATTAGTTATTAGTTTGCAAGCCAATTCTCCTGAAGTAAGACATGTAGATTTGAATAATGCGATAGAACATTTAATTAATTATGATCTTTTTGAAGTTGTTTCTGTAGATAAAAATTTAAATCAAAATGGAGCCATAAGAGTAATGAGGTATAACACTGTTTTTCAGAAAAATTTAAGTGTTTATTTTGGCGTGGTTAAAACTAATATTTCTGATATACATACATTGTCAGATTTATCATTAATTGAGAATAAATGATTTAAAAAGGAATGCATTAAATGTTTAAAGAATCCCCAAATAAAGTTTTAGTAATTGTGGCACATCAAGATGATGAAACAATTGGTAGTGGTGGTACATTAAATAAATGGTCAGAGTCAGGATGTGAGATTGATGTAATTTTCGTAACAGATGGAGAGACAGGTATTGATCAAAGAGATTTGTATGATGAAAGCAGTATTAAAAGCACTAGAATGGAAGAAGCAAAAGAAGCTGCAAAAATTTTAGGTATAAACAATATCAAAACCCTTGGTGTCTCATGTCAACAAGTGGATTTCAGTTCTCAAAAATTATTTCATAGCATTATTTCTGAAATTAGAAGTTTTAAACCAGAATTAGTTTTAACTCATTCACCTAATGATAAACATAGAGATCATAAGGCGGTTTCTAAATTAGCCGTTGAAGCTTGTTGGAAATCTAATGAAGATATCCATAGTGAACTAGGCGTAACTCATAGAGTCGTAGATATATGGGGTGTTGAAATTACTGATTTGCATGATAATTTTGATTTTGGAGTAAAGCTATCAGATGATAATTATAATGCTAAAATAAATGCTTTTTCAAAATATACATCACAAGATAAAGTTATTAAGGGAATGATTAACAATATTGAAGGTATGGCAAAGGTTCGTGGATATGCCTGCAACACATTATATGCTGAAGGTTTTAAAAGAATATCTAGTATACCTATAATTCTATGAATATTATTTTGCTAACATCAAATGAATTAAGACATCTTTATTTTGCAAAGAGAATATGTGAAGTTTTAGATGTAAAGCTTATAATATCTGAAGCGAAAAATAATTTTTCTAAAGATTTACATGAAAAAGAAAAGAATTATTTTAAAAATATTATAAACTGGCCCTCGATTGAAAACCACCTTTTTTTAGAATCTGGTGAAATAAATAATGTATCTGTAGAGTTAAAATTAAAACAGCTTTCTCCTGATTACATTTTCACTTTTGGTTGCGGGTTATTAAAACCATCAATCTTTAATATACCTCGATATGGTTGTATAAATATTCATACTGGTTTAGTGCAATATTATAGAGGTGTAGATAGCACTATGTGGGCAATTATTGATAATAGATTAGATTTAATTGGATCAACAATTCATTATATTGATAATTCAATTGATGGCGGTGATATTATTGATCAAAGAAAGATTGATCTTTTGGAATTGTCAAGTTCAGATACTTTAGATGATGTTTTTATAAAAAATTGTATTATTGGTATTGAATTATTAATTGAGAATATTGATAATATTCTATCTAAGAAGATATATCTCAAAAAAGATAAGGCTACTGGGAAGCTATATCAAAATAAGGATAAAAATAAAGAGTCTTTGTTGAGGGCAGAATCTAATCTTAGAAATTATTTTAATAAAATTAATGATTTTAATAAAACTAAAGTTTAATTAAAGAAAAAAATAATAATGAGTAAAGAATTATTTTCTAAAGAAATTGATATGTCTTTTTTAAAGAAGAATGTTGATAGAAGTGGTAACTACAGTCATTATAAAAAAATATGTAAAGAAATAGCATCTCAAGAGAAAGTATTAGTTTCTTGTCCTATATGTGACACTTTTAATAAACCGAGAAATATATTCATATCCGTATATGGTTTAGAATATATTAAATGTTCTAAATGTTCACATGTTTATCAAGACTATTTACCAACTGAAGAACAACAATATTTGAATAGCACTAAAGTGTCAAAAAGAATGAGTAAACAATTATATGAAGACCCTTCTAAAAGTTTGTATAGATTGAATGAAGTTGTATTGCCAAAGATTAAATTTGCTATACAGGAATTTCCTAAAAATTATAATGGAAAGTGGTTAGATGTTGGTTGTGGAACTGGTGAACTAATTAAAGCAGTAAATGATTTAGGTTGGTATGCAGCAGGAATTGATAATAATAAGAGTTCAATTGATTTTGCCAAAGAAAAATATAAGTTAGATATTACTTATGGAGATGTGGAAAAGACTAATGAATCATTTTTTAAAGAGTTTGATGTTATATCTATTTTTTTACTATTTGAACACTTGAGAGAGCCAAAATCTTTTTTTAACAATATAGCTAAAGGTTCGAAAAAAGGGGCCTTAATTATTACTGAAGTTAATAATTCAAACTCTTTTTCATCGCTTGTACAAAAAAGATTTTCTAAAAAAATTGATAGACATCTTTTGCCCTGTAGCCACACTAATATGTTTACTCCAGATTCTATAAACTATTTCTTTAATTTATTTGGATTTGAAATGATTTCAGAATGGTGGTTTGGTCAAGATTTTTATGAATTATTAAATGCCTTGAAAGAGGAAGAAGAATTTGAAAACTTAATAAATAGTTTGATAAAGCATTCAAATGAATTTCAGAAAGTCATTGATAGAAAAAAAGCTTCAGATCGAACAATATATATATTTAAGAAAAAATAAATAAATTTATTTAATTTATAATTGTATATAATTAATTCTTCAATTTATAAAGCGTTTATTATTTCAGCGCTATTGTGTATATCTCCATTTAATTCTCTTGCATATCTTTCCCCTTTTATTTTTATCATTGTTATTATGTTTTATATAAGATCAGAAATAATTCTTAGAAATATTGTGATAACAATTTTTTCAGTTTTCAATCTATTACTATTTTATAAATTTATTGATAATGATTATGTTATAGGAAATGGTGTTATAAGTATAATAACGTATGGATCATTTTTTCCTCTATTAATTATACCAAATAAATTTTTTAATAATAGAAATATTTTTTATAAGATAATCAAAATATCTATACCGATAATTATATTAGAAAGTTTTTTGGGTATTTTTCAGGGTCTTTATGGTATTTTTATTACAGGTATATTTGATCTTGGCTTTGGTGATTATGTTGAAGGAACTATACATCCACAATTACGCCCTGAAAAATCAATGTCAAATCCTATATATGCAATCATACTCTCTACTAGTTTAATTTTCTTATATGCTAATAAGCATAGAATAAAAAATTTTGGTTTAATATTTTTAATTGGTTTAGTTGCATTTATCTTTTCATCTGTAAACCATTTAATTGCATTTTTATTACTTTCCATGGTGATATCATATTTAATTTTTAAACCTAAAATATTTAGATATTCTAATAAAGTCTTAAAGTTAATTCAAGGTACCCTATTAATATTATTTCTTTTATTTTCCATAAAAATATTATCAATTACTAATCTAGCTCAATTAGGTAATACTGCCTCATATCTAATTGAAAATAGATACCCGAAAACAAAGATTATTTATATGTTCTTTGATAATAATATAAATACTAAAGCCTTCTCTAAATATATAGGATTAGGCCCTGGCCAAGTTATAAGCAGAGCAAGCTTTATTTCTAGTGGCTCTTATTTTGGAGGTCCATCATCAAATAGCCTTGAAATTCCATTCGCTAATTCTTCAAAATTTTTTAACCAGCATGTAGATCCATTATGGAAAAAATCTCTTCAAAACACTCAGATTGGAAGTTCTACTTCTTCACAGATACAATCTTCATGGGGTGCAATATTAACTGAATTTGGAATAATAATTTGGTTTCTTATGTTAATCTTTATTTTGAAAACAATTATAAAAGTAAAAAGGCATATATATAATAGAGAAGATAGATACCTTGGCTTTGCATTCTCTACAATTCTATTATACATCTTCTTGATGGGTATACAACAAAATTATTGGGAAGTATCTCAGGCAATTTTTATACCACTAATTATATTAAAAATTATTTATTCATTTTTAACTATTGGTAATCCATCTAATATTTTAGTTAATGATAACATTTGAAATATAGCTAGAAAAGAAGGTGTTTATTATAAAATGAAATTATTTTGGCTTAAAAAACTTTCATTAATTAAAATTTTCTTTTTCAATATTCAAGATACTCTCATTTCTATAATTAGAATAATTATAGATACTAAGATCAGTTTTGCAATTAAAAAAAATCCTATCATAGGAATTGCTAATAGTCCTAACTGCGTATTGTTAGTCAATGGACCCAGTTTAAATATTGATTTAAAAGAAAATCCGTGGATTTTTAATGAAAAGGATATTTTATGTGTAAATAATTTTGCCACCTCAGAACTTTATACGCAAATAAAACCTAAATATTATATGTTTTCAGATCCGGCATATTGGGGGGAGAACCCTGGCGAATTTTTGATTAATTATAGGAGTAAAATCTTTGAGTCCATTAATAATAAAACAAATTGGAATATGGTATTATATCACCCACCCGGAGCAAATAAAATTATTAAAAAATATATTATTAATAAAAATAATAAAATTTCAACTTATGAGTTTAATCAAACTGCAATATTAGGATTTAAAATATTCAGAGAATTTTGTTATAAAAATAATTTAGGTACTCCACCACCAGGTAACATTTTAATTCCAGCTCTAATTAATATGATTAATCTAAGTTATAAAAAAATATATATTGCTGGTACAGATCATACAATGTTTAAAAATATAACTGTTGGAGAAGATAATATTTTATATAAGGAGGGTGATCATTTTTATGGTAGAGGGAAGAAGAGAAAATTATACTCCTATTCATATTTAAATGGAATGGTAAATGATCAAGTTAGCTTGAGAATGTCTGAATTTTTATTAAACGCTGGAAATGTATTTCTAAGTCATGAAATAATTTATGAATATTCAAAAAGTTTAAAAGCTGATATTATAAACTTAACAAAGAATAGTCTTATTGATTCTTATTCAAAGAAATAATGAAAAAGATTGACGTTTCAATAATTATTGTAAATCATAATAATGGAGAAAAAGTAAAATCTTTAATTAAATCAATTTATTCTAAAACTAATGGTATAAGTTTTGAAATAATTTTAATTAATAACACAAGTGATGATAATATTATAAAAAATGTAATTCAAAAATATGACGATGTAAAATATATTGAGAATAAAGTTATAAAAGGCTTTTCTGAAAATAATAATCTGGGCATCAAAAATAGTGTAGGACAAAAAGTACTTCTACTAAATCCAGATATAATTTTAAAAAATAATGCTATTAAAATTTTATATAAATATTTGTTAGAAAATCCTTCAATAGGATTATGTGGAGCAAAATTGCTTAATTCTGATAATACAATTCAATATTCATGTAGAAAATTCCCTACTATTAAAAGCACATTAATTAGAAGGACTCCTCTTAGATGGTTTGTATCTGAAAACAGAAGAAGCTTATCGCATTTGATGCACGGTTGGGATCATAGAGACACTAGAGAAGTAGATTGGGTTCTTGGTGCCTGCATGCTAATTGATAGAAATTTGATTAATTCAATTGGTATGCTCGATGAAAAGTTTTTTTTATATTGTGAAGATATTGATCTTTGTTACAGACTAAAATTATTAGGATATCCCACGGCCTATGTTAGTACTGCAATAATGTATCATGAGCATCAAGGAGATTCTGATAAAAAACTTTTTTCTCGTAAAAGTTTCTATCATTATAGAAGCATGTTATATTTTCTTAATAAACATAAATGGTTCTTATTTAATTGAAAAATACAAAATATGACGCAATTATTGTTGGCACAGGGATTGGAGGTGGAACAATTGGTTTTTCTTTAGCAAAAAAAGGTTTAAAAGTTTTATTTATTGAAAAAGGTAATAATTCACTATCTAAAAAATCAATAAAAGGTAACTATGCTGAAACTTTTGATAAATTTTCAGAGCACAAAAAAAATATTCTTAATAATTCTGGAAGAGCATTTGAAAAAATTATTGAGGGGTCAGAATTAAAATATCCTTTTATTGGCTCTGGTACCGGAGGATCTTCAGCGATTTATGGCATGGCAATGGAAAGATTCTTTCCTTCTGATTTTGTAAAGAGAGATTTAATTAATGATCAAAAACTATCAAACTTTCCATCTGAAGGTTGGCCTTTCAACTATGAAGATATAATTGAATATTATATACGTTCTGAAAAACTCTATAGTGTTAAAGGAGATATTGATAACCTAAAGGCAGATTACCAATTTGGCTATCAAGATCCTCCCGAAATAAAACATTCAAATAATAAAGTATTTAAATACTTACAAAGAAAAGGATTAAATCCCTATATATTACCTAGGGCATCAAAGTTTAGTAAAGACTGTTTAGAGTGTCAGGGTTTCTTATGCCCAAAAGATTGTAAAATAGATAGTTTTAATGCATGCGTAATCCCTGCTATAGAAAAATATGGAGCTGAAATAATAACTAATAGTGAAGTTGTTAACTTAATTTCAAAAGGAGACTTAATTAAAAATATATCTATACTTAAAAATAATAAAATAATAGATATTTCTTCCGAAATATATATCCTTGCTGCAGGAGCAATTTATACTCCATACTTATTGCTAAAATCAAGTAATGAAATATATCCAAAAGGTTTAAGTAATCAATCAGGCCAAGTAGGTAAAAATTTAATGAGACACTTAATTGATATATATATAGTTAACACAAATAAAAAAATTGAAAATAAAGGATTCATCAAAGAAATTGCATTTAATGATCTATATAATAATAAATACGGGCGTTTAGGCACTGTTCAATCTTTTGGTAGACCTCCTGATAATATAATTATGTCAGATACAATTGTAGAAAAACTTTCAAACTTTACAAACTTACATAAAAGTAATTTTAGAATTCTTAGACCAATAATAACGAAACTTATTTCCAGGTATTTTTCTAAAAAAATATTGTTTAATACGATTTTAGAAGATTTACCATATATGGACAACCAAATTGAAATCGATCAAAAAACTAATTTGCCAATTTTAAATTATAGATTGTTTCCCTATGAAAAGAGGTTGCTAGAAGAATCGCGTAAGCAGGTTAAAAAAATATTTAATAATTTGGGAGTAAGATTAATAAAACAGGCTGAAGATAATAAACGTTTAGCTCATGTATGTGGTACATGTCGTTCTGGAAATGATCCAAAATATTCAGTTGTGGATAAAAATTGTAAATCACATGAAATTAAAAATTTATATATTTCTGATAGCTCAATTTTTCCCACAAGTGGTGGAACAAACCCTGGACTTACAATTGCTGCAAATGCGTTGAGAATATCAGATCAAATTACCTAAATGTCAAAAATTTTAATAATATCAAATAAATATCAATTTTTTGGTGGTACAGAACAAGTTGTCTTAAATGAAATCAATCTTTTAAAAAACAAAGGGCATAATGTTAGATTACTTGAATTTGATAATAATTCAATAAAGAAATATAACTTTTTTCAAAAGATAAAGTTTATTTTAAACTCTTTTTATAGTTTTGATTCAAGAAAAAAATTAAAACAGGTTTTAGTAGACTTTCGTCCTGATTATATTCATATACATAATATTTATCCACTAATTTCTCTATCAATATATGGTATCCTTAATTCATTGGAAACTCCAGTTTTTCAATCGTTCCATGATCATCGATTAGCAGGATTATGCCCTCAGGGTAATGCGTTTCGTAATAATAAATTTTGTGATAAATGTTTTAATGGAAATTTCTTATATGCAGTTTATTATAGATGTATAAAAAATAATTCAATCTTAAGTATTGTATATGCTTTTAATTTATTTATTAATAAAAAGTTTAGAATAATAGAAAATGGAATAGATTTTGCTATTGTGTTTAATGATTATATGAAAAATAGATTATTAAAAGTTGGTTTTAATGAAGAAAAAATATTCGTAAAACCACACTTTACTGAAATTATTAATGGTATTAAAAAGAATAAAAAAGAATATATTATCTTTATTGGAGCCATTGATAATCATAAAGGTATTTTTACTTTAATATATGCCTATGAATTATTAAAAAATAAAATACCTCTAATAATTGTTGGAAATGGAGAAAAGATTAATGAATTAAAGAAATACGTTATTGATCATAATCTTTCTAATATCTCGTTTGTGGGTGAAATTCGAAATGATTATGAAAAATATAAACTGATTGCAGATTCTTTAGTTTCTATTATACCATCTGAATCTCCTGAAACATTTTGCCTTACAGCAATTGAGAGTATGAGTGTAGGTGCTCCAATCATCTCTTCAGATATAGGGTCTCTACGATACCTCATTAATAATAAAAAAAATGGTTTTAAATTTAAATGTGGAGACCATAATGATCTGTCAAATAAAATTGATTATATTATTGAAAATAAATCTGATCGTATAAAATTAGGTATAAATGCTAAAAAAACTTTTTTGAATAATTATACACCTAATCAAAACTATAATTATTTTGAAAGACTTTTTCATAAAGCAAATAATAAAAAGGAATAAGATTGAAAAAAATATTAGTTACTGGAGGAGCTGGATTTTTAGGCTCTCATCTCTGTCATAGCTTAATTGAAAAAGGAAATGAAGTGATATGTGTAGATAATTATTACACGGGTTCAAGAGATAATTTAATTGGTTTACTTGATAATCCACGTTTTGAGGCAATTAGACATGATATATGCTTTCCTCTTAACTTAGAAGTAGATGAAATCTATAATTTAGCTTGCCCAGCTTCGCCAATTCATTATCAACATGATCCAGTTCAAACTACGAAAACATCTGTAAATGGTTCTATTAATATGCTTGGGTTAGCCAAAAGGGTAAATGCTAAGATTCTACAAGCTTCTACAAGCGAAGTATATGGTGACCCATCTATCCATCCTCAAATAGAAGGATATTGGGGCAACGTTAACCCCATTGGTGTGCGTTCTTGTTATGATGAAGGAAAGAGGTGTGCTGAAACGCTTTTCTTTGATTATTATCGTCAGCATAAATTAAATATCAAAGTTGCAAGAATTTTTAATACTTACGGTCCAAGAATGCACCCAAATGATGGTCGAGTAGTTTCAAATTTTATTGTACAAGCACTTAATAATAATGATATAACAATATATGGCAATGGTACTCAGACAAGATCATTTTGTTATGTAGATGACATAATTACTGCTTTTATGAATTTAATGAAAACTGAAAATAATTTTACTGGCCCAGTCAATATTGGTAACCCAAATGAATTTACAATTCTTGATCTTGCTAAGAATGTTATTAAACTTACTAATTCTAAATCCAAAATTATTTATAAACCTTTACCTGAAGATGATCCTATGCAGCGCCAACCTGATATTTCATTGGCAAAAGAAAAATTAGACTGGGAACCTAAAATTCAATTAATTGAAGGTCTTACCAGGACAATAGAATATTTCAAATTGATATTTGATTAATTGTAAAATAAATATTTGTTTTTTTAAATTTTTTTAATAATAAAATTTTGATTAGATATATAAAATTCTTTTTTGATACTATATCCTATATAGCCTCAGTATTAATTTCAACATTCTTTTATTCTGAACCACTCTTAAATGTTATTTATGAATTAAATTATTTTTTAATAATTAGTGGGTATTTTCTTTTTATTGCAAGCTTGATTAATTATAAGGGATATAATATAACCTATGAATTTTCAACAATTAGAGAAATTACTTCCATAATCAATGCCTCTGTATTTATGGTAACTTTATCTATTTTAATCTTATTTATTTTTCAGATAAAAACTCCTGATTTTCTAACTGCCTCTTCAACAATTATTTTCTCATTATCAATTATCATTTTACCTATAATTTTCCGAAGTATATTAAATAGCTTTAGTAAAGATAAAACAGAAATAGAACCAGTTCTTCTAATAGGCTTAGGTAAGATGGGAAAATCATTCATAGATATTTTAATAAAGACTGAATGGAAAAGATTTGATATAATAGGTGTTTTAGATGATAATTATGAAAAAGGATTTAAATACAAAAATTGCCATGTTATTGATAATATAGATAGTTTAGAGAATATTATTAATAATGTATCTTTTAATAGAATTATTGTTGCAGTTCGACATTTATCTGAAAAAAGAATTAGTTATATCAATTCTATATCCTCCAGATATAATAAACCTTTAAACTTTTTACCAAGCATAGATTCATTTATAAATGACCCGGGTAAATTAAAAGTTCATGCGGGAATACCTTTAATTTCAAGCAGATTCCAACCTCAAACTTTATTCTATCTAGCTGGAAAAAGATTTTTGGATATATTATTTTCATTATTAGGATTAATTTTTTCAATCCCTGTGTGGATTATTGTCTCTTTATTGATTAAAAAAGATTCAAACGGTCCTGTTATTTTTAAGCATGATAGAGTTGGTTTAAATGGAAATCATTTTCCTTTATATAAATTTAGATCAATGTATACTGATTCGCCAAAATATGCGCATTGTCCAACCAGGGGTAATGATCCTAGGATAACTAAAATTGGTAAATGGCTTAGAAAAACTAGTTTAGATGAATTGCCTCAATTATTTAATGTGTTAATGGGTCATATGAGTATGGTTGGCCCTAGACCTGAAATGCCTTTTATTGTTGATAATTATAATTTCATTGAGCAAAAAAGATTACTCATTAAGCCTGGTTTAACAGGCTTGTGGCAAATCAGCCCACATCGAAGCTATGAAATTAGTCATAACTTGGAGTATGATTTTTATTATATAGAAAATCAAGGGTTTGTTTTAGATATTGTAATATTGATTCTTACTAGCTTTTTTGCTATTCGTGGATTAACTCATTAAAACTTTATATCAATACTATATGTGGGATGCCAATTCCCCTTATTTGGTTTCCAAAGTGCTGGTCTAAAAAAACCTATTACAAAATCTATTGTATTTATTCTTTTATTTAACTTTTTAGAATTATAGATAGGTATAATTAATGAAACGTCAATACTTGTTCCTTTGAGTTTATAATTATTATTAATATTTCTTATGCTTACAAAACTACCACCAATATTATATTTCTTATTTAATTTAAAAGTATATAATAATTGTGGAAAGAAGAGATGTTCTTCAAATTTTGGATTATAATTCCTAATCCCAATAGCAGAAGCTAAGTCTAAATAGTTTAGTTTAATGAATTGATAAAAAATTCCAATATAGTAATTATCACGTTCATCTGTTTGAATAGAATAATAGCCATGGACATCTAAATTTTGAATAATACCATATGATACAACTGCATAACTTTGACCTTTTTCCCAAAAGTTAAAAGGATTCCATGTTAAATCTATTCCTAAATTATTTTTCCCTATAGATGTTCCATTATCATACCCTCCTGATGGATATAGAGAACTTGATTGTAGAACACAAAAAAATATAAATCGAAATATAAAATTTAAATTCTTTATACTAATATTTAACTTTCTATAAATTATTTCAAAACTTATATATGTTTAACGAAAAATCAATTAGATATTTAAATAACAATAAAATAGTTCAGTCAGTTAATGGATAAAATAAGTATTAATAAATTTATAATTTTATTTATACTTATTCTTTTTAAACCGGAAATTCTATTATCTCAAAATGTTATTTCTGCTGATCCTAATAAAATTATTGAGATAGAATATAATCTTTATAGAGATTCTTCTAGTTTTTCAATGTCAGCTATCCGGCCAATTATCAATAATAATTTTTCTAATAAATGGAGATTATTTTTCCAAAGCGAATTTTACTTTAACTCTAATGCTCCAAACTTTGAAAACATGGGAAATAGGTTTATTGGTAAAGGTTTAGGTTTATTCAAAAGTATTAATTTATCTTACATTGGAAAAAATATAATTTTCAGTGTTGAACCATATTATTTTCACAGTCAAAACAAAGAAATAAATGAAATTAGCAGGGAGGGAATATTTAGTAGACTTAATGATGTTAGGTATAATAGTAATAGTCCCTATCAAATTCTGGGATTAAGAGAAACGCAATTATATATACATATTAATAATTTAGGAATAGGGTATTCTAATGCTAATATGTGGTGGGGGCCAGGTATCCATAATTCTCTTACTATGACTAATAACGCTTCTGGGTTTCCCCATATATTTATAGGTACTTTAAATGAGAAAACAAAGGGTATTATTGGTTATAATATTCGCTATATTTTTTCAAAATTAGATAAAACTATTGGAAATCCTTATTTCACTGCTCTTGTTTGGAATGTTACATTTTATACAAAACCTATTATTACTATTGGTTTGATTAGAAGTTATTTATCTGGTGGATTGCCTACTGATAGGCCTTTTAATCAAATGGATGCAGCTTTAATTGTTTTTGAGCAGTTACTAATTGATACTAAAATCAGAGAATATCCAGATGATTGGCGCGAACATGATCCATGGGACCAAGTTATGTCAGGTTTTTTTTCAATATATTTTCCTGACTCTAAATTGAAATTATATTGTGAGTTAGGCACCAATGATCATAGACAAAATTTGAGCGATTTACGAGCCTATCCAGATCATGCTGCTGCAAGTATTTTTGGATTTAGAAAATATGGCCTTTTTAATAATGAATCCCTTTTGTTTGGTGTAGAATACACTAATTTAATTTTAGCTAAAACATGGAAATTTAGGCCAACACCTAATTGGTATAATAGAGATTTTTATGATTACTCTAGTTATGATAGTCGCCGTTGGAGTGCTCACAGCGGGTCTGATTCTGATGATTTATATTTTTATTTTGGATATAATGATGATAAAATATCTATAATTCCAGCTTTTAATTATGAACGTCATGGAGTATTATATTCACGTCCTCCAGAGGTGAAGATGGAAATTAGACTTGATATTCGATATAAATGGAATGATTATAAGTTTAAAATTTATTTTGAGAGAGAATGGTTAGAGCATGCTGGTTTTATACCAAATAAATGGCGTAATGGTAATGTTATTTGGTTTGGAATTGAACGTGACATAACTAATATGCTTTCCAATAAAATAGGATTAGTTAATAATTAACTTATTTATCAATTTTTAAATAAACATTTTATTTGCAGTTTAAATTAATTATTATTTTTTGCAGATTCTTTTGTGTATCATTCTGATTCTATTATGAAAAAACTAATCTTTATTACTATCATTATTACTTTTGCGTCTGATTTTATTATTGGCCAATCTGTTTCAGATATTAATCGGATGAGAAAAGATTATGAAGAATATATTCTAGAACGTGACAAAAGTAATTTTCCTAAATATAATAATTTAGATGAGATTGATGGTAATTTACCAGTGAGTGAAGAAATTAATTTATATCTTAATGCTAAAAAGCAGGTCGTAGATAAACCAAAATTAGAGTTCTTTGGCTATGATTTTTTTTCATCCAAAGATTCTTTATCTATATGGAATAATTTACCTATTCCATCATCCTATCTTTTAGGGCCTGGCGATGAAATTATTATTTCACTTTGGGGGGAAACTCAACTTCGTGAAAGTTATACCATAAGCCGTGATGGATTATTATATATTGAACGTATTGGACAGCTAAGCCTTACTGGAAAGACTATTGAACAGGCAGATAAATATTTAGTTAAACAATTCCAAAAAGTATATGAAACATTAAAAGGAACTCGTCCAAGTACATTTATGGATGTTTCTTTAGGTCAACTAAAGTCCATTAATGTTACTTTCATTGGTGAAGTGAATTTCCCTGGTGTTTATCCTATTCATCCTTTTTCTACTGCACTTACTGGATTAATACAAATAGGAGGGATTGACACGACAGGAAGTCTTAGAAATATTCAAATTATAAGATCAGAACAAGATCCATATAAAGTCGATTTTTATAAATTCCTTATATCTGGTAAATCTGCTAATTCAAATATTAGGTTGCAAGATAATGATATTGTTTTTATACCACCAAGATCATCTCGTGTCAATATAGCGGGTGCTGTTAAAAGGCCTGGGATTTATGAATCAGATAAAAATGATAATATTTTAGATTTAATCAATTATGCAGCTGGATTAAGAACTAATGCGAGTGATAAAATCCTTGTAAGTTATAAAAATATTTCAAAAGATGTATCACTTACTAAAAGCAAATATATTTCATTAAATGATATTAATGATCAACTATCTGTGGGCGTAAGTGCAATTCTCGCATATCCTTTACCTGTATTTAATAAAAGTATATATATTTATGGACAGGTTAAAAACCCCGGTGTTTATGGATTTGAAGAAGGAATGAATATTTTGGATTTATTAAAAATAGCTGGCGGTTTATTTGACAAAACATTCTATAAAACTATATATGCACCAAGGGCTGATATTATTCGTAGAGATTTTAAATCTAACTATCCAAAAGTTATTCCAATTAACCTTGAAGAGTTAAAACAAGGTAATCAAACACAAAATATTGAATTACATAACTGGGATATGATTTTTGTTAGAAAGAATAAAAATTTTATTACCCCAAAGCAGGTTCAAATTACAGGCGAGGTAAATATGCCTGGTTATTATACTCTTTCAAAGCCTAGAGAAACTCTTCAAAGTTTGATTTTACGATCTGGAGGCTACACAAATAGAGCGTTTCAAGATGGGATCCAACTTTATAGAGATACTGTTAAAGTAGCTTTAGATAATTTTAATTTTTCATTATCTCATGGAGATAGTATTTATGTACCAAGTTATCCAGGAGTAGTTCAAGTGATTGGTGAAGTTTATAACCCGGGATATGTGCAATTTCGTAAACGTAGAAGCTTAAATAGTTATATCGAAGCTGCTGGGGGATATAGTCTGTATGCTAGAAAAAATTATATCACAATTATCCAACCTAATGGTGACGTAAAGGTGAAAGATTCATTTTGGAGCCCAAAGGTTAAAGAAGGTGCGCTAATCATTGTACATAAAAAACGACAAGAGTTGCCTTTTGATGTTACTGCATTTTTTAAAGATGCTGCTTCACTTGCTGTTTCATTAACTACTATCATTTATATTATAAATACACAGAATAATTAATAAATGCTTTTTCTCTATATTATCAAAAAGCGCATAAAATTAATTTTGGTGATTACTTTATTAAGTATTTCATTTGCTATATCATATCTGTTTTTTATTGCTCAACCAGTTTATCTAACTACTGCAAAACTTCTTCCAACAGGTGAGGATAATTCTTTTTCAAATATTCAGGGCTTGGCTTCTCAATTTGGTTTAGCACTACCGTTTCAATCAGGATCTAATCTGTCATTTTCTGATATTTACCCAGAAATAGTCAAGAGTAGACAGTTAACTCGAATAGTTTTAGAAAAAAAATTTAATACAAGAAAATTTGGACAGAACCAATTACTTAAGAATATACTATCAAGACAATACCGTTTAGACAAATATGATTTTGATGAACGATTTAAGCGTTCGAGTGAGATTCTGCAAAATAATATTAAAGTATCAAAAGCTAGATTGACTTCGATAGTAACCTTAGAAGTAAGAGGTCTTGAGCCAGAATTTGCTGTTGATTTGGCAAATACAATAATCAGTGAATCTGATAAGCTTCAAAGGGAATTTAAGACCCATCAGGTATCGGATAAACGATCTTTTATTGAGGAACGCATTAAAGATGTGAAAAAAGATTTGGAGAGCGCTCAAGAAGATCTAAAAGAATTTCGTGAGAAAAATCGTCAAGTACAGTATTCCCCTGCATTACTACTAGAAGAAGAACGTTTAACTACTGAAATGGATGTGAAAAAAGAAATCTTTAGTACTTTGAAACAACAATTTGAATTAGTTAAAATTGAAGAAGTGGAAGAGGGGGCAACAGTTCAGATATTAGATAAACCTGTAGCTCCATATGAGAAATCTAGCCCCAAAATATTTTTTAGTATTTTCCTTTCAATTTTTATTGGTTTTGGTATTTCTGTAGTTTTAGCCTATGTAATGGATGGGCTAGAGTAATACTTTCCATTCCTTATTAATTAATAATCTTACTTTTTATATATAGCTCTATCTAATAGAACTAATATTTCAATAATTAAATTCCTATATAATATATGAATAAAAGATATCATGCGCTATTAACTGATAGTTTAAAATATTCTTTAACTAAAGTTTTACCAGGTATTGTAGGATTAATTAGTGTTATACTAATTATAAAAATTATAGGTACAGAAGAATATGGTAAATACAGCATTTTATATTCATTTGTTCTCACTCTTACAGCATTTTGCGGTGGTTGGTTAAACCAAGCTTTGTTACGCTACTACCCTGGCAATAGTGAAAATAAAATAATAGAAAATCAAGCAATCTTTGGCCTATTGATTTCAGTAGTATTTGGAATATTAATTTTGATTGGGATTTATATTGTAAAAGGAGATAGTTTTTTCCAAAATACTAATATTTTATTGGTAATCTTTTTCTTTATTGCTGTATTACTATATCAATTCCAGATATCTATATATCGATCTCAGATTCGACCCAATATGGTAGTAATAATTACATCTATTCAGTCAATTTTATCTCTAATTATGCCATTATTTTTTATTTATTATTTTAACTCAGAAGTAACGTATATAATTATTGGGTTAACAATAGCATATTTTGGGTCTAGCATTAAAAATATATTTTTCAAAATTTCATCATTAAAATATATCTTTACATATCAAACTAAATCAAATTTTATATT
>MDTG01308968.1_pt1 | contig 45411 bp, 42 predicted proteins | sample 811421 | NCBI WGS metagenome assembly MDTG01 (sample SAMN05326645, study PRJNA326480) | marine metagenome | isolation source: seawater | place: Pacific Ocean: South East | collected 2011 | reverse complement strand
CTTATGAAAGGTAATGCTAACTCCTCTAATAGTTGTGCTCTAGAACTCGCAAATAGGAAGGCTTCTGCTGAGGGAGAGAGTTTCTCCGTTGACTCCAGAATAGCTTGCCTAAGTTTTTCACCAAACTTTGTGCCACCAGGCTCTCTCAAGCATAAGACATTATAATGATTTTTATCCAGATAGTTTTTTAATAATTCGATTTGCGTTGACTTTCCGCAGCCATCAATTCCTTCAAAGGAAATAAGATTATTGTTTTCTGGTTGTTTAAAGCTATTTATAAATTCCATAACATATTGGAATCTATCAATTGATTAGTTTTATGGCCACTTATAATACTAATATGATTCTATTGGTCGGCTCTCGTTTTTATCATAACTATCATTTGCGTAATCATCATTGGTATAGTCATCTTTTTCCATATTACGCTTTTCGTCATAGCTGGCTTCATTTTGATCATCGTAATAATTATCGTTTGTTTCGCCAAATGTATCGGCATATTCATTGTTTTTTTGGTTTATTTCCTCTTCGCTTTCAGGTGTGAGGCTTTCACCATAGGACTCAGTTTGTTCTAGTTCTTGGTAGTTTTCCTCCATATCTGAGTTTCGTGGGTTATTTTTATCGACCGTGTTTTTTGATTTTACTTGGTTAGAAGAGGGGACACGCTTCTTTGGCGTTGGTAATTTTGAGGCTTGGACTTTAAATCTCGATCTTTGTGATCGATTCTTTTTTGGTGCTGAGGGTCTCAGAGCATTTTTTTTACTTGCTGAGCCAGTCTTCCCTTTTTTTGAATTTTTGGTAATTTTTGTGACTGGCGACTTTAAGGCATTTTTACCTACGATTTCCTTCTTATTAAAAGATATGAAGTAACCAATGATTAGAATTACGATAAACGCGGATGCAGTTAAGTATTTTATAATGGAACTATCAGTATCCTTATTAACAATTGGTATTTCTTGCTTTTTGTCTTGTCCAGTTATTTTAACAAGGCCATCAAGAACATTATCTGATTTCTGTAAACTCATTGGAGTTTTACTTTCCTTAAATATCCTTTTTTGCTTTACAGGGGGAAGTTTATTCGATTTTTTTTCAAGGGTTTTTGTTATTTCTGCTAAATTTAATTCTTCATTATTAGAAGCTTTGATGATTACTTCTTGATAAAATATTTCTAAAACTTCAACTAAAACCTTGAAATTTATTATTGCACGCTTGCTTTCAAAGTTAATGGCCACCTTTTTTTCATACTGAAGATCTTGTCTTTCCTGTGTTTTTATTAGTTGGTTGAATATTTGCTCTAATTCTTTCATATTTCTCTCGGCCTTTGAGAAATAATCGGTCTATGGCATTTTATTTGTTACTTTTGAGTGAACGGTGGGAAAAAACGTCCAAAAAAAAAGGCTCTTGGAAACAAGAGCCTTTTTGTGGTTTATTAATCTAAATGTCCTTAGAAAGCTCTATAATTCAGACCAAACTCATACGTAAGGTTTTCGTAGAAATCATCTTGGTACTTTAAGTTATCTTTACCCGATAATGGCGTAGAGTATACCGTAAAGTTATATCCGAGTTTTTCCGTTGCACTTCCTGACAAATCAACATTGAAAGTCATAGAGGCACTTTCATCCAAGTCTATTGAATTGTTTGCCTTAAATACCTCTTGGAAAAATGTAAGTGAAAGGTTTTTCGGCAGTGATAGTGATTGAGATAAAATTCCAAGAAAGTAGTTTCTTGTTGTTGTTTTAACTTTGGAATCTCTTATATCATTAAGGGCCAAAAACATTGTCGCGCCTAATGAAAACTTGTCGTTTACTTTTCTTGAAAATGAGGTTGATAGCCTGTTGTGTCCGTATGCGTTTCCGTCTACTCTCGCACTTGGGTCAGTAATGTATCTTTTTTCAAATGCTGCACTCATATTTAAACCATGCTCTTCTTGGTTAAGAATACCCGATCTAGTGTATTTCAAGATAGTTTTAGCATGCGTAAAGTTCGTATCAACATCTTTTTGAAACGTTCCTGTTACTTGATTTTGCCATCTAAGCGAATCTTTGTCAGATATAGTGTAGTAAAGGTTAACAATATTTAACTGACTAACACCATCAATATTATCGGTAGTGCCTATTGTGCTGTTGTAAGATGAAGCTGCTAAACCAAACCGATCTTTGTTGATTAATTCGCTTAAGGATTTTGGTGCATTTAATGTTTGTGTGTTTGCAAGGGCACTAATGCTTGTAATGACCAAAACCAAACTTGCGAAGCTTTTAAGTTTATTTGTATTCATTATAGGTTCTCCTCTCATTTCAATTGAGTTAAAATACGTTAATTATTTTTTTTATCAAGTAATAATGTAAAATTAGCAGTGAAACGGTCGGTTTTATAAAGTAAAGGTGTCATTTTGTCCTCAAAAGATTGGAAAATTAGGGTAATTTTTAAATATGTCTTCGCCTTTTACTTTATATTTGTTCGTTGGCCGATCGTAATCTTACTAAGAATTATTGCTCCTTTTAATAGCAGTATTGGTAAAAGGGTCTCCTTCGAGAGAGATTATTTTAAATCAAATTTCGTATCGAATAAGCCATATTACGTCTGTTTTCACATATCTAGCCAAGGAGAATTGGAGCAAATTTACCCTTTGATTGAATTTGCGTTAGAGGAACCTAAAAACAATATTGAAATTTGTTTCACATCAGAATCGGTTCTTAGTAATCTTAGGATTTTAAAAAGTAAGGATCCTAGTAGGATAAGTATTTTTACTCTTAACCTCTTAAGTCTGAGCCCATTTCACTTTATAAGTCTGCAAAAAAGAATAAAATCTTCAAGGATTATATTGTGTCGGTATGACTTTTTTCCTGAATTATTATTCTTAAAGTTTTCTAGGACTTTAGGTTTAGTCAATTCACGGGTCAAAAATAAGGGGAGAATATACAGGTATATTCTAAGATGGTTTGATTTCATTGTGGCCGCGACAAAATTTGATGAAGAGGTTTTAAGAATTGATGGAGCTAATTTGATTGGAGTTGGTGACTTTAGGGGTTCAAGAGTCGCCTCTAGGCAACTAAAAGCAATCAAATCTCCGAAGTATAAAAGTTTTAAAATAATTTGTGAAAACTGGAAAGGTCGAGTTCTGGGGGTTGGTAGTTCTTGGAAAAGTGATTTAGATAATATTTTCAATATTGGTGATTTTTCTAAAGGTAATCTCTATTTCTTTTTTCCTCATAAAGTTGACTTAGATTCAATAAATGGACATTTGAATTTCATTAAATCCAAGGTTGCTGTCATTGATAATATGGAGACATTTGATTTCAATAGATCAATTCTTGATGGATGTACAACATTTATTGTTAAGGAAATGGGGGTATTATGCGACCTCTATCCTTATTTTGATGTGGTTTATGTTGGGGGAGGTTTTGAAAAAAGTATACACTCAGTGCTTGAGCCATTCGTGTCTGGTGCTTTGGTGACTTGTGGCCCAAAAGTTCATAGGTCTTCAGAGTACGAATATATCAAAGGGTTCATGCCTGATAGAATAAAGGTTATAAACTCACCAGATGACTTCAATTCAATTTTAGAAAATGTAAAAATTGAGGTTTATAGAGGTTCTAGAAGAGGTGAGTTTATAAAAAGTTTTAGTATGAAAATGAATCCACTGATAAAAAAGGTATTTCTCTAATATGGAAAAAATTATTTATATAGGTGATCAAGCACCATGTATTTTTCACCTTTTAAAAAATCTCAAAGTTAATAATAAATCTAAATATATGCTCCTTAGTGTTCCAGGAAGAAGAACTGAGCATATTAATTTAATGATTTGGTCGAGCATTGAGATTGAGTTTTTAAAAGAAATTTTTTCGAGTAAATTTCCTAGATCTTTTAAACCTAGTCCTTTTTGTTTAGAAATTAATTCAGCTTTGGGAAAATTTATTTTTGGAGGATGTGGCAAGTCTAATCTAATCGAATTGTTAAGAAAGATTAAATTAGGGTGCAAAGACTATGAAGATCTATTGGATTCATACGACTCTTTTTTTGAGGCTTATTCAAAATTATCCAACGAAATAATAAGATATGGAAAATACAATACTTATTCTTACCAAACTTTTTTAGAATCTCTGCCGAAGGTCTATCAAAATTTTTTTAAAGAATTGTATCATAATGACCAATGCAGGTCCCTTCTAGTTGACTTAAGTAGTTTTACTGGTTGTGGTGTTAATTTTTTTCTTAATGAACCATTAACGACCCTTTCTTTATCAAAAATATTAAGTGGAGTTCATTTCTTTGATATTAGAAAGTTTTGTCAGGTAAGCTTTAGTGAAAGATTCGTTTTTAGACACATTGATTTTCTAGATATCTCTAACTTGGGCAGTGGAAAGGTTAATTTGAAGTTTGGAGGATATGAAGGCTCAGAAATCGTATCTCAAAGCAATATATTTGTGTCTGAGCTATTTAAGGAGGACTACTTAAAAAATGCCTCCCTCTTAAAACTCGATAAACATAACAATATTGATCTCAATTTTGGATCTTTTAGAATTCACTGCGATACAGAAATGTTGCCTGTGTTGGTAAAAAATGAACGTGTCGCAAAAGGTCGAGGGGTTATTCATGGTTTTGAAGACCTTAATATGAGAATTTGCCCATTAACCTTAGATACAGTTTCACAAAGTGTTAATTACATAGAGCATAACCATTTTGGACTTTCTCCCTATTTAACGTATCTTTTTTCCTAAGTTTGAACAAAATATGAGTTGAGCTATATTTAAAAGGTATGAAAAAAAATTCAGGTCAAACAACAGTTGAGTATATTTTATTTGTCGTTGTTATTTCCGTTGTTGTTATTAACCTAAGTAAAAAAGTTAAAGAGCATCTTCTTGGTGAGGATGGAACTTGTAACAATCCTGAAAGTAAATCATTTGTTTGCGAAGCTTTTAACCTAGGCCTTTTTGATAGAGCTGGTGGTTACCGGTTTTTCACATTACGTAATAAGTAATTGTTTTTACAAGGATAAGGTGTTCCCATAATGAAAATGTTACACATTTTGATAGTGGTGCCTAGATTTGTGCTATAAGTCATTTGTTTATTAATCATAACTAGCAGGTCTGTTTTGAAAACTATTTTATGACCGCAGGAGTTAAATGATGAAAAAAATTAATGAGTTTGTTGCACTGTCGTTAATAGCATCAGCAATTACGAACCTTGGTTATGCCCAGGACTTTCCAGATGAGGAATTTTCGAGTGATGTTCCTATAGATATCGAAGGTTCATTTGAAAGAAAGACTGAAGCTGATAGAGTTGAAAAACTTAGAAAAAAACTTGAGAAGCAAAACGAAGATTTCGTTCAAAAAAAGATAGAAGACCTCAGATACGAAAACGAGCAAAAAATGGCAGACACTTTAAGTGATGCTTTTAGTGGTGGAATAAAAGAGTCGAATCCTGTTGCTGTATCTGAGTCTGTTGCACCAGAAAAACCATCAAAAAGTAAAAAGTTTGGTAGTGAAGAGTTTTTAATCACTCCTTCTTATGTAATGAGTAACTACACGGGTGATGGATACAATATTGAATCTGACTTGGGTTTTGAAGTAAATATCGAAGGCAAAGTATACAAAAATATAACGATTGGCGTAAGTGTTGGTTATGATAATGTCTCAGCGATGGACCTTGGAAGTCTTAACAACTTTGGATATGGTTACGGAAACTTTGGAGGACTGTTTAGAACTCTGGATATAAGTATGTTGAAAGCCGGACTTAATACAAAGGCTTATTTTGGTAAGGGTAGATTTCAACCTTTTATTGGTGCTGGCATTTCGATGACCAGAGCAAACTTAAGTTTTGACCGACAGAATTTTTATGACACCATGTACTTTGGCATGATTGAAGGTGCATCTGAAGTAGATACGACATTTTTTAGTGGTTCACTTTCAGCAGGTGCGATGGTTAACTTTACTGAGTTAGTAGGGTTAAGTTTACAAGGTGGATTTTCAAAAGGTTTTACGTCAAATACTAATCAAGTGATTTCGCTTACTAATGATCAGTATAATCTAAGAAACTTTTCTGGTGTTTTAGGAGAGGGATCAATTATTGATTTTAAAGCTGGCTTAGTAATAAAGTTTTAACAAAAGTTTGTAACTTATTAAAAAATTATATTGAGGAGAGCCCTGGCAATTGTCAGGGCTTTTTACAGGGGAGTAAAAATGAAAAGATTTTTAATGTTTGCAATGTTAGTTCTTATGAGTAAGGCATATTCTTATGATATATACGGGAAGTGTGATTTCCATACTCAAAGTGATAGGGCAATGTTTGAATGTGTCAAATTGGCTTCAGAAGGAAATTATTCCTCTGATCAGCTAAGTGCATGTGATTTCCATACTGGTTCTGACCTGGGTTTTTTAAACTGTCTTAGAAATACTGAGAGATTGGGAATTACGAAGAAAATTCTATCTACATGTGACTTTATGACAAACTCCGATTTCGGAATGTTTGAATGTATATCATTTTTAAACATTAGAGGTGTTCCACTTAATGTAATGAAGAAGTGCGACTTTCATACAAGATCTAATGACGAGGCAATGCTTTACTGTGCCGACATTTTAAAGAATAGATCAGATTATAAAAAAGTTGCTGCGAAGTGCGACTTTCATATGGTTTCTGATTCAAGCTTTTTAATTTGTTTAAATAAGATTACCGAAAATATAGATGAGGATATCGAGATCTTAAGAAATTGTGACTTTCACACTAGAAGTGATCTGATGGCGTTAAGATGTTTTGATATCGTAAAGGATGGCTCTATCCCAGAAGAAGTAATAAAGAAATGCGACTTCCATACTACATCTGATAGAGGATTCTTGAGGTGTTTGCAGCTTTAATCTGGCCGACAAATTCTATACAATGTAAAGGAGACTTATTGTCTCCTTTTTTTTATATTTAATTTGGAAAAACTACTTTAAAATATCCATAAGAAAATTTAATTGGAGTTTTAAATGGAGTTAAACGAAGTTTTCATAGTTGGTGCAAACCGTACACCTCAAGCTAAAGCAGGTACTGAGCTTAAAGATGTTCCTGTGCCTCATCTAGGTATCAATCTTGTAAGAAAATTAATCGGCGATAACTCAATTCCTACGGATAAAGTTGATGAAGTCATTTTTGGTAACACGGGCGCCCCTGCAAAGTATACGAATATCGGTCGTATTATTGCCTTAGAGAGTGGGCTTCACAAAAAGACAAGTGCTCATACTGTTCACCGGAATTGTGCATCTGGTATGGAAGCAATATACCAAGGCCAATTAAAGATCGCGGCAGGGGAGGCGGATGTTGTTGTCGTTGGTGGTATCGAATCAATGTCTCAAATGCCCCTAATTTACTCAAAAGAGATGACCAACTTATTTGCTAAACTAATGAGAGCGAGAAGCGTAGGTGACAAGTTAAAAATTATATCAAGCTTTCGTCCTCCCTATCTTAGCCCTGTAATTGCTATTGAACAGGGTTTAACAGACCCTTTTTGTGGACTGAATATGGGCCAAACTGCAGAGATATTATCCAGGGAGTTTGATATTACCAGGGATATGCAAGATACCTTTGCATTAGAAAGTCATAAAAAAGCTCTTCAGGCCATAGAGGAAGGTCGTTTTGAAGCTGAAATAGCGCCTGTACTTGTGGGAAAAAATCTTGATAAAATTATGAATAAAGACTCTGGGCCAAGAGTTGATTGCTCTTTAGAAAAACTTCAAAAATTAAAGCCTTATTTTGATAGAAAAACCGGAAGTGTAACAGTTGGAAATGCATGTCCCATTACTGATGGTGGTAGCGCAATGCTTTTGGCTTCCAAGCAAGCTGTTGAAAAATATAATCTATCACCTCTGGGCAAGTTAACTAGGGTTGATTTTGCAGGCTTAGAACCAGAGAGAATGGGCATGGGACCTCTTGTTGCTATAGATAAAGTCTTATCTAAAACCGGCATGGAAATTTCGGATTTTGATATTGTTGAAATTAATGAGGCTTTCGCGGCGCAGGTCATTGCTGTTCAGCATGCTCTTGATGATTTGTCTGAGGCTAAAAGGTTTGGTGTTGAAAAAGCCTGGGGGAAAATCTCAGATGATAAATTAAATGTTAATGGTGGAGGAATTGCTTTAGGCCACCCTGTTGGATCTACAGGTTGTCGAATCGCAGTCACTGCTATTCATGAACTAATTAGAAGGCAAGGCAAATATGCCCTGGCCTCCTTATGTATTGGTGGTGGGCAAGGTGGTGCCTGCATAATTGAAAGAATCTAAACAAATTATTTAAGGATAAATAAATGGATACAAAGTATATAGATTTTAAATTAACAGATAACATTTTATATTTGGGTTTTGGCAAAGAGACAAAAAAATCCATGACGGTTTTAGATGAACCTACTTTGACCGAGTTAAAAACGGTTTTAGATGAGGCTACTCGAATTCAAAATGATTTAAAAGCCGTTATTTTTTATTCCTTAAAAAAGAATGTCTTTTTGGCCGGTGCAGATATTTCTCTTATAGACAGTCTAACGGAAGAATCGGAAGCTTCAGAGGGAGCCGCTAAAGGTCAAGAGCTTTACAATATTATCGAAGACTTATCCGCTACTACTATCGCTTGTGTGGATGGGCCTTGTCTTGGAGGAGGACTTGAGTTAGCGTTATCATGTGATCACATCATTTGTTCGGATAGTTCAAAGACAGTTTTAGGATTGCCTGAGGTAAAACTTGGTATTTTGCCCGGTTTTGGTGGTACATACAGATTGCCTAAAAAGGTAGGTCTACCAAACTCTCTTGATATGATTTTATCAGGAAAAATGTTAAGTCCAAGAAAAGCTAAAAAGTTAGGTTTAGTTGTTGATTCATACCCTAAAGAAAAACTTCTTGATGCTGCTCGGATAATACTCAATCAGAAAATTAAAGATAAATCATCTTTTTCAGAAAGCTTGCAAAGTTTTGCTATGGAAAATGCACTAGGTCGTAAGATTGTATTTCAAAAAGCAAGAGAATCAGTTTTAAAACTTACCAAAGGACAATATGAAGCTCCTCTAAAGATTTTAGATCTAATGGAGAAACACACCGGCAGCAGTAGGTCTACCTACCTTCGAAAAGAAGCAGAATCATTTGGAGAATTATGTGTAGGCGCTCAAAGTAAAAATCTTAGACATATATTTTTCATGATGGAGCAGTCAAAAAAATCACCATTTGAAAATATTAAATCAAAAACTCTTAAATCAGGTGCTGTTTTAGGTGCAGGTACGATGGGTGGAGGAATAGCTTGGTTGATGGCAGATAATGGCATGCCTACAATTATGAAAGACTTAAATAACGAAGCTCTTGAACTTGGTTATAAGCAAGCATCTAGTAATTTTAGGCAATCATTAAAAAGAAAAAAAATAACGCAAGAAGGCTTTCAAAAAAAGCAGAGACTAATTATTGGCCAAACTGACTATAAGGGTTTTGGAAACGTTGATCTGATTATTGAAGCAATAATTGAAAATATGGATATTAAAAAAAGTGTCTTTTCTGAATTAGAGAAAAATGTTGATGAAAAGTGTTTAATTACTTCTAATACCTCCTCTCTTAGCATTAATGAGATGTCAAAGGCACTAGAGAAACCAGATAGATTTGCGGGACTACATTTTTTTAACCCCGTCAATAAAATGCCTTTAGTTGAAATTATTAAACACGATAATGTAAGTGATGAGACATTAGCCTCACTTCACCAGTGGGTTGTAAAGTCAAAGAAAACCCCTGTGATTGTCGGTGATGGACCTGGTTTCCTCGTAAATAGAATATTAATGCCATACTTGAATGAAGCAGGTTATCTTTTAACTGAAGGTGTCAGTATAAAAGATTTAGATGATGCCTGTCTTAAGTTTGGAATGCCCATGGGCCCTTGTCGTTTACTCGATGAAATTGGAATTGATGTCGCTGACAAAGTTGCCCAAATAATGTTTGAAGGTCTTGGAGACAGAGCAAAAGACAGTGGCCAGGCTAAGTCAATGATTGAAAAAAACTTTTTAGGCAAAAAAACAGGAAAAGGATTCTATCTTTATGATGAAAAGGGAAAAGTCCAAGGTATTAATCCCGAAGTAGAGCAGATGCTACCAACAAGTAAGACCATGGATAGAAAAGAAATTCAAATGAGAGTTGTATTACCAATGATTAATGAGGCTTGTTATATACTTGACGAAAAGATTGTGAACTCGGCAGATCAAGTAGACCTTGGTTTAATATTTGGAATAGGTTTTCCACCATTTAGAGGCGGCTTGTGCAAGTACGCAGACGAAGAAGGGCTTGATAGGCTTTACACCGCCATTAATGGTTTTTCAGAATCAATTTCAAAGGATAGATATTCGGCCAGTCCATTTTTTACTTCCTTAGTCAAAGAAAAGAAGAAGTTCTACGACTTATAAAGTTTATTTTTGAATTTTGTAAATTTCTTTAAATTATTTAAAAATCAAAAGGGTCGTTCGACCCTTTTGATCATTGCATTCTCATCAATTTTTCTATCTTCATTTTCTCTTTTTATGATTCAAGGGATAATGAATGGACTTCAACAAAACCTAAAAACAAGATCAAAAAACTGGCTGGGATATGAGGTTTATCGATTTAAGCATCATGTTTTTTCAGAACGGGACCTAAAGAAACTCAAGAATGTTGGAGTCTCTTTTTCTTTGGAAAGTAACTTTGAGGGTGTTCTTGATCTTAATGGTTTTCTTGCTCCAGTTCTATTTCGAGGCATAACAACTTCCAGTTCACTTCATATACCATCAAATATTCCAGGCTTATCATTGGGTTCCGGTATTGGTCTTTCTACCGGCGCAAATATTGGAGATAAAGTTCGAATAAATATACCACATATTGTTGATGAGTTTTTTGGTGATAAACCAAGAGTGAAATCTGTTTTTGTCGATAGTTTTTTTGAATCAAGTGTTTCTGAGGTTGAGGACTACCACGTATTTGTGGACCCAAATTCTCTTGCTGATTTAAGTCATGTAAGAGGTTCCAATGTTCTTAGGGTTTACGGCGTGTCTGAAAGAGTTTTTTATAAATTCTTAGAAAAAATAAATGTGAAAGATTTAAGTGTAAGTACGTGGGAGGAGATGAATGACTCTTTAGTTTACGCATTAAAGTTAGAAAAGATTATGATGATTTTCCTGTTCTCTTCATTATCAATATTGATTTCCCAGGCGATTTCAGGCGGTTTTCTTTTACTTTTTAGTAAACTAAAATTTGATTTTGCTAGTTTGTGGATTTTAGGAATTTCCAACACAAAATTGTTTCGAAAAAACCTGTATTTCTTTATTTTGTTGTCTTTTTTGTTATGCACGCTTGGCGTTTGCTTTGGATACTTTATGTCATATATTTTGGAGGAGTTTGGGGGAGATATAATGCCATCTGTTTTTGTGGAGAGGGGGGTTCCCATCCACAACTCATTCCTTTCCTTTTTAATTAGTCTTTTTGTCCCATTTTTCATTTGTATATTTTTTCTCTCAACTGCGTTATCTCGATTACAGAAGTCTCAGAATCACCTAGGAACTATTAGGACTATTAATTGAAAAAAATAAAAGTTTTAATTATTGGTGATGGCGTAACTGCTTATTATTTTCTTTGGGTCTTATCTCATTCAGTTAAGACTGTTCAGTTGGATGTTATCTGGATCTCTTCGAATAGAGTGTTTCCACGGGTTGACCCAAATATATGGCCTCTTATAACACTAAATGGAATACAAGAAGGTATTAATGCTCTTGGAGATAATTTGTATTCTAGTTTCCAAAAGTTTGAAGATGTACAAATGCAATTTCCATTCGCAAAAAAAGTAAATCAATACTGTATCGTTGATGAGCAGGATCAGAAATCTTTTGGAAAGTTTATGAGACGACATGGCAAAAGCTATAATCTTGAACTTAATAATAATGTTTTTAAAGGCACGTCATTAAATTCTTATTTCGTAAAACCATTTGAGTTTTTCAAAAGTGTAGAGTCATCAATAAAAAAACATTCATTAATTTCTATAAAAACAATAAATAAACTCGTTGTTGGGCTAGAAGAAACTAAAAGTCGTTACAGGGTAAAGTTTAGCTGCGGTGAGTTCATGGACACCAGTAATTTGTTCGTTTTTTCTGGCATAGGGTCAAAATTTCTCTCAACAAACTTTTTGCATTATTCGAAAACTCATCGCCACCAAGTCTCAAAAGGTTCAGTGTTTCAGATTAAATTTAAATTAAGTAAAGATTTACCATTTGTATTAACCTCGGATAAGGACAATATTATATATGATGGACGTGGGATAATTCAGACAAATTTGTCTCCAGATAGCAGAAATTCATTTTTATATTCTTCTTTTCGCACAATTTATGGAGACTTGTTCGATGGTAGAGATTTTCAAAAATACTTCGGTTTAAGGGATAAAGGTAAAAAGAGGTTACCACTTGTTAGTGTTGAAAACGAGCCTGAGAGATTCATGGCCAGTATTTCGGGTCTTTATAAAAATGCTTGGACAATTGGTTTAAGAGAAGTAATAGATATAGCTAACATTTGGATGAGAAGAGTATAACAGAGTGGTGGCTTGAGGCAGATTCGAACTGCCGACCTGAAGGATATGAATCTTCCGCTCTAACCAACTGAGCTATCAAGCCACTGAAATCGTTGGCGAAATATATGTAAAAAGTGGCTCAACGTCAATAGTTAATTTTTTGAGTAATAGTTTATGTCCTGGAAAATATTAAAAAAAGCCGAAAATAAGTTTATAAAAGAGTTAAAAGTATCTAAGCCCAAAGAGGTATTTGTAGGAGTTAGTGGTGGTATAGACTCCATTGTTTTAACTCATTTTGCCGTGAGAATTATTAAAGATTTATTCTCTGGTATCGAAATAACACTTCTTCACTTTAATCATAATTTAAGACCTAATTCGGATGATGATGAACAGTTGGTTAAAAATTTGTCTGAAGAGCTAGGGGTTGGATTTATATCCGAAAAAGTACCAGGGAAGATTTCAGAGTCCTGGGGAAGTAATGTTGAAAATAAGGCCAGGTTGGCCAGGAGAGAATTTTTTATTAAACATATAAAATCATCCAGTTTGTTATTGCTAGGCCATCATTTAGATGACGATTTTGAATGGAATTTATTACAACGTCTCAAGTCCTCTAAGGTTGGGGAGTCAATGTATATTCCTTACAAAAATGGCAAAACTATAAGACCGTTTCTTGAGGTCGAAAAACGCGAATTAGAGCTAGTAGGTGAAACTTATAAATATTCATTTAAAGAAGATGCTTCAAACTCAAATACAAAGTTTGAAAGAAATTTTATTCGAAATAAGGTTTCCCCACTTATAGATCAGCGTTTTAAAAACTATCGTCAACACTTCTTATTTCAGAAATTTCAAATATGTTCAAAATTATCCTTAGACTTGATTGACTCTAGTACTTATTATCATAAATTAGGGTCCACCTTAGATATGAGTGGATTTGGAAGAGAAAGGGAAGATTTGTTCAAAGCCGTTGCGCGCTGGGTTAGTGTCTGTTTGGAAAAGTACAATACAGAAAATGGTCGTGGTAAGGTCTCCAGGCAAGTCGATAGGATTGTTGAGGCATTTTTGAATCATAAAAAAGGACCACTTACGATTAGTGGTGGAGTTAACGTGTTTGTGGACAATCCATGTTTACACTGTCTAAAAGCCAAAAATTTCAAAATTTCAACATTAAAAGATGACCCTATCGACCCAAAGTATAATGATTTTAATAAATTACTTCTTGAAAAAGGCCCGATTTTTTTAACGAGCCGTAAGCCAGAATGTGCTCCGGGGTCTGCTATCTTGGATATTAATGAGCATAAGCAAAAGTTTGTTGTAACAACTGGTTATATTATCAAGAATTTAAAAAAACACAAGAAACTAAACTCTAGCTTATTTGAAGTAATTATTGAGGAAAAATCCAGTTAAATATTCGGTTTTAATGAGGTTGCCCAGCTTGATACTTCGCTGAATGAGGAATAGAATCAAAGAGTAATTTTTTATATTACTCCACAATAGGGACAATATTTTAATGAAACCTCAACAAAAAACACTAACACTTTGGATAATTGTAATCTTGGCAATGGCTTTAATCGCCAAAACCATATCTCAAAACAAACAGGACTCAAGGATGTTGTCCTACAGTAATTTTGTTAAACATGTTGAAAGTGGACATGTTGCAGAAGTTACTTTTAAAGGTGAGAAGACAATTATTGGACGGTTTAGAGAAACATACGATAATGGTAGTTCATTCAAGCTGTTTGGAAGCACGGGTGAAGCAACAATAGAAGTCCTTAGAAAAAACAATATTATTGAAAACTACGAGGAAGAGGAAAAAGCGGATTTCTTGACAACGCTTCTCATCAACTGGGGACCGATGATACTCCTATTGGTCATCTTTTACTTCTTTTTACGGCAGATTCAAGCTGGTGGTGGCAAGGCGATGTCTTTTGGAAAGTCAAAAGCGAAAATGCTCAATAGCTCTGATAAAAAAGTTACATTTGACGATGTTTCTGGTGTGGAGGAAGCAAAAGAGGAGCTAGTTGAAGTTGTCGATTTTTTAAAGGATCCAAAAAAATACACCACATTGGGAGGCAAGATTCCAAAAGGAGTTATCCTTGTAGGTCCTCCTGGTACAGGGAAAACCTTACTAGCGCGAGCTGTCGCAGGTGAAGCAGGGGTCCCGTTTTTTTCTATTAGCGGTTCAGACTTCGTTGAAATGTTCGTTGGTGTAGGTGCTTCTAGAGTGCGTGATTTATTCGAGCAAGGTAAAAAACATGCACCTTGTATTATATTTATTGATGAAATTGATGCAGTTGGTAGACATCGTGGTGCTGGAATGGGAGGTGGACACGATGAGAGAGAACAGACTTTAAATCAGCTTTTAGTAGAGATGGATGGTTTCGAGTCAAATGAAGGTGTTATATTAATCGCTGCAACAAATAGAATAGACGTTTTAGACCCTGCTCTTTTAAGACCAGGTCGTTTTGATAGAAGAGTCACGGTAGGAAGGCCAGATGTTAGAGGACGTCTTGGCATTCTGAAAGTGCATACTAAAAAAACTCCTCTTGCAGAGGTTGTTGACCTTGAAGTTATTGCTAAGGGGACACCTGGATTTACTGGTGCTGATCTAGCTAACTTAGTAAATGAAGCAGCGCTAAATGCTGCACGTAATGATAAAAAATTTCTGGAATCTTCCGACTTTGAAATGGCCAAGGACAAAGTCCTTATGGGTCCGGAAAGAAAGTCTATGGTTATTTCCGACAAAGAAAAAAGAGTTACTGCTTATCATGAAGCTGGTCATACGCTAGTAGGGATGAACCTCCCTCATACAGATCCAATTCACAAGGTAAGTATTATCCCAAGAGGTGGTGCTTTGGGTGTAACTCAAACATTACCCAACGAAGATATGCTCAATATGACGAAGGAAAAAGCGAATAATTTCATAGCATTCCTTATGGGCGGTAGGTGTGCAGAGGAGTTAGTATTTTCAGAGATAACTAATGGTGCAAGCAATGATATAGAACGAGCTACTCAGCTTGCGCATAGTATGGTTTGCAATTGGGGAATGTCTGATCTAGGTCCTATTAATTTCAAAAAGTCCGCAATGAGTCCATTTGGTAATAATGACCAGGCAATTGATTTTTCAGATAAAACCTCTGAGTCTATAGATGTGGCGGTTTCTAATTTCGTTAATACAAACTATGGATTAGCTATAAATATATTGAAAGAAAATAGAGACGCTTTAGACAGATTAGCAGAGGGCTTAATTGTTTGGGAAACATTAGATTTTGAACAAGTTGAAAAGCTTGTGAATGGCGAAGATATTGGTGTTCCCATTGTTGAGCCAAAAGTTGAGAAGAAAGTGGAAAAACTTACAGAGGATTCGGCCAATAAAACAGATGAGGGACTTGTTGATAATGTTGAAAATAGTGATAAAGGTGATGACCCTGTAACTGCTTGAGTAATATGTGCATATACCATTTTCAATAATTAATTTCACCCCTGATTCTTTCTCTGATGGTGGCGAGTTCTTTTGCGAAAGTGCCGTTTATGATAGAATTAGCTTCTTAAAAAGACTAGGTGTACTCTACTTTGACATCGGTGCTCAGTCCACAGCTCCGTCTAACCCTGACGTGGGCTTTAATGAAGAGCTTTACAGAATTAAAAGTGTTCTTACTCCTTCAATTTTAAATCTCTTAGATAATTGCTATATATCTGTGGATACCTTTCGACCGGGTATTATTTTTTATGTTCTAGATTTAATAAAAAATTATAACTTGAAAGGTATTTTGTGGAATGATGTATCCGGTGTATTGTGCTCTGAGGTAGAAAAATACTTAAGCTATTCCAAAAATTGTAGATATATATTTTGTCATAATAACTCCCCAAGTCGGGAAAGTACTTGTGACCATATGGATTTTGTCGAAGATATTAACGGGCCTCTATTGGTTAACTCTGTAGTTAATTATTTTAAAGTTAATCTAGATACGATAGCTTCTAAGCATTATTCGCAAATTGTGTTTGATACTTGTTTTGGTTTTTCAAAGACAGCGTCGCAAAATTATACGTTAATAAATAATCACCATGTCCTAGAGTATTCAATACCTGAAATAAAAAATTGGGTAATTGGTATCTCGAGAAAGAGTTTTCTTAGGAAGTTAGTTCTTGAAGACGCTTTACTTGGTTATGATGAAACTGTGTTTAAGCAATCTATGTCTCTTTTGGAGACTTATGGTGTTTATAATTACTTTAGGGGTAATTGTAATTATTACATTAGGTCCCATATGCCAGAAAACTTCATTCTTTTTAATAAATTTGACATGATTTTGAGTACTTAACCTTTCTTACCGGCAATGTAAGAAAATGTAAGTTGGCATAAATTCATATAAATCGTTTAATGCTTTTCATCCGTTTTTTTTTACGGAATAAATAAAGGATTATTCATGCAAAATCTCGTAATTGTAGCTCTTTTAAGCTCCCTGTCATTAATTACAAATGCTTCAGACAAGGTAGTTTACGGCATAGACAATAGAGTTGACCTATTTCAAACAGAAGTACCCCTTTTTTACGAGCTCGCGCATTCAACAGCTGCTATGATTCGCTCCAGTGATCTTTCTGAGAATGGTGAATCTGTGACGATTTCTGGTTCTACACTTGAGTCTCGAGGTATATGCCCTACAGCTCGTTTCTCTAAACAGTTAACTGCGGCATCCTGTTCCGGGTTTTTAGTCGGGCCAAATTTATTAGTAACGGCTGGACATTGTATTACTAGCCAAAGAGATTGTGAGTCCTTTAGCTGGGTTTTTGATTACAATATAACTGAGGATAGTGAGTCTCTAGAGTATGTAGTGCCAGCAAGTAGTGTTTATAAATGTTCTAAAATTATTGAGCAGGATCTTAGTAGAAGCACAATGAATGACTTCGCCCTGATTGAACTTGATAGAGAAGTAAACGATAGAACTCCTTTAGATTATAGAAAAGAGGGTAAAGTTGAACTAGAAGAATCTCTTGTTGTAATCGGTCACCCTAGTGGTCTTCCAACAAAAATTGCAGATGGTGCATGGGTAAGAACCAACTCAAACCCTTATTACTTTGTTACAAATCTAGATACTTTTGGTGGTAACTCTGGTTCTGCAGTATTCAATACGGAAACAGGTGTCGTTGAAGGAATCTTGGTTCGTGGGGAAAGAGATTACGAGTGGGACTCTAGAGGTTGTAGAGTTCCAAAAGTTTGTGACGAGAATGAGTGTAGAGGTGAGGATGTAACAAGGATCACCGTGATAAGTGAATTAATTACCTCAGCTTTAACCAAGACAGAATAAATTACATTAAAATTAACATACAAAAAAACCGCTCTAAGAGCGGTTTTTTTGTATTTGGCATGTAAATTGATAAGTAACAAGTAGGTTTTTCGCAAGGAGGCGATTATCTATAAGTTTCTTATTATTTTTATAGTGTCAGTTTGTCCATATGTCTCTGAGGGTGGTGACAATTTATTCAGATTAAATATTCTTTCTAAAAAAATTGAGCAATTTTTGTTGGTTGATGCGACCCCTTTTTCAAATGTTAACTGGGAAAAAAATAGGATCGTAAAAATCGCAACGAAAGAAGTCAAATCAAGTACAACGAGACTATGGAATACATCGGGGAGTTTTGGATTAAATATACCCGCTGCCGGGCATGATTATGTAGGTGCTAATGTGGCCGTCTTAGATACTGGTGTTTATCAGCACTCAGAGTTTTTGCATAAGCTTTTGCCTGGATATGATTTTATAAGTGATGAGCATTTAAGTCTTGATGGTGATGGAAGAGATTCAGACTTTGACCCTAACATTCTTTACCCTGCTGATTGTGTGGGGAATGCCTCTGATTTTATTTCGCATGGTACACATGTAACTGGTCTTATAGCCTCTGAAGGGAATTTAGAAACCTCGAATTACGGGGTGTCACCAAAGTCCTCTATCTTGCCGGTTCGGGTATTAGGCCCTTGTGGTGGTAATTTGATCGATGTCCTGGAGGGAATGTTATGGGCTGCAGGTGAGAAAGTTGGTGATATTCCAATAAACAATGAAAAAGTTCATATTGTAAATTTAAGCCTTGGGGGGCCGGGAGAGTGTCCTTCCTCGATGCAAGCAGTTATTGATGTTTTAGCTGCAAAGGGAATCATATCTGTTGTTGCTGCAGGAAACAGTTCATTGAACCTTGAGAGAAACAATTTTTTTCCAGCAAATTGTAAACGAGTTATTTCTGTAGGTGCGACGAATTATAAGGGTTTGGTTTCTAGTTATTCTAATTATGGAGATGATCTCTTTTATGCACCAGGGGGTGATCACAGTAGAGGAATTTACAGCACTATCGCAGGATTCGAAGAAAGTGACTTTTCGGACAGCTTTGGTGAAATGTCAGGCACATCGATGGCGGCACCTCAAGTTGCTGGCCTAGTAGCGTTAATAAAAGCAAGGTCTCCAGATTTATCATTTACTTCAGTTAAGAATGTTCTAAAAGCATCAATAGGAGAACATGGTATAGTTTCCTTTTCGGCAGTTATAAAGAATATGGATACTGACAAATTCGAGGAATCATTAAGCTCAAGAGGTGGCAATGATACTAATGAAAGCTATGAGGAGAAAGACGTTATAGGGTGCGGCAGCCTTGATACAGGCAGCGGCTCAAGACCCAGTTGGAACAACCGACGAGATGCTTTTCAATCACTACTCGTCGGTGTGTTTTTTCTATTATTTATCTCAATAAGCAACTTCCAACGAATGAATATTCTCTAAAAGTGGCTTTTTTAAATGAGTTGAACGAAGCTTTTGTTTTTCCATCTTGGATGAAGCCAAGGTTGAAAGTTAAGTTGTAATTAAAATTGTTATAAACGACTATTCTTACTCCTGGAAGGCCATTTTGACACATTGAGTAATTGTTGCGCCATCTATCGTTGAGCTGACATTCTTGAAGGTTTGGTAATACCATGCAATCCTCAAGAGACTCTTGTGTTTCTGATATTGTTCTTTTGATTTGAGCCTTACCATGAAGGCCAAACGGTTGGTCAATATCTCCTTCATTTAAAATAAACTCTTTATTCAAACTTGGGAGCTCGTCACGACATGAATCGTTGAGTCTACATTCAATTTTAGATTGTTGGTGTATTTTTTTAAGATCTAAAACAGGTAATTTTATGCTTTCAGCGGTTTTTATTAAGATTTTTGCCTTTTGGTACTTGTTTTTTACCTTAATATTTATTTTGTTATCAGCTATCTTTACTTTCGCCTTGTAAATACCCTCAACGAGGTAATCGTTTTGATTTTTTGAGATAAAACTTAAATGATCATTTACCTCCAACATGCCTGAGATTTTCTTACATGAAGCAGAAAATAATATGGTAAAAATTAAAAAAATGTTTTTCATTGCAAATCCTTTTGTAAGGTAAATAATAGTTGTCAATTTTTACCAGAATTTATTTGACGTTATCAACTGTTTTAGGAAAAATTATTGCTCTGTTAATTAGTGCAAGGAGGCTCTTAAATGATTAACTTCAAAGTGAATGTTTTCCTATTCTTATTGTTTGTTACCCTTAATACATTTGGTGCGACAATTGCTATAATTGATTCTGGGACTGATATGGGGCATGAGGCTATTTCTCCATATGCATGGAACAACCCGATTGATATACCACAAAACAATAGGGATGAAGATGGAAATGGTTATCAAGATGATTTTTATGGATGGAATTTTGCTGAGTCTAATAACCAGGTAATCGACTATTCATATTTAGGTTTGCTAAACGAAGATATAGAAAAGTTCTTTGATATACAGGCAAAAATGATGGTTGGTGAAGCATCTGATGAAGAGATGTCTTGGTTGCGCAAAATGGTGTCTAACGAGGATTTTATAAAAAGATTATCAGTGTACGGTAATTTTATGCACGGTACTCATGTTGCGCGAATTGCTGCGAGAAAGACATTAGAGTCAAAACTTATAGCGATTAAGCTTATCCCTACAGAAGTGAAATTGCCTGTTCCTGCAGATGGCGAGGAAAAGTTTATCTCTCTCACAAGTGGACTTAAGGATAAATTAATAAAGTTCTCACTAAGAAAACTAGCTGAGCAACAAATGAAACTTCTTAAAGAAATTTCTGAATATGTAAAATTTCATGAGGCAAACGTTGCGAATGGAAGTTTTGGAACAGGTTTTGCTCAAGCCAAAATGCTCATTAAGACCGTTGCAGAGGCTTTGAAACTCGATCTAACAACAGAAGAAGTAGAAAAATATTCAAAGTATTTTATTTCGGAGCTAATCACCAATGGAAACGATATGGTTGCAATCTCTCCATCTACTCTGTTTGTTTTTGCCGCAGGCAATGACGGTTCAGATAATGATAATTACCCAACCTCTCCTGCAAACATAAGAGCTGATAATGTTGTAACTGTAGCTGCTACTGTCGGCTATGGGCAGCTCGCTCCATTTAGTAATTATGGTAAAACAACAGTAGATGTTGCAGCTCCAGGCTATGCTATTGAGTCGGCGGTACCAGGGGATAAATATTTGAAAGTGTCAGGCACCTCTCAAGCTGCTCCTTACGTTGCGGGAGTTGCAGGAAAAATGCTGGAGGCTAACAAGTCTTTAAGTTCCTCCTCTCTTAAAAGAATTATACTCGAAACAGTAGATAAAAAAGACTACCTAGAAGGCAAGGTTCTATCGTCAGGTGTCATTAATTCAATGAGGGCCGTGCGAGCCGCAGAGCTTTCTATGTTTAACTCTCTAGATGAATCGATAAATATGGCACATCAAGAGGTGAGAGATAATCCTGTATTAAAGAAACAAACTGAACTCGTAAAAGTACCAGTAATGCCATTACCTAGTATCTTTACGTTTTAATTGTTTAATTTTCTAAATTTCATATAATAAAAGAGCACTTAAGCAAGTGCTCTTTTATTATGGAAAACACTGAATCAATCTCAAGTAGAAAAAATTGGAAGATTTCTCGACAAAAGATGGAGGGAAGTAGTCTTGCAGAGGCAACACCTGGTCGTATCAAATCCATTAAAAAATGGTTTGTCTTCTCATATTTGATAAAGTTTTTTGAATTCTTTTTGAGAAAAACTAGGTTGTATGAAAGGGGAAGAAGAAACGCTAATGAAATAGAAGTAAACTTATTAGAACATAGTTTTAAAAATTTACCTTTAGATTTTAATGGTAAATGTATACTTCACATAAGTGATTTGCACTTGCAAGAAAGAGCTCATATTGTTGATTCTATTTGCAAGTTGGTCAAAGGGCATCATGTTGATGTCCTTGTTTTCACTGGCGACTTTTCCACTCGAAATGTAAATAATCTTACTGACGAGGAAATAGGCGATTTGGTCAGAAAAATTATACTAGTTTCAAAACCTAAAATGGGGTGTTTCGGTGTTCTAGGGAACCACGATCACTCTGGATTGGTACCGGCGTTAGAAAATGCTGGTGTACAAATGCTTATAAACGAAGCTGTTGACTTAAACCTAAATAATTCAAGTATACGTATTGTAGGCACCGATGATCCACATTATTATTATACGGACAGGGCCAGAGAAATTCTCCAATCCTCAGGTGAGAAGTTTAGTATAGCCTTAGTTCACACACCTGAGTTGTTTGATATTGCAATGGTATCAGGAGTCGATTTTTATTTATGCGGCCATAGTCATGGTGGACAAGTGTGTTTGCCATTTAAGATTCCAATTTTTACCCATTTGAACTCTGGAAAAAGGTTCTTTAGAGGTTTGTGGAGGTTAAAAAGCATGAGAGGCTACACATCAAAGGGCGCCGGGACAGTCGCCTTACCAATAAGGTTTAATGCTGTTGCAGAAATAACCTTTCATTACTTAAGATCAGATTAAACATTTTTAATTAACCAAGCACTTTGGTGTATATTGAGACCTTTAAACTTCTTGTTTTGGCCGGTAACACTTTCTCTGCATAATTTCTCTATTTTGAAATCTTTAAATAATGACATTACGTCATCATCACTTAAAGAAAAGGGAGGGCCTTCGATTTTATCTTGCTGATATTCGATAGTAATGAGAAGTATTTTACAATCAATACTCATTGACCTTTTTATTGTTTGTATATATTTCTCTCTAGAGTCTGGAGAAATTGCAATCAGTGATGCCCTGTCAAAAATATAAGAATATTTTTTACTTTCGCTTTTATTAAAAATAAAAAAATCCTCATTGAATATTTCAATGTTTTTACTACTTGTGGTAAATTTTCTTACTCTCATTTCAAGATTATTTTCGACATAGAAATCTTCAACAGCTTTTTTTATTAATTCAACTCCAGTAACCTCTTTAAAAAATTCAGATAGATAAATGAGATCAAAAGTTTTCCCGCAGAGTGGGAGTAGGCAACTTTTTTGTGTTGAATTTTTATCTAGGAAATAATGGAGATACCTTTTAAGTAATGGAGTTACGTCATTTTGGTGAAATCCAATTTCATTATTTTCCCATTTGTTATTCCAAAAATCTTTATTCATTTTTTTACTAATTTTTTTTTATACTTCTGATACTACAGGTTTTAAATAACTAATACTTTGACTGAGTAGCTGAGGATCAAAGAACTTTTTGTCATCTTTTTGTAGCTGGTTTATAGCATTAATCTGTTTTATCTTTAAGCTACCGGCTCCTTTGGCGACAGTATTGTCAAAGTAGTTGGCTATAGAGACAATTTTAGTGAGCTTTGATATCTGGTTACCTTTCAGACCTTTTGGAAATCCTTTTCCATCATATCGTTCATGGTGTTCATGAATAATTTTCAAAGATTCCGCCGGAATACCATTTTCCATGAGAAGTGATATTCTTCCTACGTCTGGATGTCTTTTTATTTCACTAATATACTTTTGAGGTAGTTTTATTGGGTCGATACTATGAATGTCAATCACAACCTTGCCATAGTCGTGAAGCATGGCACCTACATATAAATTTGTAAGCTCACTAGTTTTTGTAATTCCTACAGAGACACCTAGATATATGGAAAGATTAGCAACATTCATAGAGTGGTCTGCTATACTTTCCGAGTAGTAAATTATTTTTGATAATATTTTTGAGGCTTTATGTTCTTGTTTTTTAAACTCAGTTATGAAGTTGCGAGTTTTGTCTAGAAGTACCTCAATTCCCTCTGTCGTAATGTCTGAAGTTAAAAAATGGAGTAACTCGTCTCTTGAATCAAGATGTTTATCAATTAATTGCTCGAATTCAATACCAGCTTTTTCTATTAAATTATTTCTTTTGCCTTGGCGATTGTCTTTTATCCATTTGTGAAATAATTCTTGATCATTAATTCGAACAAATAGGTATTGAACCTTTTGTTTGATAAATTTGTCGTATCGCTCTGCTGGAATAAAGTCTGATTTTTTTTTAAATTTTATAAATTTACCATTTATAAAAATGAATACATCTGCAGGGAGTTCAGTGTCAGGTTCGATATCTTTCAATGGAATGCTGCAAGCATTAATTAGTTCACTCATACAATTATAATAACAGATGTTTAGAAGTAATTGTTCGCAGATTCCTCCGTGGGCTACAATTAAAATTCAATACATTAAACATGTTCGAGGGTCATTTGTAGTAATAAAATTGACACGTAACTCTTTGGCCCATTTAATTGTTTCCTCATCATCTATAACCCATAACCCTAAGCTATAATATTTGTTTAAACGTAATATTCTCTTTGAAAATAGCCAGTAGCTATGAAAAGGGAAGTTGGGTGTCCATTTAGGTTTACCAGGTATCCAGAAGTAGTATAATTTAAGAAAATTTTGGTCTTTTTTTACTGAATCTTTAAAATTTAAAAGTAATTTGGACAGTGCTTTTGCTTTGAAACTTATGAATTTAATTTTTGAATAGTCTTTGGTGTATTTTTTTATAAGTTTTAATGATTTGTTACTTGGTATATCTTTGAATTCAAAAAACTTCCAAATATCCCAATGTACGGTTTTTTTCAAAAAGTCCTCTAAAGTTAAAATTTGCTCGCCGTTCATATGCTGGCAGTTACTAAGAAGTTCTGTTGAGGTTTGTTTTTTTATTTTTTTATATTTACGACACTTTTTATTTTTTTTACTAACGAGCAGTCTTTTTGGCTTAGAGTCGTGAAATATTATACCCACGCCATCCTTTGTATGCCTAATATCTAATTCAATACCATCGGAACCAATTTTATACGCAGACTCAAAGGATTTAAAAGTATTTTCTGTGTGCTTTATATTGTTACCACGATGGGCAATACATTTACTCGAAATTGCCAATATTGGTATTGGTGTTATGAAAAATAAAACACAACAAAATTTGTAAATGAGGTTTTTCATTTTTGTGAACCTCTTAATTCTAGGACCCTGTCATGTATGTGTTCTGTTGATAATTTCTCTTCATTAATTGGAGCGCCTATATTGATACTTATTTTAGTCCTAAAAGATCTTCTTTTGGGAAGTCCTGACATTGCTCGTCCATTGTTAAATCTTGAAAACCAACTACCCCACATCCCACTAATTGCAACTGGAATGATTTTTATTTGTGTATTTTTCTTTGAGAGTTCATAAACGCCTCTTTTAAAAGGGATCATATTACCATCTCTACTAATATATCCCTCTGGAAAAAGAGCTACTAGCTCAGATTGGTTTAATCTATTCTCAATCTCATTCATTGCTCTCTCTAGGCCATCTGCACATACTTTTTTTGGCACTATAGGGATTGCTCTTGCCGATGTGTAGAACCACTGAAGTAATTTTATGTCGAAATAAAACTGATCCATTACGAAAATAGGAGGCCTATTCATTGCGGCAGTAATTAATAGAGGATCTATGAAACTGATGTGGTTACTCGCAATTATAACTGGCCCTTCTTTGGGTAATTGTTTTTCTGTTTTTATTTCTATTTTGTAAATAAGCCTGAACAATAGTTTAAAAAATATTAAGTAAAAATCACTTGGGTATTTTACAAGAAAAATTAAACCAGGGACTAAATTTATGAGAGAAACTATGAGGAATATTTCTTTTAGTTTGAGACCTAAACTTAGGAGCAAAATAGAGCAAACCGCTGCCCCAACCATATAAATGGCATTGATGATATTATTGCAGGCTATAAATTGGCTTCTTGTTTCTTCCGGGCTTTTTGTTTGAAGTAATGTGTATAGAGGCACGATATAAGCCCCGCCGAAAAATCCCACTAGAAATAAAGAGATCAAGGGTTGCCATAGATTGTTACTTTGCAAAAGGCTAGAAAAAGTTAAAAAATTGTTTGAGTCTATAGTTTCAATTGTTGGTGTCATCGCAAAAATTACACCACTTAATGTTATGCCTGATGAAGCAAATGGAATGATACCTTTCTTTAGGTCTCCCTCTGATATTTTATTGCAAACAATACTACCTAAGCCCATTCCAATGCTTATTATTGTTAAAAAAATTGATGATGTGAACTCGTCACCTTTTAGTGTATCTCTGACAAAGCTTGGCAGTGAAGCCATAAAGAAGAAACCAAAAAACCAAAACCAGCTAATGCCGTGAATACTTTGAAATATTTCAGGCCCATAATTCATAATTTTTATAGTTCGCAAGGTTTCTCTTATGGGATTTAGCCTCAAGACCGTTCTTTTTGGGCTTTCTAACTTTGGAATTTGGCTTGACCATATTCTACCTACAATTGCTAAAATTAGAACAGATATTGAAATAGGCATAAAACCAAATTTTAACAGAATAGCCTTGGATACTAAAATACCTCCGCTCACGGTGCCTAAGAGGATAAAAATAAACGTACCCATGCTAGTAAGCGAATTTGCCGCAAGTAAGTTTTCAGATTTTTGTGATTCAGGTAGGTAACTATATTTTACAGGCCCAAATAGCGTGGATTGGGCTCCCATTAAAAAAATAGAGACTAATTGTAGGTAAAGATTGTTAGATAAAAATGCGAAAAAACCTAAAGTCATTACCGCTATTTCAAGTGTCTTTATTTTTTTCATCAAATGGGATTTTTCGAACTGGTCACATATTTGTCCTGAAATACCACTGAATAAAAAAAACGGTAGGATGAATAGTCCTGCACTAAGTTGGATGTATAGGTCTGCTTCTGCCTTGGGATAATTGTATGCAATGAGAATTCCTAAGGCACTTTTAAAAAGGTTATCGTTTAAGGCCCCTAAGCCCATGGTGAAAAAAAATGGAGAAAAGTTTCTTTCTTTTAATAATTTAAACATTTTTAGTCTTCTAGAACTTGATAAATTTCCATTCCACTTAGCATGTTTGCTGATGGAGAGTGGTTGATAATGGTACCGTCTTTGACCGCTTTAATTTTTTTAATTTCCTCTATGTTTAGTTCTGAGCTTATATTTTTTAGGTTCATAATTGTGTATAAAGTTTCTCCTTCCTTAACTCTCTGCCCCGGTGCTTTAAGGAATTCTACTAATCCATCACATTCACAGTAATAAGTTTGAAAATTTTCAAGTGGTCTTTGTGTTATTTCTGTATTTTCTAGTTTTATTTCAGAGTTAATAATTTTTCTTTTAAAAAGGAAATCAAGGATTTTATCACGAAATAGTATAGCATCTTGCTTATTTATAGTTTCCTCGCTTCCTAATTCAACCGTATAAGCTTCTCCGCCCAAAAAGGGGCTAGATGTCCCTTCTTCGAGTTTTGACCATGGTATAAAAAAAGCTTCATCTCCAGCAGTATCGAATTTATTAGGTATAATTATCTGGTTTGAAAATTTGAAGTCCCTAGATAAGTGTTTTTGTCTTTCTGAAACATAAAGGTATTCAGTCGCAACAGGTCCTGTATGTAGATCTAAGAAAATGTCCGCTTTAGAAGCCTGAATTTGTAGTTCGAGCCCTAAATTTTTTCCACGAGACATTGAATAAGGATTTTTTTTTAGTGAAATTAGAGATTCTTTTATTAAACTTTTAAATGCCTCTGAATCGTTTTTATAAAGGCTCATTTTTTTTAAAAAATTCTCTTTAAAAAGATCAACTCTTGTTACATCTGTATAGACTCTATTCCAATTCTCTCCAGTTATTGGACAAAATCTTCCTGTAGTGTAGGTACCTGATTTATTTTTAGCAGAATAGGGATTTGCGTGAGGTATAAGGGTTATTTTTCCATTTATTGGATTTGTTTTAAAGAACTCTAGAAGTAGATGAATAACTTTATTGCCCATTACCTCTGCGCCGTGCACGCTGGCCTGCATGTGTAACCACGGCCCTGGGTTTTTACCGTTAATGATTATTTTATTTACGGTTTCTTCTCCAATTATAACTTTATCAATTTTCAAGTCATTCATCTTATATCATCCAGTCAGCGCTTGTTTTAGATGTTCGTGGTCCCATGAAATCACCATTGTAAAAAATATACTCTGCTGGTAGGTCATGACAAAGAAAGAATGGCATAGCCTCAGTGAAGCCGTAGGCACCAGCCTGATGAAATACAAGCCAATCATTAACTTTCGTATTTGCAGGTAGTTTATGATCACCAAGGTAATCTAAGGCCGTGCATAAAGGGCCGTGGATTGAGAAATTTTTCAGGTCAGTGTTTTTGTTGTCAAAATATTCTGAGTTAAACAGCTCTGCAGGAAAAGCCTGTCCAGTAAGTGCAGGCCTTGCCATATGATTAATGCCACCTTCCAGAACAATTATATCTTTTCCACGAGTCCTTTTTATATCGACGACTTTTGCAAAATAGTGGCCGCAAGACCCAACGGCGTATCTACCCAGTTCTAACCAAATTTGATCTAGGTCATATTTGGATTTTAAATTTTTAATTATAGGGGCTATTTTTTCAAAAGGTGGTTCTTGGGTTTCAAGGTCATAAGGTATGCCAATACCACCGCCTAGGTCGAGGACTTGGAGTTCAATTCCCATTTCGTTGGAAAATTTTTTTAAACGATCGCAGGTTGCGTCCCATATTTTTTCAAGGTCATTTGTACTTAAAAGGTTTCCCCATTGAAATGCATGTAAGCCTATGAAGTTAATATGCTCGTAATTTTTAAGGTTAATAACCTTCCAGTCTTCTTCTCCAATTCCAAAGGGGGTTATTTCATCTCCTCCAAGAACACTTTTTCCTCCATCCCAATCTAATTGAACTCTAAGAAGTGCATTTATTTTTTTGTTATATTTAGAACCTACTTCATTGAGGTCTTTTAATTGGTTAATTGACTCAACAACGATTGTTTCAACTCCTGTATCAATAAAGTAGTCGAGATACTTTTTTGATTTGGCCGGACCTGTTGATATGATATTATTGGGTTTTATTCCAGATCGTATCACCTGATCCAGCTCTCCAAAGCTTGCCACATCAATTCCGAAACCTTTGTTTCTAAAAATTTTTAGAATAGCACTCATTGGATTAGCTTTACAGGCGTACCAGAGAGTGGTGTCATCATCAATTGCTTCTTCCATTTGTTTTAAATGTATAACAAGTGAGTCAAGGTCATAAAAATAGAATGGAGTTTTTGATTTCTTAATGGTTAGCAAAAGGTCTTCAAAATACTCACTAGACAATTTTTTTTGCATTATTTATCGAAGGAATTCTTCAAGTTCAACAGATGCATCGGAGTTTGTATCTCTGTATTTTATAATAATTGCACAATTCATCTGGAGGCTTTGCTCGCTCGCCCAGTTAAGCTTTTTGTTAACTGGACGCGTTCCAGGAACTACAACTGCATTCTCGGGGATCGCTTCCCCACGTTCTAGTTGCCGTTCATTAACACAATCGTAAATTGGCACAGCGTTGCTTAAAGTTACCCCAGGTGCAATAATTACATTCTTTTTTACTTGAATACCCTCCACAATTACGGAGCCAGCCCCTATGAAAGCATCGTCTTCAATTATAACTGGGCTTTGTCCAATTGGCTCGAGCACTCCACCAATTTGTACACCTGCAGATAAGTGAACTCTTTTTCCTATTTGCGCACAACTACCTACTAATGCATGACTATCTACCATCGTTCCCTCGTCAACGTAGGCGCCAATATTAATGTAGGCGGGCGGCATAATAATAACACCTTTTGCAACGTAGCTTCCACGCCTAACGCTAGTTCCTCCAGGAACAATTCTAATTCCGTCTTTAGGTGTAAATCTTCTGGCCGGTATATTATGTTTATCGACAAAATCACCTAGTTGTTCAAGTTGGCCTGCCTTAAAAGCTTCAAGAATTCCTTGCTTAACTTCCTTATTAGCAATCCATTTTCCATTAACTTGCTGTGCTGAGCGGAGTTCGCCTGTTTCAAGTTTATTTAGTATATCTTCCCAGTTCATATTACTTCCTTAAATATTTTTTTGTTGGTACCAGCTGGTTACCTCGTTACTTGACTGAATTAGGGTGTCTATATGTTCCATATCGCCATGATTTAATGGTGCTCTGCAATTTGGTGATTTTATTACACCAAGGTGGTGCATGAGAGACTTTACAGGAACAGGGTTAGAAGCCAAAAATAGGTTGTTAGACCAAGTTGCCCATTTATGATCGTCTTGCAGCTCGTTAGAGAGGGCAAGGTTTGTATAAAGGTGAGTTTGTTTCGGCCAACAATTAGATGCAACACTAACAAGTCCTTTACAACCAAGAGGTGAGTAATTTACTAACATAGCGTCATCACCTGAGTAAACAAGCTTTGGTGATGATGCTTTTACGTATTTTTCAAAATCTATAGGGGAGCCGCTTGCTTCCTTGATAGCCCAGAAATTAGGGTGATTTTTTAAAGAGGAAACTGTTTGAAGATTGAGAGAACAACCAGTTCTTCCAGGAACATTATAAAGCATACAAGGTTTATTTGATCTTTCCAAAAGAGAATGAAACCAATGAGTCTGACCCTTTTCTCCAGGTTTAGCATAAAGGGGAGTTACTAATAAGTAGCAATCATAATTAAGGTTATTTAAATAATTTATATCCTCAATAGTAGAATCAAGGTTGATTCCTCCTATACCGGCCATCAAGGGAACGTTAAGGTTTAATGATGGAACATACTCAAAGATTCTTTTTTTCTCATCAGTATTTAGGTTGAGTGCCTCTGCTGTAGATCCTAGAACGAGTATTCCATTCCCAGCTTCGTTTTGCTGCTCGCACAACTCCTTTAGAGTTTGATAATCAATACTTCCATCTTCGTTCATTGGTGTAATTAAGGCCGTCCATAATCTTGTGCCGTTAATGTCTTTCATATGAGTTCCTTTTATCTTAATTGTTGCTTAGTTATGTCTTCAAAATAGTGAAGACCGAATTCAAGTTTATTATTTATTAAATATTCCAAAGCGTACACTGCACCTTCTGCGAATAATCTTCGATCTAAGGCTTTATGTTGTAAAATAATTTTTTCGCTATTTGTCTTGAATTCTAATTTATGGTCACCAACAACATCACCTTCTCTTGTAAAGGTTATTTTATTGGTGTCGTAAAGCTTTATCCATTCAGCCCAGCTTAGAGCGGTCCCACTAGGTCCATCAATTTTTTTTGTGTGATGTACTTCATGAATATTTATGTCAACTGATGGCCATATAGACTTTGCCTTCTCTAGTAACTTTATCATTTCAAAAATCACACGCATTCCTAGACTAAAATTACTTCCTGTAATCCATTGAAGTTTTCGGTTCTTTATCTTCTGTTCAGTCTTGTCGTCCCATTTTTTGCCAGTAGCTCCTGAAACCAATGTAATATCATTTACAATAAAAAGATCTATATAATCGTTGAGAATATCAGAAGGGACAAAAGCAATGATATACTTCACATTGTTTAAATTATTGTCCGAGGGTAGGTTTTTTGAATCAAATATCACAGGGGTGAAACCATATTTCTGCTTTATGACTTCAATTACTTTAGACCCCGTTTTCCCCTTTCCAAAGATAGCGACGTTTTGTTCAGTGAGTGTCATTGTGTAATAAACTTTTGGTGAAGGTTTTTTATTGCTCGTTGTGAATCTTTTTGATCAACGAGAAAGCAAAAGTTGTGAACAGATGCACCTTGGCAAATCATTCTCACATTTATGTCTCCAAGTGATTCAAAAATGTCATTAGCTAAGCCATAAGTATGATTGATTTTGTTTCCGATAATGCTAACTACTGCAAGGTTTTGTTCAACCCTCACTCTTCCATATTTTTCAAGGTTACTGGTTAGTTCATTAGTAAGATCCTGTTCATGTATTGTCACGGCAACTGAGATCTCGCTTGTTGTAATAGCATCTACGCTTACGTCGAGAGTTGAAAATACTTTAAACAAATCAGATAAAAAGCCATGTGCATTAAGCATTCTTGGATTTGATATAGTTATTAACGCTTGATCTTTTCTTAAATTTATACTTCTTACTAATGGTTTCTGTTGTGCGGTTTCTCTTATCCAGGTACCACCTTTGTCTGGTGAGAAGGTTGAGCCTACAAAAACAGGGATATTACCTCTCTTCGCTGGGGTAACAGTTGTTGGATGAAGAATTTTGGCGCCAAACGTTGCCATTTCTGCAGCTTCTTTAAAGCTCAGTTCTGAAATAAATTTGGCATCTGGGCATATTCTTGGATCAGTTGTTGCTATTCCAGCAACATCAGTCCAGATTTGGATTTCTGAGGCGTCAAGAGCCTCTCCGAAAATGCTTGCAGAGTAATCACTTCCACCACGTCCAAGAGTAGTTGTGTCTCCATTTTCATTTTTACCTATAAAACCTTGAGTTACATAGTGTAGGTTTTTGTCTTCATTGAAGTTAGATTTTAAATCGTGACAATGTTTTAGTATTCTTTCGGTTATAGGTTTTGACTTGGTAAAATTATTATCTGTTTCGATATAATTTCTAGCATCCAGTGTTTTACAATAAAAGTTAGGATTGGTTTTCTTTAATTCGGTATCGAAGGATTTGGTAAATATTAGGCTGGATAGTCTTTCACCAATACTTTGCAATCGATCTTGAGCTTTTAGGGAAGCCTCTCTCAGAAAAAACATTCCTTGCGACAGAGACTTTAATTCTTCAATGAGTTTTTTTATCTGTAGTATTCCATCAGCTTCGAGACCAATTTGTGATGCTAACTCCAGGTGCCTTTTTTTGATTACCTCAACACTTTCAAGAGCACTTATTATATCTCCTGCAACTGAATTCTTAATTATGCTGATTAGACTGTTAGTTGTGCCTGAAGTGGCACTGACAACCACAAGTCTTGATTTTTTGTTACTCGCAATTTTTGCGCTAGAGGACATTGCCTCAAAATTACCCATTGAAGTGCCGCCAAACTTGGAGACTATTATTTTAGACATTCTTTTCTTCCTTGATTCAATGAACTTCTAAAAACGTGTGTATCATATCGAAATAATAAGCCTTGTAAAATATAATTTAATGCGCAGATTCCTTTGAGCTTTAAATATTTACCTTTACACTCACATAAAGAAAAATAAAAATAAAAGAAAAAATGGAGAAAAAATGAAAGTTGCTTTAATAGGATACCGAGGAATGGTTGGATCAGTCCTCGTTAACAGAATGATTGAAGAAAATGACTTTAAAAAATTTGACGTACAATTTTTTTCAACATCATCTCCTGGTAATGAAATAAAAAATGTAGATTTCCTTTGTTCCAGTATTTTAGGTGATGCCTACGATGTGGATTATTTAAAAAGCTTTGATGCCATTGTGACCTGCCAAGGTAGTGAGTACACAAAAAAAGTTTACCCACGACTAAGAAATGACAACTGGAATGGATTTTGGATAGACGCTGCTTCTCACCTAAGACTATCGAAAGATAGCTTAATTTGCTTAGATCCAGTAAACCTTGAGAATCTAATTGGAGGGATCCAAAGTGGAGTGAAGACTTATGTTGGAGGTAATTGTACTGTTAGTCTTCTCCTGATGGCATTATCACCACTATTTAAAAATAATCACATTGAGTGGATTTCATCAATGACATACCAAGCTGCAAGTGGAGCTGGCGCAAAAAACATGAAAGAGTTACTTAGACAAATGAAGTTTTTAGGTAATTACGCTGATGAATTTATAGAAATGGATCGTAATATCTTAGATATCGACCAAAAGGTTAATGAAGGAATTGCTCACCCTAACTTTCCGACACAGGAGTTCGGCTTTCCATTGGCAGGAAACACGTTGCCCTGGATAGATGTCCTTGTTGAAGACGGACAATCAAAAGAAGAGTGGAAAGCAATGGTAGAGGCAAATAAAATCCTAGGAACTACAAACCCAATACCTATTGATGGAACATGTGTTCGAGTAGGCGCAATGAGAAGTCATGCACAGGGCTTAACAGTTAAAATGAACCAAGACATTCCCGTCGATGAAATATGTCAAATGATTGAGGAAGATAATGAATGGTCACGTGTTATCCCAAACATGAAAGATGATACTCTCAAACAGCTAACTCCAGCAATGGTCAGTGGTACAATGAATATTCCTGTAGGCCGAATTAGAAAAATGAAAATGGGCAACAGTTTTCTGAACGCTTTTACTGTTGGAGACCAACTTCTTTGGGGGGCTGCCGAGCCATTGAGAAGAATGTTAAACATCATAAAAGAACACTAAGAAAGGGTAACGACATGTCCATTGAGGAAAAATTTAAACAATCTGAAGATACTGTTAAGTCACTTAAGAAGAGACCTACAAATGATGAACTTTTGACATTGTACGCACTTTTTAAACAGGCAACTCAAGGTGATGTATTTGGTAGCAGGCCAAGCTTAATCAATGTTAAAGCGCGTGCAAAATGGGATGCATGGAAAAAATTAACTGGCGTGCAAAAAGACCAGGCCATGGAGAATTATTCCTCAACGGTTGAAGAGCTTGTTAGTAGATACGGTATCAATTAAAGATCTTTGATTTTTGTCAGGCTCGAGGTATCAATTTTTTGAACAAAACTACCAAATTCAAAAAATTGAGCCTCGTTTATATTTAAAGCCGCTGTAATGTTAATCTCAACCTGATTAAAAGTATTTTCCGGTAATTTATAAAAGCTCTTAAACTCACCTGTAAGATCTCTAATTACCTCAACAGTGAGGCGTCGATGATCTCTCTTTGTCGGCATTTTTGCCAGATTTCTCAAAAAATTAAGTGATAATTTATAGTGCCTCATCGACGCTATCTCTTCCATTAAAAGGGTCATTATTTTCCCTTTTCTAATAATACCACCAGCGGTGATATCCTTGTCAGTTAACAATGTAAGCGGGCCGATGAGTAAATCATTAACGGAAAACAATTCATTATTGCCAGAATTATCTCTATAGGAAATCATTTCTACAGATTCGCCATCAAAACCTATACACAAATCGGCATCGATATCGCCAATAAGAGTAATTACCTTTAGTTCTGTAAGGCTTTTCCAATTAAACCTTGGGTCATCATTTGACACCTCATCACAAGAAGAGAAAGCTTTTATTGAAAAGATTAAGACAAAAATTATTGATAGACCTTTCATTATTAAATCCTATTTTCAAATAGTAGAAAATCCTAAAGCCTACTTCTTCAAATGCCAATACTTTCTTTAAGATGATTTTTTATAACCAAGAATATTTACGGGACTATTTTTTATAGATGATCTTCTTTTGTTATATTCCTGTGTGGTTTTTACACTTGAGTGCCCCACATCCTGACTCACATGCAACAAGTTTGCACCATTATCCAAGGCGCTGCCAATATAACTGGCCCTAGCGCTATGAGGACTTACTCGATGGAAAACTCCGGCTTTTTTGCAATAAGTACTAAATATATAATCTACTGATTTTGGATTAAGTTTTTTATTTAGGTTATTGGGGTCATTTGGGTTTTTGGAAGGGCGAAGAAGAAAATCATCTGGAGAAAAATCTTCACCTCTATTCTCCATGCTAGTTAAATATTCATCTATTTTAGTCTTGATGCTCGGATCAACAACTTTTGTTATTTGCTTACCACCCTTGGCAATAATATTTACCAAGAAAAGTTCTCCCTTTTGAAAAAAATCACGAACTCTAAGGCAAATCAATTCATTCTTCCTGATACCTGTAAAAAAAAGTAAGTATATAACCAATTGGTGCATTAAATTATTCGACTGATCAACTATCTGTAAAAGGTTTTGAACTTGCTCGTCAGTGAGGTCGTTTACAGGTTTGATTGGGTTTTGAGTTGGGCGCTTTACACTATTACATGGATTAATTTCGTAAAAACCTTTTTCCACTAAAAAATCAAAGTACGAACTTAACGCCGAAAATTTTCGACAGATAGTCTTGGGTGCTTGTTTAATTCTCCCTAAGAAGTCTCTGTAGGCAACGATATGTATTCGCTTTATATCCTCAATTGATTTTACATTTTTTAGATTTTCTTGAACGAAAGAGTAGAATTGTTTTATGTCACGCATGTAACACTTTTTGGTATTTTCAGATGAGAAGTTTTGGAAAAACTCGTAGTGAAGTTCATCCCAATTTACCTCGCTACGCGTCTCTAAAAAGCTTGATTTAGCAATTTCTTTAGATGCCATATAAAAATTTTAGCACCTTGGGTGATTATTAACTTAAAGAGAAATTTTGGCCCTATATTAAATCTATTTAATAAAAAGAGTCGGGAAATTTTCTGTGAAAAAGTCAATGGCCGCTTGCTTTAGGCTACCTTCGAGCTTATAGGCTGAAAATTTCTCTCTGTGGCTCATACCAGCCTTGATAAAAACATTATTTTCGTCGTTCTGATTTCCAACAAAAAGATCAATTCTATTAAAACCTCTTCCCCTAAAAGCACCACCGGTATCCCTTACAAGAAATAGACCGTTATGTATTCTACCATCAGGAAGCATTAGCCCTTTAGCCTTAGGAATAAATACAACACCTCCTAACTCATGGGACTCTAGGTCCGCCGCAATTGTATGATAGGGGATTAAACATAAATCTTTTTGAACACCCTCACCAAAAATACACTTTTCCATAATACGAAATGTATAGCTACCTGCCCAATTAACAGTAAGCGAACCGTTACCACGATCTTTCAATCGACCTGTACCTTCCATACTTAAAACCTTAAAAAATCTCGTACAAACTTCTGCTATTAACTCTCCACCAGGAGTTAGAACCTCTGATTTTTCATCTCCATAGTATTCAACCCCAGCGTAGCTACCTGAGCAGGAGACCTTTGTCTCATCAGCGATGAAGTATGTGGTTGGGCTAACATCAGGAAGTGGAACTTGTTCCAATAAAATTGTAGATGAGTATCCCGAAAAAGATAAAGTCAAAACAAACAGAAAAAATAATGCTTTCATACAAAACTCAATTTATTTAGTTAGTATTAAATGCTGACGCACTTTTTAGAATGTGGCAAACAAAACTTAACATTTGACCTATAAATTTCGAAGAGTAATTAGTATGAAAACCTTATTCTTCTGGGCTGTAAGCATAATTGTTACGTATATTGGAGTAAATCAAACAGATTCTTACATCGCTTTTATTTGTCCTTTTTTTATAATTACTAGAGTAATTTATGAACTTTGGAAGTTCCCTCGAAATGCTGTTAGCTATACATTTTTACATCACGCAAAAGCTTTATACGATAGAGATACATTATTTTTGAAAAAGCAGAATGAACTTTTATCTGAGGAGCTTAAAATCTCCACTAATAAGACAATAAATTTAAATAACCAACAAAACTCCGTACTAATTCAAAGTGAAAGTAAGTTGATAGAAGCGGAGTTTTTAACAAAAAAACTGCTTTATCAAAAACAAGTATTTCACTTTATTGGACATGACCTAAAGGCACCGTTTCAAAATATTATCTCTTTCCTCACAAAATCAAACACCAAAGGAAGTAAAGACTTCATTCTTAGGAATGCTGAGCATGGATTGAGTTTAATTGAGGAAATACTCGAAACAAAAAAAGAGTCTGTTTTTAAAAGGCCCAAAGGAAAGAACAGGTTTTTGCCATCACATGTAAATGATTTGATACGTCAGTTTGATTTGACTGAAATTACTTCTGTAAATTACTCTGATAATGTTGACAAAATACCCTTTGATACAAATAAAAGTCTTAAAACCTTAGACCAGACCTTAAGTAATTTATTAAGTAACATAAAAAAATATGCGATTTCCTCTGATGTAGAGAAAGATAATGATATGAAGGAAATATTTATTTCTTTTTGTCTTGGAAAGTTTCCTGGGTACATAGACTTAGAAGTAACAGATTCAGGCCCAGGCATACCAAAAGATATAAGAGAAAAGTTATTTAAACAAAAATTTAAGTCATCAAAAAAAGGCCATGGGAGAGGATTATATCAATTAAAAAAATTTTTAAATGATCACAATGGGGATATTTCGATCTCTCAAAATACGGATGATGCGCAATTTATTGTAAATCTTCCAATATTGACCTTGAGCTCAGATGAGAAAGTAATTTCGGAAATTAAAGCGACGAAGAAATCAATAAATAAAAGTTTAAATGTTTTAATCATTGATGATTCTATAGATATCCATCAGATACTCGGCTTGTTCCTCGAAGAAATTTATGAAAACGTACAAATACACTCGGCTACAAACTTAAATGAGGCTATAGAGCTTGACACAAAATATGAGTATGACCTTTGTTTTTTGGATATGAATCTAAAAGAAATTTCAGGCGAGCATGTTTTTAGGCAACTTACAAAGATAAAACACAAGACCCCTGTCGTTGCGATTAGCGCCAGTTTTGAAAAAGAAAAAATTCAACAGTTAAAAAAAATAGGCATTTATAATGTGATGAGCAAATCATTTAACGAGGAAATAATCAAAAGAGTAATAAATGATTCCCTGGGCTAATGCTTTAATCTATTTTTAACCTTTTTCACAATCCAACCAACGACAGGGATCCTTTCATAAACCATCTCTCCCAAGTCGAAATAATCTCGATGATATCTGACAAGCCCCTCGTCATTAAAATGAATTTCAGAGACTCCCGTCACAAAAAACTCCTCTCCGTTGTTTAGCTTTGGGGTTTGGAGATACATTTTCCACGAAAAAAAATATATTTCATCGTTTTTTGCATTTGTTTTAAAATCAAACCTTATGCTTTTTACGCCTTCATACATATTTTTATAGTAGGCTTTCATTTTGGGCAAGGTTTCAATTTTTCCAACAGGATCATAAAACTTAATATCCTTTGCATAAAAATCATCCAAGATATGAGTGTTGTCGGAACGCAAAGAATTAAAAAAGTGGATAGTCTTTGTTATATTGTCATCAACCATGCTAACACTCTTTTGAGCTGAAAGACTGTAGGAAGTTAGTATAAAAATAAGTGGTATAATTTTCTTCATAAAATAACTATAGGTTTACAAATGACTAATGAAAAGCAACAAAACGTTTTCGGAGAAAAAATAGAATCGTGTTGCACGAATCCAATAACTGGCTTTTTTAGAGACGGTTTTTGTCACACAGGATTAAATGATCGTGGAATGCACACGGTGTGTGTTGAGATAACTTGCCAGTTTCTTGAATTCTCTAGAGAAAGAGGAAATGACCTAATCACACCTAAACCAGAATTTAACTTCCCGGGTTTAAAAGAAGGTGATCACTGGTGCCTGTGCGCTGCACGATGGCTCGAAGCCTATAGAGCTGGAGTAGCACCAAAAGTGAACCTCTCTGCAACTAACATTGAAACTCTCGCCATTATTCCAATGAAAATTTTAGAGAAGCATCAAGCATAAACAAAATTTACTGTTTTCTTGTGTAACAAAATTTCTTATTCAGATCTTATTATGAATCTACAGTAAAATAGTAGTGTCCATAAGGAGAGAGATTATGAAATTACTAAAACACATTTTATTTTTATTAATACTAACGTTAGTTGCTGCCTGTAATGAAGATGAGGACAGTGAAAGTGTCTCCTCGACTGGAACACCTATTACATGTGAGATGATTTTAAAAGAACTAGAGGCTGAAAGTTTTGATGCCATTGACCTAGGTGACTTTACCGCGTCATGTGACTCAGCTGTCATCACAATTGCTTCAGATGATACAGATACTAGAGATTTTGATTGTAATGGCACTTCTGTTACTGCGAGTAGCCCTAATGGTAGTGTAATTGTTAATCTGTCCGATGTTACAGTTAGTGAAGATGATTTCAGTGGTGACTTTATTCTAAAGTCATCTATCGGTGCCACGTTAACCTCAAGTGGAGGAACAGCAGCAGAGGTTGATTGTAGCTTCGAATTTGAAGGGGACATTAGCGATAAGGAAGACATTGAACTATCAAGTTTCAGCGGTTGTGAAATAGATGGCACAAGTATTACTTTTTTAGATATTCCTGATAATCCCGACGAGTGCAGTACATCAGGAGGGGCAGCGACTGACCCTGGTTTTCGGATGTTCTATGCTTTTTTCGAGGACTTAGCATCAAAGGTTATGCCTGATTTTGAAGAATAGGGTTTGAGGATTAACGACAGTTTTTTAAAAAAAAACCTGCTTTTCAGGCAGACTTTTTTATTTTTTTAATAATTGGATAAAAAACCCACACCGGCCCAACCAGCAAAAAGAGAAGGTCCTCTATGAAGCTGGGTTTTTTTCCTTCAATTTTATGTCCCACAAATTGAAAAATCCAACCTACAACAAAAATAGCTAAGTTAATTTTTAAAAAGAGGGGAGAACTTGATAAAACGAAGTTTCCATAAATCATTGGAGCGACAATTAAAATCATCGGTAGAAGAATCATAAGCCCCATTGAGGAATAAAAACCGAGTGCCAAAACAACCAGCGCCATACCCGGATTGATAAACCATGGATAATCACTTGGCATGGGAATGGCCCAAAGAATACCAATAACAGAAAACATTATTAAGGGGACAAATATTTTGTGAATAAGAACATTTGTCGGATGAGTATGAGACTCTCCGTATTTTTCTAGGTACCATTGCGTCGTTTTCAAAACTAGCTCCTAATAATCATTTCTTATATTTTATTTAATTTTTGATGTTTTTTGGCAAAAAAGAAATTTAACCTAAATAAAGTGCCAGTTTTCAGATGTTTATAAGTGATAAACGCTGCTTAATTTTTCAATTGTTGACTCATACTTTGAGTGAAGGATTCAATCTTTTGCACAATTTTTTGCTGAATTTCTTTAAAAAGAATATGCCGAGTAATAGCGACAATGCTCAACTCCAACGATAAAAATGGATTAACCAGAGGAAGTATTGAAAAGCCAGGGATACCTTTGTTAGAGGATAAATATTCCTCATAATAATTTAAAACATTTAACAGAGAGTTATAGAATAATTCCTTACTTAAATTTTTGTTTTTTAAATGGTTAAACCTATAAAGAAAGTGAAAACTCATTAACATCGGAATTGTCTCAAAATTAATCTTTTTACTTTTAATAAATTCTTCAATTTTAATTATCTCGCATTTATGACTGAGGTTGCATTTTTTTAATTCATCATTTTGAAAAAAATTAACAATAGTATCAGTAGACCGAGGCACATTTAAATAGAAGGAACTTTGATAATTTAAAAGATAAGTTGATGAATTTAAAAAAACCTTTTCAGGTGCAGAAATATTAAATGAAGCGATGAGTATTAAGTTTAATATGAATCCGTTGATGATATCTTTTTTAAGCTGAACCTTTTTGTTCATCGCATGTTTCAAGAATATAAAAAAGCCTATGATTGGCATAACGTATGAAAACAGGGCCACACAAAAACGAGTCAAAAACCCTCTTTTTATTATGTCTTTTGAATAATAAAAAAAGCTGAAGAATTGAGTGCAAAGGACAAATAGAGCCAGACTTATTGAAAGATTGAAGTTTTTTACATTATAAAGAAGTCCTCCTTGTAAGATAGGAGAAATCATTAAATATAGGTAAGCATATCTGCGACTCACCTAAGACATACGTCATTAACTGTAAATAAATTTAATAAAAAGGAAAATTATTTAATAAACGCTTCAAAAACAGAATTTGCCCAAATTTTTGCTTGTTTCACACCCTCTGGCCCTGAGTAATGAACACCATCACCGCCATTTTCGGGGTATTTCGTGACTACGTCAGACCAAAAAACCTCACAATAAGGCGAAACGGACCTTTCTAAAAGCTTTTTCAAACGAGGAATCCTAGATCGATCGCGGCTATCAGCAGGCCCAACCCAAAGACAACGACTGCCATTATCAGTAATAAATTTTGCGGTTTTTTCAGTGTCTTTTAAAACGAAATCATCGGAGTACCCAGCGTAATTTCCGCTGAGCTGAACTATAGTATAATCAGGTATTTGCTTTTTAAAAAATTCAGTTATTTTTGGTGTTGGCCCTATAGTACCACGAGAAATTTCACCATTAATATCTCTGAAAAAATATCCACAACGAGTATTTGTGCCAATCCAAAAATATCTGGCAACGGCGCCACAGCTTGCCATGGTTTGAACGTTCATTTCAGGGAGAGTTCGCAAGTTTCTATCAAGAGTTCGTCCAAAGGTCGTCACGCTATGAGAATCTCCAATAAATAAAGTTAAATTTTTTGCCATAATATTCACACTCAAAATTAAAGAAAAAATAGTAAAAGTTATTTTAATCATTAAAGACAAACCTCGAGAAATTTATGGAATGCTATAGGATGGCCAATGAACTTACTAGGACAAAATAATATTTGCGGTAATTTACGCCGAAAAACTCTACCCGATAATGACAATTATCGGGTAGAGGGTTTGTTCACTCACGAAATATTGATAATTTATACAGGTATGCTTTTCACAGAATTAAATACGATTTTTATCTATGGTTTTTGTTTATTTAATTTTTCGCCCAGAAAAACAGACACAAATTTCATTTCTACAAAATCATGTTTGCATGAAACAATCCTTAAATTTATATTTTTTTCTGATAAGCAATTGTTTTAAAAAAATAAATTTTCCACTCTCCAAGAACGCTAATAAATTTAGGTTTTAAAAGCCATTTTTATTATACCCTAAGGCTTAGGTTACTTATGTATTAACCGAGAAGTTTCCAGTAGAAGTATGAAATTTTTTAAATTAAAATCATTTATTTTTTTGAGTATTTTTTGCACTTTCTTTGGTTGCTCAAACCGTGAGTTTACTAATACTAAGATAATTATTGCCAGTAACCTTACAAGTAACTCGAATACAGTTCTCAGTGGTAAATCAACTGATGGTGATTTCTTCACCCTACTCATTAACTCATCCGATAAGTTTGTTTCTTTAGATATTCCCACAGGCGCTTGGACGTTTTACGGGATTCACGTTGATGGAGATTATACCTCAAGATGTGCGTATTCAAACATAGAGGTATTAGGACCAAGTCAAGATGTTAACATTGAGTACAGTCTTGAAAATTGCACTAATAAAATTTTTGGAGATCGTAAAAACGTTGATGATAAAAATGGCTTTCATAAATTAAAAATTTACAGTTGTAATGATTTAATAAGTATCAACCCTGGTGACACTGACTGCGGATTATCGAACGGAGGGTCACCAGGATCGTTCAAAATAATTATTCCTAATGTGGAACTATCTAACACAGAAAACCCTATTATAGGTATTGAACAGATTTCCTTAGGGTGTCATAGTTTTGGGAGTGAGCATTTCTCTTCAAGTAATTATCGAATGCCCATTGGGAGTTCCTCTACTCTCCCCTTTCATTTCATAATACAATCCTACGGAACCGAAGACTGCTCTAGCGAGTACCAAAGTCTTAGCTCTAGCCACTCACTTTATGATCTAGAAACGAGCGGTTTAGCTAAGTCTTGGACAACATCTGTCGAAGGAGAAACTTACAACACAGTCTTTTTTCTCAATAACAAAGCTCAAGTTGGACAAGCATGTATTTCTAATGATCATTGTCAAAGTAGCAATTGTGAAAATTCAATTTGCTTAGAGCAATCAATTGATTGTCCTTCCACAGAAGTTACTAATTCAAACTATGCAGAAGTCGGGTCACTAAAGGGCGCACACAACGACACTCCAATTTCAGTTATTTGTGACAATGGTTATTCTGGCGGTGGAGAGTGGTCATGTGATGAAACAGGAGCCTGGGAAGGTGAAGCCTGCAGCCAAGATGGGCCTGACTACGTTGGATGTTTTTCAGATAGACCAGTAAGGTCACTTGGAAATATCTCTTTTATCCTCAATAGTCCTGAAACAAAAAGTGAAAAAGACATGGCCATAGAGTGTAATGTTTTATGCCAAGGATACGACTATTTAGGACTTCAACATAATAACGAATGTTACTGCGGAAACAACTACAACACATACGGAGAAGGCGTAACACTCTCTACTGAGGAGCTTTTAAACGGAGCTAGAACATCTAACGAAGTTCCTGATTCAAACTCTCAAGGGTATTGCGCAGAGGATAAAAGTTTAAATAGTGACATTATTGGAACTTGGGCAAACAAAGTTTACAGAACAAAATCCATTGATTGTCCTGAAACAAAAGTTACCAATTCAAATTTTAGTGACGTCGCACTTGTGGGAGTTTACCTTGGTGCACCAATTGAAGTAACGTGTGACAATGATTTCGTAGGCGGCGGAGAATGGAGCTGCGACTCCTCTGGTTCTTGGGTGGGCGACTCTTGTGTGGTGCCTGAAATTTGCGGGAATGGAATTATTGAAGCACCGGAAGTATGTGACGATGGCGAAGAAACGGTGGCTTGTAACTCAGATTGCACAGTTAAATCAGAGAATGCTTTTGTATCAACATGGGAAACAACCGGTCTAAATGAAACAATAACTATCCCGACGACTGGAGGAGGCTATTCTTATATCATTGACTGGGGTGACCCAAATAATGATAGCGATGATGGACAAAGTACCGCTGAAAACCCATCGCATACATACTCGCAAGCCGGAACATATACGATCACCATCTCTGGTACATTTCCAAGAATTTACTTTAATAATACTGCTGCCGACAAAGATAAAATAATTTCTATACCTAATTTGGGAGACGTGGGTTGGACAAGTTTTGAAGGAGCTTTTTATGGTTGTACTAACCTTACAACTGTAGAAGGCGGCAACACTGAGGAAGTCACCAGCATGATGGAAATGTTTAGTAACGCAGGAAAAGCAACTCCAGATACAACTAATTGGGATACCTCTAACGTTACCATTATGACTCGCATGTTTTTAAATGCAACGAAAGCTAAACCTAACACGACAGAATGGGATACAAGCAATGTAACACATATGGGAAGTATGTTTAAGAATGCAACCGAAGCGAATCCAGATACAAGTGACTGGGATACAAGCAAGGTAACATTTATGGGTAGTATGTTTCGTGACACAGAAAATGCAAACCCCGATACCTCTGGCTGGGATACGAGTAAGGTAACAAGAATGGATATGATGTTTTATAACGCATCAAAAGCAAACCCCAATACCTCTGGCTGGGATACTAGTAGTGTGACAAGAATGGATTTAATGTTTTATGGCGCATCAAAAGCAAACCCCAACACCTCTGGCTGGGATACAAGCGAAGTAACGCTGATGATTGGTATGTTTAGAGAGGCAACGGAAGCGAATCCAGATACGAGCGGGTGGAATACAAGTAAGGTGACAAGAATGGATTTGATGTTCAATGGCGCATCAAAAGCGAACCCTAATACCTCTGGCTGGGATACAAGCGAAGTAACGATGATGAATGGTATGTTTTGGGAGACAACGGAAGCGAATCCCGATACAAGCGGATGGAATACAAGTAAGGTGACAACAATGCATGGTATGTTTTGGGACGCAGAAAAAGCTGCCCCTGATACCTCTGGCTGGGATACTAGCAATGTGACAAGAATGGACTTGATGTTTTATGGCGCATCAAAAGCAAACCCCAACACCTCTGGCTGGGATACAAGCGAAGTAACGCTGATGAATGGTATGTTTAGAGAGACAACGGAAGCGAATCCAGATACGAGCGGATGGAATACAAGTAAGGTGACAACAATGGAGAGTATGTTTCGTGACGCAGAAAAAGCTGACCCTGATACCTCTGGCTGGGATACTAGTAGTGTGACAAGAATGGACTTGATG
>MDTG01017527.1_pt1 | contig 45413 bp, 48 predicted proteins | sample 811421 | NCBI WGS metagenome assembly MDTG01 (sample SAMN05326645, study PRJNA326480) | marine metagenome | isolation source: seawater | place: Pacific Ocean: South East | collected 2011 | reverse complement strand
GACCTTTTCATTTTTATTTATTGCAGTAGGGTCGATTTCAAGCTCGTCTGTCCCGTACTCTAATTGATACTCTTGCCTTATTACCTCACAAGGAAGCTTTCCTTTTTTTCTAATAAGAATCAATTTCTTATTAAATAAATAACTAAGCACCGAGGCGAAGACAAATCCACGAGACTCAATACCAGCGATAGCATCAAACTCTATTTTTTTTAACTTTTCCTCAAACAAAGAGATAATCGCCTTATATGACTCAGGGCTCTGAAGTGCAGTTGTAATATCACGAAATAAAATTCCTTGTTTTGGAAAATTTGGGATTGTTCTTATTGAATCTTTTATCATTTCCAGTTTTTTTTGATCCATTATCTCATTCCTATTATTTGTTCGTAATGCTTCTTCTCAACGGGCGTAATACTAAGACGATTTCCCTTTCTTAAAATAAGCATATCCTCCAGTCCCTTTGTCTCTTTAAGTTCTGCCAGAGATAGAATCTCTTTAAATTTCTTTTTAAATCTAATTTCTACCATCATCCATCGTGGATTTTCTTTAGGAGACTTTGGATCGTAGTATTTACTTTTTTTATCCCAGGCAAAATGATCTGGAAACGCTTCTTTTGAGACAACACCAACGCCTGCGACCCCTGGAGGTTTTGCATTTGAATGATAAATTAAAACCAAGTCGCCCTTTTTCATTTCATCACGCATGAAATTTCTCGCTTGGTAGTTTCGCACACCTTCCCAAGGAGTCGTTTTTTGTGATTTCAAATCATCAATCGAAAAGACATCTGGCTCGGTTTTCATTAACCAATAACGCATTTTTTAATCCTTAATTAATCCCTCAAGCTCTTTTGCCATAAAGCTTGGTATAGCAAAAGCCCCTGGGTGAATTCGCTGGTTATAATACTTAAACTCTCCATCAAAAGAGCTAACCCGCTCTGACTTGAAGTCGTTAATCGGATGATGCTTTTTTGAACCAAATGTAAACGACCAAAGCCCTCCAGGATAAGTTAGGTTTGAAAAATTATAGATGGTTGAGATGGGAAATATTTTATTAATAATACCCATTAACTTTTTTTGCATCGGTACTTCATAAAATGGTGACTCTCCTTGAGACACAACAATTCCATCGTCATTTAGGCAATTATATATATCTTGATAAAATTCTTCTCCAAATAGAGGCTGCGCCGGGCCAATAGGATCAGTCGAGTCAACTAAAACTACATCAAATTTTTCTTTTGTTTCTTTAACAAATTTCAGGCCATCATCAATGTGAAGTTCAAGTTTTGGATTATCAAAGACACAAGACGTTATCGGCAAATGCGCAATTGAAGCATCAACAACCATTTTATCAATTTCAACCATCACGCATTTTTCTACATTTGGATGCCTTAAAACCTCTCGAGCCGTTCCGCCATCACCACCCCCGATGACTAAAACCTTTTTAGGGGTAGGGTGAACAAATAACGGCACGTGCGCGATCATATCATGATACACAAACTCATCTTTTTCCGTGCACATAATAAGGCCATCATTCAAAAGCATGTTTCCCAGCTGCTCTGTTTCAACCACATCAACTGTTTGAAAATCACTTTTTCCAGAAAATAAAACTTTATTAACTTTAAAACCTAGTGAAAAATTCTCATGTTTTTCTTCAATCCAAAGTTTTGAATGCATAAAAATCCTTTATTTGTGCTCGAATAATAAATACCCATTGGAGCTTTTTATGTTTTTGGTATCAACATACTGACAAAATTTAACCGCCAAACCATTTTCCAAAGATTGCTCACAAGAGTCAACGAGCTGATAAATTTCAGAATCATAACTTTCATGCCAATTAAAACTAATCACATCAAAACTCTTTGGCCTAAGCCTTTCACAGAAATGAGAGATTATATTTTGCCCCTCAAGCGTTGAATCATTCGTCTCCAATGAAACATATGATCCATTTTCCTCAGGAGAGAGGTGAATGGTGTAGTAATAATCGTCTCTAATCGCATTTAAAGAATATCCGTATGGGTCAAATACCCAGTCATCAATCGTAAAGTTTTGAAAAAGAGATTCAACTCCTAAATAATCCCTAACACTTTTAGCGCTGACTCCTTGCTTTCTTAAAAGCTCCCCTACCTGAGTTGGTAAGTTGTACATAAGAAGCTCAAATGTTTTATCTCCAGCGTCCCACTTTCCGTTTTTTGAATAATTAAAAACAAAGTTATGGTGCCCATCAATATTTCCTAGTCGCCAAGCTTTTGATGGCTTTAAAGAATCAATTTTTTTTACGTCGTCATAAAACGCACTTTTTTGCATGTGAGAAAAATACTCATTTTTTCGCTGAAAAATCACGTCTTCAATATTTTCTTTTCCAAACTCCAGACATACCTCAATAAGAGAATTTATTAACGATGTTCGGCCACACGTAATCATTAGAAATGAATATTCCCATACAAACAAACTGGACTCTGAAAGAAGGTAGGCATGTACTTGGTTGTTTTTAATTTCGGATATAATTTCAGCGTCACATTTGGAAACTATTCTTGCCCAAAAAGACTTTCCCATTTTCCTTAAGTCACCAACGCCTGGACTAACAATTACTTCGATTTTTTTTTCTGATCCCTCAAAAACCATAATATCTCACCATAAAGTTGCAAGAATAATTTATAACTGAATGTACGTTATTTTCAATAGTTAGTATCTTTTTTACTCGATTTTTTAGATTGGTTACTTATGCTGGGTCAAGTTGAGTACGCCCTTAGATAGTAAGCCCTCTGAAATCCAAATTTTACCTTGGTCTTTATCATTGCGACACTCAATTTCACGAGATCTTCGATACTGGTTACATGCACGAACACCCCAACTATTTTGCAATAAATATTCGACTTTGCCCTTGTTACACCTGTAACCAATCACTGTTAATGCGTGAGCTCCACAATTTTTCTCATCAACTTTTGCATTACCTGTAGATACGGCAGTCGCAGGCGGCCTACGGTGATCTTTGTGCAAAACACTTGAGCATATGCCTAGCACTGCAGGTTTATTTTCATTGAGAGACATTAACTTTTCCCTGAGAACCTTTTTTTTATTTTTATTTAATGCTTTTGCGTATTTATTATGAATTTTTGTTACAATTTTGGGGTAGAACTCTGAGGTGTAACTGTTCAAAACATGAACGTCAATTTTATCAAACGCGGCGGCGCAAGCTTTAGAGGTATCTTTCCCCAAGCACTTCACTAACTTCTTATTTGATCCAAAAATTTTCTTAATATACTTAATAATTTTTGGATTTTTTTCTCTTAAAATTTTCCTCACTAGAGCATTCTTCAAAGCTTTTTCAAATTTAGGGACTTTTGAAAAGTCCCCAAGATCTAAGTATTCAAAGTCCTTAGACTTAATAGGAACTTTAAACTTTTCCGAATCTTCACAAGTGATGCGACTTGTATATGCGTCTACATTTTTAGTTTTGAACACATCTAATATTATTGAAGGGTCAAACGATCGATGTGGCCGATGGTAGGCAAATAATGGGCTTAAAACACTTCTAACTTTTTCAAAAAACTCATCCTTTTCTCCGCTTTTACAAATGATAGGAAAAACATCAATCATCTCTTCAAGACTATCAATCGAACATCCTTTTTTAATTTTTGATCTTACTATTTTGTAATCTTCCTCAACAGCTTCTTCAATTAAACCAAACTTTTGCGCAGTAGTTTTAAAAGCTGCTTTCAACCTTCTTCGAAATCTAATTTTCTCACTCCTTCTTTTCGGCACTGGTACTGCAGCTAGTTGAACTAATGTTGATTTATACCGCAGCAAATTTTTTCGTGATTCAGGGTTTTCTGTTTTGTCCATCTTTGCTTTTACCAAAGCAACATCGAGACTTACCTTATGTACCCCTTTTCCCTCGGCAACAATACTATTTTCTAATCCAGCGAGACTTTTTCTAATTGTTGAAACCTTTTGCTTAAAAGCTTTTACTTTTTCTTCTGAAGGCCCAAAAAAACCTCCTCGGTGTACTTTGTTATCATTTTGAAACTCTTTAAATTCATCTATGCTTTTTTTGAAAGAATAGAAGCTCTTCTCTATATTTCTGATATTTCCAGGAGCGCAAGAAAATGCCTTACAGTGTTCAAGCCTATTAGATATTTCAGTTTGCATTTTGGCCAACTCTTGAATTTGTTGATTTTGCTCGACCTCGTTAGAAGGAACAGTGTCATATTTTATAAATCTTGTTTTTGAACCTTTGGCATTTATATTTGAATAATGATCACTGACGTTCTTGAATAGGTTCTTGTAATGTCTGAGCCTTAATAAGATCGAAGGATCTCTCCCCAGACTTTCAGAGTCTGTCGTCCCTTCAGGAAGGTATGAGATAAAATTTTTAGCGCAAAATAAAGTGGCCGTTTCAGAGGACATTCCAGTGTTCAACTGAAAATAAACTTTCTTAAGTGCCTCCTCTACTTTTGTCTGGTCTGGCAGAGATAAGCTCATGAACTTTGAGCGTGATGCCTGAATTGACTTAATTTTAACTTGTTCATCCAGTGGAATATCTGCCTTTAGTGGACAATATTTTCTTGATGGGTTTTTTGCGAGGCAGCCTATCAAAACCATTGGGTTATTCCCATCAATGGTGCCATACTTCGACTGGTCACATGCCTGGATTAACTCGGGAATGACCTGCGGCTTATCAGGGTGTGCCGCCTTAATCAGTAAAGAGGTACTATGCCCAGCACAAGAACCAATGAACCCTTGGGATGTTACTTTCGCTCCTTTTAATGACCCATCTATTGAGCTTCCAGATTTGTCCTTTGGCGCCATTTCCTTATCCCTGGACACATCTAATCTAACCCCTTCTCCATTTGGTCTTTTTCGACAAGAGAGCTGTGCATTTGACTGCCTAGAGCAAAAAACAAGAAGGATAAAGAATATTCTTAACACCCCTTACTCCTCAATTATCTATCTTTTTTTTATTCGAAGGGTCTGAAAAATACATTAAACCATCTGTATCCACGTAACTTCCATCAGAGAATAAACAAAACCCCTGCTGCCCAAGCTTAGAGTCAAATATTTCATATTTAGCTCCCTCAATACTCATGCAAAGTTTTGCACCCGGCGCACCAATTGCCATAATTCCATAGTTCTCCATCGGTGTAATTTCTTTTAGTGCCCTCTTTGCCATGCAATTGACACACTCTTTCGAAATGAGTGCATAATCTCCATGCTTGTCCAAAGGCACACGAACCCCTTTAAAAAAGTAATCTTCTGCATAAAGGTTACTCAAGGAGAGAAGAAGTAATATTGTAAAAATATTTTTGAGCATTAATTCTTATCGACAGACCTAAGGGTTAATATGAGATTCAAAATTATCTCTTGTGGAGAAAAGCTAAGTGACTGAAATTAATTAAATAAAATTTATCTAAAATTTTTTCTTTAGGTCTAGCCTGCGTTTATTGTTAACTAAACCTAGCCTAGATATAATTAAGAATATTACTAAATTCAAAGGTATTCACATGAACGTACTTATAACCGGCGGCACAGGATTTGTAGGTAAATACTTACAAAAAGAATTACTTAAAAACGGCCATGAAGTAGTCGTAGTAACAAGGAACACAAAAAAATATCAAATGAGGCGAGACGTGAAGTTCGTTGCCTGGAACCCTCTAATGGAACCTACTCCTCAAGAAGCTTTTACTACAATCAGTGGAAATCCAATTGATGTTGTAATCAATTTACTCGGAGAAAATATTAGTGCCGCAAGATGGTCTGATGATCAAAAAGATAAAATTTATAATTCAAGAATTCTTGGTACAAGAAACTTAGTTAGAGGAATAGAGCAACATCTCAAAAACGACCTCGATCTATTTATCTCCACCAGTGCTGTCGGTATTTATGAAGCTAACTTACCAGATGAATTAGAGGAATCTTCAATTCATGGAAAAGGTTTTCTATCAAGGGTGTGTGAAGATTGGGAGACCGAGGCAAATAAATTAACCAAAGCCAAAAGGACACTGATAACCAGAGTTGGTGTGGTATTCGGAAGCACAGGAGGTGCTCTAGAGAAACTCCTTCCTGTTTTCAAACTTGGTGGCGGAGGCCCTATTGGAAACGGCAAGCAAATAATGAGTTGGATCCATGTAAAAGACTTAGTAAATATTTACATCCAAGCAATTGGCAATGAAAATTACAAAGGCATTGTTAATGCTGTCTCCCCTGAAGTAACCACCAATAAAGAATTTACAAAAGCACTCGCTCAAGCAGTTGGTAGACCCGCTCTTTTCCCTGTCCCTCCCCAAATGTTGAAACTGATATTCGGTGAAATGTCCTCAATAATCCTTGACTCTCAAAATATAAAAGCAAAGGCATTAAGTGATCTAGGCCATGAGTTTTTATATTCGAACGTATTTGATGCACTTTCTGAGATTGGACAAGGCGTAAATTTTATTGGGAAGCCGGTCACGGCGTAGGCTTCACAACTCTTTAACTTCCTGGCCCGGCTTTGCGTAGCTAAGTCGGGTTGCCTCTTTTAGCTCATGGTAAGAGTCTAGACCAGTTACACCTACACTGCCTAAAGCTTCTATATCTATGTACCCGTCCTCCTCAATATAATTGTCTGCGACGTCAACAAACATGACCTCTCCAATAACGAGTTCCGTTTTATTTATATCAAGGTGGATAATTTCTCTTAACTTTAGACCAATTTTCAAAAGAGATTCTTTTACAAATGGAGCCTCAACCCCTTCGACGTAGTCAGTATTCAAACCAACTGCCTCAAACTCTGACATTGATTTTTCATATCTTGCTGAGGTTTGATGAGCCTTCTTAAAAAAATCTGATTTAACATGGTTTATTGTAAAGACTTTCGTGTCTCTTATATTTTCAAATGTATGCCTTGGCACTGTCGCTGGTCTAAAAATAATTGCCATCAATGCGGGATTAGCTCCAATATGAACGACTGAGCTTACAATGCTGAGGTTTTCTTGGCCGTTTTCATCCACTGTTCCTACAAGGTTTGCACTTTTTATACCTGATAGTGAATTGATAAATTTAGCTCGATAAAATTTTTCCATTTCGTCGAAATCTTTTGAATAAAATTTTCCCATATCAATTAACCTTTAAAAAAATTTGGAATTACCGCATTGGTTGAATTTAGATAATTATTAAAATTTTGATCATCTGACTTCTTTTTATGAAATGGTACTCCTGAAAAGTTAACAATCAGCCAATTAATTGTGATTGGGGATACAACCACCCACCATGGTGCCCCTATGTGTAATGCCATAGCATAAACTCCCCACCAAAAAAGGATTTCTCCAAAATAATTGGGGTGCCTCGAAAATTTATAAAGTCCTACTCCATAAAGCCTTTTACCTGGGTTACTTTTCTTAAAGAAGTACAACTGAAGATCCGCCACAGTTTCATAAAACAGGCCAAAAATACTTACGAAAAAACCGACAAAAAATAATAATTGAAAACTTCCTTTATAATCTGAGCTTAGCCCGAGCAATATCGATAAAGAGGTAACTCCAGACAAAATCATTTGAACAAAAAAGATTCTGAAATAAGCGTTTAAAAAGATGCTTCCTCTCCACTTTGACGCCAGTTCAAGGTAACGACGGTCATCTGGCTTTCCCCAGTTTCTTATTAGTAGGTAAACATAAAGCCTAAAGCTCCACCCTAAAATCAGTCCTAAAAAAGCCAGCTCATCACCTGCCCACGATTTATCTATGAAGAAGTAGGCTCCCAAGCCAACCACCCCATGAGCTAGACCCCATAAGAGGTCAACCGTATGAAGTTTCTTGTTAAAAAGGTAAAACAGAAAGCCAATCTGAAAAAAAACAAATAAACCAAGATAAACACTCAACATATTTTTCCATCCTTATCAATTTCTAACTTTATCATCTGTCTAAGTCTTCTTAAAATTATCTCTGAACAAGGATGTTTATCAAATGTTAAAGTACTTTATATTTATTTCTTTATTAATTTCCACGGCTTTCTCATCCCCTCTTCCCTATTTGTTAAGACTAACAGAAAGTAGTGTTGAGATACGCTGGGAGTCTGCAGATGACTATCAGTTAAATTTGTCAGGGCCAAATAACTCAGTGCTATCCTTTCAGCCTGAGCATATCTTCACAAAATACAGGCTAGGGAAAAAGCCCTTGAGACTTTTCAGAGTTATAGCCGATAACCTTTCCCCTGGTGAAACTTATTTCTATGAATTAAAGAATGACTCAAGAAGCACAGGTATATTTAGATTTAATACCCGATCTTCTGAAAATAAGAACTTTTCCTTTATCCTAGTTAGTGATTCACAGAGAGGTAATAAATTAAGTGAAGATATTGTAAATAAATCTATTCTTCCTGAAGTTTTTTTTCAAAGTGAGCAAAGAAAGGTATCTCCCGTGGCATTTTTTCTATTTCCAGGAGATCTTGTTCAAAGAGGTTACAGACATTCACTCTGGAAAAAACAATTTTTTTATCCATTAAGAAATATCCTTAATAGAGTCCCTATTGTTGCTGCAATCGGAAACCATGAGTATAACTCGAAGTTTTTCTGGAATTACTTTTATAATGGTAAAGATGATGATGACCCTAAGTATTTTGATCAGCTTACAAGTCGTTTTATTACTTTATCCAGTACATTTGGACGAAGAAAAAGATCTCAACTAGAGTGGTTAAATCTCACTCTTAACAACGCTAAAGATAAAGGAATGAAATTTATATTCATTCAATATCACCACCCTGCATTCTCCGAGGTTTGGCCGAGGGGAGAAAAAGCGTACTCCAAAAAAATAGAGCAAGTGGTACAGAGGTTCTCAGAGGACTTTGCTGGGCATATCATCATTATCAACGGCCACACCCACGCCTATTCAAGAGGACATTATCCAAACAATAATGTAACAAATATAATTGCTGGGCCTCTTGGAGGAAAAATTGATTATTGGAAAAGATCAAGTAAAGATTATGATCATATGATGATCAACAGTTCTAGTGCAGGCTGGTCTATTTTTGATATTACTGAAAATAAAATTACTCATAAATACTTCTCGTATGATCAAAACTTCAACAAGACAAAGTTAGTGGATAGCTACTCTCTTAACTATGACTCAAAAAAACCAGATACTCCTAAATTAAACTTTGTAAAAAAAACAAGAAGAGGAGTTGCAATAAGCCTTGAGAACCAAAATTATTTAAGTATCGAAGTAGTTTTACAAACTAAAAAAGGTGAAAAAAACTACCGCATTAATGAGCGAAATGATCAACAAGGGTTTATTGTCAAAAATAATTTAGGAAACATTCTTATTAATACTGGAAAAAAGCTTGCTGAACAGACTACGAGTCTAAAAATCCGCGCCAGAGATAAAAATCTCCTATGGAGCGAATTATCCTCAAAAATTAAGCTAGATTAGTGAGAATGAGTACAACGACAATTTTTTAACTTTTTAAGGTGAGCAAAAAACAACAATGCCCCTCCTGTCATTGTAAATAAGTTCTCAAGTACAAAGTCCTTAAGATAATGATTCTCACCATGTGTATGATGAGTATAGTGAACAAACACACCCAAAACGAGAAGAAATATTCCAGAGAGCATCACTTTAAGAACCTTTCCCTTAACTCCATTATTTTGAACAATACTTAAGACAGCAACGGGGATGACAAAAGATAACATCACCACATGAAAGGTCTCGTTACCAATAATATTTGATAACCAAGGAGCTGAAACCAGAATAAATGGTGTTAAAAGACAGTGAACACCACACAAAACACTCAAGAATAGCCCGATTCGATCAAAAGCACGGTGCCCAAGCTTGAACTTGGAGTTTGATGAAGAAATATGATTTGTAGCGATTTTCATTTCGGGTACTTATAATCTAAATCCCCTTTGATTTGCAAGCCAGTTGTAAGATCTTATTGCCTACCTAACCCTTTAAAATGTTTTCGCATTAACCCAAAGGCGATAATCTGTTTTCCATGAACTTAATGATTAATCGCCCAAAGAACCCTATTTCAACCCTTTTATTTGCCCATGGCGCCGGCGCGCCAATGAACTCGGAGTGGATGACCACTGTGGCTAACCTGTTCACAGAGAGGGATATCAAGGTTATAAGATTTAACTTCGCCTACATGGAAAGAAGGTTCACCGAGAACAAAAAATTTCCACCAGATAGAATGCCTAAACTTCTAAAACATCTGGAAGAGGTCATATCAAGCTGCCGCTCCCATGGAGAGGTTGAAGGTGACTTATTTTTAGGAGGAAAATCAATGGGCTCAAGAGTTTGCACTAGTTCTGATATATTAGAGGCAAAAGGAGTCATCTGCTTTGGTTTCCCATTTTGCTCACCAGGAAAAGAAGATACCTCCAGGATTGAAGCCCTAAATAACTCCATTTATTCAAAAATTCTTATTAATCAAGGGGATCGTGACCCATTTGGGAAAAAAGAGTGGCTTAAAAATCAAGCGCTTAAAAAGAGTATTGGTATAGAGTTTTATTTTGATGGTGACCACGACTTAAAGCCACGTAAGAAATCAGGAAAAACAATAAAAGAAAACCTGACAGAGGCAGTGGATACATCTGTCAGGTTTATTAAATCAATTATTTAGTATAGTTGTTAGAAGCTTCTTCTAGTGGACTTATTTCTTCTTTTTTCAGATGCCTTAAGCTTTTCCTTCTTTTTAATTGAAGGCTTTTGATATTCCTTTCTCTTCCTGTATTCTTTTGTTACCCCATACAGGTCGCATAACCTCTTGAATTTACGAATAACCTTTTCCGCTGGAATACCATCTTTTATTTTTAATTCAATGTTTGAATGCTTGCTCATTAAAAATCCCTAAGTTTAAAGCCGAATTATTAAGTTAAATTAAATATTGCCGCGAATCTAGCAAAAAATTACTAAAACCTCAAAAATATAACACTGCTATGACTAAAAAATAGTAAATGGTGAAATTTCTTCACCCAGACCAGTGTGCTTTTCACCTGAAAGCCAGAAAATTTCGTCAACAGGTACTGATAATACCTTAGAGATTTTCAAGGCAAGGCTTAAACTTGGCTCTGACTTACTAGCTTCTATGGCATAGATCGATTGCCTACTTACGCCTACCTGTTGTGCTAGTTCTAGCTGCGTGACCTTTTGAGATTTTCTCACCTTTTTAAGTTTATTTTCAAGATCCATTCGAGACCGCCTTTAACGCCTATAAATTATTACCCTAACAAGACTACGTCAATATTTTTTGTAAATCAAACACGACATTAAGCACTGTAAAGTTTTCACAACAAATTAACCTATTGCATAAAACCCAAAACAGAGTTATGTTTAGATAAAATCATAGCTGGAGACTGATTATGAGTAATATTGTTAAAAAGAAACTGCAAAAAACATTTAAAAAGATTGAAGAGAATTTTCAAGCTCTCGCAAAAAAAGATGATGTAAAAAAAGTTCTGAGCGAAATGCAAAAATTAAGAGCTAAAAGAACAAAACAAATCGAAGCCATGCTCAATCAGCCTATTAACGAAATTAAAAAGAGTTATAAGCAAGAAGTTAAAAGCATGGAAAAGTTTTTCAAAGAGGAAATTGAAAAGACCAAAAAGATTTTCAAAAATCAACTTGATGAACTTGAGAAAATGAAAAGAACTGTCGAAGAACATATTCGAAAAGCTACAGGTCAACCAACCTCGACAAAGAAAAAAGCGACAAAGAAGAAAGCTGCCTCCAAAAAGAAAACGACAAAAAAAGCGGCAAAAAAAGTGGCAAAAAAGAAAACATCCAAGAAGGTCACTCCTAAGAAAAAAGCCACTACTGTAAAGAAAACCTCTTCAAAGAAAGTTGCTAAAAAGAAATAAGTCTTCAAATAAAACAATAAAAAAAAGCCCGTATTTAATACGGGCTTTTTTTTATTTATAATATGGATTAGTTCCTTGCCCGTGATCAGTTATATCTACAACCTCTTTAACTTCATGAAATTCGTTTTTTAAAACTCTAAGGATCCCGTCCCTCACTGTGACTGACGCCTGTGAGCATCCCTGGCAACCACCAGAAAAACTTAGATAAAGGACACCCTCTTTGAAATCAACCGGCACGACACTTCCCCCGTGAGCTCCTAAACTTGGTGAAATTTTAAGTTCAATAGTTTGACATATTTTTTTTCCAAGCTCTGTTTTAAAAAACTCTTCGTTAACTTTAGGTCCTTCACTTGAATTACTAGTCGATACTTCAGAAGGAAAACTTAAATACCCCTCAGTATGAGCAACACGAAGTGCAGCGCCCACCTTAGGTCCTAAATCTCTCCATGTCTGATCCGAATTCTTTCTTACGATCAAATAGTTTGACTCTGCGGTTACTTCAGATAACCCTTCGATTTCAAAAACCTTATTTACAAGCTTTGAGTCTGTTTTGACTCCTTTACGAATAGAAAAACTACCACTTTCAACTAGAGTTTCCGCTAAAGTGAATCGGCATAAATCTTTATCTTCAAAGGGAGTGGCCAATATTTCTAATTTTTTCATAAATTACCCATTAAGTGCGTTAAACAGAAAAAGACTCTTCGCTTGAGGAGCTCATTTCTTTGAGAGTTTTAAACTTATAAATTCCCGTCTTGTGGCCATCACTAAAATTAATCGCTACCCCATACCTTCCGACAGGACTAAGTCCAAGCACTTTTATATTCGCAGGAATTTGTTCTGATGTAATCATCCTCTCACCAGTATGTTCGTTTACACAGCTCGCACATGGACACTCAAGCCTAACTTTATGGGCATCAAGTTCAACAGTTGTCCCATCACTCCAAGAGATTTTTATCCCCAAGTCAGTAATATTCATTTCCTCTGTTTCATATAGCTTTGATTGCTCCTGAGCTTTGGTTAGCTCAGTATCTAGATTACTCGTGATTTCTTTAAACTTCCTTATATGAGGCAGATCTTCGCCGTAGTTCATCTCGCCCTTATCCGCGTCCATCATAATCATAGGATCAAGAGGAATATTGCCAAGTAGTGGAACGTTAAACTTCTCTGATAATATCTTCCCTCCATTTTCGCCAAATATAGGAGTGACCTCATCACACTTTGGACAACTATAACCACTCATATTTTCAATAATTCCTACTACAGGCACATTCACAGTCTCAAACATCTCAAGACCTTTTTTAGCGATTTCGCTAGCGACTTGTTGAGGAGTTGTTACAATGATCGCCCCAGAGAGCTTTGCTTGTTGAGCAAGCGTTAGCTGAATGTCTCCTGTCCCAGGAGGTAAATCAATGAGTAAATAATCAAGCTCTCCCCAAGCAACTCCAAGTAGAAACTGCTGAATTGCTTTAATCGCCAATGGAGACCTAATTATAAGTGCCTTTCCGCTGGGGTTCATAAGACCCATACTGACGAATTTTACCCCATCCTTTTCCACGGGAATGATAATACTACCATCGCCCTTGGGAGCGGAGTGGTCACCCATCATTTTTGGCTGACTTGGCCCATACAAGTCCGCGTCTAAAAGACCTACTTTTTTCCCCATTGAAGCAAGAGATCTTGCAAGGTTTGTAGTCACAGTGGACTTTCCTACCCCACCCTTGCCGCTTCCAACGGCCAAAATATGTGTAATTTGGTCTATTCCTGCTTTGATTGACATCAGTGACTCCTAGGTCTTAATTGGTGATCAAGCTTTGATAATACATTAAAATCAATTTTTCTAGCTAAACACCAGTAAATGTCCAGGAATTACACTCTCAAATGTAAGTATTTTTCCATTTCATGAACATATTATTGATGAAACAATATTCCCGTTTAAACATGGAGGTTTACCTATGAAAGTATTATTAATAATTGCACTTGCGATCAATCTCGTCGGATGTAAAAAGTTAATCCAAGACCATGAGCTTTCTTTTGAAAGTGATCAAGTAATCTCAAAAACAACTATCTCTGAAAATTATGGACTTCCCTTCAGTGGCAACTTTCCCATAATTATTCAAGAGCAAGAATATGGTGAAGTGAATCTCTACCCGAAAACAGAAAATGATGACTTTTCTGTTGAGTTAATCGCAGATTTTACTACATTTACCGGTGATATCTGGGACGGCTTTGACCCAATAACCACACTGCCTGGAAATAACTCATTTCCATCCTGGGTAGGAGCAGAAGAGCTCTTAAAAATTAATATCCCTACAATGAGTGATAACGTGACTGTCGACTTAATATTTGGAAAAGATGAAGGCTTCTATTTTGGTATCACCATAGGCATTAAACAAATTAATGATAAATACCCCGAAGGTCTTAAGGCTTCACAAGAAATTGCAAAGAAAAATAGCAGAGTACCTTGGGCGGAAATTTTCATTCATGGCCCTCAGTATAATTCTGAAGGAGAGCTTACTGAGAATGCAGGTATCACTATCTTGTCGAGCTTCCAAAAAAGTAAATTAAACTAAAACCAATTGAGGGGCTAAACCAAGGTCCCTCTACTTTTCAAAATATTATCAAATAAAGCTTACTTCGACATAACTTGAAGTCTCTGACAATGACGCTGACAATTGTCTAAACCACAGGGGCGCTGTAAGAGAAACTCTTAAATGAATTGAAAACATCTCTCTTTCTGCCATATCAACAATAAGTAGAAGGTACTTTTGGTTCATATCTCGAAACTTAGCTTTGTTCAAACGAAGACTTATGGTTGAGCCATGGTCAGTCTTAAGAAGCGTATTTTTAAAAACTTCTTTGTTAACAAACAAATCCCACAAAATATTTAACTCATCCTTAATAAAAAATGGAAAACCAAGCTTATATTTCAGAAAGGATAAGATCTCTAATGACGTTAACCCGTTGTTTAGTAAAATATCTATTGCCTCTAGTGAACTATAGTTTGAATAGAATACCCAGCTCATATAGCGAGACCCTAATTTTTCATCATTGGAGTCTTGAAACTTATAAAAGTTAGACCAACTAATATTTATGTGCTGATCAATTTGGCTCTTAAGGTTATTTTGAAACATAAAATCTAACTTATGATAAATGTCTCCAATACGGTCATTTTCAGAAAGTCTCAAAAGGCTTGAGGTAGCAATAGGCTTGTTGCTCTCGTGATCAAGTAACTTTTGATAAACCGCTGGAAAAAAAATAAATTTATTGAATGTAAAAAATGATCCAAAGAAAAAAAGAAGGAGGAAAATTTTTACGGCCTTATTTTTCATAAGAAATCACCAAACATCATAATATATATAAAAAAAGTACCAAATGTTATTGTTCTACTATAATTTAATAAAGCCGCTCCAGATTTGTTCCTTTTTTGTTGGTAATGAAATAAAAACAAAATAAGGCAAGATAAAAAGAATATAATCGTCGACCCTATATCAACTCCCTCAGTGCTTAGAAAATTAATAGGGCTTTTCAAACAATAACCAAATGAAGAAATTATTAATACAATCGTAATCCCCTTAACAAAATTTCCTATAAGGTTTGACCTGAAAGATATTCGATTAAATACGCTGCTTTTACTCAAAATAGAGGACAGTATCAAAAGTATCGACATTATTATAAGAAACTCAGTTCCTCTTAAAAAGTTTTGAAAATAAACAAGATGAATAAGAATTGAGATAAAAACAGTAAAAGAATTACTTGGTTTACTAAAGATATTTATCTGAATAATTTTTGAAAAATTAAAGATAGTAACACACCACCGCTTCCAAAAATCTATAAAGTTTGACGGGGCAAGAGGTGAATCAAAGTTTCTATATACTCTGTAATTGAAGACCTCCAGGCAACCAGCACCTAAATCATAAAGAGAATAAATAAAACTTATGAACAATAAGCCTTTGGAAAAGTACAAAAATAACGGAGGTTGTATAGAATCTAAGAATCTTCCTCCAGGGATTAATATACAAAGTATTACAAAAAAGCTGAGAATGATTTTTTTACCGCCTTTTTTTAACTCCGCCATAGAAAAGTGAATCTCTCCTCCGAAGTGCCTCGTCTCTTCAGAGAAATTCGAAATGACCGGTGTAAATAGCCTTGGAAAAAATATGTTGAAAAATAATATATTCAATAAACTGCTCAAATCTTCTTTCTGTAAGTAAGAGTTTAATCTATTAAAAAATATAATCGTTAAAGAAAATGTGAGTAAATTAAACTTGATAACCCCCAGGTCGAAAAAAAAAGGAAAACTGCTAAAGTAAAAAAAGCTTAATATAGTTAAAACTAAGCTACTGATCATATTCATATTGCGAGAATAAATTCCCTTAAGGGTAATATAATCAAATAACGAGAAAATTGATAAAACAAACAACAACTCCTTACTTAGATAGGCGCAAAAAATCATTGATATTGCAATCAGGGCGTGAAACCTATTTTCTGCTCTGACAATAAAAGTGATAAAAATACTTAGAAACAAAAAGAAAAGGAAAAGCAAAAAGTAATAGATCATCTATGAACCTTTTACTCTTTCAAGCATACATTCAAAAATGTCTTTAACTTCGACTGGTGGTTTTTCGGGAGTATAGTTACTAAGCCATATCGCATCACTATCTTTGTCGTCAGGAGTGTATCCATGCATTCCTGGTAAAGCATCTTTCCCCATGTCTGAAGGCGCTATTTGGACTCCTGGGTCAACAAGGAAAATATCTTCACCATACCTTTGGTCCTCAAACAAAATTCCCATCTTTTTTAGTTCATCATTTGACAAAATTTTCCCATAAGGTAGCTCTGATAATTTTTTCCTTATAACTTCTTGAGCATTGTCACTGTAATACCAAAACCTGGCCATGGTTGAATCAAGAAAGGATAAATAATCTTTCCCCTCATCTAAGCTAGTCTCCTTTAAAGCCTTCTGGATATCTACAACCTTACTCAAAGTCGTCATGCCATGATCTGAGAAGATTCCAACTCTATAGTCTTCGTGATTTTGCTCAAGTAGATCAAAAACTTTATCTAAATTTTCTTTATAATATGCAACTTTATCTAAAGCCTCACTCGAGTCTTTTGTGTGCATGTGCTGAACACCATCAAGGCCAGCAAAATAAGCAAAAATAAATTCATTTTCCTGTTTTTTGATTTCACGAAACAGCTCTGAGAAGTTCTCATCCTCGCTCAAGCGCCAATCTGAAATAAAGTGCTTAATCTTTTTTCTTAAAAGAACATCTTTTAAGTTTTCACAATTTTCAAAAGCATTGGAAGAGAACAAATCTTTCATTTCTGAGTAGTGAAAATATTTTAACTTCGAGAAAGGAACCGCATATAAATCAAAGTACCCACTTATGTTGAAAAAATTTTTAAATACTTTTGAAAGCAAAACTCTAAACCTTCTCCTCTTCGAGATAAAGTCAGGAATTATTTTAAAAATCCAAGAATCAAAAAAAGAAAACATTGAAGTAGAGTTATTTTTAAGATGATAAAAAAAAGTAAATTGTTTGTGCGTCGAGGGACTCTTACCTGTAAGAATAGAAGGTATTGCCGTTGAGCTATAACCAAATTGCATGCGAACAGGCTTTTGATAGGTGAGCTTCGAATGTAGACTTCCTGTTTTTTTGAGTAATTCAAAACCATAAGAGTCAATAAAAATAAATAAATCAATTTTTTTCAATCTAAATCCTTAACTGTTTCGTCTACGATAGGGCATATTGCTTTAATTCTAAAAATATTACTCATGAAATGAGTCTTGGCGTACTTATAGTCGAGTTCCTCTCGTAGGTGCTCTTCTATTAATTCATTTCTAGCTAATATTCCTTCATTTCTTACTCTCAGATTATTTTTAAATATATTTCCTCTAAAAAAACCTTTATTAAAAATCTTACTTTGTTGGTAATTAAATTTCATTGTCAGTAAGTGCTCTTTTGCTTGAAAAAATGATTGAGATTCAATTTGAATTCTTTCAAATTCACTCACTTTCTGATCAGAATATATTTGTGAAATATCTTTTTTATTTTCTCTATACATTATTCTTGCAATGTAATTTTCTGTTGAATCGAAGAGTCGATAATTGACTCCAAAGCCTACCATGCCGGTCATTTGTGCTGGGTTATCAAGGCTACTCATCATTTGAAGCATTAGTCCTTGAGGAAAAGTATATGAAAGACGATCATTAGTTTGATCAAAGTTAAGCTTGAGTTTTCCAAGCTCAAGTCCTTCCTCCCTTTCTATGAATTCAAGTAAGCCACAAACTTTAATTTTATCGGATTTTTCCTCTAAATTTTCAGAAATTATTAAGTCCTCATTCTTTTCCACAATGGCTTTTATAATATCCAATTTCTTCTTAAGTCTATATTCATCAGGGTACATCCAACTAAGCCGTCCTTGAGCTCGAAATAATGCTTCACTGGCCCTGGAGACTAATTTATTTGCTTGCCTTAGATCATTCAAGGTGATCGCTTTATTTTTGTAAAGACCGATCATTTTTTTATAATCTTTTTTTAGAGTGTCAACAAATGCAGTTGTTCCCTTAATCACATCAAGTCTATTTAAATAAAAAAATAATCCCCTTCGAGAGTTATTAGATTCTTCAATTGAAAATCGAGGAAAAATCTGAAGAAGGTCGCGAAATATCATTTTTCTAACCTTAATCTTTTCTCCCATTAACGTATTCTCTATTGGTGCAAGTTTGTCACTAAGTCTTAGTAAATCATATTGAAGATTTAGATTAAAATTTGTCTGCCAATTTGTAGTCGATTCATCTCCAGTTATTCCGATACCATCATAAAGAGTAATCACATTATTTCCCTTTTGATAAGTAAAGTTATTGAGTACCGATAAAGTTCCTGTAAGCCTTCTGTCTTTTTTTGTTTCAACATACCTGACATTTTCACTTTTATAATCATTAAAAATCAGACTCTTATTTGGATCCAAGCGGTAATGATCCACTAGTGTTTGGCAGATAACCTTCAATGGACATTCATAATAATGTTTGGTGTAGGAAAATGATTTCTCTGAGAGGACTACCGCTAAATAAAAAAATAAGAAATACCTTTTCTTAGTAATCATACCGTCTTCTTTTCTTGTAGTTCAACTAAATAAATATTAGGGGGCATTTCTCTTAAATTTTTTATAATAAGTATAATTATCAAAAGAGCCTGGAGTAAAAATGCCATGCCAAAATACACAACATAAAAAATTGTTTTACCATAGGCACTTCTAGCAGTCTTACTTACATTAAGGTTCATCACCCTAATTTCCTCAAGGTAGGGTTCTTTTTGACTTCTATCAAAATCAAGAAGCTGTTTTTTAACTTCAAGTAATCTTTCTGAAAGGTTATCTTTTTTCTCTTCCACCTCAGAGGTAAAACCAAAGTCCTTCTCAATTACCAGAAGATCTGCATATTCTTTATCAATAAGCTTTTTTTCTTCAAGCAGCAGGTCACGCCTAGCAAGAAGAGGTGTATTCTTTACTTTCCTCTGAGTATTGTAGAGACTAAATATAAATTCCATAAGATCATTATACTTTGAAATCAACTCCTTTTTATCTGTTCCCTCCCCTGAGATTGAAATAAATGCACTTGTGGGACTATATTCAAAAGCAGAAATATAATTAAATCTCTCACCAGTCGTTTTCTTAACAAAACTAACACCACCAAGAAACCTCTTCAAACTGGACATAAAATCTTTTTTACTCAGTCCAAAGTTTTCTTCTAGTAATTTTCTCCCAAATTTTGTCTTTCCCACTTCTGTTAAACTAATGACACCTGTGCCGAATTTAGGTGTTAAAATAGAACCTAGTCTAAAAGTAGATCTAAGATAAAAAACCTTAGACTGCTTATTATAATGATAGTTCCCAGCAATTAAAAAAATTGTGGTTATAAAAATAAAAATATACCAGTACTTTTTTAAAGAAATCTTTGCGGCCAAAAGCAGATCAAATAGAAAGTTAAGTAAGAACTTTTCATTTGAGAGAATTTCAAGGCTATATTTCATCTAATTAGTTGCATCGTTTTTGATAAGTAAAATTTTATAATTGTAATTGTATCATAAAAAATTCCTTTCCTGTGGTTGTAAAACCTTTCAAAAACTTCTGAGCCAACCCTAAAATCTAGATCCATTATAAAGTCAGAAAATGAAAACAAGGAATCCTTGCAACCTTTTTTCAAACTGTCATTGCAACCAATTAAAAAAAGCTCTCCTTTTGAGACCTTCAAAAGTCCTTTTAATAAACTAAAGTTGAAGATTTCGTATAAATCAGACAATCCACCATTTCTTTTTAACCTCTTTACCTCATACGGCTTTCCTTTACAGTCAAGGTACCTAAGGGACTCCTTTGGGAAGGAAAGCAGCATTAACTCTACAATAACTGAAGGCGCAAATGATATTATGAACAAAGCCAATGCAGCAAAGCGACTATAGAAGCGACTGTTGTCACTCTTTCCCTTCAAAACTAATTCTCCCACCGACTCTACGGTGAGAATTTCCGGGTCAATAATTTCAGACCCTATAATAATTTTACGCTTAAACTTTGCTCCAGGCTTTACCCTAACTGAATTGTAAAGGACAACATCCTCTAGCTCAACGGCTCCTTCAATTGTTGTAAAGTCTGAAACAACACACCGCCTTTTTAAAAAAGAGCCTTTGCTGACCTTACAGAATTTTCCAATAATGGAGCTCTCATTTACAGAGTGAATATTTTCAACCTCTGCACCCCTGCCAAAAAACACACCATTTTGCTTAACTATAAACTCTTTAAAAAAGTAGTTATCATAGTATTGATCTATAATACTCAAACTCAAATCAAAGTATTCTCTAATACTACTCAAATGCTTTATGACCACTGATGTTTGACCACTTTCATCAATGACAACATCTGTATTCCCCCTGAAGGAATCGACCATTCCAAAGTTTTTTAAATCAAAATATATAAAAACAGGTGCAGTAATCGCAATTATAGGGAGTCCCGAAATTAAGTTATGATTTCTTTTTTTGAAGTGCTCTAAAGACTCTCCATTTGGTGATATCTCGCAGCGTATATTAAAAGAAAAATAGTTATTTCCTTCATATGACCATACTTTTTCATCGTAAAACGGGTGACACACTATGACTTCTTTAACCCCGAGGTGCCTTGCAAAATGCAAGTAATAATCGATTAAAGGCTGGTTACATATTTTTAAATTTAATAAACTTGTTTCTTTAAAAATTTTTATCCAACTAGGATTAGGGTTCTCAATCTTTATGATTAGCTTTTTATTAATCATAATTAAGCTACCTTTAATGAGTTATATTTTGCCTTCTCACCTAAAACATTCTCTTGGTCATCATAAAAAACATTTAAATTCTTGTGATCTATAATTTCAAAAGATTCATAACAGTTCATTATCTGCATTATCTTCTTAACCTCACCCATTGGTTTATGTATGAACAATTTGGAATCGTGCATAAATGCAACTTCATGACAGTAAAAAAGACAGGCTATACCAATTTCGTCTATATAATGAACACTAGATAAATCTATTATAATATCGAATGACTTTTCCACTCTAGCATTAAAAAAATACTTAAAGTCCTGGGCGTTGTGTAGATGCAAGGACTCTAGTAGCTTAATTGTAAAAATATTATTTTCAATTTTCGAGGTCATTTCCATTAATATCTCCGGTAATAGTTTTATAGAAATTACCGTTCAATTAATAGGCCATAATTACTTAATGCAGTTTTAATCCCTTAGAGTGGATTGGTTCAATTTGATACAAACCTAACTGTCTTGATTTGACATATAGTCGCCAAAGTATGAATCCAACTCATCAGATAAAATAATATTTACAAGAATATTTTTAGCCTTTAACAAAAAAACTTCTTGTTCTTCCAGTGCATTGGGGTCAATAAAGCTTGATTGAAGCTCTCTGTGAATTGCCTCATATTCCTTAGAGGTCACACTCTCAATCAGAGCATTATCTACAAACTCTGTTGAGTCCAAAAGAATAGAATGCTTTCTCCACTGCCAAATTTGAGCTCTAGAGATTTCAAAGGACGATAAATCCTCAACACTATTATCAATGACAACAGTTCCAACTCCTTGGAGATAAGAAGAAATATATTTTAAGCACCTTTTAACATTTTTTCTCAGGCACTCTAGCGTTTTAGGGCCTACTGGAGACCCAATCAAATCTGGATATTTCGCAAAGTAAGTCAATCTATTATCTAGTTGGTTATCTTTTTTAAAAATATCTAATGCAATTTTACCAAAGTGCTCGTGAGATACCCACGTCCCGTCATGACCGATGCTATTTTCATGCATCTTTTCTTCTTTATACCTTCTCTCCTGGACACATAAAAAATCGTCTGACACATCAGGAACTAATGGAGACAATCCTCCAATTGCAAGCACACCTCTTTCGTGAGAGATTTTTATAACTCTTCTTGCATAGTTATCCATCCAGAAGTGCCCCATTGAAACGCTGTCTCTATCCGGATAGATTCTTTCAGGCCTATTTCTGAAAACTTTTATATCACTAAATAAGCGATCCCACTTACCGACATTTAACCCAATTGTTCTTTTCCTTGAATGAAATAGTATCTCCTCACAATTGTAAGCAGCATTGAGAGTTTCGATCAAATAAGTGACCTTTATAGTTCCTTCTGATAAACCTTGCGTTTTTTCAGCCTCAGAAATAACATCATTCCACCAAAGTGATTCAAGTCCATCCTCTACCTTAGGAATATAAATACATGGATTCAAGCCGTTCGCTAAAGATTGTTTGGCATAATGAACGGTGAATAGAGCGAGGTCAATTATTGATTTTGCAATGGGAGAACCATTAATTGTGGCAAATGAATCAGAGGCATTTAAATTTCTCACCCTGATCATTGGAGTTGGAGTAGCAGTAGAGAATATTTCGGGCATATTTTTTGAAATGCTAACAATATTTTTATGTGCATTTATCATGGTATCAACTCGAGACACCATTGTGTCCTCTAGATCGAAGACGACTGAAGATGCACCCCAGTCATCAATATATGGTTTTTTCATCTCATCCAAGGAGTTCGTAGGGATACAAATTTCAACTTTTCTTTTTAAAAGATTATCTGGGACATTGCCAACGACCCAATCTGAGGTTGCAATCTCAGAGTCTTTTGGAGGATACTCAGGATATTTACCTTGATCATAATGGCTTTGGCGTCTTTTTCTGGAAGCGAGTAATTGGTCTCGTCTATTTTTAAACTTCTCGTGTAAGGACTGTATAACTTCACAAACTTCAGGGATAAAAATAGACTCAACATCCTCTTTGCTTACATTGAATTTACTTAACTCAATTTCTATGTTCCCTGAAAAATTTAATTTAGACATTTTAATCCTTATGCTGCAGAAGATTGTTCAAACATTAGGTCCATTATAGCATAAATCTCTCTTAATAAGTCAGTCCTATTTATAGTTCCCAAAAGAAGATTATTTTCATCAACAACAGGGTAAACGTGAAAAGGATTTTCAATAAAAAGCTTAAGAATGTCTGATACTCCTTGTGACTCTTTGATACTCACAACTTGTTGGTTCATAAACTTTTCAACACGAGAGCCCAATTGGTTGAAGTAAAAGGCGCCATAGAGATATCTTAGACAATCTTTTTCAGAAAAAAAGCCAATTAATTTTCCCGTCTCATCTGTGACTGGAATACCTGATTGACCTGCCTGACTCAAGCACTCAATCGCTTCCTCAACTGTGATAAGAGGTGAAACAGTTGGTGACTTTTTGATCATCTTTTTTACAACCTGACTTTCATCAACATTGTTATTATTTTTAGAAAACTGATTAAAACTATCAATAAAACTCATAAGGGTTCCTTTATTTCATCAAGAATTACCATCGGGACTAATGTAGGTTTTAATTTACCCCTAAAAAGTGTTCCAAATTAGAACATTTTTTTAAGAATCTAGATATTTAACCGAAAAATAAATTACTAGGAGGGCTTTCAGTTGTCCAAAATTGTGTGGCTAGTAAAATCTAGTCAATCAAATCATGACCACCTTGAAAAAGAAGTCAGAGAACTTTCTGATTTGGACCTGCGCCTACTAAATGAAAATAATTTAGAAAAACAGCTGCATGAATTACGGAGCTCAATCCCAGTCGTGGTTATTGAAGTATCGAAAGACCTAGATGAGCACGACAAAATCATTAAAATTTTAAAGAAAAATAATAAATCAACAAAGATAATTTGCACCAGTGACAGAGAATCAAAACAACTCTTTATAAAACTAATAAGGCTAAACATAACAGACTATGTTGATTCACCGCTAAACTTCAATTCTTTAGAGGAGCTTTCGCAAAAGCATAGTTATGAAAGAAGAAAGTATTCTAATAAAATAATGGATCCATACTTTTCGAAGTCAAAGAAAATTAATGATTTAATTAAAACGATTGATCAAATCTCAGCAAGACCTATTAATTTACTTTTCACAGGGGAAAGTGGTTCTGGAAAAGAATTTTTTTCTGATTACTTTGTTCAAAACAGCTCACGAAGAGACAAACCTTTTATCACTGTTAACTGCCCTGCAATTCCTGAAAACCTCTTAGAGTCAGAACTATTTGGACATGAAAAGGGAAGCTTTACAGGTGCAGATGAGAAAAAAATTGGTAAAATTGAGCTGTCCAATGGTGGTATCCTATTTCTCGACGAAATTGGTGATCTTCCAAAAAATGCTCAGACCAAACTTCTTCGTGTCATACAAGAAAAGGAGATAGAGAGAATTGGTGGAACAAAAAAAATACCTGTCGATTTTCTACTTATATCTGCGACCTCAAAAAATATAAAAGAAGAAATCCAAAAAAATCATTTTAGAGCGGATTTATATTATCGAATTGCTGAAATAGAATTAGAGGTTCCCTCTTTAAAAAAACGGATTGAGGATATTGATCATTTATCAAGACTTTTTATAAATGAATTCGCGTCTGAGATGAAAATGGAGAAAAAAAGGTTAAACGCAGAGGCAATAAAAACTCTGAGCCTTCACAATTGGCCTGGTAATATTAGGGAACTGAGGTCAACCGTAAAAAAACTTTTGATTCTTTCCAAGCATGACATTATACAAAAATCGGACATATTAGAGCAAATCCCACAATTGAAAAATGTTATTGATATTAAATCCAAAAACACAGACCAAGTTAATGATGTCTCTGAATTGAGAATTGAAAATACTGAGAGAAGTCTAATCGGCAAAGCAATCCAAGAAAGCAAAGGTAACCTATCAAAAGCAGCAAAAATAGTTGGATTAAGTAGATCTACTTTGTACAGAAAAATAAAAAAATATGACTTAAAGTTCTCAGCATAAACATCACTTTTTTATCCAACCGACTTTATTCTTAAAGACACTTCTTACTCTGAGGTGCCCTGACAGTCGTTCGGTTATATATAAAATCTCACCTTTTTTTAGAGTTTCAAATACTAATGCGGCGGGATCAATTCCTGACTTTAGTTCCTTCTCCTGCTCTACAAGAAAAAAGTTATTAAGATCCTCCGTATTATGTTTAATTACCAAGGAACTAATTATTAAAAACGTAAACCCTAACACCATTAATTTATTATTTCGAAGTCCCGGTTTAACGGCAAACGAAAGTAAAATTATCAACAAAGAAAAGCTAATAAAAATAAGTGAAGATTGCTTAACTTTATCCTTATTGACGTCGTATGGCGCCAGTGATGATAAATTATAGTTATATAAAAGTTTGCTATTAAAAGGGTCTTTTTTTAAGCCTAGAAAAAAATAATAAGCAGCCTCAGGCTTTTTTTGCAATCGAGAAAAAGCACTACCGATTATATTGAGCTGGCTACTACTCAAATTTTTTGGTTTGATATCTTTAGTAATATTTACAACACCTTCATAATTGCCTTTTTCAAATATCCTCCATAGGTTTTCGGTTTCACAAAAAGAGCTATGTGGAACTACAAAAAGTAAAAAAATAAATATTAAATTAATTTTTTGTTTCATTGCTAATCTCTTTTTCTATTGAATTATTTTAGATAGGTTATTCTTAACTTCGGGGAAGTCACTATTTCCTAAGGACTTTTTTCCATAGGCAGCGGATTCTAACAGAGTTATGGTGTCTTTGACTTCCTTACCAAACATTGAACTATTTTTAAGTTGCTCTAGACTATTTATTTCATTCAAAAAGCCTGAGTCCGCTACTCCTCTTACCCAATCAAGAAGCTCCATAGCGGAGACCTCTTCTTTTTTTATAATTAAGTTAAGTTGTTTTTCAAAAGACGGCTTCTTACTTCTGAAGGTATTAGTAATTAACTTTCTAATGGGGCGAAGGTAGACAAAATAGAACCCAAAAAATATATACAAAGAAATAATAATGAGAAACTTTTTATTCAAAAACCAATAAATTGATTCCAAAAGTCCATCATCAGAAAAAATAATAATATCTTCCTTGATATTATCGACCGTAGAATTGTTTTCTGAAGCTTTAGAAACAGTAGTCTGGCCCTGAGGTAGATTGACAGTATCTGCATTCTTATAAGTTTTTTTAACAGAGCTCTCTATTTCTACTCCAGAGAATAAGACCTCTTGTCCTCCAAATCGTAAGGTCTTATATTCTTTATCTTTTATTGAATAGAAACTAAACTCTGACTTTGGTAACTTAAATACTCCATTTTTTTTAGGGATTATAATCATGGAGAATTTTTTATTCCCGCCAACCTTTTCAGTATTTTCAACATAAACACTAAATGAGTCACTCGAGTCTAAATTTAGAGCGTTTAAGGTTGATAAATCACCTTGGCCACTTATATCTACTATGAGTTTATATGAATTATTTTGTGGAACTTTTAAAAGGTTTTGAGACAGCTCGAAATCTCCCACCACGCCATTAAAGCTCTCTGGTCGCCCCAACTCTGGAAAGGTTGAGACATTCACACTCAAAGGACTTGAGGAGGATTTAATTCTTTTTCTTTTTCCAAGACCTGAGCCAAAAAAACTATCTTCAAAAAACCCCCCAAAACCTCGCTGACGATTTCGATCTTGAATGAGAGCGAGCCCTTTAATTGAAAAGGCCGGGATAATAAGCTCCCCCGATTTAGTTGGAGTAAAAATATAACTTAACTCAGTAACGTTATATTCTTTTCCATTTATAATTTTACGATATGTTTTTTCTTTACCTCTTTGTTCAAGAAAAAAGTTTTCGGACTCAGGTTCTTCAATACTTGCCTCAACTAGCCTAATACGATTAAAGAACCTCACTTTCACCTCAACAGATTCATTTAGCATGAGCTCATTTCTTTCAATTGAAGAAACCATATAATAATTTTTATCGTTATTACCTGGAGATTTAGTGCTGATTTTTTTTGTTTTGATTATGATTTTATTTGTTAAGGACTCTACTCCATTATTTTTGATTACTGCTGGCCCTAAATCAACTTGCTTTGACTCAGGATCCCTTAACGTTATTTCATAATTTATTGTCTTTTGTGATGACGCCTTACCATTTATGTATCGGTAACTGGAGCTGGATGATTGTGATTCAATAATGAAATTTTCAATATTCTTTATCTTTATAAGTTCATCATCTCCCTCAAGAGTTAATGATAGCTGTATGTAACCTTCAGGTTCTACTATATTGTTATCGACAGAAAGATAAGCTGAAAAAGCTGTAGTACAATTTAAAAGTATAATTAAAAGTATTTTACCAATCGATACCATTATATGCCCCTGTTCGACCTTGCTGTTTTTTAGTTTTTTGATACTTTTGTCGCCCCTCTTCTATTTGGTTTAGTAACTTTTTTGAGCGATAAGACATTTTGTCCTTTTCTTGATTTTTATTTTTTTCAGACATCTGATTATTCAATTTTTGATTTTGATTAGAGTTTTGTATTTGTAAATTCTGATTCTTTGAATTTTGTTTCTCAGGGTTTTGATTGTCTGAGTTTTGCTTTTCTGTGTTTTTCTTATCTGGGTTTTGCTTGTCTGAGTTTTGCTTTTCTGAATTTTGCTTTTCTGAGTTTTCCTTTTCTGAGTTTTGCTTTTCTGAGTTTTGCTTTTCTGAGTTTTGCTTTTCTGAGTTTTTCTTTTCTGAATTTTGCTTTTCTGAGTTTTGCTTATCTGAGTTTTGCTGCTCTGAGTTTTGCTGCTCTGAGTTTTGCTTTTCTGAATTTTGCTTTTCTGAGTTTTGCTTCATTTTTTTTGCCAGCTCTAGATTATATTTAGCATCCTTATCATCAGGGAACTCTCTTAAAAATTTTTCATACTGACTTATTGCTTGGTCAAATTCCCCCATTTGAAAAAATGAATTACCCGCATTATAAGAGGAATTTTTATTATTAGATTTTAAAAAAGCACCTTTGGCTTCGTTGAATTTTTTTTGCCTATAATAAAAATTTCCTAGCTCATAAAAAAGATCCTCTCCTTCACTTATTCTCTTTTTTAAGTAATTCTCCCCTCTTTTAAATTCACCTTGTTGATAAAGAGTGCTTTTTTTATCAAAAACAAAAGCAGAAGAATCTGGCACAGAGAAAAAGCAGTTTATGATCACAGCACTTAATAAGATTGATTTCTTCAATAATCTTTTTGAAAAAATAAATAAAACAAAGGCGGCCAATAAAAAATATTGAAACACCTCATTCGGCAACTTTTTATTTGATTCTGATCCTAGACCACTTGCTTTTTTAAGAGATGAAGAAATCACACTAAATATCTCGTCATCAAAATTACTTCCTGTAATAAAAAATCCCCCTGCATCATTGGCAAACTTTTTTAGTAATGATCTATTAGATTTTGAAAGGACAATGTTCCCATTTTCATCCTTTTTAAAACTATCATTTTCACCTTCAGCACCTTTTGTCGGTACCGGTGCACCTTGAAGAGACCCTACCGACGCAACCAACAACTTTATATTATTTTCTCTTAATAAATTTATCGCCTTATCAAGAGATTCCTTATGACTTTCTCCGTCAGATATAAAGATTAAAAAACGAGAGTCCTCTTCCGTTTTAAGTAGAGTTTTCACCCCTAATTCAATCGCCTCGTTTATGTTTGTTCCTTGAAATGGTATTTGAGTAGGGTCAACTTCATCTAAAAAAACATCCAGCGAGGCATAGTCTCTTGTAAGTGGGGAGTTTCTCACTGCCCTGCCGGCGAAAGTGACTAAAGACACTCTGTCTCCAGAGAGAGACTTCAGAAGTTTTTTTATGGCCATTTTTGATCTAATAAGCCTAGATGGTGCAATATCTTGGGCGTACATACTATTTGAAATATCCAAAACAACAGAAATATCCGCGCCATTATTTTTCATTTTTTTTAAATCATAAGTAAAGTAAGGACCACGATAAGCTAGAATCGTCAGAAAAAAAGAAATGAATACTAAAATTGATGCAAAAAAATATATTTTTTTTCTTTGTTTTCCGCCAAAGTAGCTTATCATTTTTTGCCACTGAAAATACCTACACACCAAAACGGCCGAAACAAAAGCAGTTATTCCAACAATAATAAACAAATGAATTTCACGAACTAAATTCATATAGCAACCTAAGGAAATACTCTTATCACGGTAATACGTAATAAAAATTCCATCATTATTAGTGACATAAAAAATAAAATCATTTCAGGGTAATAATCTTTATACTCAATATGAGAAAACATCTCACTTTCTCTTTTTTCTAATTTATCAATATCATCATAAATTCCACTTAGAGAGTCTGAATCAAGCGCGTTAAAGTACTTACCATTTGTACTTTCAGAGATCTCAATTAGAGTTTTATCATCAAGGTCTAGATTTTGGTAAACAACTCTTTTTCCAAAAAATCCATTAACAACAAAAGGAGCCTTTCCATCACTAGCTCCGATTCCTATCGTGTATATCTTTATTCCAAGTTCCTTTGCCACTCCTGCCATTTGAAGAGGCGAAACATCTCCACTATTTGATCTCCCATCAGTCATCAAAATAATTATTTTATCCTCAGCTTTAATATCTTTTACTCGTTTAATCGCAAGACCTAATGCACTTCCTATCGCTGTTGACTCGCCGGCCATGCCTATTTCCATTTCATCCACTGTGTCCTCGAGAGAACTTGTATCAAGCGTTAGCGGAGATAGTGTCACAGGATAATCTCCGAACGAAATGACAGATATTCGATCTCCCTGTCTTTTTTGAACGAACTTTTTTAAGACTTGTTTAACAACGGACAAACGATCTGTGTTCTCCCCCTCAATTTTGAAATCCAGTGCTTTCATGCTTCCACTTGTATCTACCACAACAACAAGGTCTCTACCTGAATCATTTATCTTCTTTTGCTTATTTCCATATTGCGGTCTGGCAAGAGATAGAACGAAAACAATATAAGCAAGTAAATTTAGAAGATTTAAAATTAATAATTTTTTTGACTCTTTTTGTTCACCAAATAAATGAAGAGAGGAAATTTTAATCGCGGACATATTGCTGTTTCGCCGAAATAAAAGAAATAAGGGCAACAAAAGAAAAATTAAAAAATAGGGAGACTCGAACCTAAACATCAACTCCCCCTCTCTTCTCTTACTTTTTGAGACTTGATTATTTTTTCAAAGTTATAAATTATCTTATCTCTTTTGATCTCTGCTTTGTGATTCGTGTATCTACGTGTTGATATTTGGCAGGCTAAATCACGGAAGCACTCAACATTTTGAACATTTTTTTCATTATAATAATTAACTAACTCAGAGTCAGTGAGGTGGCTTACTTTTACGTTCGAGTACCTTAGAGAAAAATCATTCAAAAGTCTTCTTGCGTGATCTAAAAAAATAATATCATCACTGATTTCTGAAAAGCCTTTAAGTTTCTGCTCAGGAGAAATCTCTTTTGTAGTGTCGGTCTTTGTTCTTTTTAACTTTTGAAATAATCTAAATAGAGTAAAAACTAGTAAAAAAATTACCGGCAATACAATAACTATTAACGTGGGATAGTGATAACCAAAATCGAACTCTTTAATATCTCTTAACCTAACTTCCTCATTCGCTTGTGTACCTAACGCAAGTAGGGGAAAACAAAAAAGTGTAATTAACTTCACTATTTTCATAAAACTCTTTTTACCTCTTTTTTTTAAGCTTTTTTACAATTTGATCTAAATAGTTCTCCTTCAAGCTCAAACCCAAGTGCCAAACTCCAAGCTTTTTTGCCAAATCTTCTATAACTGGTTGTTTACGCCGTTGGTGAGAAAACTTTTGTAAATCAATTAATTTGTACTTTTTCGACTCAAGGTCCATAAACCTAAAGATTCCCCTTGGAGGATTTGAGACTTTAACCTCCAATGGGTCATTAACAGAAATAAGTCTTAATTCATGCATTTTTGAAATGAGTGTTAAATTTTTTTCAAAGTTATTGCTTAAAAAATCACTGATTAAAAAAACAACAGATCTTTTTTTTCTAACTTTTTGTAAAAACTCCACGGCAACATTTATATCTGTCTTTTCCGATTCAGGACTAAAGTCCAAAATATCTCTAATAATTCTCCAAACGTGAGATTGCCCTCGACTAGGTGGTATGTAGTGCTCAACTTTATCTGAAAAAATTATTAATCCTGTTTTGTCTTTATTTCTAAGACTCGCATAACTTAAAAGAGCAGTAATTTCCGCGATGACCTCTGATTTTTTTTTATTAACTGTTGAGAAGTCTGTGCTTTTTGAAACATCAATAAGAAAAAATATCGTAATTTCTCTTTCATCTTTAAAGGTTTTCACAAACGGCTTTTGAAATCTAGCGGTCACCTTCCAGTCAATATCTCTAACTTCATCACCTTCGATGTACTCTCGAACTTCTTCAAACTCAATACCGCGCCCCTTAAATGCACTTGTATACTCTCCGGAGAGCTCGTCATTTGCAAGATATGAAGCTTTTGATTGGATAAGTTTTGCCTTGGCCAAAACTTTATCACTTATTTTTAGATTATTAGTCCCCATTTTTCGGCCAAACCTAAGGAATATGAACCTTCGTTAAAATTTCAGAGATTATCTCACTCACACCAATCTCTCTTGCATCCGCCTCATAACTTAGAGCGATTCGATGTCTTAAAACATCCGGAGCAAGTGCTTTGATATCATCAGGAACGACATATTCTCGGTTTGAAAGCATCGCCTTTACTTTGGATGCTTTAACAAGGTTTATTCCGGCCCTGGGCGAAGCACCATGAGAAATTAAAGACTCCAAGCTTGAAGCCTCATATTTCTTAGGAAACCTCGTGCAATCAACAAGCTCTGTGATGTAGCTATAAATTTTTTCATCCACAAATATATCTTGAGCAGTTTTTCTCATTTCCCCAATTTTTTCTGGGTTTAAAAGTTTTTTTACCGTTGGTATCACTCCTGAAGTCACGCTTTTTAGAACTTTTATCTCATCCTCAACACTTGGGTAATCCACATTAACTTTAAACATAAACCGGTCAAGTTGTGCCTCAGGAAGAGTATATGTTCCCTCTTGGTCAACAGGGTTTTGTGTTGCCATGACAAGGAAAGTTTTATCCAAGTTAAATGTATCATTTCCAATGCTCACTTGCTTTTCTTGCATGGCTTCAAGAAGTGCCGATTGGACCTTCGCCGGAGCACGATTAATTTCATCGGCCAAAACCATATTGGCAAAAATTGGCCCTTTTTTAATTTCAAAACTTTCATTCCGGCTTGAATAAATCTGTGTCCCTAGTAAATCAGCAGGTAATAGATCTGGCGTAAATTGAATTCGTGAAAATGACGTATCAATAGCATCACTCAATGCTTTGATCGCGGTCGTTTTTGCCAAACCAGGAACGCCTTCAACAAGCAAGTGTCCATCAGATAATAAGCCAATCATCATCATTTCTATTAAATGCTTTTGGCCTATAACGACGGACGAAACCTCTTCAACAACCTGAGCTGATAATTCAAATGAACTTTTTTCTTCCATAAACATCTCCCTAAATTTCAAAGCTGTTAACTATCCGAAGATATCTCAGAAAATGAGTCGATATTATTGTACAAAATTTTATTATTTTTTATCAACCTACATTTATTAAAATCATCTATTTCACGATTAAAATGATCGTCTTTTCGAGTGAGAAGAACTAGATATGGTGGTTTGTACCTCTCCCAGTTTTTTCTCTCCTTTACTCCCCGTAAAGATCTCTGAAGTACTGAGAACTTCAGGTAACAATTTTTTACTTTTTCGAGATCATAATCACACACGTCGAAAGTAAAGCTTGCCGTAGAGTTGTTTTTTACAGAGAAGCAGTAGTTTTTATTTCCATTTTCAACTACTTCCTCAGTAACAATACTTGTAAGAACTGGATTATAAAAATGATGAGTTCTTCTCCCCCTACTTGAGGCGCATGACTGAAAAAAAAGAATAAGAGATAAGGTGGTAAACTCTAGTATTTTAATAAAATACTCCCCCAACTAAATCCACTTCCAAAAGCGGCAAAAATGATATGATCACCTCGCTTAATTTTTCCCTCTTTTAAAGCGTCCGCAAGTCCAATCGGAATTGTTGCCGCTGTCGTATTTCCATACTTTTGAATAGTATTGAAGACCTGATCATTAGAAAGTCCAAGTGTCTCTTGAACCTTTTGATTTATTCGAAGGTTTGCCTGATGAAAAAGGTAACACCCGATATCTTCTTTTGGCATTTTTGCTTTTTCAAGAACATTGATAACTGTTTGAGACATCTTTTTAATCGCATGGACAAAAACAACCTTTCCGTTCATGTATGGAAAGTGTTCTCCGTTTTCCATAATTTCTTTATTAAGTCTATCTTCTCTTCCTGCGCAACTTCCTGGAGCTGAAATCCATAATTCCTTTGCAAACCGTCCATCTGAATGAAGATCACTGGCAATGACCTTACTGTCACCAGAGTCATCTCGAGATAAAACCATTGCCCCAGCCCCATCTCCAAAAAGAACCGCAATATCTCTACCCTCTGTTGTTTTATTAATTCCGCGGGATTGAAGTTCTACTCCCACAACCAGAATATTTTTATACATCCCGGACTCAATAAATTGATTTGCCATAAATGTTGCGTAAACAAATCCGCTGCACTGCTGCCGAATATCGAGGGTTGGTACTTCCCCTAGTCCAAGTCTTGCCTGTAGAAAGCAACCAGTACCTGGAATATCCGCATCATTAGAAATACTTGCACAGATGATAAAGTCTATTTCACTTTTATCTAAACCTGATTTTTCAATCGCTTCCAGTGAAGCATTTTCTGCCAGGTCTACAGTTCCCATTTCTTTTGGCGCCCAGTATCTCTCCTCGATCCCAGATCTTTGCCTAATCCATTCGTCATTTGTATCGATTATTTTTTCCAAATCGTGATTCGTTACTTTATTTGGTGGAAGGTATGAACCAACGCCCATAATTTTTGAGTTATACATAGGTACCCCTGATTTTAAACAAAAGGATACCTATTTATCGCAAGTTTGAGAATATATGGGGCTTAAAAATTTTAGGCTTTGGGAGACCAGTTCGATAATTCCTGCATTTTTTGATCAAAGTTCTCCCTATATTTTTTAAAGCTTAGATCAGTCTCCTCAGCGTCTACGTAAATAGGATCACCGAATATATAAAAGCAGGTTTGAAATGGATAAGGAATTTTATGCTGGTCCCAACTCTTAACAGTCTTGTACTTTTTAATGACAGGGACCACTGGAACGATAGGTTTACCTGTCTCTTTAGCGATATGAAAAATACCTCTTTTTGACTTCAGTCCAGGTCCTCTTGGCCCGTCAGGTGTAATGAGGAATGTCATATCTGATTCTACATTTTTAAAATGATTAATGACCTGATCCATCGCCTCTGCACCACCTTTTGAACTAGAACCTCTAAAAGCACGCCAGCCATTTGCATCAGCGATTTTTAACATATAGTCACCATCGCGAGACTTTGAGGCAAGTCCACCACCTTTGTGGAACTTTATTCCAAAATATAGCAAGATATTTTGATGCCACGAAGGTGCAATACATCCACCATTTCTAATATATTTTTCAGAATTTCCTAAAAAGACATACTTTTTGATAAATAATGCATTTATAATGCGAATCAGAAAGTAAATTCCGTATTTAAAAATTGTCACTCTCATAGATTTCTATCTAAAGGAGTCCTGCTAAATGAGTCAAGTTAATAACACCCTTCTCTTTGGAAATGGCCATTTGGGTCAGTTTCTTTTAAAAATTTTACCCGAGATCTCTTGGACCTCCAGGTCTAAAAACGGGGGAGTTCACTTTGACCTCGAGCAATCAGAGAGCTTTGAATTAGATGATAATTTCACCACGATTATTTGGGCTATTCCACCTCATCAGAAAACTATCAATTTTTTTCAAAACATTTCAAAAAGCACCAAGATTATTTATATCAGCTCAACAAGTGTTTTCTCTGTTGGGAGTATCAACAATGAGTCTGAGAAATCGCCAATGACTAAAAATGCCAAACTTCTTGACCAAGTAGAAAGCTATCTTCAAGACAACTTCCCCCTCTCTATCATCATTAGACCCGGAGGACTCGTTGATGAAAAACGGCACCCAAGAAAATTCTTTACCAATGCCGCTCAGATGAAAAACTCACATCACACTCCAAACTTAATTCATACAGAGGACGTGGCTAGATTTATTCACCACTGTATGGATTCTAAAGTTAAGTTTGGCGCCTTCAATTTAGTAGCCCCAATGAAAAAAACTAAAAAAGAATTTTATGGACGGTTTTTAAATGACACAAATATTCAATATTTAAATGACGACTCCACAGGAAAATCATTTGATACCTCCTGGATGAATCAACTAAATTTTTCTCTCAAGTACCCAGATTTATTCGAATACTTTAAAAACTAAAATTTATCCCTTCTTTTTAAGAACTCTCCCCCGTAGGATATTCCATATATCAATTCAAGGAGTTAGAAATGATTAATTTTCTTTTATCGTGCTCATTAGTTGCAGGTTCTATGTTTCTATTTGGACTCGCAATGGATGACTTTTATCTAAGACTATTTTTTAAGCCTATCCCACAGCTTTGTTTACTTTACTGGTTGTTTACTTACACAAAATCCGCCTACAGAAATATTCTGGCCATGGGGCTTGTTTCCTGTATTATCGCTGATGTTCTCCTTGAGTTCAGACAAACTTACTTTCTTCAAGGAGTCATCATCTTTTTAATTGGACATATTTTTTATATTTCCGCCTTTATTAAAAAGCAAAAAGCGCTGAAACCAGAGCTACTACTTCCATTTGCTGCGTGGGGAGTAATTATCTTTATGACAATTCAATCTGGGCTTGGAAAAATGTATGTTCCAGTTCTTGCTTACACGGCAGTTATTTGCGTGATGATGTGGCGGGCAGCATGCCTTCAAACTACAAACTACTTCGCCTTGATTGGTGCTGTTTTATTTGCTTTTGGGGATACATTAATTGCGATTGATCGATTTTATCAAACAATTGAAGGGGCAAGGTACCCAATTATTGCAAGCTACTGGCTTGCTCAGTTTTTTATTATCTCTACAGTTAAAAAGACTGAGACTAAAACCTTGAGCTCTTCCACTGAAGAAGTTGCTCTTTAGTTTTATCCCTTAGAGATTCAAGTAAATCTTTAAATTCATCATTTTCTATGGCCAGCTTTGTTGAAAAATGAGTGCTGGCCATTTCTATTGTTGCCGTAATGGATCTTTTAACTTTTTCAATCGTCAATGAAACGGAAGCGTTATATGGCGCAAGGTTTTGAAGATAGTTTAAAACGCTATAGGTTGATTTTATTTCTTCTGAGGAAAATTCCGAACCTAGAAAGACAATTTTAGGTGATAAAAATTTTTGATCAGTATTTGATGTAAGACTTGGCTTCAAAAAAACTCCCGTATGGTTCGTGTATAAATTATACACGAACCATACGGGAGTGCTTATTGATGTAAGTTTTTAATTGATAAATTACCTCAGGTCTTTTCTCAAAATCTTACCAACATTGGATTTTGGAAGATCAGGTCTAAACTCAAAGTGTTTTGGTCTCTTATAACCTGTTAAATTCTCAGTACAGTATGACTTCAAGTCATCAACTGAAAGGCCATCATCTTGCTTTACAACATAAACTTTAATTGCCTCCCCTGATTTATCATCAGGAACTCCAACAGCAGCAGATTCAAATACGCCTGGATGAGATGAAACCACATCTTCAACTTCGTTTGGATAAACATTGAAACCAGAGACCAAAATCATGTCTTTTTTACGATCAACAATTTTCACATAACCGTCAGGACTCATATGGCCTATATCACCAGTCCTAAAATAACCGTCACTTGTCATGACTTTATCCGTTTCTTCAGGCCTATTATAGTAACCTTGCATTACCTGGGGCCCTTTAATACAGATTTCTCCATCCTCTCCGTGCGCGAGATCATTTCCATCATCATCTTTAATTGAAACAATAGTTGATGAAATTGGTAAACCAACGGTTCCGCTAAACTCTTTTAAAGTCATAGGATTCATACATGCCGCAGGACTTGTTTCGGTTAGTCCGTATGCTTCAATAAGCGGTGCCCCAGTTACATCTTTCCATTTTTCAGCAACAGATCTTTGAACGGCCATACCGCCACCAAGAGTTAACTTCAGGTGAGAAAAATCTAAATCAGAAAAACCTGGCTCATTGAGTAGAGCGTTGAAAAGCGTGTTTACCCCTGTAATTGCCGTAAAGTTCCACTTACTTAATTCATTTACAAAGCCTTTAAAGTCTCTTGGGTTTGTAATTAAAACATTGGTTGCCCCAATACTTGAAAAACAGAGACAGTTCGCTGTCAAGGAGAAGATATGATAAAGCGGTAAAGGAGTAATAATTGTTTCTCCACCTTCGGTGATGAAATTTTTAATCCACGCTCTAGCTTGAAGAAGGTTAGAAATAATATTTTTATGTGTTAAAACTGCACCTTTTGAAACACCGGTCGTTCCACCAGTGTACTGCAAAAATGCCGTATCTTCGTGGCCTACTTCTACTGGAGTGAATTTTTGAAAATCACCATTTGCCAAAGCGTCGACGAAGTTGATGCTACCCGGTAAGGAGTAACTTGGGACCATCTTTTTAACATATTTTAAAACAAAGTTTACTAAATAATTTTTAGGAAACTTTAATAAATCGCCAATTTGAGTCACCATTACATGCTTAACTGGTGTGTTTGAAATGACTTTTTCTAAAACATGGGCAGAGTTGGCAAATATAATTATTGCCTCTGCACCTGAATCTTTTAGTTGGTGCTCAAGCTCTCTCGCCGTATAAAGAGGATTAACATTAACAGCAACCATACCTGCTTGAAGAATTCCAAACAATGCAATCGGGTACTGAAGAATATTTGGCATCATCAATGCGACTCTTGAGCCTTTTTCAAGACCTAAATCGTTTTGTAAATACGATGCAAATTTCAAGCTAGCTGTCTTAAGCTCTCTATATGTGAGAGTTGTTCCCATACATGAGTAGCTGTCTTTGTCAGCAAATTTATCAAAAGATTTATTTAATAAATCTGCTATTGAGGAGTATTCATTAGGGTCTATCTCTTCAGGAATTCCCTGGTCATAGTTTTTTAACCATACCTTATCCATTTAGCCGTCCTTGTTATATTTATTTAGTTAAATCTACAAATATTATACACGCGGCTAAAGCACTGCCAAGCCTTTGACCTTGAAATTTTGTAGTGATTTTTCCTTTAATGATTGCTAATATTTTTTCAGGGAGATGGTTAGTGGATAGTCAATTTATTGAAGGTGAAGATTTTGAAGTAACTGCAGAAGGCAAGGTTGTCATGACTTCAAAATATCTATTAAAAAGAGGTCGTTGTTGCAGCTCTGGCTGCACGAACTGTCCATATGGATATTCCAAAAATGTTGATCCTACACAACCTCAAGAGCTTAACTTGGGTTTCAAAGATGATGCCACTGATCCATTGAGCGAAGAATCTATTCAACTAAAACTAGACTTATATAGTGATGAGCTTAATTAGTTTCTCTTTTCTTAATTTAGAATATTTTTTAATTTCGGATTCTCTTTTTTGAGCATCAGACCTGCTATCAAATGTTTCATAGTAGACAAGCTGAATCGGTTTATTCCCCCTAAAAAACTTTGCGCCTCCAGCTAAATCACCTCTATGTTGTCGATATCTGCGCAACATATCAGTTGTGACTCCAGTATAAAGACCTTTTTTTGTACGAATCAGGTAAACAAACCAAGTTTTGATAATTTAAAACCCTAGAAAAAATAAAAACATATCTTAGCAGTAATTAAATCAAAAATTAAAATGTCTTAAATCATAACTTTTTGAATGACACAAAAAGACCACTATTTGCTCATACAAGAATGTCCCGGCACCTGCAATTATTCCAAAGGTAGGATAATATATTAAATTATCGAAATATCTGGAGCACGTAATGAGAAATGTATTTAAAATTTACTTTAAGCACCTTTCAATCAAGCTTTATTTTTTAACTCTAATATTATTGTCCCTGCACTTAATCAAATCCGGGGCAATATTTAAGTACTGGGCCATTGGATTTGTTTTATTTTCTGCCCCATTTTTTGAATGGATAGTTCACAAATATTTTCTTCACTATCCATTTCAATTTAAAAATAAAAAAATTAAACAATTTTTTTATAAAATTCATGAAGGCCATCATGAAAAGCCGAGTGATTTAGATTTAATTTTTGCACCAACGGTAATTGGGTTTTTAGTGCCTATTATTTTTTTCAGCTTAACTTACTTAATCACTTATAATTTTGACTTAAGTTCAACCGCTGCTACTTATTCATTGGCCTACTATTGTTACTATGAATGGATTCATCTTGCCCATCACACAGATAGTTATATCCCCATCACCTCTAGGGGTAAAAAACTAAAAAAGCATCACACATTTCATCATTTTAAAAATGAGAACTTTTGGTGGGGGGTGACGACCATTCTTGGTGATAATATATTTGGAACAAACCCCACACATAAAGAAGTTTCAAAAAGTAACTCGACAAAAAACATCTTTATTAAAAGATCATTAAATGATGTCATTTAGAACTATTCAAGTCGAACAACGGTGTAAGGCTCCAACGATCCGAAAGTAGTTTTTGATGCCTTTTTTGAGAAATCTGAGCATGATGTATCATATTGCTCTTCCCAAGTATTATAAATAATTCGACAGTCATTATTTAAATAATACATATCAACAACTGTAACCCAATGAAGACTTAACCCATCTTTTTTTCCGTCTGATTCAATCAGCACTGCTAAAGGGCTAACATCAACAGGTTTGCTTAAACTATTTTTAGGAAATCTATTTCTTTTTGGTTGAGTAAATGCCCCCCTGCTATTTCTGTGCTTTTTTCTGAGGCCATAATTGATTAATCCTAGAAAATCATTTGCGTCAGCGGCTACTCTTTTTTTCCAAACACCAATAGGGCAAGTTGATTTCTCTTCTCTTCTATCACGATGTATTTTATCCGCGCGCCAAATATTATTCATTCCTAATTCTAAAGTGTTTGGATGCACTCCAGGTGTCGGATCCCAGAAAAAATTATCGAGTAATGTTGGAGGTGCATCAATATTACAGAAAGCTTTAAACAAGTTAGCTGCAGCTGTTTGTCCACACTTTCCCTCACTACCTTTTATCCCTTCACTCTTCGGTTGCCTAAAAGAGGTAGTTCCATCAGGACAAATCGTATTTTCGCAAATTACATATTTTGGTGTGCCATTTGATGAGTTCTTAACTTTACTAAAAAAATTAAACAAAAAACTAACGCCTTCCTGCTGCCCAAAGGTTTGACAGGCGTCTTTTATTTCTGCAGATGAGCTAAAACTGAAACAAATCAGAGCTGTGCAAGTTATGAATTTAATAAAGAACATATTTTTCATGATTACTCCTAATCAAATAGGAGCAATACCAAAGCCAATTTAGAGTAAAAAAGAGCAAGCCTCGGGTTGAGTCTAAGGATTAGAAATTGAAGCTTGCCCTACTTTACCAAAGTCGCTTTAACGACCTTGAGTAAACATATATCTTTTTAGTCTTCCTATCCCTACGGCCGTTTTCCTTGAAGGAAGATTATCGCTATATGGGTCCGGTAATTCATTAAATACACTTATCCTTCTTATCTTTACTTGATTGCTAGCATTGCCATCAATCGTCCAAATTTTGTTGTTCACATGATCAGTAGATAAAAGCATGAACACATGACTTGGGCCTAGAAGCATATCACCCATGGAGCCGTATTTTGGATTACCTTTAATTGGATCATAAAATACCGTTCCCCACTTTCCACGCCCGTCATTAAAAAATTGGTTATCATCATCGGCCACTCTTTGCTTTGGATCCTCATGATAAACTTTCCACTTGTCATCACCTTTTGGATTTCGAAAATACCCAGGTACATTGTCAGGATTTATATCATTAAACCCGTCACCATCACTTGCCTCTATAGCAAGCCAAGTCCAAAACTCATCACACCAAGTATGCCCCTTTCGAGCGCCATAACGTGTTCCGTCTTTATCCACGGAGCCATTGACTCCAACCTTTCCAAGTTGTTGGTCACCTAGCTGATCAAGGGCATTAAGACCCATTTTTAACCTGAAACGCTCCAGGTCTGTTAAGCCATTTCCAGCTTCTCCGCCTGTGATAACGTAGTGCTCTGCACTTTCTTTATGTGCAGCTCCAGTTTCTTCTAAAAAGAAAAACATTGTTACCTTGTAAGCAGTGAACCTTTCTAGTCCATCAAACCTTAAGTTTTTCCCGAGGTCTAACCTTCTAAACCATAAGTCATAATTGTCCGAATCGATAGGCTCTCTTAAACCGCCTGACGGAAAATTAAAAAGTCTCCCTCCATTTAGAGGCTCAAAAGTAAGGCGATAATAAACTGTAGCACCCTCCGATAAAAGGTTGTGGAGACGTTGGGAGTTAATCATTATAAGCAACTGATTAATAGCAGGTGTTCCTCTTTTTGAAGGAATATTATCAGAGTAGATAAACCTTGGTTCATCTACAACACCATCGCAATTATTATCTATCCCATCCATTTTTTCTGGTGCATGTAAATATGAATCGGGATCATTAGGGCGACAATCTTCTTTTATTGCAGTATCACGAACAACACCACCTCTTGCCCAACACCCTGCAGATGTCGACGCTGAAATTTGGTCTGCATTTGGTGCAGCGAAACCATCATTGTCGGGATCTTCTAAACAGACAATACCTGCATTTACACTTAGGCTTGCAAACAAAAATAAGGGTAATAACTTCATCAATAACTCCTTGAAACTTCCATGCACTAAAAAGTAGCAAAGATTAGATAAATTTTTGGGTAGAAAAAAAACGCAGAGAAAATGAGGCTTAAGCTATTAAAAAAACATAAACAAACCTCCCCGAAGGGAGGTTTGTTTCAAAGAAAATGATTCCTTAAAGTGACTCCCAAGGAACATTACCCAGGTCTACGTCACTATATTGAACAACTGGACGATTGGAGTCCATAGAAGAGAAAGCTGCATCTGTGGCATCACTTAAAGTATCCAAAGATGAATTGTTTGCTGTAACCCCAGAGAATGATGTACAGTCAGAGGCACTGCCTGTGTTACAAACACCATTTACAGAAGTAGAGAAAGTGCCATTGTTATTCAAGTATTGATTTTGAGTAAAAGCCGAAGTCTCCGTAGAAGCTGTGTATGTGCCTTCAATACTTGTGAACTCATACCACCCAACTGTCTCACCGTCCTCCGTCGCATCACAATAATCGTCATCTGTAGTTGATGCTGAATTTATACACTGTTCAAGGATCCAAGCCTTTAGGCTTACATCCTGACTTAAATCTAGCTCTCCTTGATCATCAAATGTTCCCGCAACTCTTGTTCTTCTACGTCTATGATTATGTTGATCAACTGTTTCAAAACTCATTACCCCGTTACCCTGGTCAACTGTTACCGACCAAATTTCATTCGCTGACTTAAGCGACGCGGCAACAATATCATCACTATCTTTAAGCTTAAGGTTCATCGAAAAGCTCTCCCCACCAACTGTGGCAGAAAATTGAACATCATAATCCCAATCACCTGAGGTAAGGTTGGTCACAGTTGTGTTAACGGTAAAAGAATTTCCCATATCTGGAGTAAGCTTTCCTGAAATAAAAGCGCCAATGTCCGTGCTTGCCCCTGTATCTGGCTCAGGGTCGGTATAGGTAAAATTTGAAAAGCAAGTGTTACTAGTCGTTAAGTCAATCGTTACACTCCCTGAGTTTTCATTTCCACTTGAAAAATCAAAGTAACCTTCATTTGCTAGAGAACACTCTATTAAGTTTGCAAGAGTTAAGGCTCCTCTGAGACTATCTGGAGAGGCAGTGTTAAAGATAACTGAGCAATAGAAAATCTCTGAGACATAAGTCGTGTCAGTCGACTCATATGAACAATAGTCTCCATCACCATTTACACTTTTCAACGGTGTGCCCGTCGATGAGCAATGATAATCAATTGCAGATGGTGTTTTAGCGTCACCAGTAGCGCAAGCACTTGGAGCGCTTAAAAAGTCTAGCTCTCCACTTTTTGAAGATGATGAAAAGATCGCCAGCGACCCAACGGATTTATCAATTGATGAAACTATACCTGAGCTTGAGGAAGAGCCTGAGCCTCCATTAGATAATGAGTCCTCATCATCTCCTCCGCAGCTTACAACCAGAAAGGTCAATAACATGGTTATTAATACTTTTTTCATTTGATTCCTCCATGAAATAAGAATTATTATACCTCTATTTTAGTTCTCTCGACCTTTGAAAATAAGATTTATTCAGACTTCGTGAACTTCACCGTAAATTTAGCCGAAATTTCTTCGTCATTACACCCTGTACCTGATTCTTTTTCAATTATATCAAAGGCGCCATACATTAAAGTCTCTGAAACAGGATTGAATGTCACTGCAAGCGTGTGAGTATATGTACACCCACCGTCAGTATCCTCATCTTCTTCCCTTAACGTGTAAGATCCTCCGTTATTAACCAACTTCTGTAAGGAATAATAATTATCGATATCAGACGGCTCGTCATCAGCAGGAGCTGATCCATCCCAGGTCTCACAATCTTGCCCTTCCGCATGCGCATCATTGAAAGCGGCTGCATGTGAAATGGTATCAAAAGTTATATTGTCCTCTGATTCAATTGCAGACTTCATCGCAGTTACCATATCGATTGAACCACACCCAGTAAAAGCAGCTTGGTTCTTCCAAACACCAAGGCCGTAAATAATTCCACCGTCAGAGTTTTTTGTTGCTTTTAGCACCCTAAAATATACAGTCGGTGATTCCGTTACAAACTCGCTACAAAGTAAATTCATCAAAGTATCAGATCCGTTTACACAACTTAGAGTCCAGGAAGTTCCTTGAAAATCCAGGGGAGTTAAACTCGATGATCCCGTTGAAACCTTGCCATCCAAAACAGACTTTGCGACTGTTGCTTTACCTGTAGTTGTGTTCAATGTTACTGACCCGAGTGAAACACTCCCACTTAAAGCTGTAGAGGCCGAAGTTTCATTTTCAAAACCAGTAGCAGTATCTGTAAACTCTAAGGTTGCTACTATACTAGTTGAATCTTTTACGAAGCAACCAAAAGCTGTATCTGCTGGTATTCCAGTACATTCAAAGTTTCCATCGTCATCTAGTTGGTCCGAACAAGAGTCCGCATCAGCATTAAATGCAACACAATAAAATGTGTAATCGGAAAGCCCTGCAGGGCTTAATGCAGCAACATTTGATTTACTAGAAGCTATTCGACCTGAGATTGTAATTCCACTACTTGATGAAGAAACACTATCTCCATCGTCACCCCCACACCCGACTAAGAGCGCAGAAAAAATTAATAAAAAGAAAAAGTTTTTCATTTAATTCCTCCATGAATTTAAACCTCCCTATTGTAACAAGAAAGCATGGAATAACACCATGCGAAAACAATCACCTCTTTATAATTTCAAAGACTTAAATAAAAACACAAATCAAACTTTGACACATCGCAACTGGGCTCGTAACTAGAAGTAAAAAATATAAGGGCCATATATGAAATTTATCATCTCAATGATCACAATATCTTTTTTAATGAACCTTTCTTACGCACAACCTCAAAGTAAAAATGATTTGGCGCTAGAGCTTATTGATAATATTTGCGGAGATACTTGGTGTGAAGGAGATTTTAACTTTGAGTTTTTAGAACTTGAGTTAAATGCAAAAGAAGCTAAAGCGAAGGTAAGTTTTAAATTAATAAGTGAATGGAGCGAAGAACCTAAGTTTTTTGAAACTGACTGTATGGTGAAAAACATCAACTCTATGGATGATGTCATTGGTAGCTACCGAGGACGCCCAGAGTTAAATGATTACTTCTATGAAGAATTAAGTTTATGCATCTCTGATAAAGAAGAAATTTTTAGAAATATCCTCGAGAATAAATAAATAAATAAATAAATAAATAAATAAATAAATAAATAAATAAATAAATCGATCTATCAGCGAATAGACAATTAATTACGAATTCGTTATTTTAATTTTTATCGGAACGTAGCGCAGCCTGGTAGCGCACTATTCTGGGGGGATAGGGGTCGCTGGTTCAAAT
>MDTG01291198.1_pt1 | contig 45436 bp, 42 predicted proteins | sample 811421 | NCBI WGS metagenome assembly MDTG01 (sample SAMN05326645, study PRJNA326480) | marine metagenome | isolation source: seawater | place: Pacific Ocean: South East | collected 2011 | reverse complement strand
CAATTGGGTCAAATTGATAGTGCATTATATTGTTTTAATAGATCTATTGAGATTAATCCAACTAATGAAGAAGGATATTTGCAAATAGGAAATTTGTTTTATTCTAATATGGATAGTAATGCAGCTTTCTATTATAAGAAAGTATTATCAATTAATAAAGATAATCGTCTAGCATTGTATAACTTAGGTTTACTTTACCATTCTATTGGTGAATACTCTAAATCTCAAAATTTTTACCATAAAATTATTGATTTAGAAATATCTGATAATTTATATGAGGATGCTTGTTATAATTTAGGAATAATGTTTTTAGAAGACTTAAAAGACTATAATAATGCGATAAATTATTTTATTGAAGTAATTAGAGTAAATGAAAATCATTTTCTATCACTATATAAAATAGCCATTAGCTTTCAATCATTAGGAGACGTTGGAAATGCTGAAAATTATTATCGTAGAACATTATTTGTTAATCCAAATTATATCCCAGCTAAAGAAAAGTTAGAGAAATTATTACTTGATAATGAAAAATATAAATAAAATTACTAAAAAATTATTTTATTTTATCAACTATTGATTTAAATGCTTCTGGATGATTCATCGCTAAATCTGCGAGAACTTTTCTATTCATTTTAATTTCACTTTTATGAATTTTACCCATAAATTGTGAATAAGAAAGACCATATTGTCTAGCTCCAGCGTTTATTCGTTGTATCCATAAAGATCTAAATGTCCTCTTTTTGTTTTTTCGATCACGATATGCATATTGCATCCCTTTTTCTACAGCGTTTTTAGCTATAGTATGAACATTTTTTCTTCTTCCAAAATATCCTTTGGCAGCTTTAATTATTTTATTTCTTTTAGCTTTTGCAGCTACTGAGTTTACCGATCTAGGCATATTTAATTTTTTTTTTGATATTTAGTGTCCCTTATTTGAGTTCTTATTATACTAAATATCTGGTTATTTTACCTGTTAACTATATTCCTAACATATGTTTAACATTATTCATGTCTGAATCATGAACAATACCTGTTTTCGTTAGATTTCTTTTTTGTTTTGTTTCTTTCTTCGTAAGTATATGACTCTTAAAAGCATGTTTTCTTTTAATTTTTCCTGTACCTGTCATCTTAAATCTTTTTTTTGCTCCTGACTTAGTTTTTACTTTTGGCATAATATTTTTATTTTTTGTTTTTCTTTGGTGCTATCATCATTATCATTTTCTTCCCTTCAAGTTTCGGCATATTTTCAATTATTCCAAACTCTTCTAAAGCTTGAGCTAATTTTAGAAGTAAAATTTCTCCTTGTTCTTTAAATACTATAGTTCTTCCTCTAAAAAAAACAAATGCTTTGACTTTATATCCATCTTTTAAGAAATTAATAGCATGGTTTAATTTGAAATTAAAATCATGATCTCCTGTTTGAGGTCCAAATCTTAATTCTTTTACTACTACTTTTACAGTTTTAGCTTTAATTGCTTTTTGTTTCTTTTTTTGATCATAAATAAATTTTTTATAATCAATTACTTTACATACTGGAGGGTCTGCATTTGGAGATATCTCAACTAAATCTAGATTCATTCTATTTGCTATTTCTAGAGCTTCTTTTTTAGATAAAATTTTAGATTCAATATTTTCACCAACAATCCTTATAAAATGAGATTGAATGTTCTCATTTATTTTATGTAAGTCTTTTTTGACTCTACCTCTACTGTAACTTCTTTTTGCGATTATTTTTTATTTTAATTATTATTTAATTTTCTAATTCCTTTTTTATTTCTTTATTAATAGTCTTTATGAAATCTTTTGTTTTCATAATCCCTAAATTTTCACCACCATGTTTTCTTACAGACACACTGTTTTCCTTCTCTTCTATTTCACCAACAATTAACATGTATGGTGTTTTAGATATCTCAGCATCTCTGATTTTTCTTCCAGTTTTCTCTGACCTTTGATCAATGCGACCGCAAATATCGTAATTTTTTAATAACTGCAATAATTTATTTGCATAATCATGATATTTTTCAGAAATAGGTAAGATTACTATTTGTTCTGGATTTAACCAAATCGGGAATTTCCCTCCACAATGTTCAATTAATACTGCAACAAATCTTTCCATTGATCCAAATGGTGCTCTATGGATCATTACTGGTCTATATTTTTTATTGTCTTTACCAGTATATTCTAGTTCAAATCGCTCAGGTAAATTATAATCAACTTGTATTGTTCCTAATTGCCATTCTCTAGATAAGGCATCTTTGACCATGAAATCTAGTTTTGGACCATAGAATGCTGCTTCTCCGTATTCTATAACAGCATTAAGTTTTTTTTCTGAAGCAGCTTCAATAATTGCAGCTTCTGCTTTGTTCCAATTTTCATCTGATCCAATATATTTTTCTTTCTTTTTCGGATCTCTTAAGGATATTTGAGCTTTAAAATCATTAAAACCTAAAGATTTAAATACATAAAGAACTAGCTCTATTACATTAATAAATTCTTGTTTTACTTGATCTGGACGGACAAAAAGATGAGCGTCATCTTGTGTAAACCCTCTTACTCTAGTTAATCCGTGTAATTCACCAGATTGTTCATATCTGTATACTGTACCAAATTCTGCAAATCTGACTGGTAAATCACGATATGAGTATTGTTTTGACTTATAAATTTCACAATGGTGAGGACAGTTCATTGGTTTTAAGAAAAACTCCTCTCCTTCGTTTGGAGTTTTAATAGGTTTAAATGAATCTTCACCATACTTATCATAATGTCCAGAGCATATATATAAATCTTTATGTCCTATATGAGGAGAAACTACAGGTAAGTATCCTGCTTTAGTTTGGGCTTTTTTCATAAATTCTTCAAGTTTCTCTCTAAGTTTAGCTCCTTTTGGCAACCATAGAGGTAATCCTTGTCCAACCTTTTGCGAAAAAGTAAATAATTCCATTTCTTTACCAATTTTACGATGGTCTCTTTTTTTCGCTTCCTCTAACATCTCTAGATACTGTGTTAACTCTTTTTGTTTTGGAAATGAGATTCCATATATTCTGGTAAGTTGTTTGCGATTTTCATCACCTCTCCAATATGCTCCTGCGATATTTAACAATTTAATAGCTTTGATTTTTCCTGATGAATCTATATGAGGTCCTTTACACAAATCTGTAAAATCACCTTGTGTGTAGAAAGAAATATTTCCATCTTCTAATTCTTGTATAAGCTCTAATTTATATTCATCACCTTTTTCAGTGAAATAATCAATAGCATCTTTTTTGGATATTTCTTTTCTATCAAATGATAGTTTCTTAGATGATATTTCTTTCATTTTATTTTCGATTCTGCTTAGATCTTCAATCGATAATATATGATTTCCAAGATCAATGTCATAATAAAATCCTTGTTCAATAGATGGACCAATGCCAAGTTTAACTCCTGGATAAAGAGATTCTATAGCTTCTGCCATTATATGAGCTGTAGAATGCCAAAATGTAGATTTTCCTTCTTTATCATTCCATGTGTGAAGTTTTAGATTAGCATCTGTATGAATTGGTCTGTTTGCATCCCAAATTTCCCCATTAACACTAGCTGATAAGACATTTCGAGCTAATCCTTCTGATATATTCTTTGCAATATCTATTGCTGAAACTCCTTTTTTTACTTGTTTAATACTTCCGTCAGGAAGAGTAATGTTAATCATATTTTTGTTCTATATAAATGCAAATATAATAACTAGATTCATGAAATAATATTATTATAATGTAATTTTAACTTTGAATTATACCAGGATTATACTTTCTTGTTATAGGAGATTGGTTTGCTGCTTCTATACCTGTGGAGATTACTTTTCTTGTTTCCAATGGGTCAATGATAGCATCAATCCATAGACGTGAAGCTGCATAATATGGTGATGTTTGTTTTTCATAACTTTCAGAAATATTCTTTAGCATCTTTTCTTCTTCTTCTTTGTTTATTTCTTCTTTTCTATTTTTAGCAGCAGATTTTTCAATTTGTAATAGTACTTTTGCTGCTTGTTCTCCTCCCATGACAGCTATTTTTGCTGTTGGCCACGCTACTATTAGTCTAGGATCATACGCCTTTCCACACATAGCATAATTTCCTGCTCCATATGAGTTTCCAATTATAATTGTGAATTTAGGTACTACCGAATTAGCCATAGCATTTACCATTTTTGCTCCATCCTTTATAATTCCTCCATGTTCAGAACGAGAACCAACCATAAAACCAGTAACATCTTGTAAAAAAACTAATGGTATTTTCTTTTGATTGCAATTCGCGATAAAACGAGCTGCTTTGTCGGCAGAATCTGAATAAATAACTCCACCAATTTGCATTTCTCCTTTTTTACTTTTTATTATTTTTCTCTGATTTGCGATGATTCCAACTGCCCATCCATCTATTCTGGCATATCCGCAAATTATTGTTTTTCCATAACCTTCTTTATATTCATCAAAAATAGATTGATCAACTAGTCTTTCAATTATTTCTTTCATATCATAAGGTTTTGATCTGTCTGTAGGAATAATTCCATAGATCTCTCTTTCTTCTTTTGATGGATTTTCAGGTTTTTTTCTGTTAAAACTAGCCTTTTCAAAATCACCAATTTTATCTATTATTTCACGAATTTTATTTAGTGCTTCTTTATCATTTTTAGTCTTATAATCTGTAACTCCAGAAATTTCACAATGAGTTGTAGCTCCTCCTAAAGTTTCATTATCAATACTCTCACCAATTGCAGCTTTAACTAAGTAGCTTCCAGCTAAGAATATTGAAGATGTTTTATCAACAATAATAGCTTCGTCAGACATTATTGGTAGGTATGCTCCTCCAGCAACACATGAACCCATAACAGCAGATATTTGAGTAATCCCCATTGAACTCATTCTTGCATTATTTCTAAAAATTCTACCAAAGTGTTCTTTGTCTGGAAAAATTTCATCTTGCATGGGGAGGAAGACCCCTGCTGAGTCGACTAAATAAATAATAGGTAATCTATTCTCCATTGAAATTTCTTGTAAACGTAAGTTCTTTTTTCCTGTAATTGGAAACCATGATCCAGCTTTTACAGTTGCATCATTAGCAACTACAATACATTGTCTTTCTTTTATATAAGTAATTCCAGCTACAACACCTCCTGATGGACATCCACCATAATCTAAATACATTTCATCACCAGCAAAAGCTCCAATTTCTAAGAAACTTGCATTTTTGTCTTTCAAAAAATCTATTCTCTCACGTGCAGTTAGTTTTCCTTTTGAGTGTTGATGTTTGATTTTTTTTATTCCACCTCCAAGACAAACTTTAGAATGTTTTCTCTTTAGTTTTGAGATTAGTAATCTCATTTTATCGTCATTTCTATTGAATTCTAAATTATTCATATAATTTAATTTTTACAAAAATACAGAAATTATATACTTTGTCTTTCTAAATAACATGTAGATTCTGGACCTAGGTTAAATAATAGATCAATAATAGATAAATCAGACTTAAAAGGTAATTTATTTGAAAAAACTTGTTGATATTTTTCAATATTTTTTTTATTAAATGAGTTGTTCCTTAAATCTATACCATTAAAATTTTTGTTAAATTCACATGTAAATTTAATTTTTTTATCAATTTGTAAAAAAGTCATGATTAATTGTATTAATTGATAATTAAAATTAAATAAATTATCATATGGTTTTGAATAAAAAACCTCTAATTCTGAAGCATAATATTCAAAAAATGGTGATGAATTATATGCAGTTCTAATAGCTTTCCAGTGTTTTTTTTGCCATTTTTCATTATTTGATATTTGTATATCCTTAATTATTATTTTATCAGATGACTTTCTTTTCTTTGGAATTGTTAATGTTTGTATACCATTTGAAATTAATATTTCACATCTGTTCCTATTAGTTTGTTTAACAAAATTTTCCATTTTCTCTATATAAATTTCATTAAATTTTAATATTTTATGATAGTAGGAAATTGTCCCTAAATAACTAATTGGCAAAATAACTTTCAAGTTATTTGATTGAAGTAAATATTCTTTTCCATCTAATACCTTTTCCATATTTATCATAGCTCATCCAAATGAATAGAGCTTTTCCTACAATATGATTTTCTGGAACAAATCCCCAAAATCTACTGTCTGCAGAGTTCTGACGATTATCTCCCATCATCCAGTAATAATTTTGTTTAAATGTATATGTAGCTGATCCCATTTCTTCTATTTCTTTCTTTAAATTTTCAAATTCTTTATTACTTTCATTGCCCATTTCAAATCCTTCGTATCTTTCAATTACTTGTTTGTAAATCGATAATGTTTTTAAGTCTAGAGTGATAGTTTCTCCTTTTTTTGGAATAAAAATTGGACCATAATTTTCTTCGTCCCATGAAAATGGATTGTGTACAAGGAAAAAATCAGGATTTGTTATTTTATTATTAAACATATTTTTTTTAGAATTAGTTCCTTTTACCCATATAGAGTCTATGTATGGTTTTGATTTCAATGATAATATGTTATCTTCAGTAGTGTTTATTATATAAATATTTTTTGATCTATAGTCTTTGTATATGTCATTTGGATATATATCATAATCAATATATAATTTTTCTGTATTTAATCCATTATTTGATTTAACAAAATACCATCTCTGTTTTTTCATCCATTTAAATTTCACCTCTTCTTCTTTGTTGATATATAAAATTCCATTTTTAATTAAGATTTCGTCTCCTGGCAGTCCTACACATCTCTTTACATAATTTTCTTTTTTATCTATTGGTCTTCCTAAATTTTCAGCGGGGTAATTAAAAACAACACAATCATTTCTTTCTACACCAATTGAAGATTTATTATTCCCTTCTTTGAAACCTGACATTCTGTGGTAAGGAATTTTCAGCCATTCTAGATATGATTTTTTATTAATCAAAGGTATTGTGTGATGTACTAGAGGAAATGATATAGGTGTCATTGGTACTCTTGGTCCATAAGCTGTTTTACTTACAAACAAATAATCTCCTACCATTAATGATTTTTCCATAGATGGAGTTGGAATTGTATATGCTTCGATAAAAAATGTCCTTAATAATGTTGCAGCAATTACAGCAAATATTATAGCGTCCCCCCAATTACCAAACCAACTTTTTCTTTTCTTTTCTGTTTTTTCTCTCTTTTTCCAAAACGTATAATTTATAGTTTTCCAAAAAAGTATGTCTCCTAAAATAAATGGTATAAAATATAACCATTCCCCACCAATGATATAAACAAATAGTGACCATGATATTGTAAATATCCAGAAAATCTTTCTTTTTGTATTAAGATCCCAATTACTAATATTATATTTCTTTTTCATTTAAGATATATTTTTATTCTACAAAATTAGAAATTTAATGATAAATTGATCCCCATATTATTTAAATTTGAGTATGGTTGAATGTTTAAGCTAATTTCTTCTGAAACATCAAAATGAAATAAATGCGCTGATACTGAAGCATCTACTATATTTAATATGTAGGTCCCCGCTAAAAAAAAATATGAAATTTCTCTATTTCTTCTATAAAAATCTTTTAATGTAATTAATTGATTATAAGTATAACCTAATTGCATATTATAGTTGTTTTCTAATGATGATAGAGCTGCTGTTTTATATAGATTGTATTTATCAGTATTATCTTTTATAAAGTATATTGATGTAACTATTCCAGTATATATAATTGGAATTTTCCAGTACTTTTTTGTGTAAACTTGTCCAGAACCAGGGATAATTGATGAGTATATAGCAGCTTTTTTTGGTGATTTTTTTGTTTCGGTATTTTGTGAATAAACCAATGAATATGTTATAAATAAAAAATAAAATATATATATTCTCTTCATTAAGTATCTATTTTGTTGATCACCTTTTTAAGGTCTTCATCTGAGTTAAAGTGAATAATTATCTTACCTTTTCCTGTATTATTTGTTTTTATTTGTATTTCTTTATCTAATTTTTTTGATAATAAATGTAATGATTGTTGAATAGAGAATGGTAATTGAGTAGTACTCAGATTATTTTTTTTGAAGTTTGTTTATATCCTATTTTAGAAAATGTTTTAACTATTTCTTCTACCTCTCGTACAGAGTATTTGTTTGCAATAATATCATTGCATAATGAGATTTGACTTTCATAATTATTCATATTTATTAATGCTCTAGCATGTCCCATAGAAATTTCACCTTTTTTAATTAACGATTGAATTTCATTAGGAAGTTTAAGTAACCTTAAAAAATTGGTTATGGTACTTCTTTTTTTTCCAACTCTTTCTGAACATTTTTCTTGAGTTAGATTACATTCTTTAATTAATCTTTGGTATGTAATAGCAATGTCTATAGGATTTAGATTTGATCTTTGGATATTCTCTACAAGAGACATCTCTAACATTTGTTGATCATTTGCTATTCTAATAAATGCTGGGATATCTTTTTTTCCAGCTAATTTTGAGGCTTTTAATCTTCTTTCACCCGAAATTAACTGATATTTATCATTACCTAATTTTCTTACAGTAATTGGCTGGATTATCCCTAGAATTTCTATAGAGTGAGCAAGTTCTTGAAGTTCTTCTTTTTCAAAAATAGTTCTGGGTTGAAAAGGGTTCTTAGAAATTAAGTCAATATCAATATTGTTTATGTTATCTACAGTATTATTCGATTTAGATGTAATATCAGTATTGGGATTTCTAAGTATAGCTCCTAGACCTCTACCTAAAACACTTTTCTTATTATTCATTTATTGTTGTTTTTATTTCTTCTTTCTCTAATATTTCTTTTGCAAGGTTTAGATAATTAATAGCTCCTTTTGATGTTGCATCATGAGAAATAACTGTTTCTCCGAATGATGGAGCTTCTCCTAAGGTAACATTTCTATGAATAATGGTGTCAAATACTAAATCTTGAAAGTGTGTCTTAACCTCTTCGACTACTTGGTTAGACAATCTTAATCTAGTATCATACATTGTTAGAAGAAGCCCTTCAATATTCAATTCAGGGTTTAATCTTCTTTGAACTATCTTAATGGTATTAAGGAGCTTTCCTAATCCTTCCAAAGCAAAATATTCACATTGAATTGGTATTATCAATGAATCACATGCGGTTAATGAATTTATTGTAAGAAGTCCTAGAGATGGAGCACAATCTATAATAATATAGTCAAAATTATTCTTGATTTTATTTATTGCATTCTTCATCATTTCTTCTCTGTCTTCTTTTTCTATAAGTTCTAGTTCAGCACCAACTAAATCAATTTTTGATGGAATTAAATATAAGTTAGGACTTTTTGTTTTAAGTATGACTTCATTTGCTTCACATTTTCCGATGATACATTCATATGAACCTTTTTTAATTTCTCTTGGATCAAAACCAACACCAGATGAAGAGTTCGCTTGAGGATCTAAATCTATTAAAAGTACTTTTTTTTCCATTACACCTAACGCTGCTGATAAGTTAATAGCTGTAGTAGTTTTCCCTACACCACCTTTTTGATTTGCAATAGATATAATTTTTGACATTTTAATTGAATATGAATTAATTTTTCAAAAATACAACTATATATTGCACTATATATTATAGAGAATTATTCATTTATTAACAAAAATTGAAAGTTTTTAATAAAAAAAACTCTAATTTTTATATTAGAGTTTTATTAGGATTATTTGAAAGTTATTAATTTTCTTCTTTTCCTAGGTCATCAAAATTAACTTCTGTAAAGCTTGTTGAAGACTTTTCTTCGGTTATTTCTTTTGAATCATCATCTTCTACAGGAGGATTATTCTCTTTTTCTAAAGAAATTACATCTTCTCCTCTTTCTTTGATAATATATTCTGTCATTTCTTCAAGATGTTCTTTAAAGTTGTTGAAGTCTTCCTTGTATAAATAGATTTTATGTTTTTTATAGTAAGGCGTTCCATCTTCGTTAAAATCTCTTTTACTTTCTGTAATAGTTAGGTAGTAATCATCTGCTCTAGTAGATCTTACATCAAAAAAATATGTTCTTCTTCCAGCTCTTAATGATTTTGAATAAATCTCATCTCTATTTTCTGCCATTTTTTATAATTTTAATTTTTTAATATTTAGTACAAATATATAAAAATTATAAATTAAGTTATGAATCGTTTATTGTTAACCTAAGAACTGAGCAAAATGCATTTGTTGCAAAATGATCTTTACCTGTTCCAAATAACATGCTTTTTAGGGTGTCTTTTTTTGGAGTACCTATAACTAACAAATCATATTCTGAAGAAATAGTCTCGATGGATTCTATTATCGAATCTGATTTAACAATTTTTAAATCAGAAAATTTACTATACTTTTCTAAATATTTTTCAGAATTATTCTTTAGTATATTTATTTCCTTTTCACTAGTGTCTTTTGTTATGATATGTAGTAATGTCATTCTTGCATTGAAATAACTACATATTTTTGCAGTAGTGTTTAATAGTTCTTTTAAATCTTTACTATTTGGTCTGATCGCTAACACTATTTCTGAAAAGTATTTTATTCCGTTATCTTTAAATAAAGCAAAATTTGATTTAATATTACTAATAATCCATCCAAGAGGATTATTTATTAAAATCCCATTGTAGGATCTGCCGTTCCATTCAATTACCATCCATTCTAAAGATTTATTTTTACTCATATTTTCAATGCTATAAGGTATGTTGTGAGTAATTAATGGTTCAAAAATTAATTCTTTATTCTTTAATTTTGATAGATTCTCTAATTTCCTTTTGATTAAATTATTTTTTGAGTTTTTATCTTCAAATGCATCTAATGAAGTTTGGTCTGGTAATTCTGTAATATTTTTCACATCAATTTTTTTCTTGTCACTTAATGACATTCCAATCTCAACTAAATTTTCAGAGGAATACTCATTTCCCAACAAAGCTATAATCACAGATGATTTATTATTTAATTTTTCTAATTTATTATTTTTATAAGTTCTTTCAAATTCATGTCTTTTTATTTTATTTTTTTTAAAAAAATTAGGTATATGACCATAATTTAAGAGTACTCCAGATCTATTTGAATGTTTCCCAAAAATTAAATATAAAATTGTTCCAAATATTCCTATAGAAAATAAAACTAAAATTGGCATTATTCCTAAGTAAAATAATAGTATTATACCACTAATTATTCCAAATATTTGAATGTATGGATAAAATGGAGATTTATATGAAGGCTTATACCATTGTACAGATGTTTCTCTTAAAATGATTACGCATAAGTTAACAGCGATAAACATTGCTACTTTAAATGCGCTAGCTAGCTTAGCTATTTTTTCTACATCTAAAAATAGTATTATTAGTGCCATTATTAGACATGTGATAAATATAGTGTTTATAGGAGTTAGATGTTTTTTATGTATTTTAGTTAATAATTTAGGTAATAATTTGTCATTAGCCATTGCAAATGGAAATCTTGATAAAGCAAGCACTCCAGAATTAGCCATAGAAATTAATGTGAATATTCCAATTACTGCAGTAAATTTAGCTAATATTTCTCCAGAAATTTCATTTGCCAGAGTGTAAATAGGGGTGTAATCATTCTTTAATATTTCTAAAGGAATATTTTTCACCAAAACATGAGAGATAAAAGTATATAAAATTGTAATTAATATTAATGAGAAGATCATAGATAATGGCAGGTTTCTGCTAGGGTTTTTAACTTCACCAGCAATTGCAGCAACTTTTGTCACACCTGCATAAGCAATATAAACAAAAGCTGTAGTTGCAAATAGCCCTTCATTACCATACATTAAAAAAGGTTCAATTTTTTTACTCATATTTAGTGGTATTCCTATGAATAAGAGTATTGTTATTGTTATAATACTTAATGTTACTATAAATAGTTGAACTTTCCCAACCTTCTTTACTCCTAATATATTTAATAACATAATTATAAATAATGAAATTAAGGATAGTAATTCTATGTTAATTGATATTGATGTGCTTAATACAGATAAGTAAGCTCCAAATCCTACTAAGCAAAAAGCACTTTTTAGCAATAGAGATATCCATAATCCTAATCCTGATATAGTTCCTATTAAAGGACCAAAAGTTCTTTCAGTATATAGGTAAGCACCTCCAGATTCTGGGATTGCAGTTGCTAACTCTGACTTTGAGAGTACAGCAGGAAATATGCAAATTCCTGCTAAAAGAAATGCTATCCAAATAGAGAATCCTGTTTTAGCCGCTGCAATACCTGGCAAAACAAATATACCTCCTAACATTCCTGCAATACTTATTGCTATAACTGAAGATAAATTTAATTTTCTTTGTAACTTCTTCATATTTAAGAAATATTGTAAAACGCAAGTTAATAATATATTTTTTAATGAAAGTAATATTTGAAGAGTTTTGAATTGTTAATTTTGCATAAAAAAATAATAAAAATGAAGAAATTAGAATTATCTGAATTGCATGAAGCATTAGGAGCTAAGATGGTTAATTTTTCTGGGTATTATATGCCTATTAACTACATGAAGGGAATAAAAGAGGAACATAGAATAGTTCGTGAACAGGTAGGACTTTTTGATGTTTCTCATATGGGTGAAGTTTTTGTTAATGGAAAAGATTCTCTAGAATTTTTACAATATGTTACTTCAAATGATGTAAGTAAATTATTGCCTGGTAGAATTCAGTATAGTTATCTGCCAAATGAAACTGGGGGTATTGTTGATGATTTTCTTTTGTATATGATTGCAGAAAATAGTTATTTACTTGTATTAAATGCTTCTAATTTAAAAAAAGATTTAATGTGGCTAAGATCAAAAAACACATTTGAATGTAAAATAATTGATAAATCATCTGAATTGTCATTGCTTGCCCTGCAAGGACCTAAGTCAATAAATCTATTACAAAAATTAACAGATATTAATTTAGATTCAATAAAGTATTATAATTTTATAATTTCTAATGTATGCGATATTAAAGATGTTATCATTTCCAGAACTGGATATACTGGAGAATTAGGTTTTGAATTATACGTTAAAAATGATAATGTTCGAAAACTATGGAATTATTTGTTTTCAACATCTGAAGAATTACATCCAATAGGTTTAGGAGCTAGGAATACTTTAAGATTGGAAAAGGGATTTTGTTTATATGGAAACGATATTGATGAAAATACATCTCCAATTTCAGCTGGTCTCTCATGGATTACTTCATTTAATAAAAGATTCATAAATTCAGAGAATTTATTAAAGGAAAAAGATGAAGGAACTAGAGATAAGCTTGTTGGGATAGAACTCCTAGAGAAAGGTATTGCTAGAAAAGATTATAAAGTCTTAGATTTAGATGGAAATGAGGTTGGGAGAGTTACATCTGGAACAATGTCACCTACATTAAATAAATCAATTTCAATGGCTTATGTAAGATGTACTAGTAGTTCTTTAGGAAATAAATTGCATATTAAAGTGAGAAATAAAAATATATTATGTGAAATTGTTAATCTACCTTTTGTAAAATGAGAAATATAAGTGTTTGTCCTAGTACAGATTTGTTTTCATATTATGATGAAAATAATGAAATGTTAGTAGTAGTTGTAGATATATTAAGAGCTACAACAGTTATTTCTACAGCTTTTGAATATGGAGTCAAAAGTATAATACCTGTAATTTCTTTAGAAGAAGCAAAAAAATATTTAAATTTAGAAGGTTTTATTGTAGCTGCAGAGAGAAATGCAGAACCTATTGAAGGAATACCTTATGGTAATTCCCCGTTTCAATATATGAATGATAATATTAAAGGAAAAACTCTTGTCCTTACTACAACTAACGGAACAAAATCTATTAATATTTCTAAGAGTCATGAAGTGATTACAGCTTCTTTTATTAATTATAATTCTATAGAAAAGTATATAAGATCTTCCGATAAAGATGTTGTTATTTTATGTGCTGGTTGGAAAGGTTTACCTAATTTAGAAGATTCTATTTTTGCTGGATACTTATGTAGTGATTTATTAAAATCAAATAAATTTACAACTAATTGTGATTCTCTTAGGGGTTCAATTGCAATTAGTAAAGATGTAAAATGTAGTCTTTATGAATATCTAAAAAACTCAGCTCACAGAAAAAGATTAAAACATTTAAATATTGAAGAAGATACTAAGTTTTGTCTTGCGCCAAGTATAACTTCTAAAATAGTTCCAGTATATTGCAATGGGAAACTTGAACCTAAAAGCAGATAATATTAAAATGTATAACCTATAGAAAGAAGTGTAGATCTTAATGTTCTATTATACCCATCATTCTCATTTTCTAAGCCTATCATTCCAATATAGAAAATCAGGTCACAGTCTAAATTTTCTGTAAGAAAAATTGAACCTCCTATATTGATTCCAGCATCAAAGTCACTTACTTCACTTATCTCACCTTCATAAGCATCATCTGTTCTAATTTCATTATTTTCATAATTGTTATTAAAATTCAGGTCTTCTTTAACTTCAGTTGTAATTTTATTTTCTATTAAGTATGAAAAAGATGTTCCTAATACTAAAGAAAGTTTGTCATTTACTCTATATTCAAAATTTGGATCTAATGATATATAGTCCATTTCATAATCATTTTTTAACATTCCATATGTTCTAATAGAGTCACCAGGAAAAGTATTGTCCCAAGTTAGATCTTTTGAAGTTGTAGATCCAAATTGAGAATACGATAGAGTTGGACTAATGTACCATTTTTTACTTAATCTTATATCAATAAATATTCCAGATTTTAATCCGTAATTAGCTTTGTTTTCAGGTTTTTCAAACCCTTCAGTAGCGTCTTTTGATCCAAAGAATAATTGATTATATTGTGGAAAATTAAGATTAGAATAATTTAATCCTGCTTTTACTCCAAAACTTGGAACGCTTAAATTTTGTGATGAAACATCAATTGTTAGAAAATAAATTAAAATTAAAAGAGAATATTTTTTCATAAATAATATTTTTTGCAAATATATGTAAAAATAAATTTTTATGAATTTAACATTACTGGCATTACTAGCATTAGTGTTTCTTCTCCATCATCTTGTCCATCCAAAGGTACTAAAATACCCGCTCTATTAGGAGCGCTCATTTCAAGTATTATTTCTTCAGATCCAATGTTATTAAGCATTTCTATCATAAATCTTGAATTAAATCCTATTTCAATATCTTCACCTTGGTATTCACATGTAAGCCTTTCTTCTGCCTGGTTTGAGAAGTCTAAATCTTCTGAAGAAATCATAAGTTCACTTCCTTTGACAGTCAAACGTATTTGATGAGTTGTTTTATTTGCATATATAGATATTCTTTTAATAGAATTTAGCAAACTCTTAGTTGAAATAGTAAGTTTGTTAGGATTATTTTCTGGGATTACAGCTTCATAATTTGGATATTTGCCATCTATCAATCTGCAAATTATTTTAGTAGATTCGAAAGAAAAAATCGCATTTGTTTCATTATATTCAATTTTTACATCTATGTCACTATTTATTGTGTTCTTTAGTATATTTAATGGTTTTTTTGGTAATATGAATGATGTTGTTGAATCTGCACTAAAGTCATTTCGAATATGTTTTACTAATTTATGAGCATCAGTAGCAACAAGAGTAATTTTTTCATTAGAGAGTTCACAAAATAGACCTGACATTACTGGTCTTAATTCATCATTTCCGCATGCAAATAAAGTTTTATTTATAGCATTTATTAATTTTAATGAATTTATATTAGAATTATTTCCTGAGCTTATCCCTGGTGTTTTAGGAAATTCTTCTGCATTCTGGCCTGAAAGTTTATAAATTCCATTTTCAGAATTAATCTCTACTCCATAATTTTCATCATTTATTAAGAAAGTTAATGGTTGAGAAGAGAAGGTTTTTAATGTGTCTAAAAGCAATTTTGCTGGTATTGTTATTCTTCCATTATCACTACTATCAATATTAATTTTAGTGAACATAGTTGTCTCTAAGTCAGATGCTGTTATTGTAATTTCTCCATTTTCTACTTCAAATAAAAAATTGTCTAAAATTGGAAGGGTGTTTGAAGAGTTTAATACACCACTAAGTTTTTGTAATTCTTTCAATAGTTCAGAACTATTTATAATAAATTTCATAGTTATGTTTTATTTTTTTTCAAATATATTATAATTGATTATTATTCATGACTTTAATTTTAAGGAATTCATCAAGATTAATTAACACTTTGTTGAAAATGTTCTTTTGTATAATCACTAACTCAGAATTATTCAAGTCAGCATACATGAATTCTACAGAAGAATAGAATTCTTTTTTATTGTTTTGTTCCTGATTTTTTTCATAAATATTTAATGTATCTGTCTTTTGTTCTGTACTAATATAGATGCTTTTTATTAAATTAAAATCATTTTTATCTAAATTTGGTTTGTATGGCCCACATTGAAGGTTACTAAATGAATTTTCCCAATAAGTTAATATTTTTTTATTAAATTTTTGCAAATCCATTTGATAATTGAGAATCTCTTTTTTTATTAAATCAATATAAAAAGATTGAGTTGAATCTTGCAAGTCTTTAATATGTATATTTAATATTTCTTCTTTATCATAATTTATTAATAAAGGTTTTCTCCATATATTTTCGTTCAATAATATCCCTTCTATTCCATATTTAGGATTCAATATTCCCGGAGGTCTATCAGGAATATGTAGAATGTATGGAGATTTTGCATTTTCCATTATCATGTATGTTCCCAAAAAGTCTTTAGTGTTTCCTCCTATATAATATCCTTTTATTTTTTTATTTTTTTTAAATATCTCAACTTTGACTCCTGATGTTGCTATATTCTTGATTACAAATTCAATGTTACTTTCTGGTACTGAACTTTTAATTCTGATATCTTTAATTACTGATAAAGTATAATTAATTTGTTCTGACCACACCTTATATTTGTTATTTATGAACCATATATTTTCTTTTTTTTCTAAATAAATAGATTTTCCTGATTTATCATGCATAATAATTTTGTCTATATCTTCAATATCATCTGTGTGAAAGTCTTTTTCATTCACTTTTTCTATTATGCATGAAGAATTCTGAATAACTATTAATAAAATTAATAAATTATAAATTTTTTTCATATTCTATTTTTTAAATTTAAAATATCTATATCATCACACAGATATAATAAACAATTAATTATAAAATTTTTATTTCCTTTAAATATATTGTTTTTGTAATGGTAAAAACCTAATGGGTATAACTTATTAGGAGCTTCATGAATATTAGCGATTATATCACCATCAGAAATTATTATCATTTTATTTTTTTTTATGATTTTCTTAAAGATAAAATTCTCGTCTTTATACTCTATATTAGGAAATGCTGATTCAAAAACTCCTTCTAATAACACTCCTGTTGTTAGTTTATTATTTAAGTCTATTCTATCAGATTTAATTATTTCTAAAGAAACTTTATTTCCATCTATAATAGATTGTGAATTTAATGAACTTGTTAAAAGTATTGTTGATTTTTTCTTGTCTATTACTTCAATACTACTACAGAAGTTAGTTAATATTGAATCACATGAATTAATTATTAAATGATCCGTCTCATTGGACAAGATAGGATTAAATTTCCAATCGTGAAACATTATTTTATTTTGCACATAAAAAGGACTTTTACTACATCTATCATCTAATATTAGGTCATTATTTATATTAACTCCATATTTATTTAGAATATTTTCTGTATTTGTTGAGTTTTTTTCAAGGATAAAGTAATTATCTTCATTAAAATTGTTCATGTGTGCTGTTGTACCATCCACTAGCCATAATATTCTTCCTCCATTCATCACGTATTGATCTAATATAATGTTTTCTATCTTATCAAAATTTGTATCCGGTTTCGCAATTATTATTGTTTTATATTCTTGTAATTTTTGGATTTGTTTTTTAATATCTATATTGTTATCTATTGGATTAATTTCAAATAATGTTAAATCAAAATCTTCAATTATATAAAATTCAGATAATGAATTCCTTATGTCCCATGTGTTGTTGGAATCTAACTCATTATGACCATGAATAAAGGCTATTTTCTTCTTTTTATTTTGTTTTAATAAATAAAGAGATTTAAAGAAATTATACTCTAAATCATTTATAGATTCTTCTAATATTTTTTCATCTAATTCATAAATAGTATCATATATCTTACTGTTTAACAGTTTTATGTTGCTTTGTTTTCCTTTATAATTAATAGTGGCATAGGGGTATATTTTATTATATTTTTGGTGATCCATATTTATCCAAATTGGATGCATATTTAGATGGGATAGAGGATTATATATATATTTACCATTAATGGAATCATTATCATTTATTTTTACTATTTCATAATCGATTTCTTTTTCACAAAGATTTTTTGAATTATTAATTATTTCTATAAAAGAATTTTGTACTTGTTTGAATTTTGGATCTAGATTATTACTCATATATATGTTTATATATATTTTATCTTCAATCTCATGCAGTATTTTTATCGATGACCTGCTGCTAAAGAATTTCTCCGAATTATTACACCCAATTAAGATTAATAAGATTATTGTCCATAGAGAATTGTTTAATATTTTTTGGAAATAATTAGATCTCATATGAAGTCTACTCTAACAATATCGTGTATGCGCAATCCTAAAAGTTCATTTGCTTTGCCTTGATTCATAGATATTTCTAATTGTCCTGAATTTGAGAAAATAGCAAGTCTTTCTCCTAGTTCAACATCTTTATATTTTTTATGAATTTTGGATATTTTTTCACTATGTTTTCCATATAGAATATTAAACGGTCTTCCTAGTCCAACTTTATCAAAAGTATTTTTATTGATATTAGTAGTTGTATTTCCATAGGAATCAATATGTATAATTGAACCTCTTATAGAATTATTAGTAATTACTGCTTTCAATGTTGCAGATTGATTTTTATAATTTTCTATTTGTTTTCCAATCATTTCTAACGTCCCACCTCTGATTAAATGACAAGCCGCACTAACAAATACATCTTTTATATAGAAAGTTAAAAAATCACTATCAATTTCTATGTTTAATTGAACAATTTTTTCCGCTTTCACATCATCAAGTATCAACGAAAAAATACCATTGTCAGGCCCAATAATATATTGTTTATTTATTTCTATTGCTAAGTGTTGATTTTCTATGCATAATTCTTCATCAACTCCTATTATATGAACAGTCCCTTCAGGAAAGTGTTTGTATGAATTCTTAAAAACAAAAGCAGCTTCTTGGATATCAAATTTATTAATATCATTACTAATATCAACAATGTTAATATCTTTAATTCTTTTATATATTTCTCCTTTGATTATAGCTACATAATGATCTTTAGAACCTAAATCTGTTGTAAGTGTAATTATTGGCATATATAGACTAAAAAAATATTAAAATTTATAATTTTTGTTGTTATTTTGCAAATGATTCAAAATTAAAATATTTATATCAAAAAATCGCTTTTGATGAATGAAAAAATTATAAATTTAGAAAAGATTGATTTAATAGCTCTTTTTGGAGTAAATAATTCAAAATTAAATTTTATAAAAAAGAGTTTTCCCTCTGTTAAAATTATTTTAAGAGGAGATAAGTTAAAGGTACTTGGAGATAGTAAACATGTAAAATTATTTGAAAAAAAATTTTTTTCTTTCATAAACCACATTAATCAGTATAATATTCTAACTATTAGTAATATTGAGAGATTAATTGATGATAATGAAGATAAAATTTTAGAAAAAAAAGAAGATCTTATTTTACATGGTGCTGACGGTAGATATATTAAAGCAAGAACAGCTAATCAACGGGAGATGGTATGTCAAATAATTAGTAATGACTTACTTTTCGCATTAGGTCCAGCAGGAACTGGAAAAACATATACAGCTGTGGCTTTAGCAGTTAAGGCATTAAAATCAAAACAGGTCAAGAGAATTATTCTTACTAGACCTGCTGTAGAATCAGGAGAAAATTTAGGTTTTCTGCCGGGTGATTTAAAGGATAAACTAGATCCATATATGCAACCATTATATGATGCTTTAATGGATATGTTGCCTGCAGATAAAGTAAAGGATTATATTGAAGAAGGTATTATTCAAATTGCACCTTTAGCATTTATGAGAGGAAGAACTTTGGATAAAGCTTTTGTAATTTTAGATGAAGCTCAAAATGCAACTAATTCACAAATTAAGATGTTTTTAACTAGAATGGGAGTGTCAGCTAAGTTTATAATCACTGGAGATCAATCACAGGTTGATTTACCAAATTCACAAAAATCGGGACTGATTGGGATCAGAAATAGATTAGAAAGCATAGACGGGATAAGTTTTGTGTATTTAGATGAAAAAGATGTAATAAGACATAAATTAGTAAAACAAATAATAAAATCATATAAAAATTAATACTATGAAAAATTCAATTAAAGAAACAAATTTTAATTTACCAAATCAAACTAAATTCTATAAAGGGAAAGTTAGGGATGTGTATACTATTGGTGCTAATCAATTAGTAATGGTTGTATCAGATAGAATTTCTGCTTTTGATGTAGTACTTCCAGAGGGAATTCCTTATAAAGGTCAAGTTTTAAGCCAAATAGCATCAAGATTCCTTGATGCTACTTCTGATATTGTACCAAATTGGAAACAAGCTACACCAGATCCAAATGTTACGGTAGGTATTAGTTGTGATCCATTTAAGGTTGAGATGGTGATTAGAGGATATCTAACTGGTCATGCTTGGAGAGAATATAGAGGTGGAAAGCGCATGATTTGTGGTGTGCCTATGCCAGAAGGTATGGTTGAAAATGAAAAATTTACAGACCCTATCATCACGCCTACAACTAAAGCAGACGTTGGACATGATGAGGATATTTCTAGAGAGGAAATATTATCTCAAGGGTTAGTATCTGAGAAAGATTATATTGAGTTGGAGAAATATACTAGACAATTATTTAATAGAGGTACAGAAATCGCAAAATCTAGAGGGTTGATTTTAGTTGATACTAAATATGAATTCGGGAAAGATATTAATGGCAATATTATTTTAATTGATGAGATTCATACACCTGATTCATCTAGATATTTTTATATAGATGGATATGAAGATAATATTTCTAAAGGTGAATCTCCAAAACAATTGTCTAAAGAGTTTGTTAGACAGTGGTTAATTGAGAATGGTTTTCAAGGTAAAGAAGGACAAATTGTGCCAGAGATGACTGAAGACTATGTTAATTCAGTTTCAGAAAGATATATTGAATTATATGAGCATATTATTGGTGAAGATTTTATTAAGTCTGATATCTCAAATGTTAATGATAGAATCGAAGAAAATATATTAAAATATTTATCTAATCAGTGTGAATAATATTTATTTAGAAGTTTTATTTTATTTTTATGTATTATGCGTTATTACGCAGTCATTCTATGCTTTTTATTTCTATTTAAGACTAGCTTTATTTAAGGAATCTTTAATAGAGAATTTCAATGAGCCTGTATCTATAATAATATGTGCTAAGGATGAATTAAAGAATTTGTCTAAAAATTTAGAAAGTTTTTTAAATCAAGATTATAAAAAGTATGAAATTGTAGTAGTAGATGATCAATCCCAAGATGGAACGAAATTTCTATTAAAAGATTTAAAAAAAAAGTACTCACATTTGAAAATTGTTTTAATAGAGGAACATGTTAATAGTAGAATAGGAAAAAAATTTGCTTTAACTATGGGAATAAAATCTGCTAAATATGATTATGTATTGCTTTCTGATGCAGACTGTATTCCTGCAAGTAAGTATTGGATCTCTAATATGACTTCTTTATTTCATAAGAAAGATATTGTATTAGGAATTAGTCCTTTTAAGAAGAGAAAAGGCTTATTAAATAGATTAATTAGGTTTGATGAATTTATTACTATGTTAAATTATTTATCTTTTTCATTGTCAAATATCACTTACATGGGGGTTGGAAGAAATCTTGGATATAAGAAATCTTTATTTTTTCAAGTTAAAGGTTTTGCTTCACATATACATATATCATCAGGTGATGATGATTTATTTATTCAGGAAGTAGCTAACAGGGATAATGTTGCTATTTGTATAAATAAAGATTCTGATGTGATTACTGATTCAAAGGAGAATCTTAATGATTGGTTTTATCAAAGAAAACGCCATCGTTCAACATTTAAACACTATAAATCAAAACATAAATTTCTATTATCATTAAATCCAATATCGAATTTATTTTTTTGGATCCTTTCGATTCTTCTATTTATATTACATAAGGATTATATATTAATTACTTTATTATTTTCATTTAAATTATTGTTGTATTATTTTATATTTTATAAATCTATGAAGAAATTAAGAGTTTTAGATTTACTTCTAATATATCCTATTATGGAATTTTTCCATTTATTTCTTCAACTATTTTTTGTAATTTTGAAGCCTACTTTTAAAAATAATTCATGGAGATGAAAAATGACTTAACTGATAATGGTAAGAGAGATTATAGACTTATAAAGATTGCTTTAGAGACAGGAGATCCAAAGTCATATTCACAATTGATGAAATATTACCGGGATCCATTATATTTTATGATTTATGAAAAAATAGGAGACCAAGAAGTTGCAAAAGATCTTACAATTGAATCTTTAGGAAAAGCATTTAAAAAATTAAATTTATATAAACCAGAATATACTTTTAGTACTTGGTTATTTACTGTAGCTAGAAATCATTGTATTGATTATTTACGAAAGAATAAATTGCCTACTTTTTCTATAGATAAAATGATGATAGATGATGAAGGGAAGAAAACTAATTTCGATTTACAGTCAAAAGATTTAAATCCAGAAGAAGAATTGATGAAGAAACAGAGAATAAAAATCTTAAGGAGAATTGTAGATAGACTACAGCCAAAGTATAGAGAATTAGTGAAACTTAGATATTTCAAAGAATTATCTTATGATGAAATTGCTCAAGAGTTATCACTTCCAATTGGTACAGTTAAAGCTCAATTATATAGAAGCAGAGAACAACTATTTAATATTATGGCTGGTGGAAAAGATATTATTTGATGGATATTATTTTAAAGTATTTTCCATATCTGACAGAATTACAAAAAAAACAATTTGATCAATTACAAAGTCTTTATACTATATGGAATTCAAAGATAAATGTAATTTCAAGAAAAGATATTGAACATTTGTATTTAAAACATATTCTACATTCATTATCTATTTCAAAAATCATTGATTTCAACCCTAAAACTAAGATTATAGATGTTGGTACAGGAGGAGGTTTTCCTGGGGTGCCATTAGCAATTTTATTTCCAAAATCTGAGTTCGTATTAGTAGATAGTATTGAAAAAAAAACAAAAGTTGTTCATGTAATATCTGAAAAAATTGGATTAAAAAATGTGAGAGTTGTACATTCGAGAGTTGAAGATGTTAATGAATCTTTTGATTTTGTGATTAGTAGAGCTGTTACTAGCATGAAGACTTTTCATAAATGGGTATCTAAGAAGATATCTAATGTTCAAAAGAATAGTTTGTCGAATGGTATTATTTATTTAAAGGGTGGAGATCTAAGAGAAGAATTAAATGGAATAAAAGATGTTAGAATTTATAATATTATAGATTATTTTAAAGAAGAATTTTTTGAGACTAAAAGTATAGTTTATATTAAGTGTTAATAATTTTCTTCAATAATCTCTAATACCTCATTGCTAAATTTTTTTACTTCTTCAAGAAATTTTCTTGGACTCCATGTTTCAGGATAATCTTCATAAATTCTTTTTGTAAGCAAAAGTAAATCTCCAGGATACCTATGCATTTTATTACTTTTTTCTAACTTCTGATAAATTGGTGGGTTTGAAATATGCAATAGATTTTTTTCTATTAACCAATTTTGAAATTCATAACTAACTCCATCATCATAAATAGTGTTAGATGTAATATAATAGTTTAAATCACGATCACTAAGTTTTAATAATTTATCAATTAATCTTTGATATCTTCTAATTAATGTTGTTTGTGCTATCCAAAACTTTTGTGTTGTAAAATGTTCCCATGATCTTCTAGTATTTATCTTTTCTGATGATTTATTTGTTTTTGCTTTATATTCAAGTCTAGAATTTAATTGACGTATTAACCTTTCTCCATATATTTTCAAACTTTTATATGCTAGATCAGGGTTTTTAACAATTAATTTTCTCCATCCATTTTTATAATCCTCTGAAGTTCCCGATCCAGCCATCCATTCATTACAATCTGTTGGGCATAAGCAATGAATATTGAAATATAAAAAATTAAATAGATGTATTGGTTGGATTTCATCAGAATATTCATACTCAAATACATCTGTTGTAACCCAACTATATTTCCCATTACCATCTAAATATACTTTTTTATGAGTAGGTTCATAATAATCAGCTACAACATTATTTATGATATTTTCAAGTTGGCTTTTTGTATATAAGTCGCTTATTCCTATCATACTAATGAATGTTACACAAATAAGTATTAATATAAATAAATTTTTTTTCATTTTTTCATTTTTCACAATAATAAATAATTTCATCTTTTGGTAGAGCGTACCTTTTAATTAATTCTCTATCAATTTCATTTATGAAGTTACTTTCGGTTACTTTAAATCCTATGTTAGATAGTTTTTTCCCAAAGTCTAATCCATATAATCTTAGATGATCATCTTGCCAGTATAAGCGTTCTCTCTCTCTTGGGTCAGTTATAGATTTATCTTCTTGAGTTTTTGGATTTTTTCTGTCTATTGGAACTTGAAAAATACCCCATCCATTAGGTTTCATAACTCTATAAAATTCTTGCATTACTTTCTTGTCATTTTCCACATGTTCTAATACATGATTGCAAATAACCACATCAAATGAATTTTCCTCAAAAGGGATATCATGTACATCGAATTTAACATCAGCCCAAGGAGAAATCAGATCACCGGTAGTGTAATCTAAATTGTTCATTCCTTTAAATATTTTAATAAAGCAATATTCAGGAGCTATATGTAGAAATTTAATTTTATCAGTAAAAAAATTTGTTTTTTCTCTCATGAATAGCCACATTAGTCTATGTCTTTCTAAACTCATGCTGTCTGGAGCTAATGCATTTTCTCGGGGTTTCAAACGTCCATACGGTAATAATTTTCTGTATTTTATTCCATTGATAGGGTCTTCAAATTTATTACCTCTCATAAATATTGAAATTATTTTAAGAAAAAAATGAGAGACATGTTGTAGATAATGTCTAGGTATTAATCTTGTTGCTATACTGATAATTATTCTCATATTACATTTTTATTGATAGCAAATATAGATTATTTATTTATTACTTTTTTAGTTTGCTCTTTGTGCATTTTTGCATAAAAACCATTTGTTTTAATTAATTCATTATGAGTCCCTTCTTCAATGATTTTACCTTTTTCAAGTACAATTATATGATCTGTATTTTTTAATGAGCTTGTTCTATGGCTTATGATTATTCTAGTACTTTCTTTTGTATATGAATCTATATTATTTAATATTTTTTCTTCTTTATTTGCATCAATTGCAGATAAACAATCATCAAATATATATATAGATGGATTAATTATTAATGCTCTAGCAATGGATATTCTTTGTCTTTGCCCTCCAGAAAGCTGGACTCCTCTCTCACCAATAATAGTTTTATATTTATTTTCAAAATTTTCTATTTCATTAGAAATTTCTGTGATTTTACATATTTCCTTTATTTCATCAATCGAACATTTTTCTCTTCCAAATGATATGTTTTCTTCAACAGTTCCAGAAAAAAGGTATCCATCTTGTGGAACATATCCTATATTTCTTCTAAGTGTTGATAGATTCAAGTCTTTTATATTGCTACTGCCAAATTTTATATTTCCAGAATCATTTTCATAAAGTCTACATATTAAATTAGCTATAGTTGATTTTCCGCTTCCAGTTTTTCCAAAAATTCCTAAACTTTTGTTTCTTTCTAATTTGAAATTAATTTTTTCTAAAGCTTTAATTTTAGTGTCTTTATAAGTAAATGATATATTTTTAAATGAAATTGGAAAATCTATATATTTTTTTTTAATTCCTGTATTCTTGATTTTTTCATCATTATCTAAAAACTCATTAATTCTCTTCATAGATGCTTCAGCTCTTTGAACTATAGAGGTTATCCAACCCACTGATGCTACTGGCCAAGTGAGCATATTAATATATATAATGAATTCAGCAATATTTCCTGTAGTTATTTTTCCTTTAAAGGTTTCTAGTCCTCCAATATATATGGTAGTTATTGTGCTAATTCCAATTAATAGTATTATTAATGGAAAAAAACAAGCTTCTATGGATACAAGTTTCAATTGTTTTTTAGTGTAATCTTTGCATTCTTGTGTAAATAATTTTATTGACTTTTTTCTATTATTAAAAGATTTTATAATGCTTATAGCTGAGAAATCCTCTTGAGTTACTGAAGTTATGGTTGATAGTTGTCTTTGTACTATTTCACTTTTTCTATTTATTTGATTGCTAACAAAGTAAATTGCAATAGCAAGAATTGGTAGTGGAGCAAGTACATACATAGTTAATGTAGTATTTATGCTAATCATTTTTGAAATTACTAATGTGAAAAGAAACAACATATTGATCGCATACATGAGGGCTGGTCCTAAATACATTCTTACTCTATTAACATCTTCAGTAATCCTGTTCATTAGATCTCCGGTATTATTTTTCTTGTAGAATGATAAACTTAATTTTTGGTATTGTTTATATATAGTACTCTTTAAATCAAATTCAATCTTTCTACTCATTACAATAATTGTTTGTCTCATAAAATACATGAATGTACCTTTCATGATTGCAAAAACAATTATTAATCCTCCATACTTTAATAACACAAAATTTCGTGTGTTTTTTGTTGAATTTTTAGAAATTATTGATTCAATGTTGTCAAAAGCATGTCTTACAAACTCTGCTGGGTATAATGCAAAAATATTTGCAATCAATATAAATATTGTACCAATAATTAATAAGCTTTTATATTTTATTAAATATTTATTTAAAAATAGTAGATTTTTCAAATGTAATTTTATTCAATGTTTTGCAATGACAAAAATAATAACTAATTTCGCAAACCGTTTAAAAAAAGATATAACTTCTATATAGAAGAAATATTAATTCAAAATATTTGACATAATGACAGATATACAAGAGAAGGTTTCTAATTTAACACTATCTAAAATGGAAACTATGGGTCATGAACAAGTTGTTTTTTGTACGGATAAGGACACTGGTCTAAAAGCAATTATAGCAATACATGATACGACATTAGGTCCCGCTTTAGGGGGAACTAGGATGTGGAATTATTCCAATGAATCTGAAGCATTAGAGGATGTTTTAAGACTTTCAAGAGGTATGACTTATAAGGCAGCAATTTCAGGACTTAATCTTGGTGGTGGAAAAGCTGTCATTATTGGTGACTCTAATATAGATAAATCTGAATCCTTAATGAAAAAATTTGGAGAATTTGTTGATAGTTTAGGGGGTAGATATATTACAGCAGAAGATGTTGGTATGAATACTAAGGATATGGAGTATGTTAGAGAGAAAACTAAACATGTTACAGGAATTCCTGAGTCTATGGGAGGTAGTGGTGATCCTTCTCCAGTAACTGCATATGGTGTATATATGGGAATGAAAGCTTCTGCAAAATTTAAATGGGGATCAGATTGTTTGAAAGACAAAAAAATTTTAATTCAAGGAGTTGGTCATGTAGGGGAAAATCTAGTAAAGCATGTATCTGATGAAGGAGCGAAAGTATTTATTACTGATATTAATCAAAAAAAATTAGAAGAAGTAGCTGATAAATATAATTCTGAGATTGTTAGTGGTGATGGTATATATGATATGGAGATGGATATATATGCTCCATGTGCTTTAGGTTCTACATTAAATACAGATACAATAAATAGATTAAAATGTTCAATTGTAGCAGGTGCTGCAAACAATCAATTAGCTGATGAATTTATTCATTCAAAACTGATTTTCGAAAGAGGAATTGTATATGCTCCTGATTTTTTAATTAATGCAGGAGGTTTAATAAATGTTTACTCAGAGTTAAAAGGTTATGACAGATCTCAATCTATTAAGAAAACCGAGAAAATATTTGAAACAACTTTAGAAATATTACTTAAGGCTGAACAAGAGAATATTACTACTCATGATGCTGCATTTATAATTGCGGAACAAAGAATAAAGAGTCACATTTAGAGATTATGATTTCCAGAAGACATTTAAGGGTTAAAGTTATGCAATCATTGTATTCTTTTTTTTCTATTAATTCTGAAGAAATAGATTCTATAGAAAAGAAGATGGTTAAGAGTATTGAAGAATCTTCTAAAATTCAGGTTTTATTATGTTCTTTATTGGTTTCAATTCATAATTATGCTAGTGATTTTTTCAAGGATTCTAAGAAAAGTCAGATTAAATCTAATTCTAAGTTTGATTCAATTAACAAATTCTTAAATAATAAGTTTATTTTATTATTAAAAAGGAATACAATATTAATGAAGAAGATTGATAGATCTTCTGTGATTTGGAAAAAATCGGATTTAGACATTGTAAGGAAAATTTTTGTAGAAATTATAAATTCTACTCAGTATGATTCATATATAAATAATTATCAAGATGATTTTGATCAGGACAAAAATTTTATTCAAATTATTTTAAATGATTTTATATTAGATAATAATATATTTCACCATATACTAGAAGAAAAAAGTATTTTCTTTATTGATGATTTACCATTTGTTTCTATATTTTTAAAATCTCAGATATATGACAGCACAGATGAAAAAGGATTCAATTTTATTTCAAATGTTTTTAAGAGTAATGATGATAAGAAATTTGCATTGAAATTATTTAGAGAAACAATTTTAAAAGCTGATGAATTTGAGAAAATAATAGATTTTGAAGTAAAGAATTGGGAAGTAGATAGGATTTCAAAAATTGATTTATTAATGATCAAGATGGCATTGGTAGAAATTGTTATGTTTCCTGAAATGCCTATTAGCGTTACATTTAATGAGTATATTGAAATTTCTAAATACTATAGTACTAAAAAGTCTAAGGTGTTTATTAATGGTGTTTTAGATAAAGTAGTTTCAAGGTTTAAGAAGGAGAATAGGTTTTCTAAGACTGGAAAAGGTTTATTATGAAAAGATATAATATAATCATAATTTTATTTCTTTTTATGTCTTGCTATTTACGAGACGATGATAATATTTCTACTGATATATTAAATGATATACCTGTGTTGTTAGTAACTAATTCAGAATCAGATACTATTAATTTTGGACAGATAATTCAGGGAGAGGTTATAGAGATTCAATTTAATATAAAAAATAGTGGAACTGGGAATTTAATTATAAATTCGGCTAAAACAAGTTGTGGGTGCACAAAACTTAAATTCCCAAGAAAAATGATTAAAGAAAATGATGAAGATATTATTTCAGTTAATTTTGATAGCTCTGGTAGGATAGGGAAACAAGTAAAAAATATAACACTATTAACAAATTGTACGCCAAATACAAGAATATTAACAATTATTGGGGAAGTAATTCCTGATAATAATTAAAAAAAGAAAATTATGTTATTACAAGTAAACGAAGGTCAAGGTACTACAACATTGATATTTTTTGGACTTATATTTATTGTAATGTATCTTTTTATGATAAGACCTCAGATTAGAAGGCAAAAGAGAGAAAATAAATATAGATCTTTATTAAAAAAAGGAGATCCAATTATAACAGTAGGAGGTATTCATGGTAAAATCTCTGAAGTAAAAGAGCAATATGTTATAATTGAAAATTTCGGAGTGAAAATTAAAGTTGAAAGATCTGCGATAGTAATGAATCAACGTTAATTAAAAATTAATTTACAACTAATTGCTCTGTGATCAGACAGTTTGTTTTTGTGTGTTTTAAATTCACTAGAATTGATTCTAGAGTCGTGGAGTATATAATCAATTCTTAATAAAGGAAATTTAATATAAGTGGCTCCAATTCCGTTTCCTGATTCTAAAAATGCATCTATTTTTTTATCACTAAGTTTTTGATACGCATAAGAAACGGGTGTGTCATTAAAATCTCCACAAATAATCACAGGATAGGGGGATTCTTCGATATGATTTTTAATTTCATCTACTTGGTTTCCTCTTCTAACAAAAGAATCTTTTAATTTTTTGACAATTGAGATAATACCTTTTTTGAATTTTTCTTTTTGCACAGACTTAATTTTATTGAAGTCTTTGTTATTAAAAAAATTAGAAGCAAGATGTATATTGTAAACTCTAATTGTATCATTTTTAATAATTATATCGGAGAAAATGCAAATATTATTCATCTCATTATCATTGATTTTGACAGTTGATTTATTAATTTGAGGATAATTACTATATATTGCCATATGCCAATCTTCTCTATTCTTTTGAATTCCTATGTGTGAATATTTATAAGGAAAAATTAAATCATTATTTGGATTTGAATATTCTTGAATACAAAAGATATCAATTTTTTCTGAAACAGAAAGGTTAATTATTTTTTCATAAATATTATTATCGTTAATCCAATTCCATTTATTGAATAGTCTTACGTTGTAACTCATTATGTTAACTCCATCTTCTTTAATTTCTGTATCTGACACAGAGAAAAATCTTAGTATATATGGTGTTGATATTAAGATAATAAGAATGTTGTACCAGAAGAATTTTTTTTTTAATTTATACCAAATTATACATAATGTTAATATTGATAATATAATAATTGGAAAAAACAATCCAAGAAATGATATTGGCCAAAGAATATTAGGATTAATATATGGAGATATAATTGATATGAGTAGTATAAAAGCAATAGCTAAATTTAGAAATAATAATATTTTAGAAATAATTTTTTTTATCACTTACTTTCTTTAAATAATATGTTCTTCTCTTCATCGTTAAGGCTATCATATCCATTTTTCGATATTTTTTCTAAAATAGAATTAATTTGTTCTTGTTTTTTATTTTTTTTATTTCTAAAATTTTGATCATCAGAATAATAACTTCTTTTGTTTTTTTTGTATTTTTTTGAAAAATGTGATATAAAATTATCAAAATTCACAGAAATATCAATCCCTTTATTTAGTAATATTATATATAAATATCCAAATATTGCTCCTCCTATATGAGCAATATGTCCTCCAGAATTTTTTGTACTTATTAATAATAAATCCATAATTATCAAAAAACATGACAAGTGTAATAACTTAATTTTTCCAAATGTATAAAATGGTAAATAATAGTTAGGATTATATGTAGAGATAGCTATAAATATTGACAAAACAGATGCTGAAGCTCCAACCATATATGAATTATTTATAAATAATTCAAAAACTGGAAATTGGTTATATGAAATTATGTATAATATACCTCCAAAAACTCCTCCTAATAAATATACGCAAATTAGTTGTTTGCTAGTAAGGTACTTAATAAAAATTCTATAACCTAAATAGAAGAACATCATATTGAATATCAAGTGAAACAAATCAAAGTGAATAAAGTTATATGTAATAAGCGTCCACGGTTTGTTTATTATTTGACTAAGTTCAGCTGGTAAAGCAAACCATTTTTGGATAAATTTATTTGGGTTATTATTAAATAAAAAGTCAAATAAACTAATGAGTTTATGAGACATAAATATGACTATATTTATAATTAATATTTTATTAAATAAGTCTTTCTTTTTAAATCTTTTTTTTATCATTTGAATTAGAAATAAATATCACCTTTTTTTTTCCAATATTTTAATATAATAAATCCAAATATCATACCACCAAGATGAGCAAAGTGAGCTATGTTATCTCCTGGAATATTTGATAGACCACTAATTAAAGCAATTATTGCAAGACCGGTAACTACATACTTTGTTTTTACAGGTATTGCAAAGTATAAGTACATTATTGAATTTGGGAACATTATACCAAAAGCAAGGAGAATTCCGTATACAGCTCCTGAAGCTCCGATGCATGTGGACATCACTAAAGAAGTTACTCTTTGAGACGTTATATCTCCAGTATAAACTAATCCTTTTTTAGCGATATTTATTAATTCTTTATTGTCTCCTGCTAATGAAAAGATTTGAAATTGCACATAAGTTATATATATTAGAGCTGCTCCAACTCCAGTAATTAAATAATAATTTAAGAATTTTTTAGAACCCCAAATTTTTTCTAAAGTCCTTCCAAATATCCAAAGTGTAAACATATTGAAAATCAAATGTCCTATGCTTCCATGCATAAACATATGTGTAATTAACTGATGTGGTTTAAATTTTATATTTTGAAATTGATGTAATCCTAAATATTCTATTAAGTCTATTCCTAAGTTTTTTAAGGAAATTGTTGACAAAAATAAAAGTCCATTAATTATTAATAAGTTCTTTATTATTGGTGTGATTTCAGTATTTATTCCTGATAACATATTTATTTAAAGTTTTTTGATATATCTTCTATACTGATATTGAAGTAGATAGGCATTCCAAAAGGACTCATTGAAGATATTTCGCATTTATTTAATTCTGTAATGATCATAGTCATCTCAGAGATTTTTAATGATTGTCCCTTTTTAACACATTGTATAGTACTTAGTTTTTTGCATATTTTTGTAAAAATTTTTTCTTTTAAGTTATTTTCAACATCTTCTTTTTGAAGAAAATCATCAAATAGATCTGTAAGGTCTTCTTCTATTAAATTGTGAGGGATAGAGTAAAAACTAATTTCATTTTTATTGTTTATGTCAAATGTGAATCCAATTTTTTCTAATTTCTCATTATTTTCTTTTATTTCATTAATTTGAACAGTAGATAATTGTATCTTTTTAGGAAATAATAATTTTTGTGAGATTAGTTTACTAGTATGTTTTTTCTTATAATATTCATATAAAATTCTTTGATGAGCTCTTTGTTGATTGATTACAATTATATTTTTATCTTTTGTATATACAATATACTCTAAGTTAAATTGAAAACAATTAGATGATGTTTTTTTATCTTCTTCTAACTCAATATTAATTGATGATTGAATTAGATCATTATTTTTTTTGTAAATATCATTAGTTAAATATTTTTCTTGTGTTCCAAAAGGATTATATTTTGTGTCTATTTTTATTTTTGGAGGTTTAATTTCTTTATAGTTTTTAGTAATTGGAATTTCAAAGGCTGGTTCAGTATTAAAATTTAAGGTTGGAGCGATATTATATTCTCCTAATGATTTTTTAATACATGATCTTAGTATTGCATATATATATTGTTCATCATCAAATTTTATTTCTGTTTTTGTAGGATGAATATTTACATCTATTTTTTTTGGATCTATTTCTATATTTATAAAGTAAGTTGGATTATATTTTTCAGGTATTAATTCTGAGAATGCTTTATTTACAGCATGATTTAAGTAATGGTTTTTAATAAATCTTGAGTTAACAAAGAAAAACTGTTCACCTCTTCTTTTTTTTGCTATCTCTGGTTTTCCAACAAATCCATTGATTTTAACGATATTAGTTTCTTCATTTATTGGTACTAGCTGTTCATTTATTTTATTTCCAAAGAGATTTACTATTCTCTGTCTATAGTTAGATCCAGGTAATTTTATGATCTCTTTTCCATCAACAGTTAAACTCCAATATATATTGGGATTAGCTAAGCTTATTCTATATATTTCTTCTTTGATATGTTTATTTTCAATTAGATCAGATTTTAGAAATTTTCTTCTAGCTGGAACATTGAAGAAAAGATTTTTAATTTTGATTGACGTTCCATTTGTCATCGCAAATTGTTCCTCATTTATTATTTTACTTGATTCAATTAAAATTTTCGACCCTAATTCTTCAGATTTTATTTTTGTGCATATTTCTATATGAGAAATTGCTGATATTGAGGACATTGCTTCTCCTCTAAAACCCATAGTTTTAATATTATATAAATCTTCAATATTTTTAATTTTTGATGTTGCGTGTCTTTTGATACACATTTTAGCATCAGATATTGACATGCCACATCCATTATCAACTACTTGTAACAAAGTTTTTCCAGCATCTTTAATAAAAATTTCTATTTTATCAGCTCCAGAGTCTATTGAGTTTTCTAACATCTCTTTAATTGCTGAAGATGGTCTTTGTATTACTTCTCCAGCTGCAATTTGGTTGGCGATATTTTCTGGTAATAATTGAATTATATCCAAGTCAATTTTGTTTTTTTGATTATTATGTAGCTTATGAATGTGAGTATTAATATTATTATAAATATCCGAGTAAACCTCCCATTTTCTCGTGATTTTGTTTTTTTATTTCGGAAACTTATTTTTATTTTTTTTCCGTTTTCTAAATTTTGTATCCTTTCTTTACGTTCATCATAATATCTTGGCGCGTATGAGAAAGTTTTATTGATAATTTTTTTAAACATAGATCTTACAAAAATATTAAAATATATAATTTTAATAAAGAAAAATAATACCAATTATTATACCAAATACAATTTGTATTTTAGCTGTTGTGAACATCAATAAAATATCATATAAAAGCACTGGTATATTTTCAAAATTTATTGAAGATTTTTCTGAAAATAATACTCCAGATTTTATGGGGAAACTTTCTTTTGATATAAATGATGTTATTCCTAAAATAAAATCGAAAAATAATCAATCAATTGATAGAGAGTTACTTAATAAAGTAATAAATTCTCAATATAGAGGTTTAGATGTTAACATTAATGTTGTTGAAAATATTAATTTAATAAAGGATACTAATACTTTTACTATAACTACAGGTCATCAGTTATGTCTTTTTACTGGCCCTCTGTACTTCATCTATAAGATTATTTCTATTATTAATCTATCTGAATATTTAAATAAATCATTTCCAGAATATAATTTTATACCATTATTCTGGTTAGCTAGTGAAGATCATGATTTTGATGAAATTAATCATATTCATCTGTTCGGAGATAAATATGAGTGGTTTACTAAACAATCAGGTTGTGTTGGAGATTTTGATGTGTCTGAAATTAAAAATGTCATTCAACAGCTTTATGAAAGAATTGGATTTAATGAAGATGCTAAAGGATTATTAGATTTGTTTGGTGAAGCATATCAGAAGAAAAACTTGACAGATAGCACACGGTATATTATTAATACTTTATTTGGAAAGTATGGTGTTGTATGTATTGATCCAAATGATAATAAATTGAAAGAAAAAATACTACCTGTTTTTTGCAAGGATATTAATAAAGAACTTTCCCCTATTATTAAGGATTATTCAAATAAGATATCTAAATATTATAAGTTACAGGCTAACGTTAGAGATATTAACTTTTTCAAAATAGGTAATGGATGTAGGGATAGAATATTAGATTTGCAAGATTTTGAATATTTAAAAAGAAATCCACAGTATATTAGTCCTAATGTATTAATGAGACCATTATTTCAAGAGATTATACTTCCAAATATAGCATATATTGGAGGAGGAAGTGAGATTGCATATTGGTCGCAATTACAAACATTGTTTAAAAACTTAAATGTAGATTTTCCTATATTGATTCTTAGAAATTCAGTTGTATTAGTTGAAGATAAAGATTTACAATTTTGGAAAAAAAATAATCTAAGAACTATTGATTTTTTTAATAATTTAGACAGAATAAATAGTAATTTTATTCAAAATAAAGAAGAATTAGATATTGATAAATATATTGATAAAATTAAAATTATTTACTCGGATATGGTTAAGAATATTAATTCCTCTTCACTGTCCCAATCTTTAAACTCCGAATTTTTCAAGCAAGAAAAAGTATTGAAAAAAATTGAAAAGCAAAAAATAAAAGAGAATAAGCAAAAATATCTTTCTACTCTAAGAAAAATTGAAAAAATTAAGAATAAGATATTTCCTGATAATATATTGCAAGAAAGGAGATATAATATTATATATTTGTATATTATATACGGAAGCAATATAATTGAAATGTTAAAGGAGGAAATTAATCCTCTAGACTCAAAATTATTAATTTTGTCTCCAAAAAACAGACTATGAATAATCAGAAAGTATTAATAATTGATTTTGGTTCTCAATATACTCAATTAATAGCAAGAAGAGTAAGGGAGTTGAATATTTATTGTGAAATTCATCCATTCGATAAGTTGCCGCCTATTGATGAAACTATTAAAGGAGTTGTTCTTTCTGGAAGTCCATTCTCAGTAAATGATAATGATGCACCTCAAATAGATTTAAGTTTATTTAGAGGAAATTTCCCTTTATTAGCTATTTGTTATGGAGCTCAATATATAGCAAATTCAGAAGGTGGTTGTATTTCACCTTCAAGAATTAGAGAATATGGAAGAGCTAACTTATCAAGGATTGATTCAGATGATCTGTTGATGAAAGGAATTCAAATAAATTCCCAAGTATGGATGAGTCATGCAGATACTATTACAGATTTGCCTAAAGGTTTTAATATTATTGCTAGTACTAAGGATGTTCATATAGCTGCTTACAAGATCGTAGATGAATCTACATATGCTATTCAGTTTCATCCTGAAGTATACCATACAACTGATGGTAAAGAAATATTATATAATTTCTTTGTAGAAATTTGCAAATTTGATCAGGATTGGACACCTGATTCTTTTGTCTTTAATACAATTGAAAATCTTAGAAAAAAGTTAGGAGATGATAAGGTTGTTTTAGGCATTTCTGGTGGAGTTGATTCAACTGTAGCTGCAGTAATTTTAGATAGAGCTATTGGAAAAAATTTGCATTGTATATTTGTAGATAATGGGCTGCTAAGAAAAGGTGAATATCAATCCGTATTAAATCAATATGTTGGGATGGGCCTTAATGTAAAAGGAGTTGATGCGAAACAAGAATTTTATAAAGTTTTGTCGGGAGTTACTGATCCTGAAGAGAAAAGAAAGGCAATTGGCAGTAAATTCATTGATGTATTTGAGGAAGAGTCTAAAATGATTAAAAATGTTGTATGGCTAGCTCAAGGAACTATATATCCTGATGTTATTGAGTCAGTTTCTGCTACAGGTGGGCCTTCTTCTACTATTAAATCACATCATAATGTTGGAGGTTTACCTGAATTTATGAGACTTAAAATAGTTGAGCCTCTGAAAACTCTATTTAAGGATGAAGTGAGAAGAATAGGTCATTCATTAGCAATTGATGATAATCTATTATCAAGACACCCCTTTCCTGGGCCTGGTTTAGCAATTAGAATATTAGGAGAAGTTAACCAACATAAAGTAAAGATCTTGCAAGATGTAGATTCAATATTTATAGATAATTTAAAATCACATAATTTGTATAAAAGAGTTTGGCAAGCTGGAGCTGTCTTGTTACCTGTTTATTCTGTAGGTGTTATGGGTGATGAAAGAACTTATGAAAATGTAGTCGCTTTAAGAGCTGTAGAATCTACTGATGGAATGACAGCAGACTGGGTACATTTGCCCTATGATTTTTTATCAATGGTTTCTAACGAAATTATTAATAAAGTAAAAGGGATTAATAGAGTTGTTTACGATATATCTTCTAAACCACCAGCAACAATTGAATGGGAATGAAGATATCTATTAAATTATTGTATTTATTAAATTTTATATTTGTATTTTCAATAAATGCACAACAAAAGATTAAATTTGGATATCATGACGCTAATGGTAAAGTAAAACCATTAAATATTAATGATAATCAGATTGACAAAGATTTTAATTCAAATTCATCTGTTGACACTATTTCTAATAAGGTTTCAGAAAATTTGATAATAGATACTTTAAATAATCATAATATAATTAGTAATATTTTATTAAATGATTCAAAATCAGATACATTAGAGGTTTCATTATTGTTACCATTTTTTATGGAACACAATAACAGATTGCATAATAATTTATTAGAAAAAAATAAATCATTAGAAATTTATAATAAATCAAAACTTGCTATTTCTTTTCTCCAAGGTGTCTTATTTGCTTTAGATTCTATTTCTACTCCATTGAAAATTAATATTTATGATACTGAAGGTAATATTGATAGAGTTTCTGAAATCTTAGTAAATAATAGTCTCATTGATACAGATATTATTATTGGACCATTGCTTAAGGATAATTTTAATCTTGTTAAAAGATTTTATAATAATGATACTAATAAAATATTGATTAATCCATTAACTAAAAGAAAAAATATAATAGAGCAACAAAAAAATGTATTTTTATTACAATCCATTGATGATAACATACATTCAAAATTTATTCGAGATCTCGAGTATAGTAATGTAGTTATTTTAGATTATTTGGAGGAAAATATTGAAAAAAAGGATCATTTTATAAAACAATTGTCTTTAGATTCAATATCTTCCAAATATTATAGTTTTAATAATTTAAATGATATAGGAAAAAATATTTGTAAAGAACATATTAAGGATAATACTGTATTCTTTATCATTAATGAAAATCCTGCTTTTGTTGATAGATTAATTTCATTTATGAGTATATGCAGTTCAGATTTTGGTGTATTTGGTTTAGAAAGTTGGTTAGATATAGAAAAATTTAATATAGAGATGTTAATGGATCTTGGTGTGAAAATTCCAGTAACAAATTATTTTAACACCTTTATTAAACAAAATAATAAACTTCAATTAGATTTCGAAAATAGATTTTATAATCAAATGAATAATTATTCAATTTTAGGTTTCAAAACTATTATGCATTTTTGTTCCGAGAACACTCAATTTAATTTTAAACAGATGAATAAATATAGCGGTTATTATAATGCTAATGTTGAAATTTGCAGATATATTGATTTTCGTTTGGAGCCAATTAATTAGAAATATTTTAATGACTAAATTATCTTAAATCAATTACTTCAACATCTGGAAAATCTTTTTTTCTAAAAATGAATTTGCTGTCAGAAATATTTGTATTAGTTCTAAACTTTCTTATTGAGTAAGAAGTTACTCCTCCATCTGTATCATGTAATCTTATTGATTTTAATTCATATTTTTTAGAAATAAACAAAGTAAACTTCTCTATACTATTATTTTTTTTTAGGAAATAGTTCTAACTGATAAACATCAATATTGTCAATTTTTTTTTGTCCAATATATTTATATTCATATCCTTTTTCATAAATTGTAAATATATTTGAGGGATTCATTTCATCTTTTGGGTCATTTTCCATAATTTGAACCTCTGGCACATCTTTCATGAAATACCATAAAACATCTCCATTATTTATAATAGATAAATCTTTGCCCATATTTAATTTGTACATATCATCTTTAATCCATATTTCTCCTTCTGAACTTTCATCTATTTCTTGTGAAGAGTTATAGTAATTGAAATTAAACTTAGCATATATGTCATTGTAAGATTTGCTTTTTATGGAAAGACTATCTAAAATCTTTTTTGCTGTGTTTTCTTGTCCAAGTATATTATTTGTACTAAAAAATAAACATATTATTATGTAAATTAACTTATTCATTGTGGTTTAATTTATTTAATAACACTTCTAAATCTTCAAAATTTTTGATAATCACTTCTCTTCCTTTACCACCTCCAAGATCTTTACCTATTATCCCTGCTTCTAATAATTCATCAACAATTCTTCCTGCTCTATTGTATCCAATTTTGAATCTTCTTTGTATGTTTGAAGTACTGCCTTTTTGATTTGTAACAAATAAACGTGCTACATCATCAAATAGTACATCTCTTTCATTTAAATTAATATCATTTTGATTATTTTCTATTTCTTCTTTGTATTCAGGCAGCGTATAAGCTTCTGGGTAAGACTTTTGGTTTCCTATGAATTCACATATTTTTTCTACTTCTGGAGTGTCAATGAATGCGCATTGTAAACGAATCATTTCATTGCCATTAGAAAATAACATGTCTCCCTTGCCTATTAATTGGTCAGCTCCTCCTGAATCTAGTATAGTTCTTGAATCAATTCTTGATGTTACTCTGAATGCTGCCCTAGCAGGGAAATTTGCTTTTATAATTCCTGTTATTACATTTACTGATGGTCTTTGTGTAGCAATAATTAGATGAATTCCAATTGCTCTAGCTAACTGTGCTAGTCTTGCTATAGGAGTTTCAATTTCTTTACCAGCTGTCATTATTAAATCTGCAAATTCATCTATAACAAGTACAATATATGGAAGGAACCTATGTCCATTGTTTGGATTCAATTTTCTAGAAATAAATTTATTATTATATTCTTTAATGTTTCTGCACATTGCTATTTTCAAAAGTTCGTATCTTTGATCCATCTCAATACATAGAGAATTTATAGTATTAACAACTTTCTTTGTGTCAGTGATAATCGCTTCTTCAGTTTCTGGTAGTTTTGCTAAGAAATGTTTTTCTATTTTATTAAAAAGTGTTAATTCTACCTTTTTTGGATCTACTAGCACAAATTTAATTTGTGATGGATGTTTTTTGTATAATAATGAAGTGAGTATGGTATTTAATCCTACTGATTTACCTTGACCTGTAGCTCCTGCCATTAACAGGTGTGGCATTTTTGCTAAATCTACTACAAAAGTTTCATTTGAAATATTTTTTCCAAATGCTATTGGTAAATCCATTTCAGCATTCTGAAATTTATTTGATTTAATTACAGTGCTCATAGAAACTGTCGTTGACTCATTATTTGGAACTTCAATGCCAATAGTTCCTTTTCCTGGTATTGGAGCTATTATTCTAATACCTATAGCTGATAGTCCTAAAGCTATATCATCTTCTAAATTTTTAATTTTGGAAATTTTAACTCCAGCTTCTGGTACAATTTCATATAATGTAATTGTTGGCCCTATTGTTGCAGTTATAGAATCAATTCCAATCTTATAATTTGCTAGAGTATCTACTATTTTTTGTTTGTTATCTTCTAGTTCCTCTTTATCGATATTTATTTCTCCTGTTCCATAGTTTTTTAATAAATCTATATTAGGAAATTTATATGATGAAAGTTCAAGAGTTGGGTCAAAATCATCTATTTTTTCAAGTTTTTCTTGAATTTCATTTTTATTTAAAACTTCCTCTTTTCTAGTGTTATTAATGTTAATATCAATATCTGAATTATCTTTATTAACAATTAATTTTGATGTTGGTAACACAACAGGTTTTACTTTTAATTCTTTTTTCAATATAGGTGTGTCTTTAATATTGGTTTCAATATTATTTTCTTCTTCATTTAATTTTTTATCTTCTTTTTGTATATTGTTTTTGCTGTCTTTTTTTGTGAAGAGAATTGCTATAATATATTTGATATTTATTTCAAATTTTAGAGTTATAAATATTAGTACAGTAAAAAATAGAACTAAAAAAACTCCTGGTGATCCAATAGTAGATGTTAGAAATTCAGTGCAATGGATTCCTGCACTTCCAGCGAATATTTGAGATTTTTTAAAGAAATAGGCAATGAAGATAGGGATCCAAATAAGTCCCCAAATAGATTCTCTTAGAAATTTCTTTAACGATAATAATTTGTATCCTAATAATCTTATCCCAGCAAATAATAAGAAAATTGGGAAAATGTATGATGAAATACCAAAACTTCTATATATAAATAGGTATGAAAATAAAGCACCTAATTTTTTCATTGTATTAGATGTTTCAATGTCAGGGTTTAGTATAATTGAAATCCAGGAATTTGCATGTATCACATCAAAATCTTTTTTCCAATTGATAAAAAATGATGTGAATGATATAAATAAATATATAGAAAGTAATATAAAAATAAGTCCAAAAATATTTTGGTTTTTTTTCTTTATAAAGAAACTCTTAATTTGTTCAATCGTTTTGATACGATTTTTATTTTTTTTCATAGATTTATCAAAAATACAAATACTATATTTATTCTTTTTTTCTTTCTTAGATATATATTAGCATGTTTTTGTTAATAAATAATACATTATTTTGTGAATCAAAAAAATAATTATTGACAAATAAAACATCCAATTAATTAAATTTGTAAAAAAGATGATTAACCTTAGAGTAAATAATGAGAGTGCTAATTTAAAGTTAGTATTATTAGGAATTCCTAATGATTTTGGAGGAACTCCAGAAATTCATCAATGTTATGATCCTAAATCATTGTCTCATGTAATAAATGGGAATTTTCCTTGTGAAAATGATATTATTAATGAAATGAATAATTTATTAAGTATTTTAGAAAAACATAAGGTTAAAGTATTACGACCTGTAAATATTCCAGATGTTAATCAAATTTTTGCTAGAGATATTGCTTTTGTTATTGAAGATAAAATAATTTTACCTAATATAATTGAAGAAAGAAAGAGGGAAATGGATGCTATCTCAGATATATTAGGGAGTATAGATGATGACAAAATATTATTAATGCCTCCAAACTCAAGAGCGGAGGGGGGTGATGTTATAGTATGGAATGAATATATATTTATAGGTTTTTCAGATGATATTGACTTTAATAAATATAAAGTTTCTCGTACTAATAATTTAGGAGTAGAATTTATAAAGTCTCAATTTAAAAATAAAAAAATCATGCAATTTGAATTAAATAAATCAGATTTAGATCCAAGATCAAATTCATTGCATTTAGATTGTTGTTTTCAACCATTTGGAATGGATAAAGCTATAATATATAAAAAGGGATTTAAGAATTATGATGATGTAGATTTCCTTATTAATTTTTTTTCTAAAGAAAATATAATTTTTATTGATACTGAAGAAATGTATAATATGAAAGCGAATATTTTTTCAATTTCTGAAAAAACAGTTATTTCTGATAAAAATTTTATTAGATTAAATTCAAGGATTAGAGAAATGGGTATTGATGTTGAGGAAGTTTCATATTCTGAAATATCTAAAATGGGAGGTTTGTTTAGATGTTCAACTATGCCATTAGTAAGAGAATGAAAGAAATAACAAATACAATTTTGATGATTGAGCCTGTATCTTTTCGTTTTAACGAACAGACGGCTGTAAATAATTTTTATCAAAAGTCATTAAGTAATTACAGAATTGAAGAGATACAGAGTCTTGCATTAAATGAGTTTAATAATTTTGTTAAAATATTGGAATCAGCGGGAATAAATGTTATAAAAATTAAAGACACTAAGAGTCCTGAAACACCAGATTCAATCTTTCCTAATAATTGGATATCTTTCCATGAAGATGGTAGCGTATTTTTATATCCAATGTATGCTGTTAATAGGAGATTGGAAAGAAGAAAGGATATTTTAGATATTTTAATTAAAAAATATAATTTTCAGATAAATAAGATCAATGATTTTACAGATTTTGAATTAAAAAACAGTTTTTTAGAAGGAACTGGAAGTATGGTTTTAGATAGAACAAATAAAGTTTGTTATGCTTCAATTTCAGAAAGAACTGATGAGAACTTAGTAAATAAATGGTGTAATGAAACGAAATATTTACCTGTAACTTTTACTTCGAGGCAGAATTTTAATAATCTTAGAGAAAGGATATATCATACTAATGTTATGATGTGTGTAGCTGACAAGTATGTAATTATTTGTTTAGATTCAATAGATTTATTAGAGGAAAGAAAATTAGTTATTAATCAATTAAGAAAGAATGGAAAAAAAATAATTGAGATTTCAGAATTTCAAAAAAATAGTTTTGCGGGAAATATGTTACAAGTAAAAGGTGATAAAAATTACTTGGTAATGTCTGAATCTGCATATTCTAGTTTATCTGTGGAACAGATTAAAGATATAGAGTCTTTTAATGATATTTTATCTGTACCATTAGAAATAATTGAAACTCTTGGAGGTGGTAGTGCTAGATGTATGATGTCAGAAGTTTTTTTGCCAATTAAATAAATATGGAAAGTTTTTTAGAAGACAAAATTAAGAATATTTTAATAAAATTTTATTCAAATGATAAAATTCAGATTCAGTTACAAAAAACAAGAAGAGAATTTGACGGTGACTTAACTTTGGTGGTTTTTCCTCTAATAAATTATTCAGGTAAAAATCTTATAGATACCGCAAATGAAATAGGAAATCATTTAGAAATTAATGTCAAAGAAATTAATAAATTCAATGTGGTAAAGGGTTTTTTAAATTTATCTATTAGTTCTAAATATTGGTTAGATAGATTTATTAAATTATATTCAATAAAAAATTATGGTTTTATAGCGCCTGATAATAATTCTCCAACTTATCTTATAGAATATTGTTCTCCAAATACTAATAAACCACTTCATTTAGGACATATAAGAAATAATTTATTAGGATACTCAATGTCTAAAATTTTAGAAGCTTCAGGAAAAAAAGTAAAGAAAGTTCAAATTATAAATGATAGAGGTATTCATATTTGTAAGTCTATGGTTGCTTGGAAAAAATTCGCAAATGGTGAAACTCCTCAATCATCAGGTACCAAAGGAGATCATTTTGTAGGAAAATATTATGTTAAGTTTGATCAACAATATAAAAAAGAGATAGCTGAATTAATTAAATCTGGTATTGATAAAGATACAGCAATGAAGGAATCTCCTATATTTAAAGAAGCAAAAAAGATGTTGCTACTATGGGAGGCAAATGATTTTGATGCTATTTCTTTATGGAAAAAAATGAATAAATGGGTATATGATGGTTTTAGTATGACTAATAAAAGACTAGGGATTGATTTCGATAAAAATTATTATGAAAGTGACACTTATATTTTAGGAAAAAAAATAGTTGATATTGGACTAAAAGATGGTGTTTTTTATAAGAAAGAGGATGATTCAGTATGGGTTGATTTGACAAAGAAGGGACTAGATCATAAGATTATTTTGAGATCTGATGGGACAGCAGTATATATGACTCAAGATTTAGGAACAGCTATTCAGAGACATAAAGATTTTAATTTCTCAAATATGATTTATACTGTGGGAAATGAGCAGGATTATCATTTTAAGGTTCTATTTTTGATTTTGGATGAATTGGGATATAAATGGGCTAAAAATTGTTATCATCTTTCTTATGGAATGGTTGATTTACCTTCAGGAAAAATGAAATCTAGAGAAGGAACTGTAGTTGATGCGGATGATTTAATGCAGTCAATGGTTGATGATTCAAAAAGGATCTCAAAAGAATTAGGAAAGTTAGAAGGTTTCTGTGAAAAAGAATTAGAAGAACTATATGAAATTATAGGAATTGGTGCACTTAAGTATTTTATTCTCAAGGTTGATTCTAAAAAAAGGATGATGTTTAATCCTGAAGAATCAATTGATTTTAATGGTAATACGGGGCCATTTATCCAGTATACTTATGCTAGAATACAATCTATATTAAGGAAATATAACTCTGATATAAATGATATAAATGATATGAATGATAT
>MDTG01332417.1_pt1 | contig 45437 bp, 34 predicted proteins | sample 811421 | NCBI WGS metagenome assembly MDTG01 (sample SAMN05326645, study PRJNA326480) | marine metagenome | isolation source: seawater | place: Pacific Ocean: South East | collected 2011 | reverse complement strand
GACATTTTTGTAGGTCGAGAAATAGGTCTGCTCAAAGCGTTCGTGATCGCCCCACAGCGTACGCATTTGGCCCGGCCATGAGTCCTCAATGATCAAGCCACCTTCAGCCTCGCCTGCTTGTTTATTGCCTTCGCCGTCGACCAGTGCCGGTTTGACACCAAAGAAAGGTCGTGTCGCTGAGCCAGGTTTTAAATCCGTAGCGCCAGGTAACGGCGTAATCATGATGCCACCGGTCTCGGTCTGCCACCAGGTATCCATAATAGGACACTGACCGTTACCAATACGCTTGTGATACCATTCCCATGCTTCTGGATTAATAGGCTCACCGACGCTACCTAGCACACGCAGCGATTTACGCGTTGAGGTTTTCGCGGCTTCATCGCCTTTTGCCATCAGCGCGCGAATCGCCGTTGGCGCTGTGTAAAGAATCGAAACCTGATGCTTATCGACGATTTCACCAATACGACCTACACCCGGATATGTCGGTACGCCTTCGAACATCAACGAGGTTGCGCCGTTCGCGAAGGGACCATAAACAATGTACGAGTGACCCGTAATCCAGCCCACATCCGCCGCACACCAATAAATATCATCGTCGTGACAATCAAACACGTATTCATGAGTCATCGATGCCCACACCATGTAGCCACCGGTGGTATGCACGACGCCTTTCGGCTTACCCGTCGAGCCCGATGTATAAAGGATGAATAGCGGGTCTTCCGCATCCATGACTTCCGGCTGACATTCTTCGCTGACGTCGGCAATGAGCTCATGCCACCATACATCGCGACCCTCAGTCCAATTCACAGCGCCTTCGGTGACTTGGCTAACGACAACATGCTCCAGAGTCGGACAGGCATCGTCTTCGAGCGCTGCGTCAACGTTCTTCTTAAGGCCAATGGTGCTACCACCGCGACGTCCTTCATCAGCGGTGATAATCACCTTAGCGCCACAGTCGTTGATTCGATCAGCAATGGCATTCGGGGAGAAGCCACCAAAAATGACCGAATGCACCGCACCGATACGCGCACACGCCAACATCGCGTAGGCGGCCTCAGGTACCATCGGCATGTAAATCGCCACACGGTCACCTTTACCAACGCCCAGCTTCTTCAGTCCATTGGCGAAGCGGGAAACTTCTTTATGCATCTCGCGATAAGTAATGTGTTTATCAACACTCGGGTCGTCACCCTCCCAGATGATGGCTGTTTTATCGGCCTTGTCGGCAAGGTGGCGGTCAATACAGTTGTAGCAGGCGTTAAGCGTACCGTCTTGGTACCATTTAATATTGATGTTACCCGGACTAAAAGAGGTATTTTTGACTTTGGTGTATGGAGTAAACCACGTGATTCGTTTACCCTGTTCACGCCAGAAACCCTCTGGGTCATTAATCGACGCTTGATACATTTCCAAATAATCGTCGTTTGTAATTTTCGCTGTGTTTTTTATGTTTTCTGGAACTTTGTACAGTTGCGACATTACCTCTTCCTCCTTTATTCGCAAGATGGTAACTGTTGTACGTACTACACTTTATTAACACTATTAGACCATAGTCTAGATTGCTAAAAACTGACCAATTACCGAGAATTACTGGCGTGAATAATACAATAACGACGGCTTTCACACGGGAGAACACCATGGCAAAAGCACGCTCTACACAATCTATTGCATTATCTGCAGCTATCGCAGCGGCGCTCGGCACCGCATCAATCAGCGCACAAGCAGCAGACACTGACGTATCTTTTGGTGGGTACGTAAAACTCGACTTAATGGTTTCTGACTATACCGATGGTCAAGCACCAGCGAGTGGCAGCATTGCGCGCCAACAATATATTCCAAGCCTGACGCCAGTAGGCGGTAATGGCGATGATATGGTCACTGACTTCAGTGCACGTGAGTCACGTTTTTTCCTCAGCACAAAAACCGAACTCGATAACGGTGAAGTACTGACTGGTCACGTTGAGATGGATTTCCAATTGACCCCTGACGGTGACCAACGCATCTCCAACTCGTATAACCCGCGCTTGCGTCACGCATTCATTAAATACAAAAACTGGACCTTTGGCCAAACTTGGTCAAACTTCCAAGACCTCAACATCTTAGGTGAGTCTGTTGACTTCATCGGTGTCACTGACGGTATCGTCTTTAACCGTCAAGCGCAGATCCGCTACACTTCTGGCGGCTTCAGCATGTCCATCGAGAACCCAGAAACAACAGTCACAGATACCATTGCTAACGGTAACGGACGTATCGTTTCGAGCGATGGCTTTATGCCGGACGTGACCTTTAAATACACCGGCAAGAGCGATAACCTCACTTGGCAGGCATCGACCCTGTTACGTCAGTTAACCTATGACGTCAACGGTGATGGTGACGACGAAACTGAATTTGGTTACGGCGTGAGTTTAGGCGCAAAATACAGCTTTGGCATGGACGATATCCGCGCGTCAATTACCACAGGCTCGGGTTTAGGACGGTACCTTGCACTTAACCAATGGAATGGCGCGGTAATCGATGCCAACGGTGACTTAGAGGCGATCGATTCAACCGGTATCTCATTCGCATACCGCCATTTCTGGACCGACAAAATTCGCTCGAACGTGATTTACTCACGCGGTTGGGCCGATAATCCAGAAACCTTAGTCGGTGGTGGCGCAACCGAATATTCACAACGGTTAGCGTTCAACGTGATGTATAGCGCGGCATCTAACCTAACCTTCGGTGCTGAAATCTCTAAAGCACAACGTGAGACCGAAGCAGGTATTGATGGCGACTTAAACCGCGTTCAGTTCATGGCTAAATACGCGTTCTAAGCAGGTTCTGCCAATAAAAAAAGCCGCACACATTATGTGCGGCTTTTTTGTGTCTGCACGGTGGCCACTTGATGCACATGCCGACAAGCTTTAATGAGCTGCGCACGACACGCATATAAAGTTCTTCTCGCCTCATGCACTGCGCTATCACTCAGCCAATTATCAAACTGTCGTGTTGCGGTTTGAATCAATTGTTGTGCATGCTCAAACTCATCTAAATGAACACAAGCGCCACAGGCAAGCATGACCGCTGTTGCATAGTGCTGTTGAGCGTTGCTCGCAAACCACGACACATCGGATAACTCAAGTGCAGTGGCTTGCGCATCGTTGAGTACTGTATGGGCGTCTCGCCACTGAGCACGTTTTAAATACCCCGAGCCTTGGCGCAATTGTTGATACAGTAATTCTTGCTGTTGGAACACGTTCATAGTTACCCCCTTTCAACGGATAACACCATTTAAATACGAACAGTTCTCATTTGCAAGTTTATTTAACGATGTTTATCAGCGCTTTTGCGATGTCTGTGTTGTTCATGTAACCACGGAATGCGTCGCTATGAGGTCCACGAGCAAATACAGGCACATCGATGCCAGTATGTCCGCTGGTCGTCCAGCCGGTACCTGTGATATCACCGGTAATATAGACCAAGGCATCATGTAATGCGTCTTTACGGTCATCCTCATCTTCATCAGCCGCTGCCATCAGCTCATCAACGTACTCTTCAGTGAGTTCATAATTTACTTTATCAGCAACATAATCCGCCCACTCGTCAGCTTCCATTCCTAGCAAGTCAGACACCATTGAGCTAATCGATGATTCGATGTTCATTACACGGTCAGAGTACCAGGCGTAATCGCCGTCGCGGCCCAATGTTAAACCGCCGGTCGAGTGGTCAGCCGTCATCACCACTAAGGTATTTGGGTGCTTCTCTTGAAACTCACGTACCACTTCAAGAGCGCGATTTAAGCCATCCATCTCATGCACCGCACAGGCAATATCATTTGCATGCCCACACCAATCGATTTCACTGCCTTCAATCATCAGTGCAAACGAACCCTCTTTTGGCTCAAGCAAACGCAGTGCAGCATCGGTCATCTTTGCCAAGGCATTCACGTCACCGTCTATGGCAAATGGCAAGCCTTTAGGGGCAAATGCACCCAGTACCGGCGTCTCGTCAATTTGATCTAAGGAATTCAAGTCCGTGGTAATCGTTAAGCCATAATCAGGCAAGATCTCAAACCAGTTCTTATCTTCGCGCTCAAAGTAACTGCGTCCACCACCTAATAAAACGTCAAACGAAGGCTTGCCGTTGACCACTTGTTCAGCGATCAAATCAGCAATCTCGTTATATTCGTAACGTGAAGGGTGGTGATTAAAGAACGATGCGGGTGTGGCATGGTTAACTTGCGAGGTCGAAACAGCGCCGGTAGCCCAACCATTGTCTTTGGCCATTTCCATAATGGTTTTCAGTGGATGCTTATCATTGTCGACCGCAATCGCACCATTATAGGTTTTCTCACCCGTGGCTAACGCCGTCGCGCCCGCGGCAGAATCAGTGACCCATGTCTTATCTTCAGGATAGGTGGTCGCGGCGCCCGTAAGCATGGCATCAAATTCAATCGGTGCAACCGTGTGTGTCTCAAGATCCGACATCGCATAGCGGTAAGCACTAATATACTCAAAGCCCATACCATCACCGATGATATAGATGATGTTTGGATCGTCATTGTGATCGTTTGCGAAAGCAGACGCCGAACCTGCTGAAAAAGATAACGCCAAAGCGGCGGTTAAAATAGAACGCTTCATACAAAAAATGGCCCCATTAACAAGTAATGGGGCCAATCTTAGCAGAGAAATTATGACAAATGTATGTACCGACTCAAAACACCAGGGAAATCTCTATTTGAGCCTGTACACAGTCCTTGTCACATTATCTCAATACATCTGCCGTCATGCGTTCTTCGACGATTTCAATGTCTGCACCATTAACGCCCTCAATTGCCTTAATGGATTTGCGTAACGACAGCATTTCAGTGCCTTCCGCGGCCTTGAAAAGTACTAAGTCTAAACGTGGATAAACACGCTCGACCGTTAAACCTAGTTGGTTAGCAACGCTGTCTGCATCGTAGGTGTTCATTAATACCGAGATAACACCTGAAACGAATGCTGGCTTGCCTGTAATGCTGTTTGTCATTTCAGTACCAGCAAGTAAAGCATCGTTACGGCCTTTAAGCACTGGATCAGCGCCCTCTGGTAACTTGGTAAAACGATAGGTTTTGTAATCATTACCTACGTTAAATGCTTTAGCAGGCGCTTCCGCTTTTGCACGGTGTGGCAATTTGCCATCATCCTGTGCCATTGCACTGGTCGATGCGACACCCAGAGCGACTGCTGCAATTAAAAATACCTTATTCATAATAATCTCCTAGCGCTCTATTATTGATGACCAAATGCACGGACTGAAACAGCTTCCAGACGCGATGGCGTGCTGTTGTTAGCGAAGGTATCGCCAAACACACCACCGACCGCACGACCATCAGCAATCAAGTCTTCGCCATTAGTATCGACTAAACGAATCGTCCAAGTACCTGCGACATCTTCGCCGTAGAACGCGTTCGCTAAGAAGCGTGTGTCTTCTAAGATGTACTGACTACAAGAGCCGTCTGCGCCCACGTTAAGTGCTTGGCGACCGGTCAATAGTTGTGTAGTCGTGCCCGCTGGGGAAGTCACTTCGACCGCTAAGTCGTTACCTGCAGTCGATAATGCACAACCGGCAAAGTCATCGTTAGCAACGGTCAGTTGGAACTCCAAGCCTTCCAGCGTCATACCGGCTTCCATTTCGAAGCTGTAAGTCGCACCCGCAGGATCATTATCAGGTACGTCAACCGGCGCTTCGGGAGAAACATCAACCCAGTCCGAGGTCAGCAATGGACCCATTGAACCGGCTGTCATTTCTTTAGCCATGGCAACCGCATCGCCCGCGTTGACGCGACCAAAGCCGTATTTGAGGTTAAAGTTATAACCTGCAGCATTCTCAACCCAACCTGCGTCAGCCACAAACTCGCCATCGCCGACTGTCAGCACTGCACCTGGGTCTTCAGCATCAATAACCGTTGCAGTGCTCGCCAAGATATGGCGAATTTCACGTGCGCTCAGGTCAGGATTGGCAGAACCAATTAAAGCAACAACGCCTGAGGCATTTGGCGCAGCAGATGAAGTACCGTTGAAGGTACTGGTGTAATCACAGGCTACGTTATCTGGGTGACCCGGTGCGTTGAACGATTGGACGCCGGCATAGTAACCAGGGACACCGACTTGGCCATCAAGCGAGTCACCGTATGGGAAGCTTGAATAACCTTGTAAACAGGTTGATTGGTCAGTGGTGATCATCGCAGGTTCAATTTCACCGTACTCACCCGCAGGGGCTGATACAAATACGTTAGAACCAGCCGTTGAGTAACTGGTATGGGTACCATCCGCATTAACCGCAGCCACTGAGACGTTGAAGAAACTACCATTGCTTGGATCAAAGTTACCATTGATACAGCTCAAGCCTGCTTCTGTCGCCCCTGTAGCATCACAGATGTCAGAGAAGTAACCGGCACTGCCTGTATCGTTAAACGCGTTACCTGATGATTTTACGTTGACAGCACCTAAACCACCCCGTAAACCAAGCATGGTATAAGTCGCGAACGACTCATCAGTTGCTGACCACGCCAGCGCAAATGGCACAGAAATACCATAGCTGCGGTTGTAAGCGATAATAGGATCGTTTTCGCTGATACCACTACCCGGGATACCATGGCTCAAACCGCGATTTAAAGTGGTTTGTGTGCCCCCTCCACCAAGGAAGTTCACACCAAAAATGTGGGCCTGAGGCGCTACACCACGACCACCCAGGCCGTTGTTCGCAGCCGCTGCAATTAAGCCACCGACAGACGTACCGTGGTCACCCATCACACTTGAGCTAGTCGGGTCGCCCTTATTGGTCGCGCCACTGATTAAGTTTAATGATTTATTGGCTGCGATATTAGCGCGCAAATCAGGGTGATTCAGCTCTAAGCCCGAGTCTACAACACCCACGATCATGCCTTGGCCAAATGCACCTTGCATATGTGCCGCAGCAATGTTCATGTCGTTTCCTGCTTGCGAAACGGTTGGGTCTTGGAACAGCTCATAAGCTTGTTCTTCAGTATAACCGAAGCTGTTAATCAAAAAGTCGAAGAACGCTTGGCTCTGTGCATAGGCCATTTGCCCAGTGTTACGCAAATGCCATTGTTGATTAGCTAGCGGGTCACCTTCTACGCTTTCAATCATCACTTGCGCGGTCGTTGTCGCTTCACCGTCGCTCACAGAGATTTCGATGGTGGCTGGGTCCATCGTGATAGGGAAATAAGTGAAGTGACCGCTACTGTCGATAGAAACCGTTCCGGGGGTTTCAGAATCTTCTGGAACAACAACTCTTGCGCTATACGTAAGACTGTCATTATTCGCATCAGTAGCAGTCACAGAACCGGAAACCGGAGACCACTGCTGGGCAGCGGCAATGTTATCACTGCTAACTTCAGGTGCGTAATTAGTGTCGTCATCACCGCCACAGGCAGAGAGACCGAAAATTACTGCTGCTGACAGGCTGGCCAGCTTAAAAGATTTGGTTGTCATGGGAACCTCATTGTTATGTTTTTACCCAGACACCCAATGCTACATGAAATTGTTAATTTTTAGTAACAGGAAATTCCAACAAAATGTAACAGTTTGTAAACGTCATATTAACATTTATTCGTCAATTGGACACAAGTTTCTTAACCTGCTGATTTAGCAATAAAATATGGATTCAAGAACGATTCCTTCTGATTGTATTTGAGCGGACTACCGTCAACTTCGGTAACAATTCCGCCTGCTGCATTAAGTACTGCATGCGCGGCTCCTGTGTCCCACTCGCTGGTTGGCCCCAAACGCGGATAGACATCGGCTTCGCCTTGCGCCACTAAGCAAATCTTTAACGAACTGCCCATTGGCACTAACTCGTAAGGCTTTCCTTGTTGCTCTAACCAAGCAATCGTTTCTTCAGACGGATGAGAACGTGAGCCGACAACACGTAAGGTTTCGGGTTCTTCCTGAGCAACCGAGATCGCTTCACCATTCAACTCAGCCCCACAGTCACGTTCACCGTAATACATATCATCTTTCGCCGGCGCGTAGACGACACCAATGATAGGCTCGCCATGCTCGATCAATGCAATGTTAACGGTGAACTCGCCATTACGCTTAATAAATTCTTTCGTACCATCTAACGGATCAACTAACCAATAGCGATGCCAGTTCTTACGTTGTGTCCACGAAATTTCGCAGCTTTCTTCGGAGATAATAGGGTACGTATGTTCGAGGTCATTTAAGCCGTTAACAATTACCTTATGAGCCGCCAAATCAGCCTTTGTGAGTGGGCTATCGTCGCTCTTCGCCTCAACACCAAAATCGTCGTTTTGGTAAATATCCATGATTGCAGCACCTGCATCACGCGCGATAGTTAGTAAATCTTTCTTGAACATAACAACCCTTGTTAGTTATTAATGGGGTATAAAACCGTTAGCGATAAGATAATCAACCACTTGCTGTGCAGCGGCCTCAATGACAACATCAGCGGTTTTTAGGTGGACTTCGGGCGATTCAGGCGCCTCATAAGGCGACGAGATCCCCGTAAAGTGAGGGATTTCCCCTTTCCGGGCTTTCTTATACAAACCTTTGGGATCACGTTGCTCGCAAACCTCCAACGGTGTATCAACATACACCTCAATAAACCGATCACCGGCTAGCTCACGTGCCTGCTCGCGGTCGCTTACAAACGGTGAAATAAACGCCGTGCTGACGAGAAGCCCGGCGTCGGCAAATAGATTAGCCACCTCGGTAATACGGCGAATATTCTCGACGCGCGAGTTGTCATCAAAACCCAAGTCTTTATTAAGACCGTGACGGACATTATCACCATCCAATAAATAAGTGTGGCAGCCACGCTCAAATAACATGCGATCAACGGCATTGGCGATGGTCGACTTACCCGAACCACTTAATCCAGTAAACCATAAAATAGCGGGCTGGTGCCCTTTTTGCTCGCAACGCTCTTGGTGCGAAACGGCCGCTTGGTGCCAAACTATATTAGTGTCCATTGCGTGCCTTCTTAATAATATCGTTAGTTGAAGCATCGAACTGAGGCGCATCATTGGAATTCAATGCCGCCAAGATGTCAATGGCGCACTTCTTACCCTTTTCTACACCCGGTTGATCAAACGAGTTGAGCTGCCAATAAACACCTTGAGTAAATACTTTATGCTCGTAAGCGGCAATCAAAGCGCCGAAGGTTTCAGGTGTCAGTTGTTGCATCATTAGCAAATTTGAAGGGTGACCGCCCGGATAATGATCGCGTGGCGAATCGCTATTTTTATCGCCGAATTTCATTAACTGACGATGCGCCAAGCAGTTAGCCACCGAAAGTTGCTGCTGCTCTGCCAACTGGGCCGCCACCTCGTTAGAGAACCCCGGCGCTTGCCGCTCCAGTACCAAAACAAAATCCGCAGTAAACTGATCAAACCCCTGATGCAAGTGTTGGAAAAACGCGTGCTGCCCATTGGGTCCAAAACCACCCCAAATAATCGGTCCGGTCGGGTAGTCAATGGCTCTGTTGTCTGCTGTCGACTGCTTACCGTTACTCTCCATATCAAGCTGCTGGAGATAGTTCGGCAGCATCCGCAAACGACCATCATAGGGCAATATCGCCAAGTTATTGATACCCAGCTGTTCACGGTTGTAGATGCCGTAGAGCGCCATCAATACCGGAATATTCTCATGGGTCGGTGCTTCAGCAAAATGCTGATCCATTGCCCGAGCACCCGCCAACATACGCTCAAACGTATGGAGACCGCAGCTCAAGGCGATGCTCAAACCAATCGGCGACCACAACGAGAACCGGCCGCCCACGCCCTCATCAAAAGGCAGCTGGTGCGTCAACGGTATACCGTAATCCAGCATCTTCTGCTGATTAGAGGATACACCAATCACATGATGTTCAAGCCACGCTTGCTCGGTAAAATGCTGCTTGACCCACGCACGCACCGTATCAATATTGGCAAAAGTATCGATAGTGCCAAAGCTTTTCGAAGCAACGATAAATACCGTGGTTTCTGGGTCAATAATAGGCAATACCGCATAAAGCTGACCGCCGTCCATCGACGACACAAAATGCACATCAAGCGCATGCTCACCCTCGATATGACCATCATCGAACTCTTTAAGTGCAAACGAACCCATATTAGGGCCTAAGTCCGAACCACCGACACCCACATTGACCACGGCGGTAATACGCTTACCGGTGGCACCACGCCATTCACCACCGCGCAGCTGATGTACCATATGGTTAAACTTTTCACGGCCAGCAGCGCGCTCACCCTCGGCATTCTCCGCACGCTCTAAACAATGGACAACCTGACGCTGCTCACTTTGATTAATATAGTTGCCCTGCATCAATTGCTCACGCAACGAGTTAAAGTTCTCTGGTAAGTTAACCTGCTCGATAACGGCGCTGACACGCTCTTGCTGAAACGCCACATCGAGTGTCAAACCGGCTCCATTAATTTGCGTCATGGTTGTTTCCTTCTTGTTCCTGCTGTTGCCCTTCCATAGGTGTGCGATAACCATTCGGAAAACCTTTCTGCCAGCGCCACGTATCACGCATCATGTCTTCCAGCGTACACTGTGTGCGCCAGTTGAGCTCTTTCTCAGCTTTGCTTGCATCGGCCCAAAATGCAGCCAGATCACCAGCACGACGTGACGCAAAATGATACGGAATACTCACGCCGTTAACTCGCTCAAAAGTCGACACCATAGAAAGTACCGAGGTGCCCTCCCCCGTACCCAGGTTATAAATATGCACGCCGGGCTTACTCGCGTTAATCAACGCCTTACTGTGTCCCTCGGCTAAATCGACAACGTGCAGATAGTCTCGCTCACACGTACCGTCTTCGGTGTCGTAGTCATTGCCAAAAATCGATAGCTGTTCGCGGCGTCCTACCGCAACCTGAGCAATAAATGGCATTAAATTATTCGGCTTACCTTGTGGGTCTTCCCCAATGAGGCCAGAAGGATGCGCACCAATCGGATTAAAATAGCGTAGCAGGGAAACCGACCAATCGGAATGTGCATGCTGAATATCCTCGAGCATTTTCTCAACCATGGCTTTGCTGGTGCCATAGGGATTCGACGTGCGACCACGTGGCATTGATTCTTGATAAGGCACAGGCGCATCTTCGCCGTAAACCGTTGCAGAGGACGAGAACACAATACTGGTGACACCAGCGGCTTGCATCGCCTCGACCAAGCTCAAACTTCCGTAAACATTCGCCGAGTAATACGCAGTCGGTTGATCTACACTCTCACCCACGGCTTTTAAGCCCGCGAAATGAATCACCGATTCAATCGCGTGAGTGTTTAATATCTCGGTAACCTGAGCGGTGTCACGCACATCGGTAGTATAAAATGGAATCGTTTTGCCGGTAATGTGCTCAACACGCTTGATACTCTCTGCGCTACTATTCACTAGGTTATCCAGCGCAACCACCTGGTGACCGGCTTCAATCAGCGCCACCAACGTATGAGATCCAATGTAGCCCGCTGCGCCTGTTACTAATACATTCATGTCGTTACTCTTAATTAATTCTTTTAGTCCAAGCCGAATAAATCACGGCTATAGACTTTATCTAGGCAATCTTCCAGCACCGGCTCGCGGCGATTCGAAACAATCAAATCGCAATCGGCTTTAAACCGTTCAAAATCCTTTTCAACTCGCGCGCTCAAGAATTTGTCACCGTTAAACGCTGGCTCAAAGATAGTGACGTGCGCGCCCTTAGCAAGCAAGCGTTCAATCACACCTTGGATGGCAGAAGCACGAAAATTATCAGACCCTGATTTCATCACCAAACGGTAAATACCGATATGCTGCGGATTGCGTGCGAGAATATCATCAGCGATAAAGTTCTTGCGCGTATCATTAGCTTCGACTATCGCCTTGATCATGGTTTGCGGCACGTCATCATAGTTAGCCAATAATTGCTTAGTATCTTTCGGGAGGCAGTAACCACCATAACCAAAGGACGGATTGTTATAGTGGTTGCCGATACGCGGATCCAAAGAAATACCATCAACGATTTGACGTGTATTGAGCCCGTGCTTTGCCGCATACGTATCCAGCTCATTAAAGTAAGCTACACGCATCGCCAAATAAGTATTGGCAAATAGCTTTATCGCCTCAGCTTCGGTGGAGTCGGTTAACAGACAAGGTACATCATCAACCACTGCCGCATCTTTCATTAAATTGGCGAACAGTTCACCGTTTTGACCCCGATCACCCACCACAATACGCGACGGATACAAGTTATCGTGTAAGGCTTGGCCTTCACGCAAAAACTCCGGTGAAAAGATAATCTGATTATCGCCAAGTTCCTCGCAAAGCGCTTTGGTAAAGCCGACCGGAATAGTCGATTTAATAACAATCAGTGCGTCGCGATTCACACTGCGCACTTGTGAGACGGCTTGTTCGACCGTTTGCGTATTAAAATAGTTGGTCTCAGGGTCGTAATCAGTTGGCGTGGCGATAATCACCAGCTCTGCGCCAGCGTACCCTTTTTTTATATCGGTTGTCGCCGTTAAGTCCAGTTCATGCTGCGAACGGAAGTTATCGATATCGCGATCTTTAATCGGTGAGCGCCCTTGATTAATGGCGTCTACCTTGGTTTGGACAATATCGACAGCGGTGACTTGATGATGTTTAGCTAACAATACCGCATTTGAAAAACCCACATAGCCTGTCCCGGCAACCGCTATCTTCATCAAAACCCTCTGTCCCTATTGTGATTCTATTTCTTTAGTCATTCGATCTTTTAAAAACTTGGTCAGGTAGACAAAGCCGCACCCAATTAAGGCAAACACCATCAGTCTGGTGAGCTCTGAAACAGCCAATAGTTGCATGAAAATACCGATACCTGCAATCAACACACCTATTACAAGTAATGATATGAGTGTAGTTCGTTTAGAGTAACCCGCCTTTTCATACAGATGATGGATATGCTGACGGTCTGCTCTAAACGGATTACGTTTTTGTTTTAAGCGTCGCGCAACCACCGTTTGTAAATCCCAAAAAGGCACTGCGACAAAAAACAATGCAGTAATCGGCTCCATCACTTGCGGCAAGGGCCCTGAAGGCTGTGAGCCCATAATAAACAACCAAGAAACAGTAAAACCGAGCAACATCGAGCCGGCATCACCCATAAAGACCTTGCAGGTATGGCCTTCAGGCTTCATGTTGGCATACAGATAAGGAATTAAAGCGGCAAATATCAACGCGCTGACAAAAAATAACGTACTATTACCGACGAATAAGCACAACGCCGCAAACGCGGCTACTGCAACCAGCACCAGCGAACCGAGCAGGCCATCAATACCGTCCACCATATTAAACGCATTCATGACCCCCACCACGGCAAACACCGTAAAGCCGCCTGCCAATGGCCCTAACAGTATCTCGCCATTACCTAAGAGATTACCCAGCGAGTCAATGCGTGCATCACCGGATATCACAATCAGTGTGGCGGCAAGCACCTGTCCCAGCAGGCGCATGCGTATGCTGATATCATAGCGATCGTCGACAATCCCCACTGCGACCACCAAACTCGCCGCCAAAATAAAGAAGCGGAAGGTCGCATGCTCCGGAGCCCAAACGCCAAAAGCGAACAACAGCCCCAAAAAGATCGCAAGACCGCCGACAAGGGGCGTTTTATCGGTATGAAGTTTTCGCTCATTCGGGTGGTCAACGAGTCCCCAAATGCGTGCGCGATGTCTAAAATGCTTAATGGCGAGTGCCGTTACAATAAAACAAACTGGCAACGAGAGCCAATGCTCAATGATCATTCAAAATCCTTGCTAAAACTGCTCGTTGTGTAACTTAATCGGCGCAACCCGTATGATTATTAGTTTTCGTTGTTGTTAAGTTGCTTAGCCGTGTTTCAAACACAGCGTTACACAATGGAATTATTACTCAATTATAGCGGATATTCCATTAAAGTCGCTGCAATCAAGTTGTAAAATTTGTTATTGCTTAATAGCTCCACAGTTAAGTAGCCGCTTTGTGCTATAAGCCTTGTCTATATTGGCGTAGCATATCACTATGCAATAGCTATAACTATCATTCAATAACCTTTAATTATGATCATTATACTATACTCGCTATTTAGAAACGCTTAAACCGTAAAAGTACCCGTTTTAGTTTTGTTCGCCACAGCGTAAGTGCACTCGCTTCGCTCGCCCAGGCACGCTCCTCAGCAATCTCATCAAGCGCTTGCTCTACTTCACACAATGCGCCACTTTTACGACTCAAGTAACGCGGATAACGAATTAACGTCGCAGCAACGAGTTCGGCTAAGGATCGCTTCCGGTTGCGTCGTGCATTGGGGTCGATGTCGGTGGTGAGTCCCCAGCCCGAGTAAAACGGCTGGCCATAACAGGTGACGGGGATCCCCCGTAGCAGCGCCTCAAAACCGGTTAACGAGGTCATTGTATGTACTTCATCGATCTTACCTAACAGCGTCGCCATGTTATCGTTCAATATTACTGCATCGCAGAGTGCATAAAGACGCTGTTGTGCTTGGTCAGCTTTACGCAATCCGGCGACGACATCAGGATGTGGCTTATAAACCAAATAAGCTTCAGGATTGCGTTCTCTCACCGCCTCAAGTAGCTCAATATTCGCTTTTAAATGCGGTGACCCGAACTGTATCGATGCGTCCGACTCAACTTGCCCTGGCACCAAAATGATGTGTTCGACCCCGTCAGGTCGCTGCCACGTATCATTGCCGATGTTGTACTTACTGACTTGCTCGTTGACCAAGCGTTGCTGGACTGTCAGCGCCCGCGCTAGCTCGTGTTCGCTAAATTTCTCGTGTTCAAGAATCTGCTCTAAACGAGAAGGCCGAGCAGCATCGTAATACATACCTAAATCATCAATCACCCAAGATTTAGGTGCCGTTAAATCAGCGCCCAATCCCACCGAGCGAATAAAACCATCTTCCACGGAAATACGTGGGGTATGGTCTTTTCGACCCCACCCCACATAAAGCGTATCCTTCGGCGGCGCAACATGGCGCGGCAAAAAAACGAGTTCGGTGCCATCTAAATACTGTTCAATAAATGGCTTTTTCCAGCGAGGAAAACGCTCCGCGGTAAGCTGTGGAGGAAAGGCTGAACGATACTCGCGTTGTTTAGCAATCCAATCAATCAGCGACTCTATTTCACAGAGCTGTTGACGTTCAGGGTGCCAATAACGGGCATAGCGGATCAGTGCCGCATGGACCAGTTGCACCAGTGAGACAGCACAACGTGAGTCAGGCGAATTAAGATAATCGTGAGTGAGTCCCCAGCCTGCATAAAACGGCATACCGTAGGTGTAAACAGGCTTACCCCATAACAACCCTTCAAAGCCCATCTGGGAGGTGACACAAAATACTGCCTCGGCAGACGCTAATAAATCCGGCGGATGAATCGATCGTCCCTCGAGTACGACTTGAGAATCATCTTTTAGGCTATCCGGATCAAAGTGCCCTTGCTTCGCGCCCGAAATCACATCCGGGTGGGTCTTGATAACCACCTTATGGTTTGGATAGCGCGCTTTCGCATCTTGCAACATCACCTTAAAGCGCTCAGGGTCAGCGGCGCCCCGTGTTATCGATGCATCACCAAAGGTTTGGTCTACCACCAACACATAAGGTGCTGAATAATCAATCTCTAAAGGTCGACAATGGTTATACTTAGATACTCGTGCGTAGCGCCATTGTATGATAAGCGCCTCAGCACGCGCTGTTTGTTGATCATTTAACGATTCAGGAATCAGCTTAAATAAGTCCGATGGCGACGTAGGATCATAGTACATTCCTCCGCGATCGAGCACGATACCCAGTGGGGACGACTCAAAGCCCAGTTTAACAGAACGTAAGAACGCGTCTTCTAGGCGCACAACAGGCAGCTTCATTTGCTGTGCCAGCCGCTCCGCCTTAACTGAAGAGGCTTTATAGCCCCACGCTAATACGCCTTCTGCGTGTTTTTTTGTAAAGTGAGGTCGTCTCGGTGATTGGTACACAACACGCGCGTTAAGCATGTCGGCTAAGTGCGGCGTATTTTTGAGCACGCGGGAACTTGTGTAATATTTAACCGAAGATTGAGGAGATTCCAAACTTTACTTCCCTTTTGTTAACGAGATCATCAAAATACCAGATTCAATCATGCTTGAGGATATTGTTTTGTCATCGTCGAAAAGCGCCCACACCATTGCATTTGTCGCCGGAAACAAAGCCAAAGACAAAATGCTGCAGGATCCTGCATTTATTTATCGATGCGAAAATCCGGCGTTAGCGCTTGAGGCGCAAGGTCACGACGTGACCTTAATTCACGTACACGATTTTATGAGTACCCATAAACGGTTCGATATGGTCGTGTTTCATCGACCCCATATGCGAGATTGGCGTACCCGTTGGCACATGAGTCGTATTCTGCGTCGTTTAAGAAAGCAACGTAGCGTTCTTATCGCTGATTTTGATGACTTAGTGTTTTCGCCCGATTTTGCACAATTTAGTCCCGGCTACGTTAATGGTTTAGTCAGCCTAAAACAAACGCAAAAAAATTTTGCTGCGCATGAAAAAATTTTACGTCGCTTCGATGCCTTTACAGTATCTACCCAGCCTTTACTCGAGGCCATGCAACAACGGGTGGAAGGTGCTAATGTTCACCTACTACCGAACTCACCTCATCTGTCTTGGCATCGCAACCATGCACAGGTGAATACGCCGAGCCCAAAAGAGTTTATCATTAAATACCTGCCTGGCACACGCAGTCACGACCGCGACTTTGCACAGGTCTATAAGCCACTCAGTGAGTTTTTGAGTCAGCATCCAAATGCTAAACTCAAGATAACAGGGGTGATCGACGAGCAACGTATTCGCGAACAATTAGATTGCGAACCAAAGCAACTCGTGTTTGAGCCGAAACGGCCATTCACTGAATATGCGGACGTAGTGAATGATGGTCATGTACATATTGCACCGCTAGAGCACTCGGTATTTAACGACTGTAAATCAGCTTTAAAAGCCATCGAAGCGGGATTCTATCAGCGACCGATTATTGCTTCGCCAATCCCCGATATGCAGCGACTAAAACATGAAGGACTCATATTGGCAAATAGCGATAAGGAGTGGTTGCGGGCGTTAGAGCAATGTTTAAAGAGTAAGAACGCATACGATTACCGTTTTGTGATCAACGATACATACAGCGCCGAGCAACACGCGCAGGACCTGCTCGCCATTGCCCATGCAAACTGAACTTATGAATCAACAAGAGTGGATAAAGTCAGCCAGTGAGGGAGACTACTCCCAGCCTGTTTTAGAGGCATTTAGGCGGGACTGGCAAACAAAGCAATCGGCGCAAGCCTTTTTGCGCTATGCCATTATGCTACGTAACCAAGGGCGGACGTTAGATAAGCAAGAACAAAAAACACTACTCGAGCTGCATCAGAGCTCCTTTTTTAAGCTGTTGTTAAAAGGGCTTTCTAGACACCAAGTTCGCCAATTGACGAATCTGGCTGATGAACTCAATAACAACACTCAATCGGCACTCGGAGTGCCTAAACATAGTCGTCGCCTAGCTTTGTCATTGCGATCTCAACAATCACAATGGCAAACCAAGCTGCAGTCCGAGCTATCTCAAGCACAATCGGTGGCGGTGGTTGGCAATAGTCCCAAGTTACTGGAATCAAGCCAAGGCGCGTTCATCGACTCTCACGACCTGGTCATTCGTTTTAATCAATTTTTGCCGACGGACGGACGAGATATATCTAGCAGTATCGGTAAAAAACTTGATATTTGGGTCATGTCCCCCGGTTTTCGCGATCCGATTCCCGAGCACGCCCGCTACATACTCATCACGGGCCCCAATATGGTTTGGTGGCAACAAAATTGGCAACACTTGGCTTGCGCGAACGGTCCAATCCTAGGTATTCCACTCACTTCATGGCAAGCCAGTGTCGCCAAGCTCGATGCACCACCGAGTGCGGGCTTTGCGTGCCTTGATTGGCTTATCAATGATCAAAGAATTGCAAACATTCGCCCCAGCGCCTTGGGTTTTGGCTATAATCCCACTCAACACTCGCGTTACCATATTCAAAGTGATGTGCATAAGGCCACTTCACGGCACAACTGGCGCGCTGAACAAGAAGTCATAGAAACGTGGAAAAAAGAATCAAAATTAAACCGACTGTAAAATTCGAAGTAAAAAGCAAACACTGGAAACTCAAGCTGACCTCTGGTGTCGCTAAGCTGATCGCCGTTGGACCTCAAAAGTTGGGCTGGCAACGGGTTACTCTTGCTGCGAAAAACCCGACGGCGCTTAAAAAGCTTCAAGGCACCCTAAACTTTTATCTTCGTCAAAATGACAATATCGCCAGCGTGTCACTCATTAAAGAGTCGCCACGTAAACTGGCGCTGGTATTTTATCGTCACAACCCGCTGAGCCACTTAATTTTAGAGTGGCAAGATGACAGCCACGAACTCAACCATGAAAAAGCACACTTCGTGATAAAGCATCGAGCGATAACAGCGACAAAAGCTTGGTTCTACATGCTGCAGTCGGTAGCTAAAAGAAAGTCGAACAAGGGTGAAAAACATTCTCAAATTTACCGTATCACCCGCGCGCGTCAAAAGCGTCAGGGCACAACGCACGCATTAAAAAAACTGGTCCAAGAATATCAGCCGTTATTGACTCACCAGCTAATAACATGCGAACCCTACCAATACTGGCGTTTGTACGCCGAGCCGAAACTCAGTGTGAGCCAAGCAACTACAAATAAAATTCAAGTCAATGCGTTCGCAAAGCTGAATGAGTTTAACGAAAACCATTGGTACACCCCACTGGGGGATGACGTCACTAATGCACGCCAATTCGATAAAGCCATCAACGAAGCGATTTCGGCGCACCCTCAAGCCGAGGTGGTGTACTGGGACCACGATTACTTAGCCGATGGGCACCGCGTACAGCCGCAATTTAAGCCGAGCTGGGATGCAGATTACTTTATGAGCTACGACTACATTGGCTTAGCCTTTGCGGTAAAAGGATCGGTACTTAAACAATTAATGAGCCATAATGCGGAATTAACGCACCGTCCGCATTTGCTGTTATTAAACTTGCTGGTAGGTGAACACATCCCATCTTCTCAGCAGTCGATTGTTCATATCGGTGCGGTACTGCAACACCTGCCTGCAACACAAAGTGTATGGTTAAACGCCAAGCAGATGGAGGCGCGACAAACACTCGTACAGCAGTGGTACCAACAGCATCAGTTAGGTAGTGTATCGGTCGAGTCGGGCTTCTCGGTTGGCGTGACCAAAGCATCTATTAGTCTAAGCGAGCAGCCCAAAATAAGCATAATTATCCCGACTCGGGATGCGCTTGAAGTGACCAAGACATGTGTTGACAGCGTCTTGCATAAAACCAGTTATGCGAACTACGAAATTATTATCGTCGATAACCAAAGTAGCGATCCAAAAACCTTAGCCTGGTTTGATGAAATAGCTCACGACGAGCGGGTAAAAGTTTTAGCCTATAACGCACCATTTAATTACTCAGCTATCAATAACTTTGCCGTAGAGCACGCAACGGGTGACTGGGTCTGTTTGCTCAATAACGATACCGAGGTCATCAACACGGGCTGGTTAACTGAGATGGCACAATACGCCCTGCGTGATGATGTCGGTTGCGTGGGTGCCAAGCTCTATTACCATGACAATACCATTCAACATGCAGGTGTAGTAATGGGTCTTTGGGGGCTTGCAGGCCATTCGCATAAGTTCTTCTTACGTCACGCACCAGGCTATATGAACCGTTTAGTATCGGTACAAAAATACAGTGCGGTGACCGCTGCTTGCTTACTGGTCAATAAGTCGATATATCAACGCGTTAATGGCCTAAACGAAGATGATTTAACGGTCGCATTTAATGACGTCGATTTCTGTTTAAAAGTCCAAGCGCTCGGGTATCACAACATTTGGACGCCTTACGCCGAATTGTACCATTACGAGTCTAAGTCGCGTGGTAAAGATGACACACCCGAAAAGCAAGCACGCGAGGCCGGTGAAATAGAATATATGCTTCAAAAGTGGCCAAAAGAAATTGAAAATGACCCTTGCTACAGTGTGAACCTAACCCGCGAAAACGAAGACTTTAATATCAGGTTATCCTTTGACGTCTAATAGAAAGGAAAAACCAAAGGTATAAAAACGAGGCTTAGTGCCACATACACAATCGCAACAGGCACACCACACAAAACGAAGTGTTTCAGTCGATAGTTGCTGGCGTTAAACACCATCAGGTTAGTTTGGTAGCCATAGGGCGTTATGAAGCTAGCAGAAGCCGCAAAAGCAACACCTAGCACGATAGGCATCGGATCAATGCCCAAACCTGTCGCTAGACTATAGGCAATGGGAAACATAAGCGCTGCGGCGGCGTTATTGGTTACAATCTCAGTCAATACATAGGTCAACAAGAACACGCCCACTAACAGGATATAGGGCGAGCTGTTGGTTAATGTGGCTCGTGCCCAATCTGATAACAACTGCGCACTGCCCGTCGCATCCATTGCCTCTGCCAAACACAACGCACTCGAAACGATCACCCAAATTTCGACAGGGAAACGACGCTTAATTTCGTTACTATTCAAACAGCCTGTCATCAGCAAGGCGGATAATAAAAACAGCATGCTGTAAAACAAGGATGTGCCGGTAATAACCGAACCTGCGATAGCGGCTAAGAATCCCCATAGCGTCAGTTTTTCGCGCCAGCCACTGAGCATCGAGTCGGGCTCAACGCCACTCAATACATAAAAGTTCTTAGTGATGTTAGTACGGGCAGAAAAGTCAGGGCCTGTTGCCAGTAATAGGAAGTCACCCGCTTGTAGGTGCACTTCACCCAGTTTGCCCGAAATCGCCTCACCCTCGCGACGAATCGCCACTACGGCGGCGTCAAAGCGTGCACGAAACCCCGAGGATTTCAACGTCTTGCCGATAAGCACCGATTCTTCTTTTACGATGACTTCGGTGAGCTCTTGAGTTTCTAACCCATGATCGTCGGCAAACAATCGCAAGCCATCAAATTGCGATAAAGTTTTCACTTTAGTGACATCGCCCGAGAACAAGAGCTTATCTCCGGCTTGCAGCACATCGTAACGTGCTACAGGTCGCAGATTTTCTTGCCCACCTTTACGCACAATTTCGGCTAAAAACAGTTCGTCTAGGTGCCGTAAACCGGCTTCATCGATTTGTTTCCCTACCAACGGAGAATCCGCATCGAGCTCGGCTTCGACGTAGTATTCTTTTATATCGTCGTGCTGACAGCCATCATTAGGCAACCAGCGACTGACGATAAACAGTGTAATACTGCCGCCGGCGACCACCGCAAGCCCTACCAGGGTGAAATCAAAAAAACCAAAACCTGGGTGTCCCGTATCGGTGAACATTGAGTTGACAATAAGGTTGGTAGAGGTACCAATCAGCGTTAAAGTACCGCCCATGATTGAGGCATAAGAGAGTGGGATCAGCAGCCTCGATGCAGCCACGCGTTTATTATTGCGTACCGAATTAAGCAAGGCGGCAACAACAGCCGTATTGTTGAGTACCGACGACGCCAGCGCGCTAACACCAATGGTGCGCATCACGCTGGCAGGTTCAGAGTCGGTAAATAAAAAGCGGCTTACACGCCGCAATAAGGAGGTTTTTTCTAACGCAAACGAAATAAGCACCAACATAATCAGGGTGATAAGCCCTGGGTTCGCCGCGTTACTCAATAGCTCATCGGCGTTCACCCAACCCACTAAAACAGTGACTAACATGGCGCTACCAAAAATCTTTACAGAATGCGTTTGGTAGCGAACCAATAGACCCACCATCACAGCGAGCAGTGCGATCAATCCCAGGGTATCACCCATAGTAGCGCGTCTCGTCTAGTATTATAGGTTACGCAAATCCTTCGCACCCCAATGTGGGAAGTGCTTACGGATTAAAGCGTTCAGTTCAAGCTCAAACTCACTAAAGTCGTTAGGCTCGCGCTCACCCTCATCGGATGAAAGGGCTTCATCGACCATACCCGCAGCCACGGTCACGTTGGTCATGCGGTCGATAATAATAAACGCGCCGGTTTCCTTATGGCTTTGATACGCATCAAAGACCACAGGTTCATGCACGTGCACATCGACTAAGCCAATTTCGTTTAACTCAAGCTTGCCCGCTTCTTTTTCTTTTAAGGTATTCACATCAATTTGATGATGAATCGCGGTCACTTCGCCGCGTGTCAGCTTAGAGTTGAACTTAATGTAGTACTCGCGGTAAGGTTCCATGGCTTTTTCATGCATCCACACAACTTTAGCGCGCATACGGTTAGACACATGCGGCAAGTTGTCCTTGCGCACGATCATATCACCGCGACTAACATCAATTTCGTCATTTAACGTTAGCGTGACCGCCATTGGCGCAAAGGCTTCTTCCAGCTCACCATCAAAAGTGACAATCGATTTAATCGTGCTGATTTTACCCGAAGGCAACGCACGGACCGTATCGCCGACTTTTACGCTACCCGATGTGATAGTGCCCTGAAAGCCACGGAAATCCGAGTTTGGACGACAGACCAACTGCACCGGCATACGGAATTGATCGGTATCTTGTGCACGCTCAATTTCAGCAGTCTCAAGATACTCCATCAGGGTTGACCCACGGAACCAGTCCATTGCCTCACTCTTGTTCACGACGTTGTCGCCTTTAAGCGCAGAGATAGGCACAAAACGAATATCCGGAATCTCAAGCGAGCCGGCAAGCTTTAGATAATCGTCTTGGATTTGCTTATAGACCTCTTGCGAGTAGTCCACCAAATCCATCTTATTAATGGCGACGATGACGTGCTTAATACCCAGCAACGAGCAAATGTAGCTGTGACGACGGGTTTGCGTTTGTACGCCTTGGCTGGCATCAATCAAAATAACCGCAAGATCACAGGTCGATGCACCAGTCGCCATGTTACGTGTGTACTGCTCATGCCCTGGAGTATCAGCAATAATAAATTTACGTTTATCGGTCGAGAAGTAACGGTAAGCCACATCAATAGTAATGCCCTGCTCACGCTCCGACTGCAAACCGTCAACCAACAACGCGAGGTCGACTTCATCGCCCTGCGTGCCCGACTTCTTACTGTCTTCAGTAATCGCCGCCAATTGGTCTTCAAAAATCATTTTACTATCATGTAGCAAACGGCCGATGAGTGTACTTTTACCATCATCGACACTGCCACAGGTGATAAAGCGCAACAGCTCTTTGTTCTCATGCTGCTGCAAATAAGCCAAGATGTCTTGTTCGATAAGCGGTGATGCGTGACTCATTAGAAGTACCCTTCCATTTTCTTCTTCTCCATTGAACCCGCGCTATCGTGATCGATAACTCGGCCCTGACGCTCAGAGGTCTTGGTGAGCAACATTTCCTGAATAATTTCAGGCAAAGTCGCAGCACTCGACTCCACAGCCCCTGTCAACGGATAACAACCCAAAGTACGGAACCGCACCATCTTCATTTCTGGCTCTTCACCAGGCTCAAGCGGCATACGCTCGTCGTCAACCATAATCAAAGTGCCATCGCGCTCAACCACAGGGCGCTCTTTCGCCAAGTAGAGTGATGGGATCTGAATATTTTCGAGGTAGATGTACTGCCAAATATCGAGCTCGGTCCAGTTTGATAATGGGAACACACGAATGCTCTCGCCTTTATCAACTTTACCGTTGTAGATATTCCACAACTCAGGACGTTGGTTTTTCGGGTCCCAACGGTGATTTTTATCACGGAAAGAATACACACGCTCTTTTGCACGCGACTTTTCTTCATCACGCCGTGCGCCACCAAAGGCCGCATCAAATTTGTATTTATTCAACGCTTGTTTAAGCGCTTGTGTTTTCATGATGTCGGTGTGTTTAGCGCTACCATGCGAGAACGGACCGACGCCGGCATCCACGCCTTCCTGGTTGATGTATTCAATCAACTCGAAGTCGTATTCTTTTGCCATGCGATCGCGGAACTCAATCATCTCTTTAAATTTCCACGTGGTGTTTACGTGCATCAGCGGAAACGGAATCTTGCCGGGATAGAACGCCTTACGCGCTAAGTGCAAAAGCACTGAAGAATCCTTTCCAACTGAATACAGCATCACGGGATTATCAAATTCCGCCGCAACCTCGCGGAAGATTTGAATCGACTCGTTCTCAAGTGCCTTGAGATGGGTTAAACGTTTTTCGTCCATTGGTCTTTTTTTACCCTAGTTCTTAATATATATATACTCATATGTTCCTCGCCGATTCCTTGGCAAAGAACTTGAATCTAACACGACGCAATATCTCATAAAATATCGTTATGAGGAGAAACTCATTTTACCTGTAACCGTTCTTTGAATTTACTGATATGACGTTCGATTATTGTCAGTCGTCGCCCTGTCATATTTTTGTTCAAGGCGATTTGTTTGGCCTGCCCGAGCACATCTAGCGCAAACTCAGTTTGCCTCTGCAACTCAAGCAACTTAGCGACTTCTATCAAATAGTCTACACGGTTTGACTTGTCCGACAAAAAAACATCTCTAGTTGTCGCAGGTAAAGGAGTCTGCAGTATCGGTTCTGCCACTGGCACACCCATGACTTCAGCGAGCTTAAGCAAAGCATATGGCAACGCCTCACTAGTGCCATTCTCGCAATGCTCATGCAAACGTATGAGTAGGCGTTTCTGTAAAAGACCCATGAGTTCTGGCTGTTGTTTAAGTAAAAAGTGATACGCATCGACAACATCCACTAACCGCCGATTTATACGTGCGTTATCGACCGCGACAACCGACACGGGCTTAAAAAACTCCTCTGTACAGCATTCTAATAACTGCGCCTGCGCTCGCTCTAGAGCACTTTGGTACTTACTAGTAATGGCTTCATAAACTGTACTACTCACAACCTGATGAACTGCACTCGGATGTTTATTGGCTTGATCAACATGAGCTTGTAACGTGCGATCAATTCGCCTACTTTCTTCCGGCTCTTGTTGATCAAGCAACGCATTGAGCAAACGTTTTATTTCGAGCGCACCATACGTATAGCTTGTGTTAATACGTGCACGGCTTCGTTTAAACCGGTACGCGGACCAACCCTCAATACTCAGTCGTTGTAAAAAGTCTCGCTCAATCTGCTGCTTTACAAAGCAGCTCGTTAAATAGGGCCTCACCGATACTGCATCTCTGCCAAAGTACTCAATCCAATCAAAAAATACTTGACCACTTACACCACGGTTAATGACTCCAACTTGTTTATTCAGAAAGGCATCTAAGGTTTGTGTCGAATAGTGTCGTTTAATTGACTGATTATGATTAGAGACAAGTGATTCAAGGGGATGACGAAAATACGCTAACACGCTTACCGAATGCCCCTCGACAAGTCGCTTCACTCGCTCTGGATGTCGATACAACGCCTCTGAAGAAATCAATAGTTTAGCATTGAGTTGCCGTGCCTCGTTTAACCATTGCTCAAACAATTCCTTTGCACGATCAAGATCATTGGCAGCAATTGCGGTACCAAAGTGAGCATGTCCCCCCGATACTTTGTTTTCATCGAAGTTATGCTCTGGGTAGTAATAGCCATGCTTCAATAGCCGGGCGCGGTTCTGATGTAAAAAGTACTGTATCGCAGACGAGCCTGTTTTGGGCGCGCCAATATGTAAAACAACGTCCATCGTATCCTTATTATTCATTTTCTAATTCGCGCGAAGTGGCTAGGGCTACCAGTAATTTAGACTTTACTAAATCGGGCTCAAACTGCCTCGCACGCTTAAGCGCGCAATTTCGGAGTGACTCCATCTGCTCGGGTCGATTATAAAGCTCAATAAGCGCAGACGTTAACGCACCAAGATCGCCTAGAGGCACTCGAACGCCAGCACCATCGCTCACTAATTCTGTCAAGGCCCCCCACTCGTAGGCTATCACCACTTTACCTGCAGCAAAAGCTTCTAATACCGAGCGGCCAAAAGACTCCTGAAAATGAGATAAATTAAGTACCACATCGCACTGTTTAAGCGCATCCACAGGATCCGCTACATACCCGTGATTGTTAACATGTGCATGCGGATAGCTTTGCCGCGCATGGACTAAATCGTCAGTTTCGGGACCATATAGATGCCACTCAAATCGTATATCGTCCTTTAACGCCGTCGCCAGTTGATAGAAATCCTTTACGCCTTTTTTAGCTAGGTTGCTACTCAGCATGGCTACTTTTAAAGGCCGTCCAGCGGCGACGTCAGGCAGATCGGTATGCGCCGCTGCGTATTCGGCCGTGCGTATTACATTAGGAACAATATAGGTCCGTTCAGGCGCCTGTAGTGCCTCTTTAACCACCTGCGAGTTAGCGATCACATCAGTGCTGTTCTGCAACAAATGTTCGCAAATTGATTCAGGCGACGCAGCCAACGTTTCACACAATGCGCGATCATGAGCAGGTAACTCACGAACATGGACGGTACAACGGCGCTTAGCCTGTCGTGCGGCCAATAAGGGCTCGTGTAAGGTTAAGGTATTAATATACACCTGAGCGACATCATCCATCCATGACGCGAGCTTTTCAACTAAATAAGTATCTGTTGTGCGTGTTGATTGCCACCAACGTAGCGCTAAAAAGCTCACCTTATCGCTCAGCTGCTGAATCTGTTTAACGTACTCACTGTTTAAAGCCCCCGGCAGAACCACCCATAACTGATAATGTTCACGTAGCATACACAAAACATCCAGTAGGCTTTTCTCAGCACCAAACGCCTGCCCCGCAGTGCTATGAGCGATAACCATCAAAATGGGCTTGCTCGCACTTGTTGATGTTTGCCCCAGTGAGAGCTCAGGCGCTTGTTGTGGCTTATTTGCTGACTCTAACCGCATTAAATAATGTATTAGCGGATTCTTATGAGCCTCCAACGTGTGCAGAAATGCGTAACCTGAACTACTAAACTGTGCAGAGGGGTCACGTCCTTCGTTAGCTCCAAACTTGTAGTAGTGCTCGGCCGGCTCAATTCCAGCTGCGGCAATATCTGGATAGCGACTGCGATAATAGTCCGTATCAAATAAGGGTGATTGCTGTATGTGTTTTATTGCATTATCGCGTTGGGATGCCTGAGTACCGCGGCAAAGTGCTAATGGCGCTAAAAACGCTCGCTGTTGGGGATATCTTGCTAAGTAGCGAGACCGAGTACTTTGATGCCAATGCGCGGCAGTGACTTGATAATTATGACGAACCCCTGACAACATACTGCTCACGTGAGTCGGCTTTGCCTGTGTTAACGAGTTAATGTCCACTCGTCCGAGGGCAAGCGGTGTTGTTGGCATTACTTCGCGGATTGCCGTATCGCCAAACTCTGCTATAACTCGATTATAAAATTCGGTATCACCATCCGCTTTGACCGCATCCCAATAACCTAAGCGTTTAAACACGGTTCTTCTAAACATTAAGGACGAGACATTCGGGTAAATCCAACTCGATTCGGGACGCCAGCGACTAAAATTGAGTTTGTTGTCCGCTCTGACCCAAGCACTGCGGTTAGCCATGGCACTTGGGTGTTTTAGTAAATCTTCGACTTGGCTAGCAATTTTTTCAGGGTGAGACCAATCATCCGAATCGTGAGTGGTTATAAACTGTCCTTTCGCAATGCCCAAGCCAGCATTGCGAGCGCCATAAGCCCCCTCGTTTTCGCTTAACCGCAACAAAGTGATACGTTTATCTCGTTGGGCGAAGTGAGTCATCACCTCAAACGTTGCATCGGTACTGGCATCATCAACCAAGATGATTTGTAGACGATGCCACGTTTGTCGGCAAAGGCTCCGTACCGCAGTATCAAGCGTATCTGCGCAGTTGTAACACGGAATAATCACACTGACCTTGGGCTTGCGTTGCCATAATTTCCGACGCATCACATGACTCGATGCGTGCAGTTGGTCAAAATTCAACATTTTACCATCGGCTTCAAGTGGAGCTATACCCGACGATTGATAAACTTGATTAATTACAGCAATTTTTTCTTGCTTAGAGCTCGCGAGCATCGAACGCGCCAACGTATGGTCATGCTTATAAAGCAGTTTTTCAAGTGGCCAGCTGGGGTTCTCAAGCAACGCGCTTGCAGCATCTTTTTGTTTGGTGTGAACGAACGCATGAAAAAGACACAAGAACGGTCCAGGATGTGGCACCAGAGCGCGCAATAGCCTTAATCCGTCCGTCTGAGTAAGCCCACCTATAAGTCTCACCACTTCATGCCAAGAGTTTACGGAGCCGTAGTACTGAGCTAAAAACCAGCGCGCTAGCTGCGCATCTGCCTGTACGATCAGCTCATCATTGTTATCTGAGTTTTTTATAAGTTGAGTTAACTCAAAACGAGCAGCTTCATTGCTCCAAAGCTGGTGAGAGAGTCCGACAGACCTGAACGCCGCGGGCCAACGCCCTTCGAAACGACCGTGTTGTATATAGTGTTGAAAAGCTCTTTCGGCCGAATCAAAGCAAGCAGCTTTAATATCCGCGTACGCACGGCTGTAATGCTGCGCGTTGAAGAGTTTTCCTAGTAGTTGCTTCACACGAGTTCCGGGAATTGTTCGATTAATACTTTAATATCTGTGCATTCGGCCGATTTAACACGTTTTAGAAATCCTTCAGCTTGAGTATCTTGTAAATCATAACTGACCCTGACAAACATATGCGGCGTTGTATCTTCAATTAAATTATAGCGCTGGTTAACCGTCGTATGCTTTCCTGTTTGGTAAACATGAATATTCTTACCTATGACACTATTTTTCTCGGCCGAGTAAAATCCCACCTGCGCTAAACCTAACGCAATTTTTGGATAGTAAAGCTCAATAGCCTGACTGAGTTCATACTGACGCTGCTTATCTAGAAACGCCTCATACCCCTGAGAAAAAGTAACCATATAATTTAGATTTATTTTCGCTGTATAAAAGCGCAAGCGACGCTCAAAACGTCGATGTAAAATGTCGTCGTCATCTAACCGAACTGTCGAGTAAACACAGTCTTCTGATGCCCTATCAAATTGTTGTTTGAGATAGTTACTCGCTACGCTAACAAAACTGCGGTTAGGATCGACCGCTAAAATAGTCAAACAGGGGTGCTTTTTAGCAAGTTGTTCAAGTTGGTTTAAACGATCAGTTGGTAAGTCTTTTGAGGTGAGCAAAATCACCTCGTAGTTATCCGCTTCATCCGGTCGTTGTTGTGCGACAACGCTTGGTAAAGTCAATTGACTAAAAAGCTTATATTTAAGCGCCAAGCGCTCATCACCAAACAGCGCCCTCTTATATTGCTCGTAATCGTTATCCCGAGCGATCTTCCATTGCTTGGAGTCTTGCAACACTGAGTAGCGAATCAAATAAAATATCTTTTTTTTCATAACGCCCCTAAGAAATTCTCTACGCCGAGCTTCATAGCATCTGACATCTGTGAGTCTCGATAAAACTGACGGGAGAGTTCTCGCAGGTCCGCATTGCTTTTAAAAATATCCGTTATTACAGCTGGTGACTCAAGCATTTTCCAGCGTGATTCAAGCGCGTCAACTGACATATCACTTTTAGCATTCTTAAATTTAGAGTCACCGCCACCACCAAAGCGAGACAAGTTCGACATACGTTTTTCGCTGTGTTTTAAGTGGTTACCCAACAAGTCGGTTATCTTAACTCTGTCGCGGATAAAGTCATTGTAGCGAACAGTTTTTACGTTAAGCCCGAGTAAACTCTTCGCGCGTTCAGAATCAAAAAAATCCTTTGCTAGTGCTACCCAATGACCGGCTTGCTGCTCGACAGAAACTCTAAAATTGGGGTTAACTTCATTGTAGCGAGCGATAGAGGCGAGACAGTTAATCGGATCTCGTAAAAATAGGATGGCAGTATTTGACAGATGCTCACGCAGCGAAAGATTCTTTAAAGACTCAAGTCGTCCCGAACGACTCACACTGGGTACCGCTTTGTTTTCAAAGCTCATCAGGAAATGTTCTACATCCTTTTCACTGTACTGTACATCCCCAAACTCGTCAGCTTCTGAATGTAAGAACTCAATATTAATATCAGTCTCGATATGCTTTTTCTGATATTTATCACGCTCAACGTCGGGATTCACATTAACATTATTTAAATAAAAGTAGTCGTGTAGGTGAGAACACAGCCACTCAATAAATGCGTGATGACCACTTCGCTTGGTTGCAATAACACAAGTTAGAGACGATAAACCACTAAACTCATAATCCGTGCTAAGACTATATTTCACTGTAACTACTCTTCACTTATATTTTTGACATCAATGTGACCGGATGACATTTTGAATGTATCAGCCAATGCTTCTTTGGCTTGTTGGATAACACTCGAATGAGGGTCAGTCACGGGTGCCGCTCTTCGATCATAAAGCAACGCTGATTCTATTCCATAAAACTCTGGTGTTGCGACAACTGGATAAACTAGCAACTCGACATCACTTACGATTAAGCGTGCCGCGTTTACTTTATCTCCAAAAACAACAGGCTCTGCTAAACCTTCATGCAGCAGCTCAAAGTACTCATCAAAAAAGCGGTTCTGTTTACTATTAAAGCTGGGCCAGTGTAAGAGGGCAATTTTTTCGCCTTGCTCAGCAAGCTTTCGAGCATTGGAAAGTACGTCGCGACTATTCTGTTTACTCAAAAAGTCGGCAACAACGACCGTATCAAAGACTTGATAATCGCCCTGTTTTCTCAACATTGCCTTAGGGATAGAGGTCTTTGCTGTAGGGTCAAGACCCCGCTTATGATACCAGCGGCATATCTCGCGATAGACTTGGCGTAGTCCAAAGTAGACCGTACTTACATGCGTCGCTTTAGTACGAGTTAACGAGCTTTCATCATCTAAGGCAAACGCCATAGGTACTTCGGCAACTCCATGTAATATCGCTTCTTTACCAAAGTAATGCTGCGCACGCCAAATATATTCAGTGTCCGCACTGATACGCACTTCATCCCAGTTACCGATCGTGTTCACAGCCTCACGAGTTAACATAAAGGACGAGTGGCTATAATGGATAATACTATCTGAAGGTCGCCAGTTAATGGTAAAGTGCAAGTCATCCGAAGCGCGAACCCAACTGAGTATCACCCCCTGCGCTTCAGGCTGAGCACGCAATAACTCAATCTGCTGCTCAAGCTTCTGTGGATGAGACCAATCATCAGCATCATGTGTGGTGATGAGATCTCCGGTCGCCTCTTCTAAACCTCGGTTACGGGCAGGATAAGCACCTTGGTTATGCGGCTGTTGTATCACCTTTACACGACTATCACGAGCAGCAATAGCATTTAACACCGCGACCGTATCATCCGGCGAGCAATCATCCACCGCGATCACTTCAATGTTACGCCAAGTCTGGTTTAGTAGTGAGTTGATCGCTATTTCTATCCGCTCTTCAGCTTTAAAAATTGGCATGATGATAGATACTTTCTCGCGCTGCTCATCAGGCTCAACAGCACCATCCGATACATCATGCTTTGAGGTTAAGTTATCAAAGCCAAGCGGTTTATGCTCATCAATTCGTGTGACCGGCAAATAACCATGGCGTTGATACATCTCATTTATGCAAGCTAATCGCTGTTCATCGTCGCTAAACGTATTGGCAAGCATCAGACGTGTGTCAGGGTCATCTGGATCTTCGGCTAAGTACTCGTTGAGTATCGCCGCGGCTTCATTTGGTTGCTCTAGCTTTAACTGGCTATTCGCTTGAAGTAACACACGTGTTTTATTTAAACGCTGTTCTGGTAACAACTCAGCCATTTTAAAACTAAGTGCTAATGCCTCTTGATGCTCGCCACTAAATGAACGATACCGAGCCAATGACCACGCAGCCAGGTAGCGCTCGCGCAAAAGTGCACGCTCATTGTCGAGAATTTCAGTGAGAACACGACAGGCTGTAATCGCGTGTCCAGACCACATTTTATCTTCTAGGACATCCAGCTTATTCTCACTGCAGTGACGACCTTCTCTCGCACCATGCAGAATATAATGTACCAGCGGGTTCATTCCACTCTCGGCGACGTCTGGGTAGCGCTCAAGGTAAAATTCGGTATCAAAATTTACACTGGGATTTCTTCCCAACTTCGCACCAAATTTGTAGTAGTGCTCGGCCGGGTGCATGTCTAATAAGGCGGCATCAGGATATTCTTGCAGATACCACTTGCCATCAAACCATTCAGAGTTACGCAGCAGCTCAACATCTGACGTCGATAGATTAGTATCTGAATCAGTTTTTCTCAAAGCCCTTTTCACTTTACTCAAAAGACGTTGGGTTGATGGCTTTATTCGACGCTGATTATCACCACCTGTTAGACGCTTTGTCGCAGGGTGTTCAGGAAGTTTAAGCAATAGTGCTGTAAGCTTAGCGTTATCCTCTGCCTGCTGCTTAAGTTTTTCCTTAAGAGCCGCATTTTCTTCACGCAATGCTGCATTCTCTTGAATCAGCTCGTCACTCGTTAGCATAACGTCACTACCTGCACCTTATTTACTCATGCCATCAAAAAACTGTCATTAGGCTACTGGTTAAAGCGCCAAATATCAATCTTATCAACGGCTAGAACCAATCGACTGTCATTAATTATATCATTCGATCACAAACGGAATTTTCGACTTTACAAATCTTTTCCGCTTTAAGTACTCGTCGTGTAGATCTTCATATAACGAGTAATCTAGCTGACCACCAAAACCACTCTTAAACCTTTGCTTAAAAAGATTTTTGTCTTCTTCTGTGAAGTTGCCAGCATCAGACTCTTTCTTCTTAAAGTCTTTACTCTTATCGTTTTCGAATAAAATGGCGTCAGGCGCGTAAATGAACTGATTACAAGCTCGAGCAATAACGGTTAATTCGTTATCAGCTCGATGCGATCTATAACCCTGGTATAAAATGCAGTCTCCGTAGTATTGATAAACCCACTCTTTACGCACCATGCCAAAGGCTGCTATCCGACCGTGCCACTTGCCACAGTTAAACGCCAATACCGACTTATTTTCTTGCTCTAATCTATCATGCGCAAGCTTCAGCCAATTGCATCCGGGCACAGCATCTTCGGCCAAGTAAACAACGTACTTAGCGCTGGATACCCGCGCTGTTTGATTGAGCGTTTTTATGAAGCCTTGATACTCTGTATCAAGAGCAACAACAAAGTCCGCTTCAATACCGGCTGTACGCTTTAGTAACTGAATTCGCTTAATGCCAGCTTCTTTATTAATGCAAGGCATCACCACACAGATATCACGCTTGAATCTCAATTCAGCAGAGTTAAGCTCATTAACATCAACAATTGAAACTTCTGCTTCATCTCCCCAGCATCTTTTATCGCCAATTGCACCCAAGTCAGCAACGAGAAAACGGTCATCTGTGACTTCTTTAATCATGCGTCCCGACAGCATATTACGCAACACTGTTCGGTAGGAGAAAACATAGTTGGATTCTACAGAGTCACAAGCAACTGAGGCTGCTCTAACTATCACCTCGCCGTTACTTAATAGCGCTTCATGGCCAAACTGAAGCCAGTCACGACAAGGAAATGCACTTCTATCTGCCACCATGATGAAGCGATAACATGTATGATCTAAAATGCGTATAAGTAGCTCGTCGCGTTCGTTCTTCTCACAGCAGGCAATAAGCACGTCTAACTCATGATTGGCTCGGCGAGAAAATAGTCGCGCAGAATCAAACGCGTGCTCCTGCACATCAGTGAATACTATAGCCGCGACTTTTTTTTCTAAAACTCTGAGGCTATCGTTTGAAGTGAACTTATCAATAACACAAATTGATTCGTTACATTGGGAGTTAGCTATGCGCTTTACTGACTGCTCGTTTTTAGTGTTCATGATATCGTCAACGACGACTGCTAGCCGCATTCTCCAACTGTTACTGTGAGTGAAGCGGTCAAAAACTTCAGGGTCTAAATGACTGCGATCGGTAATTAGCTTTTTTACGTTTTCAATAAAAGCCTCGTGCGATTCAGAGCGCCAAACATAATCACACATAGCGATATTAGGTACGTCTGTCGCAACCACAGGGACATGATGGGTTAAATAAACATAAACCTTTAATGGGTTCATATTTTCGGTCAGATCCATCCGCTTATGAGGCACCATTCCCAAAGTAAACAGCCTGACAAAGGCACCTACATATTGGTATGGCACAACACCTGTCATAACTACATTAGGAAGCGCTTCTAATGCGCGTATGCTGGGGTTAGCATGCGTTGAACCAATTAATACAATTAGCGCATCTGGCATGTCGGTGGATAATCGACGTAGTAATACGTCATCAATTTTTGCCTCTAGATTGCCAACAAATCCCAACACAGGACCTTTATGCGAGGCAATACGTTGATAGTGTTCGTTAGACTCGGGTATGGCAATAGACGCGTCAGTTTCGCACCCGTTTGGCACTAAAGCGATGTTTTGATTAAACTCATACATTGATAGCTTTACGGGTAAGCAGTTGGTCAGCACTTTATCGGCGTTGCTGAGCATTGCCCCATAATGCTGATTCAATTGATTTCGCTTTTTCTCACCCACATTTGGCCAAGCTCGGTGATCATCGACAACATCCATGACTTTTTTGGCGGGTCTAAAGTGCTCAATGAGCTGCTCGCCCCATAATAACTTGGGGTACATCCAAAAAACACTTTGTGCAGGGTCGATTTCAAGAGCCGTGAAACATTCATCCAAAAAAGAAAAGTAGTCTGCAACACCTTGTTTGCTTTTGTCGTAAACAAATACGCGGCGGTAAATATTTTCATGGTCTCGGGCTTTATCAGCGATCGCCTTGGTGCCATCATAAACAAACTGATTTTGATCAAATCGCTCGCCCGAATTTCGTTGCTCGAGCGCATCTGAGTCAATCGGCGCATCAAGCACCAGTACTTTACCTACATCGCTTCTGCTGGCTAAGTACTTAGCCACCATATCACTGCGGCGACCATAAAGCTCTGAATCGTTCTGTTTCCAGAACATAACAACATTAATCATAGGTAGGGCAGTCTGTTAGCGCCAGTCCTTGGCGGTCCTTTTCAGAGAGTTGCGGCTCGCCATTAAGCGGCCAGTTAATAGCGAGAGAAGGGTCATCAAACCTCAAACTATATTCGTCATCAGGCGCATAATAATCGGTGCACTTGTACGAGAATTCCGCTGTTTCGCTTAATACATAAAACCCATGCGCAAAACCGGGTGGTACCCAAAGCATTTGACGGTTTTCGTCACTCAGCTCTACGCTCACCCAATCACCAAACGTAGGAGAATCTTGACGAAGGTCGACTGCGACATCAAAGACTCGACCTTGAGTAACTCGCACGAGCTTTCCTTGCGGCTGTTTGAGTTGGTAATGCAGCCCCCGCAAAATACCACGCCGTGACTTGCTATGGTTATCTTGTACAAAGGAATACTTGCCGCAGTGCCTTTCGAACTCATTTTGACGAAAAGTTTCCATAAAAAAACCACGTTCGTCGCCAAATACTTTGGGAGTCATCAATATCACGTCTGCAATTGCAAGAGGCTGATACTTCATATTATTCCTATCGATATTAGCTTAAAAGCTCATGTAAATATTGACCGTACTGTGTCTTGTCTAACGAGTGAGCATGAACTCTTAATTCTTGGTCATTTATCCAGCCATTCTTCCATGCTATTTCTTCTAAACAAGCAATCTTAAGGCCCTGCCGATGCTCTACCGTTTGGACATAAGAGCTTGCTTCGAGCAGCGAGTCGTGTGTGCCGGTATCGAGCCATGCAAACCCACGCCCGAGGCGCTCAACGTGCAGATCACCCCGCTCTAAATAGGCATTGTTTACGCACGTAATTTCTAACTCACCACGTGCCGAAGGTTCTACATTTTGCGCAATATTCACTACGTCGTTATCGTAAAAGTAGAGTCCAGTTACCGCGTAGTCTGACTTTGGCTCAACCGGTTTTTCTTCAATCGAGAGCGCCTTGCCCTCATTATCAAACTCAACGACGCCAAACCGCTGAGGATCTTTAACCATATAGCCAAAAACCGTTGCCCCTCTATCTCTTCTAATAGCACGTTTTAGCTGATCAGAGAAAAACTGCCCATGGAAAATGTTATCACCTAACACTAAGCAGACGGGATCGTTGCCTATAAAGTCAGCACCTATGGTAAACGCCTGTGCGAGCCCATCGGGCGATGCCTGTACTTTATAAGAAAATGAGACACCAAATGCACTACCATCGCCTAACAAGCGTTGGTATTGTTCCATATCCTCCGGCGTGGAGATGATCAAAATATCGCGAATGCCTGCCAACATCAGTACGGATATTGGATAGTAAATCATCGGCTTATCGTAAACGGGTAGCAACTGTTTAGACACGCCCCGGGTTATCGGATGCAGTCGAGTTCCCGAGCCACCAGCTAAAACAATTCCTTTATAAGGCATCCAAATACTCCGATAGTGTTAAATGCAGGCATGTTTGCCAATCTGGCAACGTAATATTCAATACCTGTTCAATTTTGTTGATATTCAATCGAGAATTCAATGGGCGCTTTGCAGGTGTTAGGTATTCTGACGTTGGAATCCCGTGTACTTGTTTTACCGCCAGAGCTTTTCCATGGGCACATGCCTCATCGAAAATGGCGTTTGCGAAGCCGCACCAACTTGTTTCCCCACGCGGCGCAACATGGTACACCCCCGTGAGCTTATGTTCTAGTAAAGGGTGTACCGATAAGCTAGTAACTTGCGCCAACAAGCGCGCGGGCGTGGGAGAACCGACTTGGTCATTCACAATATTTAGCTGATCGCGTTCAGCGGCTAACCGTAGCATGGTCTTCATAAAGTTATTGCCGCGCGCGCTATATACCCAGCTCGTACGTAAAATAATATGGTTACAACTACTCCCCATCACAGCACGGTCACCCGCCCACTTACTACGTCCGTATTCCGACAACGCCCCCACTTTGCTATCTTCGGTGTAAGCCGTATCACCAGTCCCAGGGTAAACATAGTCAGACGAGAAGTGAACGAGAGATGCCCGATTGTGTAAAGCATACTCTGCGAGCTGTTTTGGTAACAAATGATTCAATCGATCAGCTAGTTCCGGTTCCTGTTCAGCCTTATCAACCGCTGTATACGCAGCGGCATTGGCGATAAGCTCTGGCTCATGCTGAGCAAGATAGTCCGCAACCGCTTGTTCATTACTGAGATCGAGTTCGTCCCGTGAGGGTGCCAATACATGTCCGAAAACTGATAAACTACGAACCAGTTCAAAACCGACTTGGCCGTTTGCACCCGTAACAAAAATCTTCATTGCCAACCCCTAAACGAACAATATAACGGTATGATAACATCGGGTTCAATTTGTTGTCATTTCAGACTATTTTAATATCAGAACAGGATAGTAATTTCATCGAGCGTTCATTTGCGGTATCTTTCTCACCTCAATGAGTAAAACGCAGTAGTAAAAGCATGGATAACGTTAACAAGCTCGGCTTGAGAGAGAGAATCGAGCGAGCATTTGCCAAACGCGTACGTCGACGGATGTTAACTAACGCAGAAAAAGTGGAGTGGGTGTCTTACCACATTCCAAAAACAGCGGGTACATCATTCCGTTCAGCATTGCAAAACGCGTTTGAAGAGCGCGAATTTTTCGCAGTTTATGAATTCTCGGGGGCTAATGAGCTAAGCCGTGGTGAACCCATCTGGTTGCCAGCCAGCACGAAAGTAATTCATGGACATTTCAGACCGCATGCCCTTCATCGACAGCTGTTTCCAAACGGAAAACGCATTACATGGGTGCGCGATCCCATTAAGCGAGCTTGGTCGCTGTTGAACCATACCCTCGACGTGCAAAATAATGACAACGTCTATCAGTTCATAAAAACTAACTTCTTGGATCAGGGTATCACTGACCGTGAAGAGTTGTTTAGAGCAATGATAAAACACAAAAAAAGTGCAAAGTTTCTTAATATCTACACACGCGACTACAAATCATTTAACAAAAAATTCTTCTTCTTTGTCGGCTCAACGGAACACTACGACGAGGATTTAGACCGGCTTGCCGAACTTATGCAAAGACCGTTACCTAGACAGCAGCTTAACTCAAGCCAAAATAAACAGCCTGCACCAGAGCTGAGCGATAAAGAGCGCGCATACTTTAGTGAAGAGTATCGTATCCACGAGAGGCTGATTAAATAATCAGCTCTTTAAAAGAGTAATTTACAGCCTTTTAGATGAGCGAGGTTTTTAAATAACCCAGATTGTATAAACAAGAGCGCCCCCATTTGACTAAATGGTTCGTCCGTCTACTCTTTAATTTATAAAACTTAATCCGAAAGATTATCCGCTTCTCGTAGTGACCTTAACTGACCAACTAACTCGGCACCAAAATGCTTTCTTTGAATCACCTCAAAATCGTAAATCTTGGAAGAATTGATACGGTACTTTTCAAAGTCTGTAACGTTATTCTGATACTTCACGTCTAACAGCATATGCTCATCTCCGGACTTAAGCGTTACAATTGCGTTAGGGATCGCAAGTTTAAAGCTTCCAACATTCATTTCTTCATACTCTACATGCAAAAAGCCAAGTGCTTCTAAGTTTTTTCTCATCCTCAGATCGAGCCCTTTATTTATCGGCTCGCCTGTCCAAACATTATAATCAAGTAATTCCAGCACTTCTCGAGAAAGCAATCGACCCATGCCGATACTTTCACCAACACGCTCCGGCATGCCCAAGTCGCGCTTAGGTCCCCCATAGCCTCCCCAAAAAAGCATTTCGTTAGTCGAAGTATTGAAAAAATGACCATCAATAAACCCAACGACATTTGCGCCTTGTTTATAAAGTTCGGCATAACTTTTGAATACCGACGGGGATAGGAAGTCATCAGACCCTACTATAATTACAGCATCAAAACTCTGCTTTCGTAATACTTCAACCCCCGCTTGCCATTTCTCGTTTAATGGTGAGTTAGGCGCTTCGATATACCTACCTCCAAACCTATCGACAGCAGACGCGGATGCTATACCTTCCGAACCTATGACTAGCAGGTTTATTTCACAAGTATTTTCTAGCTGATATTTTAGTTTCAAATAGTAGTCATAAAAAATTTTAGTTAACTTCTCGCGCTTCCATACTGCTGTTATAACAACGAACTTGGGAACTCTTCTACTGATTCTTTCCTGAGACAGGTCAGGTAGAGGTTTCATTCCCAAAATTAAATTCCGTTTAATTCGGGATACAAATGGAAGTAGAAAGCGCGAACCGCCCTTAAAGGTATTTAATAGTTTAGATAGCTCTTGCGAATACTCACTAACAGTTTGTGCAGTTAGTTTTTGACGTCGAATTTGACGGCTTTCAAAGTATAGGTCTTTAAATCTAATGAAGTTATCCATTTGACGCCTTGTAAACTTAATTTCTTTGAGTCTAAACACCTTGAACGGTTAACTATATTTGACAAACGTGATCAACATAACATACACAATAATTCAACCTCTACTAAATGCTTAAACGTCTAATTAGCGGTTTTAGTGAAATAAAGCTAGCTCAGGTTAAGCTGAACAAAGAGTACTTAACATAAAAATAATTCTACAAATGAATAATTATGAGGTTAAGTGAGGGAACGTTCTCCTTAAATGAGCGAACGCCATTATCATAGTCCTACTACCGCCTTTATCTGGGTACCTTTCGCCAAGCCATCCGTTAGGAAAGTACTCTCTCTTCTTCATTACCAGATCGATTATGATTTCATTAAGTTCCAAGTTATTAAATTGAACCCATGAACTAATAAAGCCAGCACTACTAGTACCCCAGAACCGTTCATTCATCTTAATCTCCCTGTCGCTATCAATAAACTGAGGGATTTCAGAGCTAGTAATGGCTTTGTTCTTCCTTAAAACATCCACTAAATCAGTCAACAGTTCGTTGTCGTCAAGAATAATTCTTGATTCAAGCATGGCTACGGGCAACTCAACCGTCGCGCCAGCTTTCCATAGAGCTTCTGACGACAATTTCGTTGCAATCTCACCCGGAGATGGGGAGTAAGGCCATTTGATTAAGCCATCGCTTGATCTGCTGGTGAACGAATTGAAGTACTTGAGTAATAATTTACATACTCGTTTATAGTTATCGGGAGCGCTTTCAATTCTGGAAGCGTGCGCTAAGGCTGCACCATATAAGTGACTATGATTCAATGCCTCAACTATATCGTCAGACAGATGGAAAAAATAACCTCCTTCCTTTGACTTTTTGAACTCTGAAATAAACTCGTTCAGCATTACAAAAGTCTCAGACTCAAGTAATTTAGAACCATATAAAGCCGCGTACTCGGCAATAGGTAAAACTATTAATCCTGTAGTTGTAATTTCACACGCTCGTTTTCCATTCTTAAAGCGTGAACCCCAGCCGGCTACTAATCTGCTACGCTCTTCATCTACTAGTCCCAACACATCATCTCTTACCTCGAGCAACCTATAGACTGACCACAGAAAAAGTTCCTTAAATCTTATATCTTCCGTAGCCCTATACATATCGAGAATGGCCCGCCCGTAGTAGCCCCAATACCAACCAAACAATCGACCCTTTTCCCCATCACACAGATTATGATCTGTTCTATTGAACATGACATTAACCTGCTCAAACAGAAAGTCGTATATGTATTCGTCGCTGAGCTTTCGAATATCGTGAAAGTCCATTTAAAGCGCTCCTTCCTTTTTGTATTTACTGTGAAGTGACTTAAGATCGTTTAATAAGTGCGTATCAAAATTTTCTTCAATTAAATCCCAAACATTATGAATTCGTCTCACACTATTGTGGCTTCTATAAAAATTAGTCATTGGTGTTACAGATGACTCGGGAACTTTTACATCTACCGCAAAAATTCCTAGTTCTTTTAAAGATACACCTAACTGACCAAACTTGACGACCTTTCCATTGATATGTACGTCCAATAGTTTAGACTCTGTGACGGGCAGTAGCCCAAGATCTACTACATTCTCTCGCGCCCTACCATCTAGTCCTCTATTAATTGCCTTACCTTTCCAAAGCGAATAGTTCAAAATAGAAAGAAGCTCTGATGAATAAAATCGCCCCATCCCCATAGACTCATTAAGCCTCCAAGGCATACCCGCATTTCGAGACATGCCTCCGTAGCCACCCCAGTAGATAGATTCAACCGTGTCTGATATATCCATGAAGTACCCATCTGTTAATCCAGCCGCCATGACGCCATCTTCCACAAATCGCTTATACGTATAAAATAACTTTTCGGGCAAAAGATCATCAGAACCAACTATTATTACTGCATCATGGTGATGATTTCTTAACTCATTAAGTCCAAACTCCCACTTCTCATTTAATGGTAGGTTTGGATATTCCATATAGATGCAATCATTTCTCTCAGCGATGCGCCTACTAGCATCCCCTTCTGACCCGACTACTGCAACATCAAGTTGTATGGCAGCTGCAAGAGATTTGCTTAATCGGTTGTAGTAACTCAAAACGACCTCAGTTAAGTCATGCCGTTGCCAAACGCACGTGAGTATAACCAGCTTGACTATCTCGTCTCGCTCCTTGGGCTTTTCATCTGTAGTATCTTTTGGAAGGCTCCAATCGCTATGATGATTAATGATTATACTCATTATTTTAGATGATATAGATGCCGCATATTCCTTTAGTTCAAATGATGTTTGTCTATCACCAAAGTGTTTTAAAATCTTTTCCTTATGAGCTACTAAGAAATTAATATCAACCTTTTCATTTTTTTCCTTTATTGCTATATCTAAAAAATCATTGAAGGCGACTAAATCGTACGGGTTATCGTTAAGATGTTTCTTATAGTATGAACAACTCTCACTCACCTTTCCAAAATAAGCATTAGACTGCGCTAGTTTTAAATTTAGTTTAAATTTCTTATACAGATAATTCTCCATAACTGATCATTACTCCTAGTTCATCTTATGCTGTTAACTAAATAAATGCGTGAGGTTCTACTTAAATTAATTTCTTTCACATTCATATTTCGAAAAACCGATTTATAACGCTTCTTAATTTCGTTGCTTGTTTTAAAAAACCTTACGTGACCAAATGAGTCAAAGTTTGGAACCGAAAAAATCACATTAGCTCCAGAAGGAAACAGCTTTAATAAATTAATGTCATCGTCAATATGTTCCAAAACTTCTAGCATGATATAAACAGTTTTTATATCTCCGCTATCGCTTGTATAATTCCTAACATCTTCGCAAGCGAAACTAAGCATCGGACAACGTTTTCTAGCTAAGTTAATTGCAGTTTCACTAAAATCCAAACCTAAATAGTCCGCAGTCGGTAATCTATCAGTCAAATATTCAGAAAACTGACCTGGCCCACAACCAATATCGATTACTCTTTCTACTTTTTCTCTTTCAATTAAATTACATACCTCGTCCCATATCGGCTGATATATAGACTCAGAAGCTTCAAGAGCATAGTTGTCAGATTCCATGTAAATTCTATCGTAAAAGACTGAAGACACTTCAAAAAAAGTCTTATGTCCATCAGCTACATTTACTTTAAGTTCCGCAAGCATCGCCTCGACAGTAAGAGGAATATCTGACTTTAGACCTTTAAGCTGCTCCGTTGCTTTAAGAAGGTGTTCATAGGCTGTTATGTAATCTGCATCTTTCCTGAGCATATCAGCTGCAAAGCTTGCAAAACCAATTTTTAATGAGTAATCATGATGTTTACTAATTACCTCCTTAACGAGCCGAAGAGTAGTCTGAAAACACTGCTTATCTCGGTAATACACAGCCAACACGTGCAATAATAATGGTTTTCGACCTAACCTTTTAATACTGGACTCTAACGTTTCAATCGCACCCTTAAGGTTCCCTAAATTCCTCTGAGCTCGGCAATATTTTACAACTATAGCTTCAGTCTCCTCGCTAGTCGCTAAGATAGCTTCGTACATCCGCAAAGCAGACTGAAAGTTTTCTAAAGTCATAAACTTATCGGCTAACGCTATTCTATATTTTCGCGTTTCTTTTTCACTCAAATGAAGCGAATTAAGTGTAGTTTCGACTTGAACCAACTCATCATTTCCAATGCTGACCTCATTTTTTTGTAAAGCCGCAAACCATGCTTCGACCGAGTTAGACGTTGACAGACTATTCAAAACGCGTTGCTGAACTGTGATTGTTTGCATTACTAGTTCAACTAACCTAGCTGTTGGCAGGTTATCAGTAAACATCTGTATCAACTTGCGTACTCGAGCACCAGTTACTTCAAAGCCCGATTGAGCTTTAGCTTTGAGTATATTTTTTTCAATACTTGCTATTAACAAAACTTTTAGCAAAGTATTAGTCTGGAGCCCTTGACCTGTAAAAAAAGGCTCGTTTTGGCGAGTTAGATTATTTTTTTCTAAGTAAATTAATGTCTGAATTATTTTTATAAAGCTTCTATTTTGAAGTTCAGGTTCATCAATGAGCCGCTTTAGTTCCTGCTTGCAGCCTTGCCAGTCTTCAACTAACCAATTAAAAAAAAGAAGTTTGAATTTTTGGTGAAAGAATTTTTCAGACTGGTTCATAAATGCATGCTTCTCGATACTTTACTATCACAGTGATAAAGCGCTTTGAAGGCTCGAAGCTATTGCTTGATAATCGTCTTCTGTCATATATGGATGCATCGGTAATGACATAACCTGCTCCGCTACCATATCACCGACCGGTAATTTTGCCTCGCTATCAGCAACAGCAGGCTGCTTATTCAATGGAACCGGATAATGTACTGCCGTTGGAATTCCCTGCTCTTTTAAATAGCTTTGAACATGCTCACGGGAGTCTACTCTTATCGTGTACTGCGCCCAAGCGCTATAATTATGAGATTCAACTTTGGGAGAGATAACTCCTTTTTCGGAATCGAATAATTGACGATATCTATCCGCTACTAGGTTTCGTGCTTGAATCTCGCTGTCTAAAATGTCTAGTTTGGGGAGCAAAATTGCAGCCTGGATAGTATCTAAGCGACTGTTAACGCCAACTCGCACATGATGATAACGTCGATCTTGTCCATGACGGGCTATTTGCTTTATAACTTTGGCAAGCTCTTCATCGCTTGTAAAGATGGCACCTCCATCTCCATAACAGCCTAATGGCTTACTTGGAAAGAAACTCGTGCAAGCGATTGTCGTCAAATTGCAAGATTTCTTCCCTTTGTATGTCGCACCAAAACTTTGTGCAGCATCTTCAATGACAGGAATACCATACTTATTTGCAATTTCGTTAATAACATCGAAATCGGCACATTGGCCATACAAAGAAACCGGTATTATAGCCTTTGTTTTAGACGTAATAGCAGCTTCAAGCTTTTGAGGATCAATGTTGTATGTTTTTTCTTCAACATCTACGTAGACAGGCTTTGCGCCTAGTAGTGCAACCGTTTCAGCGGTTGCGATATATGTAAATCCCGGTGTAATAACTTCATCCCCGGGGCCTATTCCAAGAGCCATCTGGGCAATTTGTAATGCATCGGTACCATTAGCACAGGTGATACAATACTTAGCTCCAGTATATTGAATGAGGGCGTCCTCTAACTCAGAAACCTCTGGACCTAAAATGTATTTACCATGTTCAAGTACTTTTGCGATACCTGTATCTATTTCACTTTTTATTCGAAGCTGTTGAGCAGCCAAATCAATAAACTGCATTATGTTTCGTCCTTCTTAAATAAGATACCTTGAGTTAATATGTATTTTACACCAGTATGCTCACACACAGCCTCTCCATCGCCTTTTACAGGTAAATCTAGCTGCTCACCAAACTCACTCATCCAGCCAATTTGTTTAGCAGGTACACCCACGACAAGAGCATAGTCAGGAACATCTCTATTCACTACAGCTCCTGCACCGACAAAAGCAAACTTTCCAATTGTTATGCCACAGACGATGGTACAGTTGGCTCCTAGTGTTGCTCCTTCTTTTACGAGAGTATTTAAGTACTCGTCTTTTCTCTCCACATGTGAGCGAGGATTGTAGACGTTTGTGAATACCATACTTGGACCGCAAAAAACATTATCTTGCAGATAAACGTTATCGTAGACCGAGACATTGTTCTGAATTTTACATCCGCTCCCAATTGAAACTTTGTTACCCACGAAAACGTTTTGTCCCAAGGATACGTTTTCTCCAATCTTCGCTCCACCGCAAACATGAACAAAGTGCCAAACTCGACTGCCTTTTCCAATATCTGCGCCATCGTCAACGATTGCTGAGGAGTGAACGGTGTAGTCCATAATGTTTAGTCCTATCAATTATAGAAATTTAGTTAAAAATGGGTGACAGTAGCCGTCAATGGCGTTGACCGTATTTCCATCTCGAATATTTTCAACCGTCCTGATGCAATGCTCTGCGTCATCAATACCAAAGCCTCTCCCTGCCAATATCTCTTGATAACTAATTGTATGTAAGTCAGTAAACCCAGATGAGAACTCTATT